>Ga0209261_10000019_pt1 | contig 41291 bp, 31 predicted proteins | sample DOMMetBare1Fresh_FD_187470 | JGI IMG/M metagenome (GOLD analysis project Ga0209261, IMG submission 187470) | Wetland sediment microbial communities from St. Louis River estuary, USA, under dissolved organic matter induced mercury methylation -... | ecosystem: Environmental > Aquatic >...
TAGGGATGGCTCTTCTTTTTGTAGGCGCGGGTGATCCGCTTTACGTAGTTGCGCGTTTCCTTGTACGGCGGGATGCCGCGGTACTTCTCGACAGCTTCCTCGCCGGCGTTGTAGGCAGCAAGCACCAAGGCGACGTCACCCTGAAAAAACGCCAGCAGCCATTGCAGATAGGCGAGCCCGCCCTTCAGGTTTTCGACCGGATTGTAAGCGTTCTTCACGCCGAAGCGCTCGGCTGTGACCGGGATCAGTTGCATCAGGCCCTGGGCGTTGCGCGGCGAGACGGCAACCGGCGTCGAGTACCGCCTCGAGCGTCCGGACAACGGCGACGTGTGGGTCGAAAGCCGGCGGAAAAGATATTCGCCGCCGGAAGTCTCCGCGATGGTGCTGCAGAAGCTGAAACAGGCCGCAGAGGATTACCTCGGCGAGACGGTGGCCGATGCCGCAAAAATATTTAAAAGCGTTTTGGAAATGACAGCAACCGATGCCCAGAAAAACGTAGTAATTGCCAATACCGCGTTGGGAATTCGATGTGTTTATCCTGAAAAGTCGTTGGCTGATTGTGTTGCCGAAGCCTCCGAATCATTAAAATCAGGAAAGGCATTGGCTGCATTTAAAAAATTGATGGAATTAAACAGGAAATAGTGATCAGTCGCAGTTTGTAGTCGATAGCAGCTAGCAACAGGCAACTGGCAGAAAAACCTGAAACTTGGAATTTGAAACTTGAAACTTTTTATGAATATACTCGATCAAATAAACAACCACAAGCGAACCGAAATTGCTGAGGCAAAAAGTAAGGTTTCGCTGGAACAATTGAAGGAATCGCCGTATTTTAAACGGAAGACCAACTCGCTGAAAGCCGCGTTGCTGGCCGAAGGCGCCAGTGGTGTAATTGCAGAATTCAAAACACAATCGCCCTCAAAAGGCGTGATTAATGGCGAAGCCGAAGCTTCAGAAGTTACCGCCGCTTACGTTTCTGCAGGTGCCAGCGGATTGTCGGTTCTGACTGACGAGCGATTTTTTGGTGGCTCGTTTGAAAATCTGGCGTCGGCCCGTTGGGCAAATAAAAATACACCGATTCTGCGCAAGGATTTTATGCTCGATCCGTATCAGATATACGAAGCCCGTGCACACGGAGCCGATGTAATCTTGCTGATTGCCGAAAGTTTGAGCAAAAGTTTGCTGCTCGAACTGACCGAAACTGCTAAAGAAATCGGATTGGAGGTGCTGGTAGAAGTGCACAGCGCCGAAGAATTGGAGAAGCTGAATCCAAAGGTTGATTTGGTTGGCGTGAATAACCGTAACCTGAAAACTTTTGAAGTGGATATTCAGACTTCAGTGCGACTGAGTAAGCTTATTCCTGATCAGTTTGTAAAGATTTCAGAGAGCGGAATTTCAAATCCTGAAAGTATTGCACAGCTTCGCGCTGCCGGATTCAAAGGCTTTCTGATTGGCGAAACCTTTATGAAAACCGATGATCCGGGCAAAGCCTGTAAGGAGTTTATTGAAAAATTGAAATAGATAATTGGCAAGCCCGTCACCCCGAATTTATTTCGGGGTCAGTCCTTATATGAGGAGATCCTGAAACAAGTTCAGGATGACGGGTAAATCAAAAAAACTATTGTAAATATGAACGAACTAAAAATCAAAGTCTGCGGAATGAGCGATCCTGAAAATATTTCAGGAGTTACAGGGGCATTGCCCGATTATCTGGGATTCATTTTTTACCCGAAAAGCAAACGATATGTCGGGCCGAATTTTTCTGCAGAAGCTTTGAAAATAGTTCACGAACCGGTAAAAACAGTGGGAGTTTTTGTGAACGAAACTCTGGAGGAAGTGATTGAAATCTGCAAAAACCTGAATCTGGATGTGGCTCAGTTACATGGAAACGAAACGCCGGAATATTGTCGGCAAATTCAAAATTCAGGAATAACTGTTTTTAAAGCCTTTTCAGTAGATGAATCATTTGATTTTGAAAGTCTGAATGTTTATTCCCGAGTTTGCGATTATTTTTTATTCGACACAAAAGGACAGTTGCCGGGCGGAACAGGACAAAAATTCAACTGGCAACTGCTCGAAAATTACACAGACGATGTACCGTTTTTTCTGAGTGGCGGCATTGGTCCGGACGATCTGGAAGCGGTTATCAGATTCAGTCATCCGCAACTGTTCGGAATCGACATCAACAGCGGTTTTGAGATTAGTCCGGCCTTGAAAGACGTTGAAAAAGTAAAGAATTTTATTTTGCAATTAAGAGATTTAGTAAAAGACAAGTAGTATGAATTGCCTTAATCTTTCCCCCTTCGGGGGAATAAGAAGGGGGCTTTTAAATTGAATACATGAATTATCAGGTAAACGAAAAAGGTTATTACGGCGAGTTTGGCGGGGCATACATTCCCGAAATGATGGTGCCAAACATCGAAGAACTTCGGCTGAAATACCTCGAAATCATTAACTCGTACGATTTCAGACAGGAATACATTGGATTGTTGAAACATTACGTTGGCAGGCCATCACCATTATACCTTGCCACAAGGCTATCAGAAAAATACCAAAGTAAAATTTTCCTGAAGCGTGAAGATTTAAATCATACCGGTTCACACAAAATAAACAATACCATTGGCCAAATTCTGGTGGCCAAAAAGCTGGGCAAACACCGCATCATTGCTGAAACCGGCGCTGGTCAGCACGGACTGGCAACTGCTACGGTTTGCGCATTGATGGGCCTCAAATGCATTGTTTACATGGGAGCTGTCGATGTGGAACGTCAGGCGCCGAATGTGAAAAAAATGCGGATGTTGGGCGCCGAAGTTATCCCGGCTTTAAGCGGCAACCAAACACTGAAAGACGCGACCAACGAAGCCATGCGCGACTGGATCAACAATCCGGTTGACACGCATTACATTATTGGCTCGGTGGTTGGGCCGCATCCTTATCCCGATATGGTGGCCCGGTTTCAGGCGGTTATTTCTGAAGAAATCCGTTGGCAACTCGAAGAACAAACCGGCAAAGAAAATCCTGACAGGGTTATTGCCTGTGTAGGCGGCGGAAGTAATGCCGCCGGCGCTTTCTACCATTTTCTTGATCAGGAAAAAGTGGAACTCATTGGCGTTGAAGCCGCCGGACTGGGAATTGATACTCCGGAAACAGCGGCCACCCTGACACTGGGATCACCCGGAGTTTTGCACAGTTCGCGCTCCATTCTGATGCAAACCGAAGATGGCCAGATTGTTGAGCCGTATTCGATTTCAGCCGGACTGGATTATCCCGGAATTGGGCCGATGCACGCCAATCTTTTCAAAAACAAACGCGCCACCTATATGTGGGCCACCGATGCTGAAGTTTTGGATGCTGCACTGGAGTTAACTCAACTGGAAGGAATTATTCCAGCTCTGGAATCGGCGCATGCCCTGGCAGTGCTGAAAAAGATCAGCCTCAAACCCGAAGAGGTGACTGTGGTCAATATCTCCGGAAGGGGCGACAAAGACATGGAAACCTATTTGAAACATTTTGGGTATTAGACCCCAAAAACCACAGAGAAAAGGAGTTTAAACAGAGCTAACAGAGAAAATCTCGGTTTTCTCGATTTTTTCTCTATTAACTCTGTGGTAAAATACACTATAAAACGAAATGTTATGAATAATCGCATAAATAAACTATTTCAGGAGAAAAAAGAACGGATACTTTCGGTGTATTTTACGGCTGGATATCCAAATCTGGAAGATACGGTTCCCGTTATTCAGGAACTGGTCAAAAATGGCGTTGACCTGATTGAAATCGGGATGCCATTTTCTGATCCGGTTGCTGACGGACCTGTAATTCAGCACAGCAGCCTGATCGCTTTAAAAAATGGGATGAGCATCCGAAAATTGTTTGAGCAATTGAAGGATATCCGCCAAACTGTTGATATTCCACTCATCCTGATGGGATACATCAATCCGGTGCTGCAATACGGAGTGGAGGCTTTTTGCCAGAAGTGCAAAGAGATTGGTATCGACGGGCTGATCATTCCAGACCTTCCAATGGATGTTTATCAGGAAGAATTTAAAGCTATTTTTGAAGCCAGCAACCTGCACAACATTTTCCTTATTACCCCGCAAACCTCGGAGAAACGACTTCAACAAATCGACGAAGCCTCTTCCGGATTTATCTACATGGTTTCGAGCAATGCCACTACCGGCGCCAAAAGTAGTGTTTCCGATTTTCAGAAAGAATACTTTGAACGGATTAACTCATCAGGATTGAAGAATCCACGATTGATCGGATTTGGGATTTCGAATGCTGAAACATTTGCCAATGCCTGCCAATTTGCCAGTGGCGCCATCATTGGCTCAGCATTTGTAAAAGCACTCGAAGATGATTTACCTTTAAGCGAAAAAATATCACGGTTTATTAATTCAATTGCAACCGGTCTTTAATTGAAGGAGTATTTCTTTGTAAAGGGTAAAGAAAAATGAGGACTGTTTTTTAACACAAAAGGCGATGTGCATTGATCGAACTGAGTTTCAACTTGTTAAACATTAAAGCAAAATTAGAATTCAGTAATATTCGTTAAACTTTGCTAATACTGCTTTTTAGCATACAAATTCAATCATTCATTCATTAAATTTAGAGAACAATTAGAAAACTAATAGAAACTATGTTAGAGTACGCGAGGGTTATTTTACCAAAAGTTAGCTTTAGCCGTGATTTATTTCGTAAGGAATTGGTAAAGTGTATAAACTGGGTAGGAGATTCGGAATTGGATAGTTTAAAAGAATGGTGTTATGAAAATTTCATGGAAATTTATCCCGATATTCTTACCGATGCTTTTCAATTAAAAGCGGCTGTATAGTTACCAGGTAAGGTTTCAAAAAATTAGACAGCAGATTTTGAAGATCAAAACCCAAAGGTGGTTTGAGTAAAAAACAGTTAAGGCTTCCGGATTGGAAGCCTTTTTTTATGACCCCATATCTTTGGTATGATGGTCCCGTTTCAACAGATTTCCCAGGTCTTTCCCAATTTTCTGAACTTTTTCAAATCCCTGGTTAAGTGGTTCAGGATTAATATCTCCGTATTCGCTGAATTTACTGTCGATGTGATGAACTCTAGGGTAGATGATAATTCTGCTGGATTGCGGAAATTGCTTTTCGAGCCGATCCTGAATGTTTTCCATGCAGTTTTCGTATGACACCGATGCCCGTCTTGCAGCAATATAGATCAGGAAATCTTCATTACCTACGTACTTCTGCAAAAGCTGAAGATTAGGTAAGTCATATTCATCAGCGAAACTAAAACCACATTTATGTTTATGCTGTCTGAAATGGTCAAGAATAGCTTCCCTAGATGTTGAATTACAATAGCAAAACACATTTAAACTTAGCTCTTTCGCCAGAATACTTATTTTTGGCAACCATATTTCGAAACCCGGTTCCAACTCACACAAAGGAGGACAAACCAGTACAATTCGCTGATGACCCACTAAAGGATGGGCAAAATGACAGATATAAACTGCTTTGCTGGTTCGGGAAATAATTGAAGCCGTCTTCGTTTCGATGAACCGTTCAATCAAGCCTGTCTTTCTTGGCCAGCCAATCATCAGGGTGTCGGTCATTTCTTCGCGTGAAGCACGAATAATTCCTCCGGCGATATTGTGATCGATGGTAGCGGTAACTTTCACCTTTGTTTCGTTGGCAATTGCCATCTTCACCAGCGACTGCAGGTTCTTTTTGGCGATAACCAGATTTTTTTCTGCTTCCTCATCGTTCGGGACAACCGATAAAATAGTAATCGGATTTAATGACCGCTTATTTTTGATGAAAACTGCAAATTCGAGAATTGTTTCCATGTTGTCCAGATTGGCAATAGGAATCATGATGTGCTCGCTGTCTCGCACCGGATATTCAATGGCGGGTTCCTCTTTTTCGGAGGTCAAAATTCGGCGGGAGGCATTTTCAGTCACCAGTGTGGCTGTTAAACAGGTGACCAAAATAAGCAACACGGTACCGTTCAAAGCATTTTCGTCAATAATGCCCGTTTGGAAACCTACCAGAATTACTGCCAGGGTAGCAGCAGCATGTGAGCTACTCAATCCAAAAATAAGTTTCCGCTGATCGTTCGAATATTTAAATATTTTACTGGTAACTGCCGCGGCAACCCATTTGCCAATTAAGGCCACTACTGAAAGTGTTACGGCAATAATCACCGCTGTTGGGCCATTCAGGAGAACTTTAATATCAACAAGCATCCCGACACTGATCAGGAAAAAGGGGATAAATAACGATTGACCGATGAATTCGATCCGGTTCATTAAACTGGATGAATAAGGAATTAATTTATTGAGGGCCAGGCCAGCCACAAACGCGCCGATAATAGATTCAACACCAGCCAGCTCTGCCAGAAATGCTGCAAAGAATACAACGGATAACACAAAAATGAAATGTGAAGTCTTTTCGCTCTCCAACTTCTGGAAAAACCATGCAGTTATTTTTGGAATAAGCCAGAACATGATTCCTGAAAAAATAGCCAGCGACACAGTCAACTGAACCCAGAAGGCGAAACTCAGTCCGCCACTATTCGAACTCAAAATGATGGCCAGTAAAATCAAAACGGCCGTATCAGTAAGGATAGTTCCTCCTACCGTGATGGCGACGGCTTCATTTTTCGAAATTCCGAATTTGCTGACAATCGGATATGAAACCATGGTATGCGTTGAAAACATGCTCGAAATAAGCAAACTGGGCGTAAAAGCATAACCTAGCAGGTAATAACAAATCGGAAATCCGATAGTTAAAGGAATAATGAAAGTCAGGAACCCGAATACCAGACTCTTATTCTGATTACGCTGAAATTCCTTCAGCTCAAGTTCCAAACCGGCAATAAACATGATGTAAAGCAATCCGATGGTAGAAAATAGCTTAACCGCCGAATTCTGTTCGAGTACGTTCAATCCATGTGGTCCAATAATTACTCCTGAAATAATTAAGCCGATAATTCCAGGGATTTTAAGCTTCCGCAGAAGTATCGGTGAAAGAAGAATGATAAAAAGAATGACAGCGAAGACTAATACCGGATTTTGAAAAGGTCGGTCAAATTCTTTAACTAACACATCAAAAAAATGATTTGCCATTCCCGAAAATATGAATTAACGAATTACTGATAATCAAATTCAGCGCAAGATAATTGAATTAAGCTTATGAACTGAGAATAAGCCTATGTTTTTGGAAACTGGGCGTCACCGAAATGACTTGACTATCATTTTTACCACGAACCATGTTATTCATTACAACCTATTGAACCTTCACTTCGCCTGAAAATATTCGTTCATTTTATATTTAATGCGTCATATCTAAGTATCATCTGCATGAATATCAGAACAAACGACATCATTATTCACCGTTACTGACTTTTCTTTGTTTTTCAATCATTTACCCTTTGCAATATTTCAGATATTGATTAAACCCCATCTGTTTATCAATTTTAAATAGGTTTGACTTAGTTCGGTTTCAGACTGTAAAAATGGACGTGATGACAGGGAACGACCGGGATTAAGGGAAAATCATTTTTACACTCCGGATTCGATTATTCATAAGCAAATTCAGGTTGTTGACAATCTCTGACTGTCGCCCTGATGAAAAAAGAAATTTATCCCACCTGACCAACAGAGGGGCAGCGTAATAAACTCTAAAATTAAGTCTATGAAAACAGGTTTTTTACTAGTATTTATTCTTGCATTGAGCATCTTATCCAGCATAGCTCAAACAAGGATGATTACCGGAACAGTGGTTTCTTCTGAAGACAATCTACCCATTCCCGGAGTTTCGATTTCAGTTAAGGGAACCACTACCGGTACTATTTCAGACATGAATGGTACCTATTCCATTACCGTTCCCCAAGCAGCCAAGACCTTGGTCTATTCATGTGTAGGTATGGTAACTCAGGAAGTGCAAATTTCCACATCTTCAAAAATTGATATCGTACTTAAACCCGATATCATTGGATTAGGTGAAGTTGTTGTAACCGCAATGGGAATAAAAAGAGATAAAAAAGCTCTTGGATATTCTGTGAGCGAATTTAAAGCTGAAGATTTTGGAAATGTGGGAAACGAAGATGCAACCAAGACTTTACAGGGTAAAGTTTCGGGTGTTTCCATTTCTGCGGGTTCAGGAGCTCCTGGTGCTTCAACAAGAGTCATTGTGCGGGGGCTTTCATCTATCACAGGTAGCAATCAGCCTCTTTATGTTGTCGATGGTGTTCCGATTAACAATTCATTTAACAGCGGTAATGCCACCGAAAATTCAATGAATGCAAATGCCAAGGTTGACTTTGGGAATACCGCATCTGATATTAATCCGGCAGATATCGAAACAATTTCGGTACTGAAAGGAGCTGCTGCATCAAACTTGTATGGATCGAGAGCTGCAAACGGTGTAATCATGATTACAACCAAAAAAGGAGCAAAGAACAACAACCTGGTAGTAAATTTCTCTAGTGCTTCAGCTTTTACCGAAGTTGGCAGGTTACCTCATTTTCAGGAAAAATTTGGGCAGGGTTGGAGTGGAACTTTCGATTCAAAGGAAAACGGCAGCTGGGGACCGGTAATGGATGGAAAAGATCGCTTAACAGGATATGTCGTCGACAATACCCGGCAACTTGCTCCATTCTCTTATAAAAAGAACGGAATCCGCGATGTTTACGAATATGGATATTCGTTAAACAACTCGTTGGCGTTATCCGGAGGGAACAGTTTTATGGGCTGGTACGCATCGGCTACCAATTCAAAAAGCGATGGTGTGCTTCCCGGCGATGTTGATGTTCTGGATAGGAATACCCTGACCTTCAAAGGAAACGGTGGAACAGAAAAAACCAAATTCAGTTTTGGTGCTACTTATATGAATCGTGTTCAAAAAACAATTCCAACCGGACAGGGCGATGATGCAGGAACAGGTGCTGTAATCTATTCCGACATCCTTTATCAACCTGTTAATCATTATCTGCCCGATTACAGAGATTATAATTACAAATTCAATAATCTGGATAACTATTATAACGGATATGCTCAGAATCCATATTTCACCTTAGCCAATACCGGTGCAAAAGCCGACCAAAACAGGTTTATTGGAAATCTGAGTATAACTCAAGATTTAGTGAAAGGCTTGAATGTTTCATTTACCGGGGGTGTTGATACGTATTCACAATTTTCAAAAGTTTACGGCGCTATTGCCCGAGTTACACCGGGTGCAAACAATGATGGAACAATAAACGATGTTGCAGGTGGAGTAAAAGAAGAAGCAAGGTATCAGACTCAGTTAAACAGCGATTTGGTTGCTAACTACAAAAATGAAGTAAACTTGTTTGGCGCCAAGCTGAAGTATAACCTGCTCATTGGAAACAACATTAACCAACGGTCATTTAAACGTTTAAATATAATTTCCAGGGGATTAGTTGTTCCGGGATACTATAATGTTGGAAATATCAGTGGCGCTGCTGAAGTTTACACCAGCGAATATAAACGCCGGCTTATTGGTGTATTTGGTCAGTTAGGTCTGGAATTGAACGATTATCTATTCGTGAATATTCAGGCACGTAACGATTGGTCGTCAACACTGCCCATCGGAGCCAATTCGTTCTTTTATCCAGGCGCAACTATGGGCTTTATTTTTACCGACTTATTGCCTGAAAACAAAACACTCTCATACGGAAAACTGAGATTAAGTTATGCTCTGGCAGGCAATGATGCCGATCCGTTTATGACATCCGAATTATACAGGCCTTCCGCATTGCGTGCCGGAGGATTTGGTACCACGAATTATCCGGTTGGAGGTGTGCCGGCTTACGAAAAGTATCGTCGTTTAGGCAACCCGAACCTTAAACCTGAATTAACGAAAGAATTCGAAATTGGTACCGATTTGAGATTCTATCATAACCGGTTAGGTCTTGACCTTTCCTACTATAAGAAAACCACCACCGATTTGATTATGCTTGCAAACATAGCTGCCTCAACCGGATACCGCGAAATTACCTCTAATCTCGGCCAGATTACCAACGATGGAATTGAATTAATGGTAAACGTAACGCCGGTAAAAACCCAAAATTTTACCTGGGACTTCATTTATTTATACAATAAAGCCAACATGGTACTCGACGAATTGTCGGAAGAACTGGGTGTTTCGGAATATGTGATTAATTCAGCTTACGAAGCAGAATTTGTTGCAATTCCGGGTCAGCAACTCGGCGTATACCGCATACCCGATTATAAATATTCGCCTGATGGAAAAATTATTGTCGGTGACAGTGGATTGCCAATTGAAGGAGACAAGGTCCTGGTCGGTTCATCAGTGCCGGATTTCAACATGTCATTTACGAATAATATAGCCTATAAAGGATTTAAATTCTCATTCCTGATTGATTATCAAAAGGGTGGAATGATGTATTCCAATACAGCCGGTGCAACTTACTGGTCGGGTAATAACGAACAATCAACCACAAACGACCGGCGACCATGGATCATTCCCAATACAGTTACTGAAATAAAAAATACTGATGGAACTGTAACCGGCTATGCTGAAAATACAATACCTATTGTTGATAACTGGCATGAATATTATTCCGCAAATACAAATACGCCGATTGAGATCACAAGACTTATACCCAGAACTTTTATCAAACTGCGTGAAATATCACTTTCGTATAGATTTGATAAATCGATGCTTCAAAGAACATTCTTGTCATCGGCAAATGTTTCCATATTTGGCAGGAATTTATTCCTATGGACACCTGCAAAAAACAGTTATGTCGACCCTGAAACTACAACATGGGATAACGATATTGAAGGATTATTTGGTGAGTTTAACGGCGCTCCCGGAGTTCGCACTTATGGTCTGAAATTAGACTTAACCTTTTAAATGAAAAATAGTATGAAAAAATTATATGCCTTTATATGTATAGTCCTGCTTTTATCCTCTTGTGATAAATTTCTGGACATAAATGAAAATCCAAATTTTCCTACGGATGTTTCAGACGAATTACTGCTAACCTCTTCTATTGCTGCTGTTACCAATGTTTATGCAGCAGATTGGGGTGTAATCGGTTCTTTCTGGTCGCAGCATTGGGCACAGAATAATACCTCATCGCAGTACAAAATTTACGAATCGTACTCATTAAGCAGCAACTCCAACGCCATTGAAGCTTCCTATCGTGCAATGTACGTTGATGGACTGAGCGATAATGAGATCTTTCTCAAAAAAGTGGAAGCAAACCAAAACTGGGGCGCTTATCTCATTGGAGCAATTATTAAAGCTTACGGATTTCAATACCTGGTTGATTTGTACGGGAACGTTCCTTATTCTGAAGCATTTCTGGGGTCAGAAAAGCTGAATCCGGTTATTGACAAAGGAGATAAGATTTATGCTTCGATTTACACCTTACTAAAAACAGCATTATCAAAAGACGTTTCGCACTTTGTTACTGAAAACTACGCGTTAAACGACATCATTTTTCATGGGAACATCGATGATTGGGCAGCATTTGGACAATCGTTAAGACTGCGCATTTTGTTAAGGCAATTTGATGCCAACACATCATTTGCAACAACCGAAATTACAAAGTTGCTTGCCGATATGGAAGCAGAAAGCATCTACCTGTTGGACAAAGACGCTTCGGTATCAAATTTTGAAGATACCGACAGCAAATCAAATCCATTGTATGAGAGCGACCAGCGGCAATTAAATACGACAAACAATTTAAAGGCATGTGCCACTTTAATTTCATATTTACAAGCAAACAATGACACTCGTATAGCAAGTTTGTTCAGACCAGTTGGCGGCAGATACTATGGATTGATTCCAGGCTCTTATGAAGTGCCATCAGTCGAATTTGAAGCGCCAACCCTGATTGCTTCTCCAATTCTCACACCTACAATGCCTGTACATTGGATGACCTATGCCGAATCAGAATTGTTAATTGCGGAAGCTTATTTAAGACTGGGCAAAGTTGCACAGGCCAAAGAACATTACGAAAATGGGGTAACTGCATCATTCGAACGCATGGGCAACGAAATTGGCGATTTGCTTACCGGCGCTTATGCTTTTCCTGAAAGCGACTTTAATACACAGTTAAAGGCAATTATCATGCAGAAATGGGTTGATGCTGCTGATGGAGGCCGTGGAATTGAATCGCATATCGAACGTGTTCGTACCGGATATCCCGAAGAATCAGCCATTAGTAATCAGATAGAGGTTGGTTATATTCTGCCCAACAATTACATACCGGGAACCTTGATATACAGTAAAAAAGGAATGACTGGAGGAATATTACCGAGAAGATTTCCTTATCCTGACAGCGAAATGAATTTCAATTCGAATGCTGCCGAATACAAGGCATTAGCCGATGCTGACGTGATTTTACAAAAAGTTTGGTGGAAAAAATAAATTTTACAGACATGAAAATTCTAAAATATTTAACAGTCGCAATGGTTTGCTCCGTAATCTTCATTTCATGTGAAAAAGACTACGAAAGCCATATTACAAAAGTAACGCCCGCCCCGGTAATGGAATTAATCGGGGGCAATCCCATTGTTCTTTTTAAAGGAACACCCTATGTCGATCCGGGAATTCATGCTATGGAAATAGTTGAGAATGACACTACCGAGTTGGAATATGAAATTATAAACGAAGTAAATGTTAACATTCCAGGTACTTACAAATTATTTTACAAAGTGCTGAATTCTGAAAATGTTCCTTTCTACATCAGCAGGAGAGTGAGTATTGTTAGTTTTACCGGATACGATGTGTTTGAAATTCCTTCGGGCAATTATTCCGGAATTCGTGTAAACAGAAACAGAGGGGGTACAGTTAAAATTACCAAACTAGCTCCCGGGGTTTACCAGATTAGCGATATGCTTGCCGGATATTACGATCAGGCTGTAGGTTATGGACCTGATACTGCTGCTCCGGGGATACTGGTCATCAATCAGGATGGTACGATGCGCTCTGAACTTGGCAATACAGCTGCCTGGGGCGAAATCGCAGGCACTAATTTTGCTTTCGATATGGCAACGAATGTGCTGACTTTTAAGGCAACCATCGTTTCTGAAAGTTTTTCTTTCGATGTAAAATTCACACTTCAATAAGAAAATGAAATGAAAAAATATTTGATTTATATAACATTTTTGTTTGTCGTTGCCTTTTCGTCATGCGACATTAAAGAAGAGTACGAACAAATTAATTCCGGAGTGATGGAAGCTTCCGGTGAATGGTGGATCAAATTTTCAAAAACCGGCTACGAAACCGGTTACCTGAAAGTAATTACTTTTAATACTGCCGCTGATGATGGTAAAGAAATCTGGATTTCGGATCAGGGAAACTGGAAAGACATCAAGTTCAAATGTCCGGTTGATGTTTTATCACTGACCTTTGCAGGAACAAATCTGACCAATATTTCCGCTACCAATAAAGTCAGTATTAAGAATGGGAAAATTGCTAAAAATGGAGGCCAGTCCACTTCAGGTGTAATAACCGACGCAATTTCTTTTGAAATTGAATTTAGCGACGAACCTGGCGTGGTTTACAAAGCAGTTGGCACACGCAAAACAGGATTCCTTGAAGATGAACATTAATGATTAAATTGATCTTAGATTGAAAGGGAATAGTGATTCTTAGTATTTAGAGGGGGCTGTTTCAAAAGTCAATACAACCGCGAAGCTGGTCACCCTGAATTTATTTCAGGGTCTGACAATTAATGCGATGAGATCCTGAAACCCCGCCTGCCAAGCGAGCGGGCATAAAGTTCAGGATGAATTAAATACAGACTTTTGAGACGGCCCTTTATGCAGGTTTTAATGCAAAACGAAATTTCAGCAATAAAATAGTTGGATCACCACTCAGGGTTAAAATGTTTATAAATTCAGTTCAGGCATAATAATTGCCGGAACTCCTGCGAATTTCTATTTTTGCATAAAACCCGGGAGTGAAACCTTTATTCTTAATTCTGTTCTTCATCGCTTTTCATATCGCACAAGCACAGCAGGTGTTTGTTTGCGATTCGAAAACAGGAAATCCTGTTGAAGGAGTTCTGATTTATGCCAATCAACTATCCACCCGCACGAACAAGGAAGGCAAAGCCGAAATTTCTTCGTTAAAAAATGCTGCCCGAATTACCTTTGCACATCCTTCGTATGTCGAAATTCGCACCAGTTTTCAGAATTTGTGGTCAAACAATTTTGTCGTCCGGTTTACTGAAGATCCGGTGCGTATGGATGAAATAGTAGTATCGGCCAGCAGACGTGAACAATCCAGACTCGAAATCCCTAACAAGATTATTAGTATTAACAGGAAGAATATTGATTTTCAAAATCCGCAGACAGCGGCCGATTTGCTTGAATATAAAAGTGGAGTTTTTGTTCAGAAAAGTCAGATGGGAGGAGGTAGTCCGATGATCCGGGGATTTTCGGCCAACCGGCTTTTGCTGGTAGTCGATGGTATCCGGATGAACAATGCCATTTACCGCAACGGGAACCTGCAAAATGTTATTTCACTCGATGCCGGCACCATAGAAAGTACCGAAGTAATTTTTGGCCCGGGATCAGTCATATATGGAAGTGATGCGCTGGGTGGTGTTATGAGTTACCAAACCTTGAAACCCAGGCTTTCGGGCTCTGAAAAAAAAGAGATTGCCACCAATATTTTCACCCGCTTTTCAAGCGCCAATCTGGAAAAAACCACCCACGGCGATTTCAATTTGGGCTCGTCCAGAATGGCGGCATTACTGAGCCTGACCTTTACCGATTTTGATGATCTGAAAATGGGAACGGATGGTCCGGGGGAATATCTCAAACCGCAATTTGTTCGGTTTAATTCAATGAAAAAAACAGGAATTGATGAAATAGTTGAAAATACTGATCCCCGAAAACAGGTTTATACCGGTTACTCGCAGTTTAATTCAATGTTGAAACTCCGGTACCGCCCCACCGAAAAAATGGAATTTAATTATTCGTTTCACTATTCGGCAACTACTGATATTCCGCGCTACGACAGGCTTATTCAATATAGCGGCAATAAACTGAAATATGGCGACTGGTATTATGGTCCGCAAATCTGGAGTTTACAATCCTTCCAGATGTTGTATAACGAAAAGCATAAATTATTCGACCGGATAAATTTGCTGGCCGGATGGCAAAACTATGAGGAAAGCCGTCTCGACCGCAAACTCAACAAAAAAGAACTGAATGAACGAACCGAAAAGGTGGATGTTTTTACCCTCAATATTGATATAGACAAAAACTTCAGTAAAAGTAAGGTCATTTATTACGGACTGGAAGGGAATTTGAATTTGGTGTGCTCGGAAGGAATTTCGCGAAATCTGATCACAAACGATCAGAAAAACATCGACACCCGTTATCCTGATGGTTCAAAAACCTCCAGCATTGCTGCATATGTGAGTTATAAATGGCTGCTGAATAAACATTTCACCCTGCTAACAGGTGGTCGTTATACGTTAGCCGGATTGAACGGAAGGTTCTCCACTGAATTTTACGACTTTCCCTATTCGGATTTTAGCAACTTGCACAGTGCTGTCACGGGAAATCTGGGTCTGGTTTATCATCCTACTGACAACTGGCAACTGAATGCCAGCGCCTCAACCGGATTCCGTTCGCCCAACATCGACGATATGGCCAAGGTTTTTGAATCCACCCCGGGAAATGTGATGGTCCCCAATCCGGAATTAAAACCCGAATATGCCCGAAACATTGAAATAGGCGTTATTCGCCGGTTTCAGAAGATAGCCAAATTTGAGCTCGATGCTTTTTACACCTTCCTGAATGATGCCATGATTCGCAGTGATTTTAGTTTCAACGGAAAGGATTCCATTCGGTACGACGGAACATTAAGCAAAGTGGAAGCGCTGGTAAATGCTGATTATGCCCGTATTTTCGGTGGAAGTTTTTCGATGGAAGTATTTCTTTCCCCTCAGATTTCAATGAAAAATTCGCTTAGTTACACAGGTGGAGAAGACAGTTTTGGTGATCCGGTTCGGCATGCACCTCCGGTTTTTGGAAGTTCACATCTGGAGTATTCCGGAGATAAATTCAGGATTAATTGCTATGCTCGTTTTAACGGAAAAATTTTGAACAGGAATTTATCGCCTACTGAATCGGAAAAACCTGAGATTTACGCCATCGATGCAAACGGGAAACCCTATTCTCCGGCCTGGTGGACCCTCAACCTGAAAACCTCAGCCAAGCTTTCAAAAAACTTCAGCCTGAATGCCGGTCTCGAAAATATTCTAAATAAACGCTACCGACCTTATTCCTCCGGAATTGTTTCGGGTGGCCGGAATTTGATTTTGTCCTTGAAGTATAGTCTTTGAGGGTAATTATGCAAAAATTTCCTATGTACACAATAGATTTTTTACTCGTCAGGAGTTCAATGTCAATAGAATACAATCAACTTAAGTATTTATTCTCCGATAGGAGATATACATTATTGAACAATGTTGATGTCCTACGGGCAAAATTTTGTTTCTGAATTTCGTTTTCTATTGACATCAATTGCCTACAGCAAAGTTGTTTGCCAAGCGCAGTTACTGAGCAAGTGTAAACCGGAAGCTGACACCCAGATTGGTATTCGAAGTTTTGAAAGAACCCTTGTACGGCGTATTCATAATCTTATCGAAATACAACCTAAGCTGGAAACGGTCGCTAAGCATATAATCAGCGGTAGTTTTCAAAGTTACAGCACCCTGTCCGGCTGTTAGCTGGTTGTCTTCTTCAACAATCCGTCTTAAAATCGTCTTGTTTTTTCGGAAAGATAAATCAGCCCGGATATTCAAATCGTTGGAATAAGCCTTTTGCGATTTTTTGGTTTTTATGATCAGGTCCATGCGGGTAAACCGGTATCCCACACCAAACGACATTTCGTTGCTCAATACTTCAGTAATCTGATTGTTTGCAAAACTCAGCGCCAGATTTCGTGAAGTTTTCAATTCTGCCCTGGTTTCAAAATCATTGATCCAGGTAATATCCATGTTAATTAACGGACTGAACTGTTCTGAAATGCTTACCGAATTAATATCACTTGGACCAATAAAGTCGCCTATTTTGTTTCGAACATAACTGAATCCATCGGCATAAAGATTTTCGTCGTAATCAAGGTTCGAGATAAACGCTCCCACATTGTAGCTCGAGCGGTATGCATGATTAAAACTCATGGTTTTCATATACTTTTTCAGGAATTCTGATTGCGCAACAACCCCTTCATAGGTAACACGCCAGTTTGGTCGCATGTATTTGATGGAAGGGAATGGACTCAGTGCTACCTTCTGTGGAGTTTGTCCGGTATAGGCCGCAATAAAAGCAGGTATCAAAACCTGGGGTGAAGTTGGTCCGTAACCAACCGGGAATCCGGTTGCCGGATCAGGTGCACCCTTTGGATCATAGCCAACCTGATTATTCGCCACGCGCTGACCGGCTAATCGTTCGGCAATGATCATACGGTACTCTTTCAAATTTTGAAATGCCTGCGAAGGGGGAGCTTTTTCATCGCTTCCCATCTTACTGAAAGCTGTTTTCATTGAATTGATCGACATGGTAAAATTTCCGCGAACCGAGCGGTTTACAGGATCAAAATTCCCCGAACTGCTGTTGTAGTTGTAGAATTCAGTTGTCCGCTCCGAATAAGTACGGTTGGCATTCACATCAATTCGCAAATCAGGAAATGGTTCAACATTCGCCCTGAATGTCCAGTTATCGCTTCTCGACATCACGAATGGCGAATTGAGGGAGGAGTCACGTGTAATCCATCCATTTTTAGCCGCCTTCAAAGCAAAATCCTTGTCCTGCCAGCCCATCAGGAATGGAAGTCCTGGAGCAATACTCTGAGTCGAAATATTGCCAAACATGTTTTGATCAGGTGTATATTTTCCGTTACCAAATATTTTTGGCTGCGGCATAAATCCGGGCAAAATGGTTCCATCGGTACCCGAGTAACTAATCGAAATAGACCGGACACTCATCAACGCCCTTGCTGTATACTGAATAATCTTCAGACCAAGATCACCGTTTACCTCCACTTTTCCTGTGACTGTAAATTTCACGCCGGAAACATTTTTATCAGGGGTGAAACTGACCCTGTTCTCATTGATTATAGCCACTTGCCCGTTCACTTTGGCACCATCCTTAGTCACAGCAGTTACTTCAACATTTTGGGTATTCAGCTTATGAAAGATGGATTTGGCAGTATTTGCCTTCAACCGTACATTATCGGTGGTATATTTTACTTCCTTGATTCTCGCAGGCGCTTTCTCCTTTTTGGGAGCTTCCTGCTGTTTCTGTGCGGGCTGTCCTTGCCGCGGCCTTTGCATGCGCTGCTGCTGTTTTGAACTGGTTCCGTATTTCTGGTTGATGTCTGAAAGGAATCCAACTTTATTGTACAGGCTTACCAGATTAAGTTGTCCGTTTAACTGAAACTGCCTCGAGTTTTCAATCACATTTCCAAGTACCACCGATTTATTGGTAAGCGGACCTGCCTGCCAGTCGTACATTCCCTGATAGCGTAATGAAACCGATGTCCAGTCGAGCAGTGGCAGTTTATTAATTGGTACCATGTAGCTGGCATTAATCGTGTGATGATACAAAGTTGGCCGACCCAGATTAAGCAGATTCTTGATGATAGAATCTCTCTTCATTGTATAATCATCATCAAGGCGGTTAATACGGCCTTCGGGTTCATCGATTCGGGAAGTATTCTCAGAAGAGAAATCGAATTCGAGACTTCTTGTCAGATTGTAACGAAGATCGAAATTCCGGTTTAGAATAAAGTCTTTATTAAATGTCCGCGGTATAATCATGTTCGGATTGGAAATATTCCGAAGCTGGATTTCATTGTAATGCCGCCAGATATCGGTCCGGAAGGAGAACTGCGATGGCAGCGGATAAATATTAAAATCGCGGATGAGCCTGAAAATATTCTTATTCAACACCTTTGAATTCTTGAATGGCTCAAATGCCTCGGGCCGTCCATTGTAGTTGTAGCTAAACAATCCACGGTGATTTCTGTCCAGATTCTGTTCAATATTGATGCTGCGTTTCGTCATTTCATTGAAGGAATATGTCAGCGAGAAATTGGCAGGGTCATAAATCTTTGGTTTTCCGTCTTTACTGGTCCGGTCAATCTTCACATTGGTGAAGTTGATGCTTTTCCGGGTAACCAAATCCTGTGCAATTCTTTTGATTGAATCGCGCTCGGTTTTGCCTCCGGCCATACTCAGGGCATCCTTCATTTTGATATCCGGATCGAGTGGATTGTATTTCGGGTTGCTTTTGCTTTGCGAATAGCCCAAATAGACCGGGATTCTGACCTGTGCTTTTTCAGGAAAGAATTTTCCCAATTCAAGATTTGCAGAAAGGTCCATTTCAGTTAAATTATCCATGGCCCGCTGGTTCACTTTCTGATCGATGCTTCCAAATCCCGCGCTTCTGGTTCTCCCGGCAAAAATTACCGAACCCAAATCGGCCAGTCGTGCTGTCACCCTTCCGGTAGCAGCCCAGCCCCCACCCTCTTCAAAATCGGAGAGCCGAAGTTCATTTAACCAGATTTCGATCGATTTTGATCCCTGATTTCCCGGCTTCACATTGTTACGGATACCTACCATCATCACTTCCACATTTCCCAGATTAGGATTTCCCTTGATTTTCATGGTTCTGGTTCCATCTACCGAAGAATAAACTTTAGTCAGACTAACATCCGAACCAGCCTGTCTCATTTCATCGTTTCGTCTTAACTTTAAATCAGAAAAGGCGCTTAGCTGGAAGTCGAGTCTGTTGGCATCCGGCCAAACGGCATAGCGGTCGGCTTCATTTTCGCTGTTGTACAATCCTTCCGGAGTAAGTGAAAGTGGAATTTCATATTCGTAATAGTTGTAATTGTAATCAGATCCTATGCGGATAAACAACGACAAATCGTTATCCTTCAACGGAAATCCTTTGATAGCTTCAGCATGAACTTCCATCTGTAATCGTTTGTAATTGCGGAAATCCATACTCAGATTCTTGTAGGCTGCACGTGCTTCGCCTTCTTCAAGTTCAACGGTACGCATCAATAATGACTGTTCGTTCAACTGACGTAACTGAGGATTTGCCGGATCAATCACCCGTTCGATACCCGGAGGCAGTACATAATTAACCGGTTTACGGCTGGCATTTTCTTCAATATTTACGGCTGAAATGTCGAATTTGGTGTTCAGTGTATTATTACCGATTTTGCCGTCCACATCTTTGGTGTATTTGCGCCAGTCAGCCCGAACCAGGTCGAGGGTGGCAAAACGTAGTACTGTCGTTTCAGAGAAACCCCTCATAAACATTCTTAAAAACCGGATGGATTTGAAATCGGAAATGGACCCGAATGATTGGTTTGGCGACCGTACCGGAATTTTAAACTGGTACCAGTTTACTTTCGACAGTTTACCATTCTTCAGTTTTACATTGGCTTCCTTAATATCGGCTATGGAGTTTTTGCCAATAACCATATCTTCGCGTCTGACACTGATTTTATACTGGTAATACCGCTCATATTCGTTTAAGGTATTGTCACCATTGATATCTTCCATGTCGGGCTGGGTAGAGGCCGAAGTCGGATAAGATTCGGGAGACATTTCGGCCGTTGGTGAATTGCCATCGGGCCCGTTAAAGTTTTTATACCTCTCGAGAATGCCTAATTTTTCCTGATCGAAGTCGGAACCACGGTAATAGTGATAATCATCGCTGGCCGGGTCGGCAATCACTTTGGTCAGCACATCCGGATTCAGAATTTTTTTCATTGATTCCAGATAATTGCTGTAAAAAGATTTTTCATCGTCGTCGTTCAGTCCATCAAATCCGATATCCTGAAAACGACGGCTTTCAATGTTGTTGTCGAACTCCTTTACCAGCGATTGCTGGGTAGAGACACGTCCCCATAAAGTTGTATCCACATCTTCAAGTTGGGCAGTGACAGGCAAACCATTCTCGAACGATTTTCTGGAATCTTTTAAAACATCCTCTGAAATATCACCCAGGTTAAAAAACAAATCTCCGCCTTTATTCAATCCGAGCGAGTCGTTCACAAATGGGTCCATTACCCAAAACTCGATAAATTCGATATTGGCAGCTTCAAAATCGCTGGTTTCAATTTTCCGCATCATACCGCCCCAGCGTGTTTCCGGATTTCGCAAAGTTCCGTCAGGATTGACCTTTGTATCAAAATTGTATGGTCCTTTTTCGTTCGGATAAAACGCTAAATCGAGAACAGGGATATTGGTAGGCAACCCAACCGGAGTTTCACGGTCAGGAAAAATCTCATTTTCATAAACCTCGCGAACCAAATGATTTGATTGCAGGTCCTTATCGTTTTTGATGTAATCGGGCGTCGTAGGATTGCTTCTTAAAAACAGCGGATCGATGACGTACCAGGCCAGTTTTGCCCGGTTAAAACCATAATCATATTGTCCGTTGGTTTCGGCTTCAGGAAAAATACTTTGCTTCTGAGGCGTACTGGCTAAAACCCACGATGTTCTTGATTTAAGGTCAATAGAAGTTTTTGTTGCTTCGAAATCGTCGATGTAGGCTGTTCCACTTTTCTTGATCACTTTCGAATGGCCGGGGATCAACTGGGCAAACTCACCATCGAACGAGATGGATGATTTTTCCTTGGTTGAATAAAACGGGAGTTTATCGATTAAAGTAGTCAGAAATTGCGATTCGTTGGAATAAGATGCATCCAAACCCAGCATGGTATTGGAGATAGGATCATCACCATAATTCACCTTTTGTGTCAGAGGTCTTTCCTGCATGTGCAAAACAGTGGCACCCAGATTAAAACGGTCGCTAAAAGCATAATTTGCATGTGCGCCAATCATCGTTTTACGCTGCATACTGAAAAGGTCCTGGCTTTCAGTAGAAACCTGAAGCGGCGTTCCCGATTCGAGCAATCCTGAATTTATGATTTTAACAATCCCAGAAGCATAATCGACAGTATAATCAATGTTTTCGGTCAGTGTTCTACCACCGGCTGAGACTTTAACCGATCCCTTTGCCAGGTTTTGTGAATTTACCTGAATCTCGGAACTCGATGAGCCTTTATATGAGCCTTTCAGTTTGAATTTGTTGTGCTCGGCATCCTGTTCGGCCACCGTTTTGGTTGAATCGTACAGGGTACTGTAAACGAACTTGTTTATCAGTGACGGATCGCCAATGGAGTCGGCCAGATTTCTGCCAAAAGGTTCGATAACCGGAAATATTACTTTTCCGGCGGAAGAACTGACCGTAATTCCTTCCACATAGTCGAAAACACCATCGCTCATCAGGTCAAGCTGCGAATTCAGCTTGTCAAGATTCAGGACTTTAAGCAGGATGTGCCCATCTAATCTACCCTGTGGAAGATAATTGATGTATGTGCCAGTTTCGTCGTTCTGATACATTATATCCAGAACAAATTCTTCTTTGGTTAACTGATAAGCATTCAGATCGTAAATGTTTTTCATCATCAGTTTCCAGGTTGGAAGCTTTGGTGAAAGATTGGTTCCCTTGATCAGTTTCAGTACCAGTGTATTTGGAGCATCGATACCATCGGTTGAAGCGAACTCCCCGACCTGATAGGTTTTTCCATCGGCTGTATAATTGAAGGCGACTGCCAGAATTTCGTCAGTGTTCAGTGCCGAGCGTAGTGAAATATAACCCAAATTCAGGTTCACGGTATATTCTGATTCATTCAGTAAGCGGGCCTGTTCAATCTTTTCAAAATCTTTTCCTCCTGAAAAATTGAATGCTGAAAGTGGTGCAAGGGTTTTGTTGATGTTATCGGATTGTCTGATTCCGGTGTAGTTTTCCACCATTTTATTGTACATCCCGTTCGCATCGTTAAACGGGAAAATACTTTCAGGATACTGCAATCCGGAATTTTCCTGGAAATCTCCAATTTTATTGTAGATATTCGGATCGTGCTCGCCCAAATCCATAAAAGCCAGTATATTACGTGCTTCCTTGAAATTGCTTGATTTGTTGGTCACCCATACTTCAATTTTATTAATGGTGATGGAAGACCGGACTATCGGAAGGTTTTGAAGCGCTTCGTTGTAATGGTCGCGAAAATACTGAGCCAGGAAGAAGTGACGGTTGGCATCGTAATCGGAAGCAGCAATTTCGAAGGTCTTTTTCTGTGCTCCGCCTTCCGATTCAACCACCTGTGTTTCGCCCTTGTGTTGCGAAAAAATGGTTGTCAGGTTCAACTTGCCAAACTGCATTTCGGTTTTTACCCCAAAAAGGTTGGAGCCTCCGGTAATCAGCGAACCATTCAGAGGAAGTGAAACATTCCCGGCTTCAATTTTCTTGACAATCTGATCTTCGTCGCCGGTATAACCAAGGTTCATCTTATTCTCGTAATCGAAAGTGGCTTCGGTATTGTAATTGACACGCATTTCCATCCGGTCGCCAATCTTTCCCATCACGTTCATCTGAATTTTCTGGTCGAAATCGAAAGTTGGCACTTTGCGCAAACGCTCCGGAATGGTAGGATTTGCAGTCTCATTCATCTGGTAACCAAAACTCACTTCCACGTATCCCTGGGGACGGATGTCGATGGTATTGCTGCCAAAAATACGATTGAATGTTTCGCCACCGATGGTCAGTTTGGGAATGAGTCCGCCCTTTTGTTCAATGCCTTTTATTTTGCTCTGGTTTCGCCAGTAATCCTTTACCGATTGCTCAAAATCATACTTCTGAAATTCCTTTTTCGTCATGGTTCTGGGCAACCTGAAATTCAGATTACCGACTTTATCCACAAAATTGTATTCACCGGTCAACGGATCGTATTCAATTTCAGTACGGATGTTTGAAGGGCGTTTCAGGAATAAAGCGGAACTATCTTTTTTATCGGGGTAGGTAAATTCAGGTTCGTCATTGAATTTGAAAGGCAAAACACCGGTGGTATCAATTTTAACTGTATCCTCAGGAACCGTCAAAATAGTCAGCTCATCATAATTTCTGAGGGTAGTTCTTGATTCGGAAGGACTGCCTCCGAAAGCATAAATTAAAGATACAATAAGAAGTAGAAGTATGTTTCGGCCGTACTTTTTCAATTCGAAATCGTTTTCTGATTAAAGGCTTTTCAGCGCAAGTTTGATCACACTTTCAACTGAAAGATTTGGTTGGGCTGCCAGAATTTTATCCAATTCTTTTTCGGCCGGCTTTTTCGCAAATCCCAGCATTACTAATGCAGATAACGCTTCATTTCGCAATGTATTGTCTGCCGAAGCTACAATTTGTTCACTGGCCGGAGACTTTCCGACTTTATCTTTTAAATCGATAATGACACGCTGTGCCGTTTTTATACCAATGCCTTTAATACTCTTCAAAAGGACCACATTTTCATTTAGAATTGCCTGGCTGATTTCGTCCGGTGAAAGCGATGAAAACATCATAATGGCTGTATTTGACCCGATACCACTCACTGAAATAAGCATGCGGAAAAGTTCACGTTCACTTTCGGTGGCAAAACCATAAAACAGGTGAGCATCTTCACGGATCACCTGATGAATATAAAGCTTGACGTTTTCCTTCCCGTTTAATTGGGTGTAAGTATTGAGTGAAATGGTTATGAAATAGCCAATTGAATTGGTTTCGAGAATTACATGTGATGGTTTCAGCGAAATTACAGCACCTTTTATATACTCAAACATAGATTGAAAAAGTATTAAATTTCTTCGTCGATCGCCTCAAAATCAATCGATTCGTCAACCTGTCCCTGATTGATTTCGTATTTCTTCAACGGATTTTTGGTGATTTCTTTGTATAACGTTCGATTTTTATGAATATCGATGGCCAGATACAAAGCCTCACGGAATGAATCGGGTGACGCTTTATCTTCGCCGGCAATGTCAAAAGCAGTACCATGCGCCGGAGAAGTCCGGATGATAGGAAGTCCGGCGGTATAATTAACTCCCCTGTGGAACGAAGCCATTTTAAACGGAATGAGTCCCTGATCGTGATACATGGCCAGAATAGCATCGAATTTCGAGAAATCGCCTGATCCGAAAAATCCATCGGCAGGATATGGGCCAATAGCAATAATTCCTTCGTCTTTAGCGCGCTGAATGGCCGGAATGATAATATCAATTTCCTCTTTCCCGAGTAAGCCGTTGTCGCCGGCATGCGGATTCAGTCCCAGTACAGCAATGCGTGGCCGCTTTACAAAAAAGTCTTTTTCGAGGCACTGATTGATGATGCGTAATTTATTCAGGATGGCACCTTTGGTAATTTTCGAAGGAACTTCTGCAATGGAGGTATGTCCAACAACTACACCGACTTTCATCGATTCACTCACCATCAGCATCACAAAATCACGTGTTTTGAATTGCTCTGCCAGGTATTCGGTATGTCCGGGAAAATTAAATTTTTCTGACTGGATATTATCTTTATTAATCGGAGCAGTAATCAGGGCATCAATTTCACCGTTTTTCAGATCTTCCACAGCTTTTTCAAGAGCCATGTAGGATGCTTCTCCAGCCATTTCGCTCGATTTTCCCAATTCAACCCTGATGTTGTCGTCGATACAATTGATGATGTTGGCTTTGCGGGAATCGGCCTCGCTGGCAGTGCGGATATGATTGAAATTGAACGTTTCAATGTTCAGGGCTTTTTTATGGTAGGCTGCAACTTTCGGCGAACCATAAACGATAGGAATACACATTTCCAGAATGCGTGGCTCCATCAGTGTTTTAATGATCACTTCATAACCAATACCATTAATGTCGCCCTGAGAAATGCCAATTACTATTTTATCTCGTTTCATCGTTTATCTCTTTATTGAAGTATATATTTGAATCTTTTAAGGTCGTTGACCGGAATTTTGTCGCGCAAATTTAATCTATTATTTAAACTAATACAAAGTTAGCTGAACATACCTCAGAATCTGTTCAGGAGTTAACTGACTGAATATGGTTTGAATTTGAAAAACGAATCCGGACTAGAAAATAATGATTAGAAGTAAAATAAAAATCATCAGCATAAACAGAACAAACTGATTTCGGACAAAAAGTCCAAGTAAAAGCAAAATCTCAATTTCTTCAGTGCAGGCTGTAAATACTTCGATGGTTCCTTTATCTTTTGATAAAAACTCGTTGCTCTGATAGGTAATTAGTTCGTCGGTATTAAATTTCCAACTCCACCGCGATTGCCAGAAATTCTTCACTTCCAGTTCGAACCTTTTCCCGTTAATCACAATTTCGCTTTTCGGATTGAAAAGATTAATCATGATGGTTCCTAAAAGTGCCTGATTGTTGGCGTCGTATATTTCCAGTTTGGAAAGAAAAAATTCACGGTTCAGGATAAAGCGGCGGCCTTTAATCATGCCATGAGCCTTTGAACCAATTAAACTCTCCCACACAATGGAACCAATTTGTTCGGAACCATGCATGATTTCAAGCTGATTTTTCAGTATCCCTTTCGACCAATAATATCGTTCCATAGTTAAGTCCGGTTACAAGCTCTGCAAGTTACAAAAAATTGTGCAGAAACAGATTTACCTAGTCACAGTCGTCACCTAAATTGAGTAATTCCACTTTTCTGAAATCGATCGGATGGCTTTCTGCCTGTAACGAAATAGAACCCTTTGTTAACCTGATATTTTTATCCGGCGGAAGTAATTTCTGAAAATTCGGATCGCGTGGGTCCAGTTGCGGTTTGCTATACTCAAGCACCACTTTCCCATCAATGATATGTTTAATAATCGAATCACCCTGTACTTCCAGTTCAGCGGTTACCCACTGATCGCCGTGATAGGTTTTTGCGGTAGAATTGGTGCAATGCTGCGTCCAGAGTGAATCGTTCAGTACAATATTGGTACCGGGAGTACAGACATTAAGTGTAGGACGCGGATCAGTGCCGTTTCCACCCAATAACTGAACCTCGATAGAGACAGGGAAATCCTGGTTCAAATCCATGCTTGCCGCACTCTGCCCATGAATCATGATTCCACTATTACGAAAAGCCCATCCGGCTCCTTCCTTACATTGTTCGCCTACGAAGCGATACTCAACACGAATTTTGTAATGCGAGTAAGGATGTTTATAAAATATATGACCAAAATGACCATCAAATTTATCGTACTTATCGTATCTGACTTTCAACAAACTATCTTCAACCCTGAATGTGTTGTTGTAGTTTTCGTTCAAAGGAAATCCTGTAATCTTGATATTCCAATCGTTTAAATCTTTACCGTTAAACAATTGAATCCACCCGGTTTTTTTTGATTTATTGGGCGCACAAGCTGCTACAAGTAGCAACGAAAAAGCAAACAGTAGTAATTTTCCTGAAGATCTGTTCATGGTTTTCTGTTGGTTATATAGGTAAAAAATCAGTATTGGTTTCGGTTTTGAAAGATAAAAATTATTTCTGAAAAAAATCCGGGAAGAAACAACCATAAAAAACAAAGAGCTGGACTGGAATCCGGCTCTTTGCTGAAATAAAAAAGAAAATACCTTGCGAAACAGACCTTATTTCTTTTCCTTTTTCGCTTTTTTCTCTAATCTTTTTTCCTTTAAAGTTTTAGTTGGTTCTTTTTTTGCCTCTTTTTTTGCATCTAAACTTTTTCCCATGACAAACAATTTTAAAGGTTATTAATCTGGTTCTAAACACTGTTGATTGATTCTTCAATTACGATTCGATAATCAGTAACTTTTAATCAAAATTACGATTTTTCACAAAAAAACAACTTTGGCCAGGTAAATAATCTGAGAAATCAATTATTCGGAATAATATTCAATATGGCAAACTAATTTAGGAGCTTTCTCTCAAGTCTCAATCTTTAAACGATAGTCACAAAAACATGTAAATCAAGTCATTAAAAATTTATTAACCATCTGGTTAAATATTTTGGTTAAAATAGTTGGCGTTTTCATTTAAGAAATATATTTTTGACCACTTGATTTAACCATCTAGTTAAACCGTTAAGTAAAATGGAAACAAAAAAAGACAGTACCGAAGATAAAATACTGGAAGCAGCTAAGAATGTTTTTATTGCCAAAGGAATGGAAGGCGCCCGAATGCAGGAAATTGCCGATGAAGCCGGAATAAACAAAGCCCTTTTGCATTACTATTTCCGATCGAAGGAACGGCTTTTCGAAGCGATTTTCTCGGAAATTTTCAAGTTTGCCTTTCCTAAACTTTCAAAAATCATTCTTTCTGATGCAGGAATAGTAACCAAAATTGAGTTGTTTGTCGATGCTTACATCGATATCCTGATTAAACATCCGTTTATCCCGGGTTTTGTGATGAAGGAAATGAACAGGGATCCCACCGGCCTTTTCAAACTGGTAGCTAAATATGGGTTGGATCCTCAACCGGTATTTTCATACATCCAACAGGCCATGGATGAAGGTGAGATAATTAAAATGAAACCTCAGCATCTGGTGGTAAATATTGTTTCGATGTGCATTTTTCCGTTTGCTGCGCGTCCAGTCATCGGTTTTGTAGTTTTTAAAAACGATCAGAAAGCGCTGGAAACATTTTATACTGAGCGCGCTGAGGTGATTAAGCAATTCGTAATAAACGCGATTGTAATTAAAAAATAAAATATCCTTTCCAATGAAAACAATTAAACTTCTAGTCCTTCTAATGGTTTTCACCGGGCAACTAATTCAGGCTCAGACTAAAGTTACCCTTGAACAATGCCAGATCTGGGCACGTGAAAATCACCCTATGCTTAAACAACTGGATATTTACCAACAAATTCTGGATCTTAAAAATGACAATAATTCAACCAGCTTTTTACCACAGGTCAATCTGAACGGGCAGGCCACTTACCAGTCAGATGTGACGAAAATAGCCCTTTCGATGCCGGGAGTAAAGATTCCAACGGTTGACAAAGACCAATACAAAATCTATCTTGATTTTAAACAATCCATCTGGGATGGTGGATTAAGCAAGGCCAAAGAACAGATTAACCAGGCTGAGAATGCCGGAAACTTACAGCAAACAGAGGTTGAACTTTTTCAGGTGAAAGAAAAAGTAAACCAGTTGTTTTTTTCGTCCTTTCTTCTTCAAGAGAACCTGAAAATTTTGGACAAGAAAACAGAAACATTAACCGAACGCCGGAAAATTCTGGAATCAGCTGTGAACAACGGAATGGTTTTATCCTCAGAATTGGACCAGCTTCTGGCTGAACTAATTAAAACAAAACAGATGGGCATTGAGATTAAAAGCAACAGCGAAACGCTCCGATATGCCTTATCGATAATTACAGGTAAAAACACAGGTGAACTGGAAAATCTGGAATTACCCGAAGTTCCGGTTCAAAACGATATCAGCCTAAAACGTCCGGAATTGGATTTATTCAATCGCCAAAACGAAATTCTAACCGCCAATTCCGAATTACTTCAAAAACAGCGCCATCCAAAACTTTTTGGATTTGGACAAGCCGGCTACGGTAAACCCGGATTGAACATGCTGAACAATTCGTTTGACACTTATTACCTGGTTGGACTTGGTTTTAGCTGGAATGTTCTGGATTGGAAAACAACCAGCCGGCAGCAGCAAATGATTAAACTTCAGCAGGATTTGGTTCAAACTAAAATGGAATCCTTTGTAAGAAGTATTGATCTGGCAACTGACCAGCAAAACAAACAGATTGTTCAATTTCAGGAATTATTGAAAACCGATCAGGAATTGATAGCCATTCGGGAACGAATATCCAAAACATCAGCCTCAAAACTGGAGAATGGATCAATCACCATGGCCGACTATATTCAGGACTTAAACGCAGAAACTGCCTCGCGGCTCGCTCTCGAAACGCGCCGAATACAACTAAAAGAGGCTCTGATAAAACTGGAGAATATCAGGGGAAACCAGTAGAATTATGAGTTCTGAGTTAAAAGTTATGAGTTAAAAAAAACAAATACAAACACAATGAATATGAAAAATTTACAACTGATCGCACTGGTTTTTTTGATGTTCGCTGCCTGTAAAAACGGAGAGAACAAATCGGATGCCTACGGAAATTTCGAAGCGGTTGAAACGATCGTTTCATCGGAAATGGCAGGCAAACTTCTTTCGATGGAAGTGAAACAAGGAGATCAACTTGCTCCTGATCAATTAATTGCCCGGATTGATACCACCGAATTAATCCTCCGGAAACTACAAACTCAGGCGCAACTGGCAGCGAGTGAAACAAAAAAGCAAAGTGTAACAGCTCAGATCAATGTACTGAAAGAACAAAAGAAAAATGCTCAAACTACCCAGCAACGCATCGCAAAAATGTATGCCGATAAAGCTGCCACCCAGCAGCAATTGGATGATATAAACGGGCAAATCAGTGTCGTTGAGAAACAGATTTTTGCCAATGAAACCCAGTTTCAACTCATCAACAGCGAAATGGAAGTTATAAAGAGGCAATTGGATCTGATTAGCGAACAACTTGCCAAATGCACCATAACCAGTCCGGTTAAAGGAACTATACTTGAAACTTACCTCGAAACAGGCGAATTGACCTCCCCCGGAAAACCAGTTTTGAAAATGGCAGATTTGAGCAGTCTGGAATTGAAAGTTTATGTTTCTGGCGCACAACTTTCCAAAGTTAAACTTGGAAGTGATGTAAAAATACTGATCGACTCGGATGTCAAAGAAATGAAATCACTTACCGGAAAAATAAGCTGGATTTCGTCAGAATCAGAATTCACGCCTAAAATTATTCAAACGAAGGAAGAACGGGTAAAACTGATGTATGCAGTAAAAATCGTTGTTCCCAATGATGGTTCACTGAAAATCGGGATGCCGGGTGAGGTGGTATTTTAGAAAAAGCCCCTCCCAAACCAGAAAGCCTCATCCCCCGCCCTTCTCCAAAAGAGAAGGGAGTTTGGGAAGTAGAAGCTCTGAACTTATAATCTTTTTATTATGAATGTAGTAAATCAAAAAATAAACTTGCAAAAAGCAATTTTTTACCCCCTCTTTTGGAGGGTGCAGGGGGAGGCTTCCTATGATTAGCATTCAACATATCAGCAAATCCTATAAGGATATTCTTGCTGTCCGCGATATTTCATTTGAAGTGCAAAAGGGTGAACTCTTTGGATTAATCGGTCCGGATGGAGCAGGTAAAACAACCCTTATGCGCATTCTGATGACTCTGCTTATTCAGGATACAGGAACTGCAAGTATGGCGGGTCTTGATGTTATTAATGACTATAAAAAAATCAGGAACCTGGTTGGTTATATGCCGGGCAGGTTTTCATTATACCAGGATTTGACGGTAGAGGAAAATCTGAACTTTTTTGCGACTGTTTTCAAAACCACAGTGGCTGAAAACTATGATTTGATCAGGGATATTTACATACAGATCGAACCTTTTAAAAAGCGTTTAGCCGGAAAACTTTCAGGAGGAATGAAGCAAAAACTGGCTTTGTGCTGTGCCATGATTCATAAACCGGAAATCCTGATATTGGATGAACCTACAACCGGAGTCGATGCGGTTTCGCGAAAAGAGTTCTGGGAAATGCTGAAAAAACTACAAAAGTCAGAAATTACAATTCTTGTTTCAACGCCCTACATGGACGAAGCCATGCTTTGTAACCGCGTAGCATTAATGCAAAAAGGCAGCATTTTGGATATTGACACACCTCAGAAACTCGTTGAAAACTACGCCCGAAAGTTATATGCCATCAAATCAGACGAAATGCATCGGTTAATTCAGGATTTACGATCCTATGAAAAGACCGATACGGCTTATGCTTTCGGACAATACCTGCATGTAACAGGCATAGACGATGAGGTGGAAGCAACAGAATTCGAAAACTTTCTTTTGAAAAAAAATCATTCAGCATTAGAGGTATTCGACATTCAGCCTACCATAGAAGATGTATTTATGAATATGATGATTGAATGAAGCCCCTCCCCACCCTTCCCCAAATAGGGAAGGGAGTTTTGAAATAGTAAATTATGAATATTTATTCTTTAAAGGAAATACCTTCAGAACTTGGAATATCAAAAGCCCTCCCTATTAGGGAGGGTTTGGGTGGGGCTAATAAATTATAAACAGATGAATGATAAAGTTATTGAAGTACGCAATCTGGTTAAGAAATTTGGTTCGTTTGTGGCAAACGATCATCTGAATTTTGATGTTTATCAGGGCGAAATATTCGGCTTTCTGGGTGCCAATGGTGCGGGAAAAACAACGGCTATGAAAATCCTGTGTGGTCTCTCCTCGCCCACATCCGGGCATGTGAAAGTGGCTGGCTTCGACATTTACAAGGAAACAGAAAAAGTAAAACGAAACATCGGTTACATGAGCCAGAAATTTTCGCTGTACGAAGACCTGACCATTGCTGAAAACATTCGTTTTTTCTCCGGAATTTATGGCATTTCGCCGAATGACCGAAAGGAAAAACAAGCCAAATTATTAAACGATTTAGGTCTTGAATCGGCCAAAGATTCGCTGATTGGCTCACTTCCATTGGGATGGAAACAAAAACTGGCTTTTTCTGTGGCTATTTTTCACGATCCCAAAATTGTGTTTCTCGATGAGCCGACCGGTGGAGTCGATCCGATTACCCGACGAAAGTTCTGGGATCTGATTTATGAAGCATCTGACCGTGGAATTACCGTTTTTGTGACTACCCATTATATGGACGAGGCTGAATATTGCAATCGTGTTTCAATCATGAATGAAGGGAAGATCGAGGCTCTTGACACACCGGAAAACCTGAAATTACAATATTCAGCAAAGAATATGGACGAGGTGTTCCTGAAGATTGCGAGAAATGTGGAAGCCCTACCCAAACCCTACCCAAAAGGGAGGGCTTAAAAAATGCAACACTAAAATTTTGCAAAAATGATTACTCTAGTTTTAAATATTCACCAACAAAAACTCCCCCTTCAGGGGATTTAGGGGGCTTTTTTATGAAACAATTTATAGGATTTCTCAGGAAAGAATTTTTGCACATTTTCCGTGATCCGCGAACAATGATCATCATTTTCGGAATCCCGGTGGTGCAGCTGATGTTGTTCGGAAAAGTGATCAGTACCGATATACAGAATGCCAAAATTGGTATTTTCGATCAGTCACACGACAATACAACCCAGGAGATCACCTCCAAACTGCTTTCTTCAGGCTATTTTGTTTTAGCCAAAGAATTGCAGACAGGTGAAGATGTTGAGGATGTTTTCCGTAAAGGAATTGTGAAAATGGTAGTCAATTTCGGTCCCAATTTTGAAAAAAATCTGGAACGTGACGGCAAAGAAGATGTTCAGCTTCTGGCCGATGCATCTGATCCGAATACCGCCCGGATTTTAACAAGTTACGCCAGTGGAATTATCAACGACTTTGTCAAAAAAGAAAAACTTCAGAACATCCAGCTTCCCAACCAAATAAGTGTTGAAGTCAGGATGCTGTACAACGAAGGCCTGAAAAGCGTTTACATGTTTGTCCCAGGTATCATGGCTATGATATTGATGTTAATTTCAGCCATGATGACTTCCATTTCCATCAGCAAGGAAAAGGAAATGGGAACCATGGAAGTTCTGCTTGCATCTCCCTTAAAACCCATTCAGATTGTTTTGGGAAAAGTGACTCCCTATTTGTTATTATCGTTTATCAACGCCCTGACCATTATCCTTCTCGGTGTGTTTGTTTTCGGAGTACCTATCAAAGGAAGTTTCTTTCTGCTGATGGGCGAGTCGTTCCTGTTTATTTTAATGGCGCTCAGTCTGGGAATCCTAATCTCAACAGTAGCACCAAATCAAATGGTTGCCATGTTTATTTCTTTGCTCGGATTGATGCTTCCTACCATTCTTTTGTCAGGCTTTATTTTTCCAATCCGGAATATGCCGTTACCGCTGCAGATCGTCAGCAATATCATTCCGCCCAGGTGGTTCATTGTGATTATCCGGAATATCATGTTGAAAGGAACAGGAATTCTTTTTATTTGGAAAGAGACTTTGGTTTTGATATTTATGTCAGTCACTTTTATAGCGTTGAGCATCAAAAATTTTAAAATACGATTAGAGTAATTGACAATTTAACCATTGACGATTTACAATTTAAATGCCCGGCGAAAAGGACAAATTGTAAATGGTAAATTGAAAAATAGTAAATACAAAAGATGAGAACACTTTTTTACGTATTGCAAAAAGAGTTTATACAGGTTAAACGCGATAAAATCATGCTGAGAATGATCATAATGGTTCCCATTATGCAGATGCTCGTTTTGGTTTTCGCGGCTACCTACGACCTGAAGAATGTGAATATTTTCCTGGTCGACAAAGATATGTCGTCGACCTCGCGAGAGCTGGCATCTAAAATCGATGCTTCGCCATTTTTTACTATCAACAATACTTCGTTCAATCCGGAAGAAGGCGAAAATGAGATTTTAAATAACCGGGATGATATGGTTTTGGTCATACCGAAGGATTTTGAACGCGACCTGATTCGCGAAGACAAAGCCAGCCTTCAGCTTTTAGTCAATTCCATCGATGGACAATCGGCGCAGGTGGGCTATTCATATGCTGCTTCAGTAATTCGCGATTTCAATAAAAATATCATTGCCGAGTGGAAAGGTCTTCCCGAATTTAAAGCGCCATACCAGATAAACACCGTAACCCGGTTTTGGTACAATTCGGAACTCGAATATAAGTGGTATATGGCTCCAGGCGTTTTGGCCCTGCTGGTTACACTCATCGGGCTAAATCTTTCCAGCATGAGTTTGGTAAAAGAAAAAGAACAGGGAACCATTGAACAGTTGAATGTTACCCCAATCCGTAAAATTCAGTTTCTGGCCGGAAAGCTCATTCCTTTTATTGTGATTGCGCTTTTCGATTTGTCCTTTGGTTTGTTCCTGGCCCGCATGGTTTTCAATTTGCCTATTGTTGGCAATCTGGGGCTGGTTTTCGGCTTTGGTGTTCTATACCTGATTGGCATTCTGGGCCTTGGTTTGTTTATCTCGACGGTTGCCAACACGCAGCAGCAGGTGATGTTTGTGACCTTCTTTTTCATGATGATTTTCATCCTGATGAGCGGAATTTTTACACCGGTTGAAAGCATGCCTAAATGGGCCCAACTGATTGACCAAATCAATCCGGTGTATCATTTTATGCGCGTTCTGCGAATGGTGGTTTTGAAAGGATCAGGTTTTGGCGATCTGATTCACGAATTTGTTGCGCTTTGCATACTTGGAGTCACATTTCTGACCCTTGCGTTAAAGAGATACCGGAAAACAGCCTAAAGTCGAAGTCATAATTAGTCATTTGCATGGCGTCATTCATTGTAATTTATTGTTTGTAGCACACAATAAATGACCTTGAATGACTACCAATGACTTGATTTCAGAGTTGCCCGGAATTCAATATGGCATAAAGGATAGCCAATTTGAAACGGTAATTGGAGTAACTGGCTCCACTTACTGCATCAACCTGATTAAAATCCTGCTTACTCAGCATTCCTTTTTCATAAATGGGATAGGCAATTGCCGGTGTAGTTCCACTTTGAAGCATTCGTTTGCAATACGCTTCATCACTTTGTTTGGCATGTCCATCGTTGTGAATTTCATCATAGTCCAGCGAAAACATTTTCCCATTTTTCATTTCAAAAACCACTTCGTGCCTATAGCCATAATCGTCGGCCGGTGTTGCTCCTTTGTAAGTGCCATCTTTTAATCCAGAAACAAGGGACGAAAAATGGTTTTCATTACAGATTTGTTGAAAGGAAACCCTGACCTTATTCATGTCAGAGCGTTCAATAATCCAATGAAGTTTTTCAAGTACAACAGATTTCGGATTTGAGGAATTACCGGTTTGGGAAAATGCTCCCAGAAAATAACTCAATGCAAAAATCAGAATAAAATAATTTTTCATTTTGTATTCCGTTGTTTTTTAGTAATTCGGGATGAGTTTTTATACTTTTGCCACTCAAAAAAATTGCTGAAATGGTTAAGCTATCTATTATAATTGTTTTCATTTTACTGACAATTGTCGATGGAAACTCCCTTACTGCCCAAAACATAAAAACCAGTAGCAACACGCCCCGCCTGGTCGTAGTACTTTCGGTTGATCAGATGCGCACCGATTATCTGACGCGTTTCCGGAATAAATTTCAGGAAGGTGGATTTAAAAGGTTGGTCAGTGAAGGCGCGGTTTGCTCCAATGCACAATTGAATTTGCATATTCAAAAGACATCAACCGGAACTGCTACCATGTTTACCGGAGTTTATCCGGCATCGCACGGCATAGTGAACGACAGCTGGTACGACCGTTTGAAGAAGAAGGAAATTAACTGCATCGATGATAATTATTTCATTACCGTTGGCAGTGATTCGAAGGAAGGCGAACGATCGGCCGCAAAGTTGCTTTCTCCAACTATCGGCGATCTGATTAAAATTAATACCCGAAACAAATCGAAAGTTTTTAGTGTGGCGATGAACGATGTCAGCGCGGTACTTTCAGCCGGACATGCCGCCAATGGGGCCTACTGGTTCGACACGCAAAACGGAAACATGATTTCGAGTTCGTATTATGTCGACATTTTTCCGGAATGGGTGCGACAGTTTAACGAGAAACAATTTGCAAAAACCTATACTCAGCGCGATTGGACAACGCTTTTACCAATCAAAAGCTATGAAGAAAGTCTTGGTGATGATTATGTGCTGGAAAAAGGATATTACGACCGGTGGAACACTTTTCCATACGATCTGAAAAAAATAAAAGAAAAAGCAGGCAGCTACAAATTCATAAAAACAACACCATTTGCGAATAATATAGTTAAAGATTTTGCTGTAAATCTGATTCATGCCGAAAAACTGGGCGACGATGAGTACCCCGATTTTCTGGCAGTGACATTCAGCTCAATGGATTACGAAAACAGCTCGTTTGGACCGGAATCGATTGAAATGGAAGATATCTATCTGAGACTTGATCAGGATATTGCCTTGCTTTTGGATTTTGTGGATAAAACAGTTGGCAAAGGAAATTCACTGGTAGTGCTCACCTCCACATGTTCATCGGTTTATCCGGTTGATTACCTGAAGGAAGAATTTCATATGCCGGTTGGCACTTTTTCTCCGGAAAGTGCCATCGCACTTTTAAAGTCATTTCTGAACATTACTTACGGCCAAGGCGACTGGATTGAAGTTTCCGGCGAACAGCAAATTTATTTCAACCGCGACCTGCTTGAAAAAAAGAACATTTCACTTGCAGATATTCAAACCAAAACAGCGAATTTCATCAATCAATTCGAAGGAGTAAAAATTGCCCTTCCATCCGTATCCTTTGAACAAGGCGACTATTCGAAGGGTCAACTCGCCACCATTGCCAATTCATATAATTTCAAACGATCGGGCGATGTGTTGTATCAGTTCGAAGACGGATGGCAGCCTGTATATAAATATCAGCGCACCATTTATAACGATAATGCCAATATTCCCCTCATCATGTTTGGTAATTCGGTAAGAAAAACACAGGTCAGAAGGCAGATTCAAGGTGAAGATCTGGTACCGACAATTTTAGAGATTTTAAAAATGCCAATTCCCGATTATTGTACCGGAAAAATTCTGGAAGAAGTTTTGTGGTAAAAAAAATAATCATTTTTAAAATCTGCTATCTTTGACCGCAAATTTTGGAAAATAATGGCAAACGACTGGAAAGAAAGGCTGGGGATGGTATATTCAACAAATCCTGATTTCCGATTTGAAAGTACTGCTGGGAATGAATCGGAAACTCTTCCTCCAAAGAGTCAGGATCTGAGGGTTCAGCTCGATAAAAAGCAACGAAATGGTAAAAAAGCAACGCTAATTACCGGATTTAAAGGTACTGACGAGGATTTAAAATTATTAGCCAAAACACTGAAGACCAAATGTGGCGTTGGCGGTTCGGCCAAAGATGGAGAAATCCTGATTCAGGGAGATTTTTGTAATAAAGTGATGGAGATTTTGAAAGCTGAGAATTACAAAGTCAAACGTTCGGGTGGGTAGGAGATGATATTGTGTGCAATTTGGAAAATGCAAAACGCACCTTAGTTGGAGTCTAATATTGCTTATTAAAACATTGAAATTATTCAATTCAAAATAGAAAAACTTTTCTCTGACTTATAAAAAATGTTTCTCGTATGCTTAAACAAGTAAAAACCATCGGCATGATTGGGGGAATAGCCCCCGCATCAACTATCGATTATTACCAGCGAATCATTTCCCGCTTTCAGGAACGCACCGGTCAACGTGAATATCCATCCATCATCATCAACAGCATCAATATGACGCATATGATGAACCTGATTACCAACGATCAGATGGATGAACTGGTTGATTTTTTGTCAGAAGAAATTTTTGTTCTGGAAAAAGCAGGAGCTAAAGTGATTTTTATGGCATCCAATACGCCACATCTTGTTTATGAAGCACTGGTAAAAAGGGTAAAAACCAAAATGGTTAGCATCGTTGATTCAACTATTGCCTATGCACAATCCAAAGGATATTCCAGACTTGGCCTGTTTGGAACAATTTCAACCATGGAAGGAGAATTTTTTCAGGATGGTTTTGAATCTTCCGGAATGGAAATAATCACACCTATGCCAGACGAACGGAAATATATTCACAAGATATACATGGAAGAACTCGTCAGAGGTCGCTTTCTGCCTGAATCGAAAAGCCGTTTGTTGTCCATTGCCAACCGCATGTACAACGAAGGACAAATCGATAGCCTGATTTTGGGCGGAACAGAATTACCCCTTATTCTGAAAACCAGTGATATGGAAGACATTGAATTGCTGAACACCACCAAAATTCACGTCGAGCGCATTCTGGATGCAGCCATTGGTTAGTAAAAATATAGTTGAAAATATGGGCCCCTAATTAATGAATTCATTAATTAGGGGTTTTTCATTTTCGTTTTAGAACCATTACTTTTCCTGAAGTTTTTTGATCAGGCCACTGCACGATTCTTCCAGAATATCCAGTACCAGCTCAAATCCCGCATCACCACCATAATAGGGATCAGGCACCGAATTGTACTTGCCTGAATCTGCGAAATCGGTCATCAGGAATAATTTTCTTCGGTCCGACTCATTTCTGGCCATCGCTTTTAAATCGTTTAGGTTTTGCCGGTCCATGGCCATGATGTAGTCAAAATGTTCGAAATCGTGTTTTGGATTAACCTGCCTCGAAATGCTGGTACATTGATAACCGCGATTGTTGGCAAACTGTCTCATCCGGTAATCGGCAGGTTCTCCAACATGATATGCTGCTGTTCCGGCCGAATCGCATTGCACCCTGGCTTCGAGACCGTTCTTTTTAATCATGGCATTAAAAACCGCTTCAGCGGCGGGACTCCTGCAAATGTTGCCCAGGCATACAAATAGTATATTAACCATTGGGAAGTTTTTTTCAGGCACTAAAATTAGGGGAATTTCGTGAAATCCTTTTAGGATAACGTAAGATGTGTGTTTTTACATCCAATGTTTCTGTATACAATAATGAATCAGCTCATTGATGTTGTGTGTCGATGTTTTTTCCATACAATGACGCTTGTGATTTTTGACGGTATGAATGCTCAGATTCATCTTTTCTGCGATCATTTTACTGCTGAGGCCTTCATGACAGAGCCTGATAACTTCCATTTCCCTGGCTGTGAGAAGTGAATTGTAATTCTTTCCGTATTCTTTGGTGAACACTTTCTGGTAGCCTTCAAGCGAAGTATATTTAAAAATGGTCAGTACAATTGTTTCATCTGTCTTGATGTCAGCGATTTCGAAGAAGACGTTAAGATTTAAAACGGGAAACAATTTATCTTCAGGAAATGAAATGGAACCCTCGTGCATGAATTGGGAAATGCTTCCATCATTCCGGATGTACCGGTGATTGAAGATGAACCTGTAATCGGGAAATTTAACAACAGGTTCCGAATCGATAAACTTTAAGATATCGGGAAATGCTTCTTCACACCAAAGAATTCGGTCTTCCGGGTAAAAGAGTAACTTGTGAAATTTAAGATTATCCTTTAAAAGTCCGTTAATAAAACAACTGCTCTGCTCATGGCAATTCCCGTGGTGCACACAGGCAAATTGTTTTCCTGAATGGTCAATCAGGCAATAATCAAAAACTGAATGAAGTTCACTGAATGGTATTTCATGGGCAAGAGTATGGCTATCAGAAATAACCGAAGTAACGAGTGGATTAGCTATATTTTCATTTTGGTTATTTCCGGCAACTGAAATATGATCAATTTCGCTCTTCATATGCTATGCATTCATTGAGCCAATACAACACGACAATAATTGCATCAGATTCACTTACTATTAATTAATGCTAAAATTCGGTATAAGGTAACCCCCCGAAGGCAAACTTTTTAATTTCCACATCTGAAAAACAATTCAATTGGAATTTTCTAAAATCGTTACTTCCCATTTCAAACTCATTTTTGCCAGTTTATTACGGACACAATCAGAAAAAGTTCAGAAACTAAAAATTCTGTTACTGAAGGACATATAAACTCAACACACTAGCAATGACACGTTTGTGTCATTGCATCCATAGACCTTATTGTCGTAACTTTAATCTGAACATTCCAAATTCAGATTTATTTTTTCATGGTTTTGAAAACAAATCTATACGAAGAAAGGAATTTGTTTTGTGAAATAAATGAATTTAAGGCGTAACTGAAAAGCCTGAAACAGAGTAGGAAAAAATCAAAAATCAACTCAAATGACAAGAAAAGCTGTAGTTGTTGGGATAAACGATTATGCACCTATTGGGGCAGGCGGTCCCGATTTGAATGGCTGTGTAAATGACGCCAGAGACATGGCCAACACGCTTGTAATTTGCGGTTTTCCACCTGCAAATATTCGGATTCTAACTAACCAAAATGCCAAGAGAGCCAACATCCTTACCTATTTGAATTGGCTACTTTCCAATTGCAAAGCAGGAGACTCACTGGTATTCTACTATTCAGGACACGGAACCAGAGTTGCCAACATTGGTGCCGATTTGGAAATTGATGGCCTTGATGAGGCAATAGTTCCTCATGACTATGCAACTGCGGGTGTATTAAGAGATGACGATTTCAGTGCGATATTCAAGAGTAAACTGGCAAAAGGGGTGAATCTGGAAGTTTTTTTCGACTGCTGCCATTCCGGGACAGGCACCAAAGAGTTTAATTTTGGTGGGGATCAGTTCATGGAAACCCCTCGTTTTATTGAACCAATGCTTGAAGACGAATTCTATTTTAATTTTTCAAAAGAATTGGAACAAAAAAAATCGTCGGCCAAAAAAGTCGGAATGACCCCTATTAAAGCATTAGTCCCGGTTGCTGGTATGAATCATACTCT
>Ga0209261_10000020_pt1 | contig 41248 bp, 36 predicted proteins | sample DOMMetBare1Fresh_FD_187470 | JGI IMG/M metagenome (GOLD analysis project Ga0209261, IMG submission 187470) | Wetland sediment microbial communities from St. Louis River estuary, USA, under dissolved organic matter induced mercury methylation -... | ecosystem: Environmental > Aquatic >...
CGGTCCTGCAGGAATTTTTACGGCCTACGAACTGGTAAAGAACCGACAGGATTTAAAAATTCTGATTTTGGAAAAAGGCCGCGATATTTATAAACGCAAATGCCCAAAACACACCAATGGCGGTACCTGTGTAAATTGCAAACCTTGTTCCATCACCACCGGATGGGCGGGAGCCGGCGCTTTCTCCGATGGAAAACTATCACTTTCGCACGAGGTGGGCGGTACATTACCCCACTACATTGGTGTCGAGACTACCCGCGAAATGATTCGTTACACCGACGACATTTATTTGGAATTTGGTGCGGCTCCTGAAATACATGGCGAGACTGAAACTACTGCCATGCGCGAAATCAGGCGAAAATCAATCGAAGCAAATTTGAAGCTGGTACAATGCCCTGTTCGCCATTTGGGTACCGAAAAAACACAGGAATTATACCGCTTGCTATACGAACATCTCATCGCAAACCGCGTGGAAGTCAAATTCAATTCTTCCGTGGTTGATTTTATTATCGATGATCACAGCATTTCAGGAGTAAAAACCACGAAAGAAGATTTTTTAGCAAAACATGTTGTTGTAGCTGTTGGCCGCGAAGGTTCAAACTGGCTGATGCAGCAATGCGAAAAGCAACAGATTCCGACTGAAGTAGGAATTGTTGATATTGGTGTGCGGCTCGAATGCCGGAACGAAATCATGCAGGAAATCAACGAAAACTTTTACGAAGCAAAGCTGGTGCACTACACCCGCACCTTCGATGACAAAGTACGTACATTCTGTTCCAATCCGGGAGGATTCGTTTCGTCGGAATATTACGATGGCCAGCTTGCCGTGGTAAACGGACACAGCTATAAAAACCTGAAGAGTGAAAATACGAATTTTGCCCTTCTCGTCTCACAGAAATTCACCGAACCGTTTAATGCGCCTATTGAATATGGGCACCATATTGCCAGGTTAGCCAACATGCTTACCCGCAATAAAATTCTGGTTCAGCGGTTTGGCGATTTGGTTAGGGGCCGGCGAACCACCTCCGAACGTCTTTACCGAAACAACATTATTCCTACGCTGAAAGATGCTGTACCCGGCGATTTGAGCCTGGTTTTGCCTCATCGTATTCTGATGGATATTATTGAAATGATTCGGTCGTTGGACAAAGTCAGTCCGGGTCTGGCGAGCGACGAAACACTGTTGTACGGCGTTGAGGTGAAATTCTATTCCAACATCATCAAGGTTGATCAGAGCTTTCAAAGTCCTTCAGTAAACAATCTATATTTTGGCGGCGATGGCGCTGGAATTACCCGTGGACTGATGCAAGCTTCTGTAAATGGGGTGTTGATTGCGCGAAGAATACTTGGTAATTAAAAAGGAAGTTGTCTCAAAAGTCAATATTCTCGTGGAACTGGTCATCCCGAACTTGTTTCGGGATCTGATATGCAATGCGTTGGGATCCTGAAACAAGTTCAGGATGACGGGATTAATGACTTTTGAGACAGTCTCTCTTTAGTGTACTTATGCCTTCGACAAAAGTTACCTTGGAATTTGAAACCTGAAACCTGGAACTTTATTAATAAGCTCTTCCGTCTTTGCCTTCGCAGTAATTGATGAACGAAGTATTCACAACCTTGTTCCCGCCGGGCGTCGGATAGTTTCCGGTAAAATACCAGTCACCGGTATCATTCGGACAAGCTTCGTGTAGATTTTCGATTGTCTGGTAAATAATTTCAACATCGGCAACGCAGTCTTCCGGCTTAAGTAATTCTGCAATTTTTGCTGATACTTCTTCTGCTTTAAAAGGTCTGTAAATTTCCTTTACGTAATTGACAATTTCTTCTTTGGGAAGGTTTTCCTGTTCCTTGCATTTACGGTAAACCTCATCAATTACGTGCTGCTGATTCGTGTCTTTTAACAGTTGAATGGTTGCTGTAAAAGCGATAAATTTTTCGAGAACAGCCATGTCAATTCCATAACAATCGGGATACCGGATTTGTGGAGCAGACGAAACTATGATGATTTTCTTCGGATGCAGGCGATCCAGAATTTTAAGGATGCTTTTTTTCAGTGTTGTACCGCGTACAATCGAATCGTCGATAATAACCAAGGTATCGATGTCATTTCGAATAATTCCATAGGTAACATCGTAAACATGGGCAACAAGATCATCACGACTGGCATCATCGGCAATAAAGGTACGAAGCTTTACATCTTTTATAGCCAATTTCTCAACCCGGGGCTCTACCGAAAGCACCTCCACCATTTCTTCATTGGTTATGCTGCCATTACGGTCCTTTAACTGTTTGATTTTCCAGTCGACGCAATACTGGCGGACACCCTGAACCAATCCGTAAAATGCTGTTTCAGAAGTATTCGGGATGAATGAGAAAACTGTATTTTCAATATCGTAATCGATTGACTTCAGGATAGCCGGAGACAACAAGCGTCCGAGTTTCTTGCGTTCCTGGTATATATCTTTATCACTTCCTCGAGAAAAATAGATGCGCTCGAATGAACAGGAGCGGCGGGTATGCGGCACACGTATCATTTTACTTGAAACCGATCCGTCCTTTTTAATAATTAGTGCTTCTCCCGGTTTAACCTCACTGACATCGTCGGCTCTTACATTCAGTACAGTCTGAATTACCGGCCGTTCGGAAGCAACTACCACAATTTCATCGTCGTAATAATAAAATGCCGGGCGGATGCCCCACGGATCGCGCATCACAAACGCGTCGCCATGACCAAACATACCGGCAATGGCATAACCTCCATCCCAATCTTTGCTGGCGTTTTCGAGGACTTTCTGTACATCCAGGTTTTTTTCAATCAATGGAGAAATTTCGCGGTTCGAAAATCCTTCATTCTTGTAATTCCTGAAGTGCATCTGATTTTCTTCGTCCAAAAAATGACCCACTTTTTCAAGTACGGTAACAGTATCGGTGTAAGCTTTCGGATGTTGTCCCAGGGAAATGAGTTTCTGGAAAAGCTCGTCGGTATTGGTGAGATTAAAATTCCCGGCTAATACCAGGGTACGCGATTTCCAGTTATTCTGCCGCATTACCGGATGAACAAATTCAATGCTGTTCCGGCCAAAAGTGCCGTAGCGCAAATGACCCAGATATACTTCGCCTGAGAACGGAACATTCTCGTAAATCCAACGAACATTTGCATCCTTGGGTTTATTCTTTTCAGCCTTTTTGATTCCCTTGGCTACTTTATCAAAAATGTCTTTAATCGGGTTTTGCTCAATTGATCGGTGACGATTGATATATTCCTGACCCGGATCAAGTTCCATCTTCACATTCACAATTCCGGCACCGTCCTGCCCCCGATTGTGTTGTTTTTCCATCAACAAATACAATTTATTCAGCCCATACTGCCAGGTACCGTATTTTTCCTTGTAGTACTCAAGCGGTTTGCGCAACCGTATCAATGCAATCCCACACTCATGTTTAATCAATTCGCTCATTGTTCTTCGGTTTGTTCAACAGATTCCGGAAATAGCTCCGGAAACCGGATAAAATCTTTTACTATAAATGCATTTGGATATTTCGATGCGATATATGCTTTAGTCTTAAGTGCTTCGCTCTTATTCCGGAAGTCGCCTATTCGCACTTTAAAATTAGGAGTCTGAAAAAGCAAATAACTGGGAATATTCGGAAAAACCAAATTAAACTCGTTTCTCACCCTGGCAGCTTTTTCACGGGCCTTGCTTTCGGAGGCAAAATATATTTCCAGACGAAATCCATCGGTTCCGCGCTTTCGCTGATTGATTTGCGAATGGCGGATAAGTAAATCGGTGATTCGGGGATCCTGCCTGATTGATAGTTTTTCAAGCAGTTGTTCCATTATTGCGGTCTGGGTTGAAAACCCTGAAGTGAGGCCAAGTGTATCTTTCTGAGCATAGCCAGACGAATTCCAGATAAGAAAACAAAAGAAAACACTACACAAATACCTCATACGATCAGTTTTTGAGTTTGCAAATATAAGATTTTATAATCACTTCAATGAATGTAAAAACAATCATCAGGTTTTGCTTTTCGATTTGAAATTTACTTTAAAATGTCTGATCTGCAAACCTTCCAAATACTTTTTTGGTTCACAAAAACTGCTGAAAATTATCTTTTCTTTCAGGAATTTTTCCTGAATGTTAATTTTTTGTTTTGCCCGGCTCTGACTTTCCAGCCTATAAACATCAAAAAATTCTGAATTTGCTTTTTCCTGAAAAAAGGGGACATTTACACCCAACAGAATTCATAAAGAAATTGAAACTTGAACACAGGAACTTAAAAACAGACGGAATATGAGCAAACTTATTGATGATTTTAATGACTACCGAACCCGCATGAATGAAAAAATTCTGGCGGCTGACAACAAGGTTATGAAACGCATTTACAGTGTTGATACCCTGACCTATCAGGAGGGTGCTTTGAGTACAAAAACCAAAGAAATGCTCGGATTGGTTTCATCTATGGTGCTCCGATGCGACGATTGTGTGAAATATCATCTCGGGAAATGCCATGAATTGGGAGTTACAACCGAGGAGGTTTTTGAAATATTCTCGGTGGCCAACCTGGTTGGTGGAACCATTGTAATTCCTCATACCCGGCGTGCAGTTGAATATTGGGAAGAATTACAGAATCAGTAGAATTGGATGTAGAAGTTTTCATCTTCTTGTAATAATGCGATTAAAAATCGCATCACCCGGGATACAATTCCGGATTCAGAAACGGGATAAAAGCCATTTGCACTGCAGGCATATACAATGATTTTCGGGTAATAATATCATTGGTTAGCAATCCGACCGCCCCGTTCTTCTGTTTCGAATTTTGCTTCGAAAAAACGATATCATCGGCATCGCCCAACTCCATTCCCTGATGGACTAGTGTGGCAACTTCAGGCGGAAGAAAAAATCCGGCCGTGCGAGCTTTTCCTGTTTTTGTTCCGTTGCTGATTACGATCCAGGCAAAGGCCATCAATCCGGCTGTTGATTCTTCAACCCCACCTTCAATCCCCACATAGAAATCGAAATCAGGAAATTGACTTTGGGTATTCTTTACTCTGATTTCAGCCCCATTCAAAGTTTCCAGATCGCTCATTGGTTGATCCGAAACTCCACTTATGACTGAAACTCCGGTGATTTCAACAGAATCATTCAAAAAAACTGACAATCCATCGTTTACAGCTTCAAGCTTAACCGGATTTTTAGAAGCAACAACAATTCGTATCATATCAGGAAAATTCTGTTAGACGCGCAAAGTACAAAAAAACTCCATCGACCCATGAACTCCGCCTCATGTTTTAGGTTTATTGTCAGAATAGAATCCTGTGAGCAGAACAATTTTTGTAATTTAGCAAATCAAATTATCTATCCAATTATGATTATCCGACAGGCAAACGAAAATGATGCGGCTAGTATTGTTGAATTTCAACTGTCCATGGCTATGGAAACCGAACAACTACAACTTGATGAACCAACTGTTATATTGGGAGTCGCAGCCGTTTTCGCCGACCCATCAAAAGGTATTTATTATGTAGCCGAAACCGCTGGAATGGTTATTGGTTCACTGCTGACAACTTTTGAATGGAGCGACTGGCGAAACGGAACTGTTCTTTGGATTCAATCAGTTTATGTGAAACCCGAATTTCGAAAGCGAAGTGTTTTCAGTCGCCTGTATAAACACATTCAGGAAAAAGTAGCCTCCGATCTTCATTTGCGGGGAATCCGGTTATATGCTGACAAGACTAACACTTCGGCGCATGGTGTTTACGAACATCTTGGAATGACTGCTGAGCATTACCAAATGTATGAGTGGATGAAGTGAAAGAAGTATAAGTAATAAATGATGAGTTATAAGTTTTGGCATCATACAGCAACGTAAAATCTTGAACTCGCAACTTGATACCTGATACTAAAATTAAAGATCATGATCAAAAAACCAATTTCCCCGGAAGTCAGACAACAATTAATTTACGCCCAGCGTGAAGAAATTACCGAATATCACATTTATTCAAAACTGGCGGAACAGACTAAAGATCTTCAGAACCGCAAAGTTCTGAAGGAAATTGCTGATGATGAACTGAAACATTATAAAATCTGGGCAGCCTATACCAACAAAGAAGTTTCACCAAGTCACTGGGAGATCTGGAAATACTTTTGGATATCAAAAATATTTGGATTAACATTTGGGCTGAAGCTCATGGAGAAAGGGGAGGAAAAGGCACAAATCAACTATGCAATGATTGCCACTGAAATTCCTGAAGCATTGATAGTTGCGGAAGATGAAAACAAGCATGAAAAAGAATTATTGCAACTCATTGAGGAAGAACACCTCAAATACATGGGATCGATTGTGCTCGGATTAAACGACGCACTGGTCGAAATCCTTGGAACGCTGGCCGGCTTAACTTTTGCCCTTCAAAATACCAAACTTGTCGCTTTGGCTGGAATCATTACTGGAATTGCAGGTGCGCTCTCCATGTCATCTTCAGAATATTTATCGAATAAAGCGGAAGGAAAAGATGATCTGGCCATTAAATCTGCCGTATTTACCGGAATTGCCTATGTCATTGCAGTGATATTTTTAGTAGCCCCATTCCTGATATTCACCTCTGTTTTCATTGCTCTGCTGGTAGCGCTTTTCGATTCCATCCTGATTGTTTTCCTTTTTACCTATTATATATCGATAGCCAACGATCAGCCCTTCCGAAAACGATTTACTGAAATGGTTGTACTAAGTACAGTAGTTGGACTGATTTCATTTGGCTTGGGTTATGTAGTTCGGATTTTCTTTGGAATAAATGTATAAAAAAGCAATCCCCTTCCCGATCTACAGTCCCATCCCCAACCCTTCCCCAAAATTGGGAAGGGAGTCTGGCAGTGAAGACTCAAATCGTTCAATCTTTTAAGGAAAATTAATTTCGAAGCAAAAAAAACGAATGCCAGTTCATTCTCCCCTCCGTTAGGAGGGGGTGGGGGAGACTAAAATTATGAACAATTACATTAAGAAACTCATTCTGAAGGGCGAACATCAAACACAGGATTTCAAATACTGCATCAGCGATTCGAAAAAGATTGCACGGTCGTTGGTGGCTTTTGCCAATACCGATGGCGGAAGGCTGCTTGTTGGCGTTAAAGACAATGGCCGAATTGCCGGTGTCCGGTCAGATGAGGAATATTACATGATTGAATCTGCTGCAAAAATGTACTCGAAACCACCAGTAGAATTTACCACGCAACAGCATTTCGTTGATGGCAAAACAATTTTGGAAGTGATTATTGAACCCAGTTCTGAAAAGCCACACTTTGCCTGCGATAATGAGGGTAAGTGGTGGGCTTATTTCCGGAAAATCGATGAAAACAGACTGGCCACCAAAATAATGATTGAAGTCTGGAAGAAACAGAAACGTTCAGATGGAATCCTGATAACCTTTTCTGAAGCAGAAAAATGTTTGCTCGACTACCTTGAAAACAACGAAAAAATATCGGTTGGAAAATTTGCCCGGATAGCTCATCTGAACTATAAACAGGCAGAACAAATTATTATCAACTTCAGGACATTGAACATTCTGGCAGACTGCATCGGTGATAGCCGCATAGATTACCGTGTCAACGAAGCGTTCGACAGAAATGAATGGGAAAATAAAGCAAAAATCAATAAGAAAAAGTGAATTTGTAATAAACTTTTAATCCCTTTTATCAATTTAAGAAGTGGGGATCGCTATTTTTGTTTCTTTATCAAATCGAACCTTTTTGAAAAATCTAATAAATTATAAATGAATTTTAAATCAATCCTCTCGCTCGTACTGTTTGTTGCTTCGTTACCATTATTTGGTCAGGAAAACTATAAAACTGTTTCAAAAGTAGATTCAACCAAAATATATACTGGTGGAAAACCTTATGAAGTAAAAACCTTTACCCAGAAATTTAAAGGCAAAAAGCCCAAAAAAGTCATCCTGATGATTGGCGACGGAATGGGAACTTCCCAGATTTTTGCCGGACTGACTGCCAATGGCGGACATTTATTCCTTGACAATTTCAAGAAAGTCGGATTTGCAAAGACTCAATCTTCCAACAAATATATTACCGATTCGGCTGCCGGAGGAACTGCACTTTCCACCGGACAAAAAACATACAACGGTGCCATCGGTGTAAATACCGACACCATTGCTATTAAAACGATTCTCGAAATGGCCGAAGATCACGGTTTTGCCACCGGACTGGTTTCTACCTCCGCTATTACCCATGCTACTCCTGCATCGTTTATCGCGCACCAGGGAAGCCGTGGAAGTTACGAAGACATAGCCGCCGATTTTCTGAAAACCGACATCGATGTATTTATTGGTGGTGGCTATAAACATTTTGCCGAACGCAAAGACAAACGTGATCTGATCGGTGAACTGAAACAAAAAGGATATTTGTTTCTGCGCGATATGGATGAGATTGCCAAAGTGAAAAGCGGGAAGTTGGCTGCTTTAACTGCTGATGAACACAATGAGGTAATTCCAAAACGTAAAATGAATTTGCCATTATCTACAAAAACTGCGCTAACAATTCTGAATCAAAATAAAAAGGGCTTCTTCATCATGGTTGAAGGTTCTCAGATTGACTGGGGTGCTCATCAAAATAATACCGGATATGTTGTAAAAGAAATGCTTGATTTTGATCAGACTATCGGCGAAGCACTTGAATTTGCAGCCAATGATCGGGAAACTCTGATTGTGGTGACTGCCGATCATGAAACAGGAGGAATGGCGCTGATGGATGGCAATATGAAAACCGGAATGGTTAAAGGAGCTTATACATCCGGAGATCATACAGCAACCATGGTTCCCGTTTTTGCCTATGGACCAGGTGCAGAAAATTTTACCGGAATCATGGAAAATACGGATATTGCGAAAAAATTAATGAATTTGCTTGGATTTTAAACCCTTCAATTACCGTATCTGGAAAAAACTATGAATAATCGCTTTCATTTTATTCATAGTTTTTTACTTTTAAGGTCTCTTTCTTTACTAACCCAGAGACATTTATGACAAATTCGCTCGAAGTTCTTGACCATGTCCGGTTAAATTTCACAACCTCAGGATTGCTGTTTTTAAATATCGCACTTGCGTTGATCATGTTTGGAGTTGCGCTGGATATTAAGATCGAGCATTTCCAGAATATTCTGAGAAAGCCGAAATCCTTTATCATGGGATTTATCAGTCAATCGTTTTTGTTACCTGCATTTACTTTTTTACTGGTTTTGGCGCTTAATCCCACGCCATCTGTTGCACTGGGCATGATCCTGGTGGCCGCCTGTCCTGGTGGTAATATTTCAAATTTCATCAGTTCAATGGCCCGGGCAAATATCGCATTATCAGTAAGTCTGACCGCTGCTTCAACATCGGCTGCTATCTTTTTTACGCCTTTTAATTTTTGGCTATGGGGAAGTTTTTATATCAATTTTTACAATAAACACAGCGCAGAATCATTGTTGAGACCCCTGGAAATTGATAAACTTCAAATGTTTCAAACCGTTTTTATTCTGCTCGGCATACCAGTAATTATTGGATTATATATTGCAAAACGATACCCGGAACTGACAAAAAAAATTAAAAAGCCAATCAACCGGGGTTCCCTGCTGTTTTTTATTCTGATGGTGATTGCCATGCTTTCAGCTAATTTCTCGCAATTTACCAGTTACGTGCATCTTGTCTTCATTCTTGTTCTGCTACACAACGGTTTAGCTTTGGCTACCGGCTATTTTTTCAGTAAATTAATGAAACTACCGCAAGGCGACCAGCGAACTATTTCGATTGAAACCGGAATCCAGAATTCAGGATTGGCACTGGCGCTAATATTTAATCCCAAAATTTTTCCTCCTGAAATGGAATTGGGCGGAATGGCCATTATAGCTGCCTGGTGGGGGATCTGGCACATCATCAGTGGACTGACAGTTGCATTTATTTGGGCCCGCAGACCAATTCTAGCCTGAAATGAAGAACTGGTCGCTTGGCTATGAAATGATCAGGACCTATGTGCGGTTTGCCTTATGGCTCACTCACGAGTGCATTGTCGTCACGGGGAAACAATTAATCCCCAAAGGTAAACCTGTCATTTTTGCGGCTAATCACCAAAATGCGTTAATGGATCCGCTTGCAGTTGCCTGCACCAATCCGTTGCAATCAGTCTGGCTTGCCCGTGCAGATATTTTCAAATCAAAAGTTGCACGGATTTTTCTGGCCTACCTGAAAATGGTGCCTGTTTACAGAATTCGTGATGGAAAGGACAATCTTTCGAACAATGAGCAAATCTTTCAGCAAGTCACTCATGTTCTGGAAGAACAGTTAAGCATTGCCTTATTCCCTGAAGCAGCTCATTCCGGCCGTCGTCAGATGCTTCCGCACCGAAAAGCCATTCCCCGGATTGCCCTTGAAGCCGAGGCTAAAAACCATTTTAAACTTGACCTACAGATTCAGCCGGTGGGGATTTATTACTCACATTACTGGAAATTCAACCGTCAAATGATCGTAATTTACGGGAAACCCATTGCAGTGGATGATTTCAGGGAAGAATATGCCGAAAATCCGCAGAAAGCCATGATCAGCCTGCGCGATCTGATATACAACCGGCTAGCACCTTTAACACTGCAAATTAATAGCGAAAGCCTGTATGAGGATTATGAACGCCTTCGCCAGGTGGCAGGCAAAAAATATTCACAAACTCATTTCTTTAGCCAAAACAAATATCTGCAGCAATTCAATTCCGACCAAAACCTGATCCATTTTCTTGAAAAACTGGAAGCCGATTTTCCTGATGACTTTCATACACTAATTGAAGAGTTGAATCGCTATTTTCAGGCTATCAGTGAGACGAATAGTCCAGATGAATTGGTGGAGCATATCTCAAATTCTTCCTGGATGAAGTTTTACGGGAACTTGATTGTTGCAATTTTGAGTTTACCATTGTTTTGTTTTGGATTTGTTTTCAATGCGATTCCCTTTTTTATACCACGGAATTTTCTCCGGCAAAAAGTTAAAAACATAACTTTCCTGAGCACCTTTAACTTTGGTGCTGGCCTGATCCTTTTTCCACTGGTATATCTGATTGAAGCATTTTTCCTTCAGTCAATAACCCATTTATGGATCATTACCATTCCGGCATTTTTGCTGATGCCATTTGCCGGGAAATATGCCTGGCAATTGCAAGGATTCTATCAGCGAATGTTTTGGGATTTGAAGTATCTGTCCGGAAATAAAACATTTCGAAATAAATTAAACCAACTGATCAGCAGGCGAAGGAATCTGGTCGATCAGATTTTAGCAAAAATAAATCGCGATGTTGGTCCCTGATACAAAAGTTCGGATCAGGTTCAGCATCCTTTATATGTTTCAGGAAATAAAGTTTTATCTTAATAAAGCTATACAGTGAACTTATTTTATAGTTTTGTCGCTCAGTTTTGAACGGATGGAAATAGTAACAATCTTATTACTGGCAATCAGTTTATCATTCGACTCCTTTGCAGTTTCGGTCTGCAGTGGATTAAACCTTCCGCATATCCGTTTTTTGCAGGCGGCCAAAATTGCAGTTTTTCTGGCTTTGTTTCAGGCTTTCATGCCATTAATAGGCTGGTTACTCGGGAATAGCATCAAATCGCTGATAGAACCAGTTGACCACTGGATTGCCTTCGGGCTACTGAGCCTGATTGGTGGCAAAATGATCATTGAAAGTTTTATAAGTTCTGAATCGCGCGAAATAAAGAACCCCTTACATATTAAAGTGATTCTTCTTTTGTCAGTTGCCACCAGTATTGATGCACTGGCAGTCGGATTTAGTTTCGCTACCTTGATCGAAAAAATACTTGTACCAGTCATCATTATTGGCATAGTCACTTTTATTGCATCTATGCTGGGAATTCTGCTTGGTAAAAAAACCGGTCCAACATTTAACAAATATGCTGAAATTCTGGGTGGTCTGATTCTGATAATTATCGGATCTAAAATCCTGATCGAGCATATTCTATACAACTGATCGGCCCGTTTTTTTAAACGTAGTACAGAATCAATGCCCGCAACAAAAAGATTTTGAATTACTTCTTCCGTATAAAAATCTGAACCGGTACTCCTGAAAAGTTAAAGTTTTCGCGAACTTTATTTTCGAGATATCGTCTGTAAGGTTCCTTTACATACTGAGGCAAGTTGGCAAAAAATGCGAAACTTGGCGTTTTACTCGGTAGTTGAACCACATATTTTATTTTGACGAATTTCCCTTTAATCGCCGGCGGCGGATAGGATTCAATTGCCTTTAACATTACTTCGTTTAATTCCGATGTCTTTATTTTGCGGCTTCTGTTTTCATACACTTCAACGGCGGTTTCGAGCGCTTTTAGGATTCGCTGTTTAGTAAGGGCTGAAATAAAGAGAATAGGAACATCAACAAATGGGGCAATTCGTTCCTTGATAGTTTTTGTAAATTCTATGGTGCTTGAATTGTCTTTTTCAACCAAATCCCATTTATTCACCAGAATGACCAATCCTTTTTTGTTGCGATCGATCAGATGGAAAATGGAAACATCCTGCGATTCCATGCCACGGGTGGCATCGAGTATCAGCAAACAAACATCCGAATCTTCAATCGCCCGGATCGAACGCATAGTCGAGTAAAATTCAACGTCTTCCTTAACTTTGGTGCGTTTCCGCAGACCAGCCGTATCGACCAGATAAAAGTCGTGCCCAAACTTATTGTAGCGGGTATGAATCGAATCGCGGGTTGTACCGGCAATGTCGGTTACAATATTGCCCTCAATACCTGTAAGCGCATTTATAAAGGATGATTTGCCTACATTTGGACGGCCTATAATGGCAAAATGCGGAATATTATCTTCGATTTGGTCCGGATTCTTCTCAGGAAACTCCTTTACAATGGCATCAAGCAATTCGCCGGTTCCACTCCCAGTCATTGAAGAGATACAGAACAACTCGCCCAATCCGAGAGCATAAAACTCATGCGAGTCAATAATCCTTGAATTATTATCAACCTTATTTACAGCAATAAATACTTTTTTGGACGAACGCCGAAGTACAGCTGCTACTTCTTCGTCCATATCGGTGACGCCGTTCTCCACGTCAACTACAAATACAATCACATCCGATTCTTCGATAGCCAGCATGACCTGTTTTCGGATTTCTCCTTCGAAAATATCCTCTGCAGTCACTGCATATCCTCCGGTATCAATTACCGAAAAATCAATTCCATTCCAAACCCCTTTTCCATACTGACGGTCGCGGGTTACGCCTGAAGATTCATCAACGATGGCTTTTCTTGATTCGGTCAACCGGTTAAAAAGGGTCGATTTACCAACATTTGGTCTTCCTACTATTGCTATAATGTTACTCATTTTCGTCTCCTAACAGCCTCCCCCAAACCCCCTCCACAAGAGGTGGCTTAAAGAACCGGCATTCATATGTTTTTATTTAAAAATCTAATTCAATGCGCTTTTTTAAGCCCTCCCCTCCAGGGAGGGTTTGGGAGGGGCTTGTTTTCTATTCCATATCATACCCAAAACTTCCAAGCGATCGGTCTTTATCCCGCCAGTCCTTGTTCACCTTTACAAACAACTGAAGAAATACTTTTTTCTGAAAGAACTCTTCCATATCCAGGCGGGCTTCGGTTCCAACTCTTTTCAGGGCACTTCCCTGATGTCCGATGATAATTCCTTTCTGACTCTCACGGTTGACATGAATTACACACATCAGGTTCAGAATCTTGTCTTCTTCCTTAAACTGTTCTACCTCAACCTCAACCGAATACGGAACTTCTTTATCGTAATTCAGGAGTATCTTTTCACGTATAATCTCACTCACAAAGAAGCGTTCATTGCGGTCGGTCATTTCGTCCTTCGGGAAATAAGCCGGACCTTCAGGGAGTAATTCCAGAATGCGGTCGAATATCGGGGCGGTATTGAATTTTTCAGTTGCTGAAATGGCATAAACATCAGCCAGAGGTAGCTTTTCGCGCCAGTAATTATAAAGCTCCATCACCTTTTCCTGTGTTGAAAGATCAATTTTATTAATCAGTACAATTACTGCGGCTTCAGAACTTTTAATGCGGTCGATGTATTCTTCGTTTTTCCCGGGAGATTCAATCACATCAGTCACATAAAGAATCACATCAGCGTCAATCAGTGCAGTATTTACAAACTTCATCATGGTTTCCTGAAGTTTGTAATTCGGCTTTAAAATTCCGGGGGTGTCAGAATAAACAATCTGGAAATCTTCCCCGTTAACAATTCCTTTGATGCGGTGACGGGTTGTTTGCATTTTCGAAGTAATGATCGATAAACGCTCGCCCACCAATACGTTCATGATGGTTGATTTCCCGACGTTGGGGTTTCCGATGATGTTTACAAATCCGGATTTATGTGCCATTTATTTATATATGAAGGTTTTAAAAAATCTGCGCAAAGATAATCATTTAATCCTTTAAACAGCTAAAGCCTTCAAAACCGGTCAAATGAATTAACAAAGGAGCAAAAACAGTGATGCCTGACCGAGATTTCAGTCAGGCACCATATTTCTATGAATTCGGAAAGTTTATTTCCCTTTACCGCCCAAATATTTATATACCAAACCGGCTAAAGCAGCGCCTACAACAGGTGCAAGAATGAAAAGCCAGAGTTGTTCAACAGCCCAGCCTCCAACAAACACGGCCTGACTGATGCTTCGGGCAGGATTAACAGAAGTATTGGTTACCGGTATACTGATCAGATGGATAAGAGTAAGAGCCAACCCAATGGCAAGACCGGCAAAACCGGCAGGCGCTTTTTTATCGGTTGCACCCAAAATGACAATCAGAAACATGAATGTCATCACAATTTCGGTTACCAGGGCTGCCAGTAAACTATATTTCCCCGGAGAATGCTCCCCATAGCCATTGGCTGCAAAGTTTCCAATTTCACTACCATTGCCGGTGGCAATTACATAAAGAACTCCGGCAGCAAGTATACCTCCAAGGACTTGGGCGGCTATGTAAGGAAATAAGTCCTTTGAACTGAAGCGACCACCAGCCCACAATCCGATTGAGACAGCCGGATTCAGATGTGCCCCTGAAATATGCCCCAAGGAATAGGCAATTGTTAAAACGGTTAAACCAAAAGCCAGCGAAACACCGACTAATCCGATCCCAACTTCAGGAAATGCTGCAGCTAAAACTGCACTACCACAACCACCAAGCACAAGCCAAAAGGTTCCAATGAATTCAGCGACTAATTTTTTCATTTTTGGTTTTTTTTGTGTGAAAAGATAAATAGCTAATATAGTGAATTATACTGTCATTTTTCAAGTAATACTTTCAGGTTATTTAAACCGTTCTGTAAATCGGGGGCAAGCATTTTTTCCATATCCATTGTCAACATCATCAGGTTCATGGGGTACTTCATTTCTCCGGTAAAACCCCATTTAACATTGGTTACTGAATCATTAACTGCGCTCGTCGTTAAATAGGCATAATCTGTTGATTCGAAAGGTTCAATAAAATGCAATTCATAATCGATACGGTCACCTTCTGCAATTTTTATGATTTTTTGCTCTCCTTTTCCTGCATCCGGATTTTTACTGTCCCATGCCGACACAAAACCTACGGTTCCATCTTCACCCCGAAATTCAGTTTTCATAGCTGGGTCGATTTTAGCCCAGACGCTGAAATTACTTTGATTTTTCAGGTATTTCACATAGTCAAAAACTTCCTGTTTGGATTTATTAATGGTTACTTCTCGTTCAACAGCATATTTGCCATCTACAAACAGACCGGTAATCAATAGCAAAACGATAATGCCAATCAATACTAAACCAATAATTTTTAATGCCTTCATTCGTGATAATTTAAATGATTAATTTGATTTATTGTAGGCAAGGCGAATCCAATTGATGACTTCAGGAGTGATATCATTTTCAGATTCAATTTTGATTTTGTGCGAACACATGTTATTCGTTCCTGGTATCAATTCCAGAACGCCAGAAGATTCTTGTCCTTTGAGGTTTATACCTATTTCGAATCGGGTTTTTGTTGCTGGTTGCAGAATGGCAAATTGTCTTTTTCGTTTCAAACTTACATAGGCGTTTTTGGGAGCAATTTCAAAATCAGCACCAAATCCGGCTATTTCTTTTATCAACCTTTCATAAATTGGCCTGAAATGTTCTTTGCCAACGTATTGCTTTTCAATCAGGTCATCCGTATTTTCAGCAGAACCGGCGTCTGTTCCCAAAGTTTTATGTGCCACCAGATTGGCATAACCATAAGTAAAATTGTATTCCTCTTTCAAAAACTTTTGTATTTCGCCATGCTTGGCAAACTGTTTTTGTTTCACAATTTCTATCCATTTTTCGAGGGGCTTTCCTGAAATTTTAAGCAGGTTTTCTCTCATTGTTTTTTCTGCCTGATCCATAAATTAATCTGTTTTATTTTTTAAAAAATTCGATTCATAAACATTAATCCAGTCAGCAACTTCAATCTTTCGTACCAACTCTCCAATTAAAGCATAAGGAATCTGTCTCAGATTTTTAAACCTGATGCAACTTTTACCCATATCGAGCTTCAGTTTACTGTGTTTCGGAAATTCTCCGGTAAACCAATTGAATAAATCGGGATTGGCGTATATACCCATGTGATAGAAGGCAACGAAATTTTTTTGCGCTGCAAGTCCAAGAAAGGGCAATGGCAATTGAGGTTCGCAATGATAGCCTTTCGGGTAGATACTATGCGGAACAACATAACCAATCATTCCGTAATTCATTTGTTCTGCAAAGCCTTGCGGAATATTTTCAAGAATGACATTTCTAAGAAGGATGATAGCTTCACGCTGAGTTTCGGGAACCTGGCTGATGTATTCATCAACCGTTTTTGCAGTTGATTGCATGTTGTGATTTTAGTGTTGTAGCTGTTTAACAATCAGTCAATTTGAAAAGTTCAACATAACAACAAAAAAGTACAGATTAACGATTTCTACTTGATTTACTAAAACAGAAGTATTGGAAAAAGGAAATAAAAATGTTTCAGCCTAAAATTCGGCATTGTCTGATTCATCAAGTTCAAGCAGTGTTTCATTGAGTTTGATGAGATACTTTCCGTAGAGTTTATTGAAACCCCAGCGCAACAAAAAAAATGTGCCGGCAATTAACGGAATCAGAAATGCGAGTCCAACTAAAATAATGATGAGTAACCTGGACATTGTAATACTTTCTAATCCTTCGTTTATAGCTCCGGTTCTGATTTTAACACCCTGATAAAGTCCGGCAATGAAGCTTACAACCATGTTTATCAACAAGATAACTACAGCCAAATAAAACATCCGGCGGTATGTTTTGATGGTGTCCAAAATTCCGGTTAACAAATCCTTTAGCTGAGTATCGGGCAAAAAACTTTGTTTAATTTTCCAGTATCGAAACACAAAAAACAGGTATGTGGTCACGATTATTACATTTGAAAAAACATCCATAGGGACCATCCAGGCCGGATAGCGCACGGACTCCGAAAGAATTAATTTTGAAAGATAAAAATCATCAATAATGACGTAAGCAATAAAAATTAAAATCACGGCCATGCCAATACGGATGTTGCGATCAATCCGGTCAACCAGTGTCTTGGTCCGGTTTTTCAACAATTCATGAATATTTTCCTTTCCTAGCTGATGTTTATCCAGCTCCTGAGAAGAATATGCCGTCCACGCCGATTTTAAATCCTTTAATTCCATCTATTCTTCCTGATTCATTAACAACTTTAATTTCTTCTTAATCCGGTTCATTTTAACCCGTACATAATTTTGGGTAATGCCCGTAATCTCTGCAATTTCTTCGTATTTTTTATCTTCAAGAAACAGCAATATGATCGATTTTTCGACACCTGTTAATTGCGAAACAGCCTGATTCAACATCTTAATCTGATCTTCAGCACCTGTATCGTACAACTCTTCAGCCAATTGCAAATTCTCGTACGAAACACCTGTTTTATCAGGTTGACGCTTGTCTTTTTTAAAACTGGTAATGGCAGTATTCAGCGCAACCCGATACATCCAGGTCGAGAATTTTGATTCCGATCTGAAGGATGGATAAGATTTCCACAACTGCACCAAAATTTCCTGGAATAAATCACGCCGGTCTTCTTCCAAATCGCAATAAATGGAACAAACCTTATGAATGATTCCTTGATTTTCGGTGATAATTTGTAAAAATTCTTTTTCCAATGTGTTGTTGATTAGTCTGAGAAAGTGAATTTCATTACATCAACTCATTTTCAGAAAATTAATTTCCTGAGGTGTGAGAAAACGGAACCGTCCACGTGGTAGGTCCTTCTTGGTAAGTCCTGCAAAAACTACCCGATCGAGCTTTTCAACCTGATAACCCAGATGATTAAAAATGCGACGAACGATCCGGTTTTTTCCTGAATGAATTTCGATACCTACATGTTTTAAATCTTTGGGATCGATCATTTGGATGTCGTCGGCTGCAATAAATCCGTCTTCGAGATCGATGCCTTTGGCTATTTTGGCCAAATCTTCCGGAAGAAAATCTTTGTCGAGCTGAACATGGTAAATCTTAGATCTTTCGTAACTGGGGTGCGTCAGTTTTTTAGCCAGTTCGCCATCGTTGGTAAATAAAAGAACACCCGTAGTTTGCATATCAAGCCGGCCAACCGGATAAACCCTTTCCGGACAAGCATTCTGTATCAATTGCATCACGGTACGTTCAACATGCGGATCGTCGACCGTGGTAGCAAAACCGCGTGGTTTATTCAGGAGCAGGTAAACTTTTTTCTCCGGATTTAGTCGGTTGCCATCAAATTGAATATCGTCGTCCAACGATACTTTTCGACCCAACTCCGTAACAACTTCACCATTTACCTTTACCAGGCCTTCACTGATTAATTTATCGGCATCGCGACGTGAGCAAATTCCGGCATTTGATATGTATTTATTCAACCGAACTAGCCCGTCATCGGTAGTTTTTATCTCCGTTTGTTTTTTCTTCAGTACAATGATCTTTTTTCCGGTAGGAGCTTTCAATGTTTCACTTTTTTATTGATTATGAGTGCAAAGGTCGTAAAATTTAGCGAAGTTTGATTAATGACTTTCTGCCTGATAAATTTTAAACTGCTCTGTAATTATGGCACGGGCATCATATTCGCTTTTCATCTGGTTTAAAAGGTCTTTTCCGTTGATGTACATCATGAACCAATCGGCCTGAGTTTCGTTTAGCCCCGTTAATTCCATTACCAGCTTTTTATTGTAATATTCTGACAAGGCATTCCACTGCTGTTCTGTCAGAATTGCCTTCCGGGTTTCCCGTTTTTCACGCTCACTTTTGCTAAGGTAATATTGAATATAACTGGCAGGATTAAAGAATGCCGCAATTACAGGAGGTTTTTTGTTGTAGGCATCGCCACGGAGTGCAGGATCAATGTCTACTTTCTTTGCGGGAGGCAGTCCGTCAAGATTTACCTTTTGCTTCTCACCCTGCACTTTAGTTTCCTGTAAGGAGAAGCGGATGGGTTTGGCATAAATGATCAGGACATTCATCTCACTGTAGTTGGCTGGTATATGGGCGGTGGTTTTTGAAAATCCGAGCGAAGAAATGGCCAGACTGTCAACATTCATCATATCAATAGTAAAACGACCCTGATCGTCGGCAATAACACTTCCATGTGTTCTGTAATTCAGGATAGTCGCGAATGGAACCGGCAATTCATCTTCCAGATTTAAAATCTGCCCTTTCAGCCTGATGGGCATCGGATCGATCTCATCCGGTTCCTGTGAAAATAAATAGAAAGGAAAAAGAAAGAAGAAAAAAAGGACGGAAAGGACTTTAGCGGAAACAAACCAGGATAATAAAAATGAATTGAAATACAGCAGAGGATTCTGTCCTGACTTCTGACTTCCGACTTCTGCCATCTGTCTATTGATAATAAATCTTATTTCCGGCACCAGTTTTCTGAGTTTCATGGTTTAATTATACCCTACAGGCAAAAGTAAAAAAATACCAGAAATAAGCTGTTAAACCTAACATTCATTAACTGCTTTTAACAGACTTATACATCTGAAGACCAGAAAAAGGAAAAAGGATTATGAGAAAAGCTGAATATTTCACTCAGATTATATAACTTTAATCAAACATATCCCGAATACTCATCATTAAAAATTACCACATGAAACGAAATTCCGGAAAATCAATTGCAAAACGAATTCTATGGTCGATTTCAGCTATACTTATTCTGGGATTAGTTTATGGCATTTACTATTTCAATTCCTTGTTGCCTATTATTACTGGCTACCCTGCCAAATATTTGTGCTCCGCGGTTTTTGTCTCGAACAGACAACAGGCAGAAGTGGAATCGATGGACCTGAATTTTTCCTTCATTAAACATGTGAAAAGTGTGGTTGACTTCCAGGATTCAAGTGTCACCAGCTCATTTTTATGGGGAAAATCGAAAGCCATTTACCGGAATGGATTTGGTGCAACACTGCTTCGTGGAGTCAACGAGGAAGAACTTCGAAAAATTAAATTTCCGGAGATACCAGTTTCATACAATCAGGATACAATTCATTGGCCATTAGGAAATATTCTGCCTGCCAAAACCACTAATATTGACACCTTAAAACTTGAGGAAATAACCGAGAAACTGATGGATGACGAAGGATACAACGGACATGCTTTCGCATTTATGGTTCTTCACAAAGGCATTCCGATAGTAGAAGCTTACCAGCCTCAATTTAATGCCAAAACCAAATTCCTGAGCTGGTCGATGGCCAAAAGTTTTACCAATACGCTGGCCGGAATTATGGTGAAAGAAGGAAAATGGGATGTAAATCAGCCGATGAATATTCCTGATTGGCAAAAAGACGACCGCAAACAAATTACCTACAATAACCTGATGCAGGCCGAAAGTGGCCTTCTTTGGAACGAAGATTATGGAAACCGTTCGGATGTTACCGTAATGCTTTATTGTGAAAAAGATTTTGCCCGCTATGTATTTGACCGTCCTCTGGAAGCTCCAGTTGGAACCAAATGGATTTATTCCTCGGGAAATCCAAATGTGGTTACTTACCAAATTCGCAGAACGCTTGGAAATGATGAGGAATACTATCGGTTTCCACGCATAAAATTATTTGACAAAATCGGAATGCCTGATGCTGTTTTTGAAGTGGATGCCTCCGGAAATTTCGTTGGCTCATCATACATTTATGCGACTGCCCGCGATTTTGCCCGTTATGGAATAATGTTGATGAATGATGGTATGTTTAATGGTGAACGTATTCTTCCTGAAGGTTGGGTAAAATATTGCACAAGCCCTAACAATCATAGTGACGGTCAGTACGGCTCATTATTTTGGATCAATAAATCAAAGAAGTTGTATCCTTCTGCTCCTGAAGATATGTACTGGTGCCAGGGTTACGATGGACAGCGAATTTTCATGATTCCGTCTAAAGAATTAATCGTAGTAATCCTAGGGTTTTCTCACGATCCTGACTTTACGATGCAACGTGATGAACTACTGAGCGATATTCTGGAAACAATACAATAAAGTTACTGGAAGACTGTTTCGATTTTCTCCCAAGGAGATAAATATCAATAGCAAGGATTCATCATTAAACCAAATTTCCCGCAGGGAATTAATCTAATATTTATTCTCATCCTAACGGACCATTAATTTTTTGGTCGTTTTTTCAATTGATATTGATGTCCTATGGGCAAAAAAATTCAAATAGACATTGAGCGATTCACTTGAAGTGAAACTCTCAGGTATAAAAAAATCTTTATTTCAGATTCCTGACCCGTTCCATGGCTTCCAGAACATTGTCCCGATCTGCAAAGGCTGAAAACCGGAAATATCCTTCTCCGGAAGGTCCAAATCCTGAACCGGGTGTACCAACCACATTGGCTTCATTAAGCAATTTGTCAAAGAATTCCCAGGATTTCATCGCATTGGGTGTCTTCACCCAAACATAGGGCGCATTCACACCACCAAATACGGTGAATCCTGTTTCCTTCAGGCTTTTACGCATGATGCGGGCATTTTCGAGGTAATAATTGATTACTTCCTTTACCTGTTTTTTACCTTCTTCGGTATAAATGGCTGCCGCCGCCTTCTGTACCGGATAGGAAACTCCGTTGAATTTAGTTGTGTGCCGGCGATTCCAAAGCGGTTTGACCGGATGTGCATGTCCCTTGGAGTCGTAGGCTTTTAATTCTTTGGGAATCACTGTAAATGCACAGCGTGTTCCGGTGAATCCAGCTGTTTTTGAGAAGCTGCGGAATTCAAGAGCTACTTCTTTAGCACCTTCAATTTCGAAAATGGAATGTGGAATGGTTTCATCGGTAATGAAAGCTTCGTAAGCTGCATCATAAAGAATAACGCATTTGTTTGCACGTGCATAATTCACCCATTTGGTCAGTTCTTCTTTTGATGCAACGGTTCCGGTCGGATTATTCGGAAAGCAAAGAAAAATCAGATCCGGACGTTCAGTAGGTAATTCAGGAATAAAACCATTGGCTTCGTTGCAAGGCATATAAATAATTCCTTCAAAGTATCCATTGCTCTGAATTTCGCCTGTCTTTCCTGACATAACTGTGGTGTCAGCATAAACCGGGTAAACCGGGTCGCATATGGCAATTTTATTTCCGGCGCCAAACACTTCCTGAATATTTCCGGTATCGCATTTCGAACCGTCAGAAACAAAAATATCATCGGCCGAAATATCCACTCCGCGGCTCTGGTAATCGTTTAAAGCAATTGCTTCACGCAGGAAATCATATCCCTGTTCAGGACCATAGCCTTTAAAAGACTCGGCGAAGGCCATTTCATCAACTCCTTCGTGAAAAGCCTGTACAACCGCCGGAACCAGAGGTTGGGTTACGTCGCCAATACCCATCCGAATTACTTTTTTATCCGGATTAGCAGCTACAAATTCGCGCACTCTGCGTCCAATTTCAGGGAATAAATAACCAGCCTGCAGTTTCAGGTAATTTTCATTAATTAATGCCATGGTATATTGCTTTTATATGATTTTATCTTGTTTTGGAAGTTTCAAAGTTACAAAAAAACAAAACCCGACAGGCGGAACAGAAATCGGGCAACCTGAATTTGTCGGGAGTAATCCAATTTCTTAATATTCCGGAAGCATTTGTTCATTAAATACACGACATCGTTAAACATTAGTTGGTGAATTTGGTTAGATGCAATAAGTTAAAACGCATTTCATGATCTCAATCAAATCTCATTCAGGAATTTACACTCTGGAAGTCAAAAAGTTTGTAAATACATCACTTGCCGAAGCCTGGGAGTTTTTCTCATCTCCGGCTAATTTATCGAAAATTACGCCGCCGCAAATGGGGTTCATCATTACTTCGGGTAAGCCTGCGAAAATGTATCCCGGACAAATTATCTCCTACAAAGTTTCACCATTCCCCGGATTTACAACCAATTGGGTAACCGAAATAACACATGTTCAGGAAAAACGATTTTTCGTTGATGAACAGCGGTTTGGACCTTACCGGATGTGGCACCACGAACATCATTTTGAAGCTCAGGGTAACGGAGTATTAATGACCGATCGTGTATCGTATAAATTGCCTTTCGGATTTCTTGGAAGAATTGCACACTATATTTTTGTACGCAAGCAATTGCAAACAATCTTTTCTTACCGCGAAAAATGTCTTGGTGATTTTTTTCAGGAATCAGTTTAATTGGTAACAAACAAGTTGCTGCAGATAGCGGAGATACAGTTTACCGTTGGCAACGACCGGAACAGTCCAGGCTGGATTTTTCACCTTACTAATCGCTGATTTCATTTCGCCAACTTGTTTAAAACCAGAAGGGTCTGGCTTTACAAGGAATAAATTCCCCTTGATATCCAGACAAATTAAATGTCCATCGACCCAGGTAATTGTTCCCTGCCCAATATTTCCTGTACTCCACATTTCTTTTCCGCTGACCAGTTCGATACATTTAAAGTGTCCGTTATTCCTCGAGCTTTCGCCGGAATATCCATAAAGGTATCCATCGATCAACACCGGATCGGTGTGCTGAGCTTCCATCAGATTGTTTTTCCATATAACAGAGTAGCCACTTTTGGTCACTTTTATCGCTTCGCAACCCATCCCATAACCTGAAGAATGAAAAATGATATCGTTGGAAACAATTGGCGTAGTAGCATTAACGAAATATTCGGTTGCCCAGGGTACTGTCCACAAGACTTTACCGTCGGAAGGATTGAGACAGGAAAGACCTGTTCCCTGGTAAATCAGGAGTTTCACTTCATTTTCAATAATCATGGTAATAGCAGCAGCATATCCTGCATCTCCTTCCATCGATTTCCATATCAGCTCTCCGGTAAGTTTATCGTATGCAACAACCAATGCATTTCCCCCACCCTGTACGATCACTTTATTATCGAAAACCAGCGGAGTAGTTGAATATCCCCAGGTAGGTTCTGCCCCACCCGCTTCTTTTACATTTTTATGCCAGATTTTTTTGCCGTCTTCCAGATTCCAGCAAACCAGGTCACCGCTTCTTCCAAAGGTATAAACCCTGTTCTCATCGATAAACGGAGTTGCTCTGGCACCCGGGCCATGACTGTTTCCAGAAGCAGCTTCATAGGAACCCACCCAAATTAATTCACCAGTATCCGCATTAATACAAAAAACCAAATCATTCTTTTCATCCCTGCCGGGAACTACCAATCTATTTCCCTGAATAACAGGAGAAGACCATGATGCCGTAGCATTGTCCTGACACAGGTAATTCACCTGCCAAAGTTTTTGTAAACCCTTTGACCAATCAATCTGGATGCCGGTAAATGTACTTTTCCCTTCGAAATTTACGCCTCTCCAATTTGTCCAATCGGCAATACCTTTAGTTAATGGAGGTGTTGGAACAACCGGAGCAGGAATATTTTCCTGTTTCCCTACCAAGGGTTCGCTTCCCATTATCGATTGATAAATCTGATAGCCTAAATAGGTTCCGCCAACCAACAGGATTGCCACTATGATGAGAATGATTTTTACAGATCGTTTCATAGGAAAAGCTTTTGAAAGTTTAATGTTTAAATTTAAGGAATTAGCTTGAATTTCCCATCGGGAAAAATCTGACCACCATAAATAAAGAGAGCCAGAAATTAATCTAACTCTCTTTATTCCAGTGAGCGAGAAACGGGGGTCGAACCCGCGACCCTCAGCTTGGGAAGCTGATGCTCTACCACTGAGCTACTCTCGCTTATTAATGCTTCAAAATTAAGAATTCTAGCTTTGAATGGTTATGTTTTCAAAAGATATTTTTACCTGAAAAGCTTCAGAAATTTTCCGGGAATTGGGCTTTCAATACGTAAGATCTTCCCTGTTACAGGATGTTTAAACGACAAAACCCTGCAGTGTAATCCAATCTGACCTATAGGGTTAAGTTTGGAACCGTACTTCTTGTCGCCTACAATTGGAAATCCCAAATCTTTCATGTGTACCCGTATCTGATTTTTACGACTGGTTTCCGGTTTGATCTCCAGTAAAGAAAAGAGTTTGCTGGTTTTTAACACCTTGTAATGCGTTATTGCTTTTTGTCCATCTTCCGGAATCTGGCTCGAAAATACCTGAAAGGCTTTATTTTCTTTCAGCCATGAAGTTATACTGCCTTCAAGTTTCTCAACAATCCCTTCAACTACTACCACATAGGTATCCTCAATATTGGAATCAACCCATTCTTTCTGCAGTATTTCCTGAACCTTTTTGCTCCTGGCAAACATCATCAAACCTGAAGCATCCCGATCAAGCCGGTGAATAATAAAAACCTGGTTTTTAAGGTCAAATTTCCTGACATATTCTGTCAATACACTATGTGCAGTTTTTACATTCTCCTTTTCAGAATCGATCGATGGCAATCCACTTCCTTTTTCAACTATAATCAAATCAACATCTTCATGTACAATTTTCAAATCTCTGAACCGGACTTTTTCTTCTGATTTCCTCTTATTGAGATAGACAATCTGACCGCGATTCAGTGGAAAATCAAACTGGGTAGTAACCAAGTCTCCTACACTAATTTGTTTATGAGCAAGCATAAGCTTTATAGCTGTGCGACTCTTTTCCGGAAATTTTGCAATCAAAAATTTCAAGAGCTCGTTTGGTTCCGTAACTTTTACTTCTATCTCTTTCAGTTTTTCAGGTCGAAAATCAGATTTCTTTGGCGGATATTTCATTACTCGGGTTTGTATATAATTAATCAGAAGAAAACATTTTCAACTTCACGCCTTTCTGTCTTTCCTATTGCTGCCACGATATGTTACAATAAAAGACTAGTCGGCAACTTATTCTTCTCTGTATTCAGGTTCCAATCCATCTTCGCAAACGTCGATGGGCACAATCCAAACGACTGGTCTGTCGTTTCCTTCTCCGCCTTCCGATTCACGTTTGGCTATTTCTGAACCAAAAAATACAGCAATATAATCGTGCGGAATATCCTCATCTTCTTCCGTTCCAACAACTACTGCATTAATTCCATCGATACGTACAAAATCTCCTTTTGAAAATATAAGTTCTTCCATGACATTTCATGATATAATTTGGAATTAAAAAGCTAAAAAAAAGATGCAATCGTTATTGAATGCATCTTTAGAATATTTTTCCGGATTAGCTAGCTTTTAAACGAATAGCACTGGCTCCATCGATCTTTTCCCTTGCATAATCGAGGCTGATCTTCATCTTACTTACAGGATTCGATGGTGTTTCAAACATGGCATCAACCATGATGTTTTCGCAGATCGACCGAAGCCCGCGGGCTCCAAGTTTAAATTCAACAGCTTTATCGACAATAAATTCAAGCGCTTCTTCTTCAAAACTAAGTTCAATGTCGTCGAGCTGAAATAATTTGATATACTGTTTGACCAGCGAGTTTCTTGGCTCAGTAAGAATGCTGCGTAATGCTTTGCGGTCAAGAGGTTCAAGGTAAGTTAACACCGGAATACGGCCGATGATTTCAGGAATTAGCCCGAATGATTTTAAATCCTGTGGTGCGATATACTGCAGCATATTATCACGATCAAGATGATCGGCTTTTTTCTGCGCACCATATCCCACTATTTTGGTATTTAGCCGCTGGGCTATTTTTTTCTCAATTCCATCAAAAGCACCACCACAAATAAAGAGGATGTTTTTGGTATTGATAGGTATCATCTTTTGTTCCGGATGTTTGCGTCCGCCCTGAGGTGGAACATTCACGATGGAACCTTCAAGTAATTTCAACAGGCCCTGTTGAACTCCTTCGCCTGAAACATCGCGGGTAATGGATGGATTATCGCCTTTCCGGGCAATTTTGTCGATTTCGTCGATAAAAACAATTCCACGTTCGGCAGCTTCCACATTGTAATCGGCAACCTGAAGCAAACGAGTGAGCAAACTTTCAATATCTTCACCCACATAACCTGCTTCGGTTAAAACGGTGGCATCAACAATGGTAAAAGGTACATGAAGCATTTTGGCAATGGTACGGGCCAGAAGTGTCTTTCCGGTTCCGGTTTCGCCAACCATAATGATGTTCGATTTTTCAATTTCCGTTTCGTCAGTTGAAACAGGCTGATTGAGTCTTTTGTAATGGTTGTAAACAGCAACTGACAATATTTTCTTTGCCTGATCCTGGCCAATCACATACTGATCAAGGAAATCTTTTATTTCCCTTGGCTTCATCAGGTTGATATTTTTGGTATCGAATCCTTCGTTTTTCTTGAGCTCCTCCTCAACAATGGCATAAGCCTGCTCAACACAATTATCACAAATATGTCCTTCCATACCGGCAATCAACAGGTTTACTTCTTTCTTCTCGCGCCCACAAAAGGAACATTTATCTGTTTTCATTTTCAATATTATCGATTTAAACCTAACAACTATTTATGCCTGATTAACACTTCGTCAATCATGCCGTAAGCCTTTGCTTCTGCTGAAGTCATCCAGTAGTCGCGGTCGGCATCTTTTTCAACTTCCTTATAGCTTTTGCCACTGTGAATGGCAATAATTTCATACAATTCCTTTTTCAGTTTCATGATTTCACGGGCTGTGATTTCAATGTCAGAAGCCTGACCTGAAGCGCCACCCATCGGCTGATGAATCATCACACGTGAATGCTTCAATGCAGATCGTTTTCCTTTTTCGCCGGCAGTAAGCAAAACAGCACCCATCGAAGCAGCCATTCCGGTGCAGATGGTAGCAATTTCCGAAGAAATGTACTGCATGGTATCATATATTCCAAGACCGGCATGAACAGATCCTCCCGGGGTATTGAAATAGATTTGAATGTCTTTACTTGGATCGGCTGATTCGAGAAACAACAACTGTGCCTGCACAATATTGGCGATGTAATCGTCGATCGGTGTACCAAGGAAAATGATGCGATCCATCATCAACCTCGAAAACACATCCATGGAAGCCACGTTTAACTGACGTTCTTCAATAATATAAGGCGTCAGACTGTTGGTGAAAATGGAATCAAAACGATTTAAATTTAAGCTACTAATGCCCAAATGCTTAGTGGCATATTTCTGAAATTCTTTTCCGTCGTTCATAAAATTAGTCTCCTATAAAAAACAATGTGAAAATTCGATCATCACTTTCCGTTGAAAGGCAGAATCGAATTTCCACAAAGTTAAGAAAATATGCTTTTGGCTATACAGCCACTGAATTAATTTTCAAGCATTTTGTTAAACTCGTCGTAGCTAATTTCCTGCATATCGAGTGTCACTTTGCTTTTAATAGTATTGATAATTACATCTTCTTGCTTGCGAGAAACGAGTTTGCGGCGTTCTTCTTCGTTTTTCAACATGTGGTTGGCATAATTTTCAAGGTGTTCGTCACTTACATTGTTTAAACCATACTGACGGAACTGTACCAATGCCATTTCTTTTGCCATCGAACGAACATCTTCCTCAGTAATCTTCAGATCGTTGTCTTTAACAATTTTATCCTTGATTAACTGCCATTTCAGATCGATCATAAAACTATCAAAATCGGCTTCCAACTGTTCCACGGTCATCTTTTCGTTGGTAGCCAGAATCCATCGTTTCAAAAATGCTTTTGGCAAATCAAACTGAATGGTTTTGAGCAGACTATCGCGGCTGTCAAGCGCAAATTTATAGTTGCTTGAATAAATGAAGTTTTCTTCCAGTTCAGTTTTGATTTTGGCTTTGAATTCTTCTTCAGTGGTAATGCCGGAATCTTCACCATATATTTTACCAAACAAATCTTCATTCAATTCCGCTTTTTCAAAACGCAGCACTTCAACAATCGTAAAACTAAAATTTCCTGAAAGTGTCTCAGCCAACTCATGTGAAATATTCAGCATATGACCGACTTCATGTTTGTTGTCGTAAGCTTTAACCGGATCAAAAACAAGAATATCACCAGCTTTTTTTCCGATAAACGAAGCCTTGATTTCTTCATCTTTCATCAAATCAATAGCAATAACAACTTGTTCAGCTTTTATTCCACCTTCGAGTTCGTTTCCTTCCTCATCCAGTTGAACGAAGTTTCCACGAACAGTATCTTTATCTTCAACAACGTCTACCACTTTATTTTCGCCCAAACGACCTGCATAAGCTTCCAGTTGTTTGGCTACCATATCTTCGCTGGCGGCAATGCTGTAATAAGGAATAGTAGTTTCGCCATCCAGTTTTACTTCAAATTCAGGAGCCATAGCTACATCGAATACAAAGCTGTAATCGCTTTCTTTTTCCCAATCGATTGAAGGTTGCTTTTCTTCATTTGGAAGTGGTTCTCCCAAAACATTCATCTTTTCGTTGTGAATATAATCAGTCAGGCTTTTTGAAAGTATTTTGTTTACCTCTTCGGCTAAAATAGCTTTCCCATACATTTTCTTTATCAGTCCGGCAGGAACCATTCCCGGGCGAAATCCCGGCATGCTGGCTTTTTTGCGGTGATTTTTGAGCATGTCGTTTACAGTAGTCTCATAATCACTCTTATCAATCGATACGGTTAGAATTGCATTCAGTTCGTCGATGTTTTCTCTGGTAATGTTCATAATTCAACACTTAAAGTTATTGGAAATGAGGAAGGAAGAAGAACTTTCAAAAAGCTCCCAGTCCGAAACCTGTTGCTTTAAATTAATAAAAACCGCTTGCTCACCCTTTTCAAAGGAAAGCAAGGCGGTTATTCTTTTGTTGTGCGGGCGAAGGGACTCGAACCCCCACGCCGTAAGGCACCAGATCCTAAGTCTGGCACGTCTACCAATTCCGCCACGCCCGCTAAATGCGGTGCAAATGTATGTGAATTTTTTAACACCTACAACAACACCCTGAAATCTTTTTGGATGGATATAATTAGGAGAAATTCCAATTAACGGAGTTCAAAATTCTGACCTAGATATACACGCCGAACTTCCTCGTCAGCAGCTAATTCCTCAGCTGTACCGGCTTTCATGATAGATCCTTCATATAAAAGATAGGAACGATCGGTTATGGTAAGTGTTTCGTGTACGTTATGGTCGGTTATCAAAACGCCTATATTTTTATCACGAAGTGTCTTTACAATGTGCTGAATATCTTCAACGGCAATCGGATCAACGCCGGCAAAGGGCTCGTCCAGCAATATGAATTTCGGATCGATAGCCAAAGCCCTCGCGATTTCAGTACGGCGTCGTTCACCTCCTGAAAGCTGATATCCTTTACTTTTACGAATATGCTGAAGTCCGAATTCAGTCAGCAAGGTTTCCACCTTCTGGTGCTGATAGTCTTTGGGTAATTTGGTCATCTCAAGAATGGAAAGAATGTTGTCTTCCACGCTCATTTGTCTGAATACAGAAGCTTCCTGCGCCAGATATCCAATTCCCTTCTGCGCTCTTTTATATACAGGTAAATTAGTAATTTCCTCATCGTCGATAAAAATCTTCCCCGACAAGGGCTTGATCAAACCTACGATCATGTAAAACGAAGTTGTTTTTCCTGCACCGTTTGGGCCTAATAGTCCGACAATTTCGCCCTGGTTAACTTCAAACGAAACCCCCTTTACCACCGTGCGTTTCCGGTATTTTTTTACAATGTTCTCAGCTCTAAGTTTCATTTATTTACAATGCGGGTGATTAAATTTCGTCCAGTTTCTTTTGGCGGGCTTTTTCAACCCGTGAGGATATTAATATACTTATTTCAAAAAGTATAACCAGAGGGATGGTGACAATCATCTGGGAAAGCACATCAGGAGGAGTAATGATTGCGGCGATGATAAGCAAAACCACGTACGAATGCTTTCTGTACTTCCGGAGAAATTTAGGAGTTAGCAAACCAACTTTGCTTAAAAAATATACGATAACAGGCAGTTCAAAAGAAACACCACCGGCTATAACAATGGAAGTCACTGAACTGATGTAGGAAAGTATATTAATCTGGTTAGTTATGTCTTTACTAACACTGTAGGATCCCAGAAAATCAATAGAGAATGGCACAATCAGGTAATAGCCAAATAAGACGCCCAGTAAAAACAAGCCCGACATAATTGCGACAGCACCTGAAGCATGTTTTCGTTCATTTTCGTAAAGTGCTGGTTTAATAAAACTCCAAAATTGGTAAACCACATAAGGGAAAGCGACAATAAAACCTCCGATAATAGCAGTCCATATAGAAACCATGAACTGGCCCGACATGTTGAAACTGATAAGTTCAAGAGGTTTGGAGTTTAGACCGTCCGATTGAATTCCAAGAAGGTTGCTAATTTTTATTATCATTCTGCTAGTCCAGAAATCAGATTGTTTTGGCGCAAGAATGATCGAATCCCAAATAAAATCGCTGTAAATGAATGCAATAATTGCTAAGACTATTACAGCAATAACCGAGCGGATGATGTGCCACCGCAAGGCCTCCAAATGATCGAGAAAGGACATTTCTGTCTTTTCTTCTTTCTTATTTTTTTTCTTGGTTGATTGTTCTTCTCTGGTAGATTCTTCAGACATAATACTGGAAATAATTGGCTGATTGGGTTTAACAAATTCGCACAAATATAACTTATAATCCTATTTCATAAGTTATGCTTAATCTTAAATATCCTTAAAGGTGGGCCAAAAGTATTTAAATTCAATGAACGGCATGTTTTTTTGATCGATATTTTATATACCTTCGGGAAACTTATACAAATTACGTTTTAATTTTTTGATCGGGAAAGCGGTCTTTTTTTATGGGAATAGATTATAAATTAACTGAACATCTCCAGAAATATTTTGGATTTGATCGTTTTAAAGGCCAACAGGAAGAGGTAATAAAAAGCGTGTTGAACGGCAATGATACATTTGTATTAATGCCAACAGGAGGAGGAAAATCGTTGTGTTACCAACTACCCGCTCTAATTATGGAGGGTACAGCCATTATTATTTCCCCCTTAATTGCTTTAATGAAGAATCAGGTTGATTCGATCCGAAGTTTTGGCACCGAAGATGGTATCGCTCATTTTTTAAATTCGTCGCTCACCAAAGCTGCGGCCCAAAAAGTGCGCGACGACGTCATGAGCGGTAAAACCAAATTGCTTTATGTTGCTCCTGAAAGTCTGACCAAGGAAGATAATATTGATTTCTTAAAGAACGTCAAAATTTCGTTCTATGCTGTTGATGAGGCACACTGCATCTCGGAATGGGGCCACGACTTCAGACCTGAATACCGCAGGATTAAACCGATTGTTTCCGAAATCGGACAAGCGCCGCTTATGGCCCTTACTGCAACTGCAACTGCCAAAGTACAGCACGACATACAAAAAACACTGGGCATGCTGAATGCCAATGTGTTTAAAGCATCCTTCAATCGTCCAAACCTGTATTATGAAGTATTGCCCAAATCAAAACCGGAATCTCAAATCATAAAATTCATCAAGGAGAATGAGGGAAAATCAGGTATTATTTATTGCCTGAGCCGGAAAAAAGTAGAAGAACTGGCCGAAACCCTTGTGGTGAATAACATTAAAGCTTTGGCTTATCATGCCGGAATGGACTCGGCAACCCGTTCGGGAAATCAGGATAAATTTCTGATGGAAGACGTGGATGTGATTGTAGCCACCATTGCATTTGGAATGGGCATTGACAAACCGGATGTACGCTTTGTTATACATTACGATATTCCGAAAAGTCTGGAAGGTTACTACCAGGAAACAGGCCGCGCAGGCCGGGATGGCGGTGAAGGAAAATGCATTACCCTTTATTCGGCCAAAGACATACAAAAACTGGAGAAATTTATGCAGGGTAAACCGGTAGCCGAACAGGAAATCGGTCGCCAATTGTTGCTCGATACCGCCTCGTATGCCGAATCGGCCATTTGCCGTCGTATTATTCTCCTGAATTATTTTGGCGAAAAACTCGAAGAACCTTGTGGAAACTGCGACAACTGCATTTACCCGAAAGAACAGATTGAAGCCAAAGACGAGATTTGCCGCGCGCTTCAGGCCATTATCGAAGTAAAAGAAAAATACAAAGCCGAACATTTGTCAGATGTTCTGACCGGGAAGCAAACAGCCGCAGTTAAATCATTCCGTCATTACGAGCTCGAAGCATTCGGTTCGGGCAACGATCATGGCGAAAAATTCTGGAATGCCGTTTTCCGTCAAAGTATGATCGCCGGGTTAATCAGCAAGGATATTGAGAATTACGGATTGCTGAAGATGACCCAGAAAGGATACGACTTCCTCGAAAATCCGGTTGATTTTCTGCTTGTTCGCAATCACGATTACGATGCCATTGAAGAAGAAGCCAATGCAGCAGCGGCGCAGGCGAGCGGAGCCGGTGATCCTGAATTATTTTCTATGCTGAAAGATTTGAGGAAAAGCATTTCGAAGAAGCTGAAATTACCTCCCTTTGTCATTTTTCAGGATCCCTCGTTAGCTGACATGGCGCTTCAATACCCGATCACCCTCGATGAAATGAAATATATTCAGGGTGTTGGAGAAGGAAAAGCCAAGCGATACGGTCAGGAGTTTATTGACCTGATTAAAGCGTATGTAGAGGAAAATGAAATAGAACGACCACAGGATACAGTCGTTAAAAGTGTAGCGAACAAATCAAAGCTGAAAGTAGGAATTATTCAAAGCATTGACCGGAAAATATCGCTTGATGATATTGCCGACTCGAAAGGCATTGAACTGAAAGAATTAATCTCGGAACTTGAAGCGATCGTTAATTCAGGCACAAAAATTAACATCGATTATTACCTCGACGAAATACTCGACGAAGAACATCAGGAAGAAATTTACGATTATTTCCATACTGCTGAAGATGATTCCATCGATTCAGCGCTAAAAGAACTTGGTGAAGACGAGTATTCTGAAGATGACATTCGGTTAATGCGTATCCGTTTCTTATCTGAAATGGGGAACTAATCACCTTAAAAATAATTTGGCTTAATTGTTTTTCGGTAGATATTAAAATCGTAACCCACCAGAAGTTCATAAGTTCCAACCTGGAATTTGCGAATATCCTGAAGAAGCGCATAATCAGCAGCAAATCCAATTCTGATGTTATTTAAAAAGGTAAACTGAGCAGAAAGACAGGTAGAGCCATTGCTGCGAAGATTCAATCCCAGCTGAAGATTGCTGGGTAGATAAACAATGGCAGCAGCATCGAGATATACTGGTTTTCCTATTGTTCCAACTATCAACAAGTTTGGCCGAAACATAATTCCCCTCGGCATTTTAAAAAGATAGGCGCCTGACAGGTAGGCTGTTTTAAATTCCTGCATTGACGAATAACCTGTTCGGTTAACATTGAAAGTATTGTTAATCAATCGTGGGGAAGACAAGCTAATAAATAAATGATCATTAAAAAACACACCTCCCACCCCGACAACAGTCATATTATAGTTTTGAATATCGTTCTGAAATTCAGGATCTAAAATATGATCCGGATACAGAGCATATCGGGTTAAATCGTTGCCATAGTTTAGTATTCCTACTTTAAGACCAAAACGCAGGTAGTTATACATATCAAGCCTGATCTGAAAAGCATAATTACCGGTAAGGATGAGTTGCCTTTCAATACCAACATATCTTTTTATTACATCAAGACCTAATCCGCTTTGATGGTTTTTAATCGGCGTATGATACGAAAACTGCTGAAACATGGTGGCTCCCTTAATGGTAGCATAATCCTGACGGGTAGAAACCAAAACTCCAGCTTTATCCCATATGCCCACAAAAGCCGGATTCAAGGTATGCATATTGGAAATATATTGCAGTGACCATGGATACTCCTGCCCTTCAACCTGTAATCCTGCAAGCAAAAAGGTAAAAACCACTAAACCAATATGTAATAACTTTTTAATCATTCAAGGTACTTAAACGACTTGCATTTTCAAATTTACAGGTTATAATCTATAAATAACACCTTTTTTAAACTCCGCTCAAAAAGAAAATGCCATTCCCGATTTAATACGAAACAAATACGAAACTCTTTTTGACTTCGCCATTCCCCAACTGAAGAACATAGTAATAAGTGCCCTGAATTACTTTTCCTGCATTCACTGACGCCGCGCGGTTGGTTGTTCTTCCATCCCAATAAGCCCGTTCGGCAGATCCCCATAATTCAAGATTTCCATAATGTTCTTTCTCAAATAATTTATTACCCATTTGGTCGAAAATATACATTTTCGCATTCGGGAAATGGTCAATACAATAAATCTGGAAGTAATCATGAATATTATCATCATTAGGTGAGAAAGCTTCAGGAATAAATAAATCACAATCTCTTCCAAAATCAAGGTATTCCGGATGGCCGTCGCTATCGATATCATCATTACTATAATTTCCGTCTACATTTAAATCTTCAAACCGGGTCAGGAATTTATCGTTGTCATCATTTTCATCACGCCAGTCGCCCAGTCCATCACCATCAAAATCCTGCATGGCCGCATTACTTCCGGTCATATTAATATCCTGGGCCTCATACCGGTTCACCGTATCAAAACCATCGTCCAGACCGTCAGCATCTTTATCCTTGCCTGCAAGCATAAAATCCGGCCTGCCATCAGCATTCAAATCATGACCCTCAATATAATCGGGAACCTGGTCATTGTCTGAATCAGAATCCAGAAAATCCGGTATCTTATCAGCATCAGAGAAGGCAATATCAGAATCAACCGGAATAACGGTGGTACCACCATGATCGGTATCATAAGCATCATCAATTCCATCGTTATCGGTATCCATGCTTTTGGGACCAATATAGGCGGCACTACTCTGTCCTTCAAAATTGTCAACAATTCCGTCATTATCTGCATCAATATCCAGCCAGTTTACATGCCCGTCGCCATCAGAATCTGCTGTTTTCCAGTCCTGACCGGGCAAAACTTCATCCACATTCAGAATTCCATCAGCGTCCGCATCCGGATCCAGATCATCCTCAATTCCATCGCAGTCAAAATCTGCAACCACATGAATCACTACTCGTCCAGGATTACTGAAATTCTTTTTAGGATCGAAAACCACATATTGGAACTGGTCAATTCCGGTATATCCCTGATCGGCCATGTAAGTAAACTTACCGGATTGATCGGGATTAAGAATTAAGGTTCCGTGTTTAGGAATTTCAATCAGTTTGAAATCAACAAACAAGGTGTCGCCATCCGGATCAAAATCAAGACCGAAACCATTGTCACCATAAACGATATCACCGGCAACTCCCGAACATCCGGCCATGAACTCATCGTTGCTGGCAACCGGTGGTAGATTGGGAACAGGAATAATCAGAGTATCCTTATACAGACAGCCATTCTGATCGGTAATTGAAACCACATAACTTCCGTTGGTCAAATTGGCAAGGTCTTCAGAAGTTGCTCCCAGGAATGGAATGGAAGCATCCGGAGTCCAGATGGTCTTATAGAATCCGGTTCCTCCGCTAATATTCAGATCAATGGCACCTTTTGTATTCGATTTTAAATCAATTTCAGTAATTACCGCGCTAACCGAAATGCGGTCAGGCTGTAAAATCGTTACATTCCAGTTTTCGTTTGAGGTACATCCATTGGCTTCAATGGCCAGCACATTGTAATTACCGGCTACTGCAATCACTTCTGCTTTCCCTTTTACAACCTGCACATTTTCAAATTGACCGCCCAGATAAATAATGACATAGTTTCCATCTGCCACATTTTCAAATTCGAATTTTAGTTTGCCGAAATCGCCAAAACAGAGACAATCTTCAACTGTGACCTTTTTAATTTTTGGTACCAGCGGAATATCAGGCACCTTGATAACGGCTGTATCCGATTCACAAAGTGTAAGGACATTCCGAACCCTGAAGAAATGAGGCCCCGGGCTTCCGGTAAAAGATACAGATGCCTGGTAGGGTCCATTATCCATGCTGTATACATATTCAGGACCAAGCGGCGATTTAACGGCAATTGAACCAGAAGTATCTTTACATTTTATTTGAGCTGCCATTACTAAAACAGGTTTTGTTGGCAATGGGGCAATCGTAAGTTTCACCGGTGTACGCGGTGCACTCATACAAATACCATTGGATTCAACAGCATAATAAGTAACCGTTTTTACCGTGTTAATCGTTGGTGAGGCAACCAAATTACCTCCAACCAGATTATCGTACCAAACAATATTTTTACTTCCCGAAGGCAATGCGTCATTGGCATCGAGTGTCGTTGGAGGTGAAGTAGAACAAATCATCAAATCTCCTGAACTTTTGGGAGCATCAGGCATTGAAATTATGGTGAGCGTAACTGGTGTCCTCCCCAAGCTGGAACATGTTCCATTAATTGCTTCGGCATAATAAGTTACTGTACCCGGCTTATTCAGAACTGGATTCGTCACAATCTTACCTTTATCGTCGTACCAGATAATCGATGTTCCGTTTGTAGGAGCTACAATTCCCTTATTCGCGTTAAGTTCCTGGATAGGACTGGTTTCACATTCCGCAGAAAGCGGTATTGCTATTGGATTCGCCGGAATGAAAGGCTGATCATTAATGTGTACAATTGTATCAGTTATACAAAGTGTGCTCAGTTTTCTGATTTTAATCAAATGGTCACCTGAAGTCAATCCCATGAAATTTGTGGAAAGCTGAAATCCGCCATTGTCGACACTGTAATCAAATCCGGAATTTTGTTTTGGAATAGTTATAAATATCGAACCAAAGGTTGTTTTACAGGTCGGATTGACAACAAAAAAACTAATCGGCTGAACAGCAGCTTTCCCAACTGTTGCGCTCACACCATCAGCGGAAGTACACCCATTGTATGAGATTTTTAAATCGGTATAATTACCCGGAGGAGCAGGAACAAAGGCTTTTCCTCCGGTAAAATTAACAGCATCAAATTGACCTGTTGAGTATAAAACAGTATAAACTCCATCCGGAGCATTGGTGATTGTTAACTGAATCATTCCATCAGCTCCGGGGCAATTGCTTTGCACTCCCAGTGCAGACAAAATAATCGAAGGAGGTTCGGTTACTGTTATTTTCAATGTTTTAGGTCCGCAATCATCGGTAACTGTGACGGTATAATTTCCGGCCTTTAATCCGGTTGCTGTAGCAGTTGTTTGTTTGAGCGGATCATCCCACTGATAGGTCAGCGTTCCTACCCAATTGGCAACTGTAACACTTGCCGAACCATCGCTTCCGCCATTACATAATGGCTGGGTTATGGTGCCTGTTAATTTCAATCCCGGAGGACTGCCAATTGTAACAGAGTTCGATTCTCCACGCAATCCATTACTGTCGGTAACCACAAACACGTATGGAATGGCCGATGCTTTAACCAGGAAAATATTCGATAAGGAATGAAGATGATCAGGATCTCCACCAGTAAAATCATAGGTATATGGAGGAGTTCCTCCACTTACAGAAACAGAAACTTCAGCAAGTGTACCGGCACATTGCATCGGTTTAACTGCGGTTGACACAATCAGATCCTGTGGATTTTGAATTAAAACTGTTCCAAAACCCTGACAACCATGATCGTCAGTAACTGTAAATGAATGCAGACCTGCCGTCTGAATAAAAGTACCTATTCCTGAAGTGTAATTTCCCGATCCACCTGTTGCATTCACGGTTACCGTGGTTGTTCCTCCGAATACTGTTAGCGGAGCAGCAGTAAGGTTTAGTTTGATCTCCTGATAAATCTCTACTTCCATCGTAGTACTTTTCGCACAAAATGTCGGATCAGGAACAAAGGAGAATATGAATTTACCTGGCAAATTGGTAGAAACTACTGAAGGAGTCCAGATTCCTGATATCCCGTTTATCGATGTCACAGGCAGCACCTTGGAGGCACTGTTGTAGCATAAAGGTTCTACCTGATCAAAAACAGGAGTCTGCTTATCATCAACAAATATTGCCTGAATTTTCGTCTGACGGCACTCGCCCGAAGCGGGAGTAAATGTATAGTTCTTGATACCAGCCACAGCAGTTGAAATAACAGAAGGACTCCATGTACCTTTGACTCCATCATCAGATACCGTAGGTAAATCAGGAGGAATGCTTCCTACACAAATTGGAGGGAAGGTGAATATTGGTGGACTGCCAGGAAAGGTAATATTTATTTGTATGCTGACTGGTATACCACACTGACCAGGATCAGGAGTGAATTTATAAATGGCAGGTCCTGTATTGGAAGTATTAACAACTCCCGGAATCCAGGTACCTGAAATTCCATTACTCGAAACCAATGGCAATACTGGTGGTAAATCGTTTTGACAAAGATTTAAAGGAAGATTAAATTTAGGTGTAATTGAATTACTGACTTCAATTAACAAGGTTGTGTCTTTGGCACATTGTCCCGGATCAGGAGTAAACTTATAAGGGAAAATACCAATCTTATCGGTAGCTATAACTGCAGGCGACCATGTACCTCCGATTCCCTGAAAATCGGAAGGCTGCAATAGTGGAGGAGTAAGACTGAACTGACAAATTTCAGGAATAGGTGCAAAATTAGGAACCGTCTGTTTGGTGAATTTCACCTTAACAGACTTAAACACCTCACAACCTGTAATACTACTTCTTGCCCTGATATAATAGGTACCGCTTTTGTTTATTTTATCGTAGTTTAACAATGAGATAGTTGCCAGTGAATCAGCAAAATATTCATAAAACATACCTGGTTCACTCCCAACGGTGACCGAAGGCGCTGACAAATCAACGGTAGCCGGAAGACAAATTTCAGGTGGATCGCTTATAATCAGTTTAGGAATCACTTTTAAGGTAGCCAGTAAAGTAGAAGATACCGGCTTGCAGGTTGGCGAGTTTCCCAGACCTTCAGCAGTAAGTATCAAATTTACGCTTCCTTTAATAAGATCGTTAGGTCCAATGTTATAGAAAGTATGTAAAGCTGTTGGATTGTCGAAAGTTCCATCACCTGAAGATGTCCATGCCAGACTGCTGTAATTCGAAGCAAAGGCGGTGGTAAGTCCAACTGTAGCATCGGAACAAATAATTAATGGATTACCGGCCATCACTACCGGAAGATCGAATACTTCAACCTCACCCTGTTCGAGTGTATCGCAACCCATCATTGATGTCTGAACAACAGCCAGGTTAAATGTGCCCGTTGTTTTCCATTCAATGGTGACTTCATTGCCATAAATGGTCGAACCATTTGTTTCAGTAAAGGGTATTCCTTCCGGATTTGGTATCGGAACATTTTGTTTTGATGAATTTGTTAACAACCACTGATAAATCGATCCCGATTCACCCTCAACCCTGTAATGTCTTATTGAACCAACACATACTTTATCAATGACATACGACTGCCCGGCTACCTGTAAAGCAGCAATCAGTAATATCATTGAAAATATGTATTTAAGTCCTTTCATTTTTTCCAGTTTCTAGTTTCTAATTCTTTTTAAATGTCGTTTTGTTTAGCGATGCAAGAACAAGAGCGAAACATAACGCCCTTTCAGGGCTTCGATTGTTATGTCTTATTTTCAAACAGGGCTTTGCCCTGCGCTATCAGATCAAAGGCTTTCAGCCTTATCCATGCAAAGTCTACTACTTATTCTATTTTTCTCATTTCCTTTTCTATTTTCCTTATTATCATTCAACATTTAAAATTCATTTCCTTTTCCCTATTTTCTAATTCCCTATTTCCTTCTTCATTTTGCCATGCCCCATGCTCCTTGTTCCGTTAATACTGATAAATTTTCGAAATTTCCGGTTTCGGAATCACCACAATAATCACACGATTCGAAGGTAAAAGACTCGTTCCATTAAAATCTTTCACCGATGTAACCCAATATTGGGAGGTTGATACCGGACCTACCTGTAAA
>Ga0209261_10000021_pt1 | contig 40957 bp, 29 predicted proteins | sample DOMMetBare1Fresh_FD_187470 | JGI IMG/M metagenome (GOLD analysis project Ga0209261, IMG submission 187470) | Wetland sediment microbial communities from St. Louis River estuary, USA, under dissolved organic matter induced mercury methylation -... | ecosystem: Environmental > Aquatic >...
GGGATTAAAAAATTACCTGACTGATCCTACAATTGCCAATGGATTTGCCAGTCAGGAAAAATTCGTAAAACACATGGAAGCAGCTGCAGATACCAGCTTTACTGAATTTTTTAATGACTGGTATTATGGCGAAGGATATCCGCTTTTCCAGCTAACCTATTTCCCTGATCCGGAAAATCCATTGAAACAAAAACTTCGCATCAAACAAACACCGACTTATCCAACGGTCAGTTTTTTTGAAGTCACTGTACCAATCCGGATTTGGCAGGGTACAAAATTCACAAATTTGAGACTAAAACTCACCCGGCAAAACCAGGAATTCGCGATTTCGGACCAGCCTTTCGACAAGCTTGAATTTGATCCTGATCAATGGCTGATTGCCAAGGCCGACAGAGTTTTACCGGTACAATCAGTTTCTTTGATTAATGAAATTCAGATTATTCCAGATTATACTTCAAAAAGAATCAGGGTTTTGTTGCCTGAATTTACTGGCAAGGAAACGCTCCGGATTATCGATCTGAACGGGAAAATAATCATGAACGAGATATTAAAGTCGAAGGAGGTATGGATTGAAATCAAAGAATTGAGTAATGGAATTTATCTGGCTGAAGTTCGTACAAAAACCCACAGCAAGACCGCAAAAATGGTTGTGAATTAGAAAAACCCATTTCATTACTCTGATAAAATTCTCTTGCATTATCAGTAAAATTTTACCAACTTGTTTGCCTAAACCTAAAAACCAGCCATAATGAAGACAAAACCACTTGCCATTTTTCTTTCTTTCTTTTTCCTTATTTGTGTCAACCCGGCATTTTCGCAATCTCTGTCTGAAAATACCCTGCCGGTTCGCGGGTTTTGCATTGCAGCTCCCCAGCCTAATGAACTTGACGCCTTCATCAAATTAATTTCAGAAGAACTTGTTCCCCGAAAAGTCAACACCCTCATCCTTCGGGTCGATTACAATTACCAATACGAAAGTCATCCCGAACTGAGCAACAAATCGGCGCTTTCGAAAGCTGAAGTAAAAAAACTGGTTGATGTTTGTCGTAAGAATCAAATCAGGCTTATTCCCCAGGTCAATCTACTGGGGCATCAGTCGTGGGCGTCAGGCATCGGAAATTTACTGAAAGTTTATCCGCAATTTGACGAAACGCCACATGTAAAAATGCCTGAAAAATACGAATGGCCCAATGCCGACGGTTTGTATTGCAAAAGTTATTGTCCGCTCCATCCCGATGTGCATCAGGTTGTATTTGCTGTGATGGATGAAATTTGCGATGCCTTTGAAACAGATGCTTTTCATGCGGGGATGGATGAGGTTTTTTACATCGGCGACGATAAATGTCCGCGTTGTTCGGGTCGCGATAAGGCTGATCTGTTTGCAGGAGAAGTGAACCTGATCCGCAATCACCTGGCACAGAAAAACCGCCAGCTTTGGATTTGGGGCGACCGGCTTATTGACGGAAAAACAACCGGAATGGGCATGTGGGAAGCCAGCATGAATAACACACACCGTGCTGTCGATCTGATTTATAAAGATGTAATGATTTGCGACTGGCATTACGAACGTCCAGACCAGACAGCCGTTTATTTCGCCACCAAAGGCTTCAGCGTGGTAACCTGTCCGTGGCGAAATCCCGATAATGCAGTGAAACAGACACAGGATATGTTCAGGTACCGGGCTTCAGTAACACCTCAAATGAAGGAAAGGTTTCAGGGAATGATGCAGACCATTTGGTCCGGAGCCGGACAGTTTATGGACGAATATTACGGCCGCAAAACTGACGCGAAAGAAAACGTAAATACCCAAACGAACTGTTTTAAAGCGATGTTCAGTGAGATTGAAGTACAGACTAATAGCTCCATCCCCAACCCTTCCCCAAAATAGGGAAGGGAGCACTTTTTGCAAATTCAAAAAGTTTGACTGATATATGCCTGTTTTTATGAACAACAAAATATTTTATCTTGCCTATTCTATAAGCCCCCTCTCTTGCCCGCCTGCCGGCAGGGCAGAGAGGGGGTTTGGGGGAGGCCTCTAACTTCTTTGTATGCCCAACCGAATCTATACCATCGATGTCTTTCGGGCCATCACCATGTTGCTGATGATTTTTGTGAACGATTTCTGGTCGATCAAAGGGATTCCCGATTGGCTTAAACACGCCCAGACTAATCAGGACTTCCTTGGTTTTTCAGATATCATTTTCCCATGCTTCCTTTTTATTGTGGGAATGTCCATTCCTTATGCCATTCGCAACCGTATTTCGAAAGGGGAAAATAACCTGAAGATTCTGACACATATTGCCATTCGTTCGCTTGCTTTGCTGGTGATGGGATTCTTCACAGTGAATACCGAACAGCATTTTACAGCAGCCGGTTTAACACAAGGAGGATTTAAAATCCTCATGGTATTGGCATTTTTTCTGATCTGGAATGTATATCCAAAGTCGGTTAACTGGAAAAAATATCTTTTCGCCGGATTACAACTTACAGGAGTTGTTCTTTTAATTGTTTTGTTCCTGATTTATAAAAGCGGTAAAGACAACCTCGAACACATGGCTCCGCACTGGTGGGGAATTCTGGGACTCATAGGATGGACTTACCTGATTACAGCCCCAATCTATCTTTTTGCCAGAAAACAATCCTGGCTGTTGCTGGTCATATGGGGATTGTTCACTTTGCTGAACATCGCTGATCAGGCTCAATGGCTGAAAACGCCTATTCCCGGAGGCGGAGCATTTCAGGGTTTTGCTTTTGCAGGAATAGCTGCCAGTATATTGCTCGACAGGGCTACCGATCCTGAAAAACGTAGAAACCTGCCACTGTTTTATGTCGGTACAGGAATCATTTTGTTGATTTTAGGTTTTGTACTGCGTAACTTTTTTATCATTTCAAAAAATCAGGCCACACCTACCTGGGTATTTCTGTGTAATGCCATTGCTTTCGGATTTTTGGCCCTGATTTATTATGTGGTCGATCTGAAAGGAAAACCGAATTGGTTTAATCTGATTAAACCTGCCGGAACAAGTACCCTGACATGTTACCTTATTCCATATGTATATTACAGTTTGGCGGCCTATGCTTTTACGCTACCCGTATTCCTGAAAACCGGAATTGCCGGACTGGGCAAATCGATGGTTTATGCCCTGATTATTATTGGCATTACTGCCTTGTTGGGAAAGGTGAACGTGAAACTTAAAATTTAACAACTAATACTTTACTCACTCATTTTTTGGTTCAATCAAATCCCAGAGGTTACCGTACAGATCGGCAAAAACAACTACTTTGCCATACGATTCCACTCGGGGTTCGCTCACTATCCTGATATTCTGTTCAAGCAGATTTTGATAATCACGGCTAAAATCATCGGTGTACAAAAACAAGAAAACGCGTCCTCCGGTTTGATTACCAACCCGGCTCAACTGCTCTTCGGAAGCAGCTTTCGCCAGCAACAAACAACATTCGGAAGAGCCGTAAGGAGCAATGCGAACCCAACGCTTGGTACTGCTCAAAACAGTATCTTCCAACAGTTTAAAATGTAGTTTTTCATTATAAAATTCGATTGCCTGGTCGTAATCGGCTACTACCAGCGCAATTTGCGAAATGTGTTGTTTCATAACTAGGAAATTATTGAAGTAAAATGATCCGAATTTATGCTATTTCAACGACTTTTATCATCCTTTCCCAACCTCTATTTTCCCTGCTGCCATCTTTAAATTTTATTCTGTCGATTACTTCCTGAGTATTTTTCGATGTTAAAATTTTCATGTTTTACTGCACGCAACCTTTTTTTCTGTCTGTCCGTCTAAGAGAATATCAATGTTCAAAATACTGCCTTATGAAAAAACTTATACTTTTTACGTTGATGTTATCTGGCCTGATAACCAGCGCACAAACCGGCATCCTCACCAATAATTGCAAGGCTTATTTCAAATATGCTGTCAACGACAAAGTCATGTCACCCGTTGCTGCAACAACTATTAATTTTTTCGACAAGTCGGAAGGTCTTGCCAAAGAATGGTTCTGGGATTTTGGTGAAGGAAATGTAAGTCGGGAACAAAATCCGACTTTTACCTTTATTCATCCGGTGCCGAGTCCAACTACCAAAATTAGCCCTTACCGCACGATTAATTTAACCGTGATAAATTCGGATGGTTGTAAAAGCAACTATTCAGAAATGATCAATATTATTGACGGAACCACCTATGTTTATAATGCGCCTTACTGCATGGCCCGATTTAAATATTATCAGACAGCCTACGATTCAATTGGAGGAACAGTTTCCTTTCAGTTGACCAATCTTTCTGAAGGTGATTCACTGCAATATTCCTGGCTGTTTGATAACGGAAAAACAAGCACTGAAAAAGAGCCGGTAGTAACTTTTGATCTGAAGCAAAAAGAAAGAAAAGTTTGCCTGACCGTTACAGGAAAAAACAAGTGCATGGACACCTTTTGTGATGCGGTTTATATCTTCGACCCCAATGAACCGGTTATCCTTCCGGCAGAATGTTATACCGGATTTGGCTACACGGTAAATCTCAATGTAAAAACACTTGTTCCGGCGTTGGTGCTCGATTTTTATTCGAAAGCAACCCCCGAAGCAGTTGAATGGAAATGGGATTTTGGCGATGGATCGACCAGTGCTGAAGCCAATCCGATGCACATCTTTAATCTTCCATTAAATACCGGTCCGCTTACTGATCCCAATCCATTCCGAAAAGTTTGTCTGACTGTGATGACCAAATCCGGATGTCAGGCCAGCTATTGTGAAACGATCAATATTTATATGAATACGGTTTTACCAACCGAACCCGCATCGAAATGCCATGCATGGTTTAAATATTACAGGCCGAATGATGTCATTTCGATCCCGGAAGTGATTCCCTACAAATTTATTGACGCCTCAGAAGGAAAAGTGCTTAGTCGCATTTGGAAGTTTGAGGATGGCAAAACAAGCACTGAAGCTGAACCGCTGGTCAGTTTTGATTTCCAAAAACCAACACAGAAAGTCTGTCTGACTATTTTTACCGCTGACAGTTGTGAAAGTACCTGGTGCGAGGTAATATACGTTACCCAAATGAAAGTGGACACCTTTTACACTGACAAACCCGCGCCGGATAGTTACACTATGCGTTTCAAATCCAGTTTTCCGCCATACATGTCATCGTGTGCCGGATATGCTATGGCACAGGTTTACCTGAAAGATTCGCTGGTGAAAGCCGATCGTTATGTTTGGTCTACCGGTGCAGAAGGTCAGGAAGTGAAAGGACTCTGCCCGACTCAATCCTATTCAGTGAAAGCAATAACTCCGGACGGAACCATTGTTTCAGGAACATTTATATTTAACTCTGACGGAACAGTATCTGAAATCCCTGTCAACTGGTACATTACCGGAGCACGCGATAACTGGCAGATTCAGTATGACCTGATTGACAAAAATTACACCGTCGAATGGAGGCTTTGCGACGGAACCATCGTTCGAAGTGACAGCATTCCGTTAAATTCTATCAATTGCGGATCAAGTCAATCGAATCTGATACTTAAAGATGCCTTCGGAAATGTTATTTACACCGAAAACATATCCTTGAAAACACTGGCAACCTTCCTCGATCCTGTGAAAAATGTTTCATCAGTTAAACTTTACCCGAATCCGGTAAATGATGTGCTGAATATTGAGTACGCCGGAAATCCTCAAAAAGTCGTACAGCTTGAAATCCTTGCCATTTCAGGAAAACAGATTTCAGTCCGTAATTTATATGATGTAGAACCGGGTCAACAGATTAGCATTAACGTCAGTTCTCTCCGGAGAGGAATCTACATCTGCAAATTAATATCAGAAAAACAGCTTATTGGGATTGAAAAATTCTCCAAGTAACATTCAGATAAATAGGTAACAAAATTTAAAAAAATACCCGTAGGAACAATGTTCATGCGGGTATTTCCTTTGCGTCATTTTCTACAAACTAAGTCTATTTGCTAAATTCCACTTTTAAAACAATTACCTGCCACTCCGGAAGTTTGGCTGGTTTTTGAATAACCAGACCATCACTTTGCTGTTTCCAACTTAGTTTTTCATTGCTTCCCAGCATTTTTACCGAAGCTACTTTTTTACTGCTCAGTTTTGAATTCTGCCCTAAGGAAGCAATTTGGATATCAGTGCTTGGATTCTTCATGCAAAAGGTATACAAAGTTTCGCCTTTGATGGTGAAACGAATATCGGTGGATTCGTATGGACGAACATCCTTTACACCTCCAAATTGTCCCTTTTCCTGTTTTTTCATCGATGGACCTTCACCATAAATCTTCCATGGACGGGTTCCATAAATAGCTTCTCCGTTCGCAGGTGTCCATTTGGCAATTTCGTTAAGAATATTGAGCACATCCGGTTCCAGATCGCCTTCCGGGGTTTGCACGACATTCAGGAGCAGGTTTCCGTTTTTGCTGACAATATCCACCAGCATTTGAATTACTTCGGTTCCGGTCATGTATTTCTGGCCGGTGCGGTAATACCAGTCGCCAATGGAAGTATCGGTTTGCCAGGGGAACGGACTTATCGAATCCAGCGCTCCGCGTTCCACATCCTGTACCCACATTCCGTTCGAAGCCTGCTTACAGGTGTAAACTGCTTCAAGTTTGCCTTTGTTTCCGGACATATCCTGATTGTAATAATGGGAAATCATGGTTCTGCCAATGTCTCCAAACGGCATGCTGCTATCCGAATACAACAGGTCGGGATGGTACATATCAATCAGTTCAGTGATTTTAGCCAGCCAGTCTTTTTGATTTTCAGGATCTTTCGTCAGCCAGCCGGTATCGTCGGCAGCAGCTTTTTTGTGATACAAATCGGCATATTGTTCGTTATTCCCATCATAGGGAACTCCGGCCATCGGACCTGTTTTGTCGGCACCACGGGCAGCCTGAAACCAGGTATAGCTGGCTCCAAGGTGTTCTGAAACTCCAAACCTCAGCCCTTCTTTCTTGGCTGCTTTTTGCCAAAGGCCAACAACATCCTTTTTCGGACCCATATTCACCGAATTCCATTTATGCAGTTTGGAGTTCCAAAGAAAAAAGTTGTCGTGATGTGTACCCATACTGACAAAATATTTGGCACCTACTTTTTTGTACAAAGCCATAAGTTTTTCCGGATCCCACTTTTCAGCCTTCCACAATGGAATGATGTCTTTGTACCCAAATTTCGATGGATGCCCATAATGAGCCACATGGTACGTATAATGCTCATCCGGCTTATCGCTGAATGTATTTTTCCCCCAGTCCCAAGCCAGGTTCATGTACATTTTTTTGGCATACCAGTCGCCCTGGCGAGGGACCGCCTGTGGGCCCCAGTGTGCCCATATTCCGAATTTGGCATTGCGGAACCATTCGGGATATTGATATTGTTTAAATGATTCGTCGGTCGGCTTGAATTCAGTCGTAACTTTCTGAGATTGTGCTGAAACGGTAAATGCAGCAATTAGAATGCTTATTAATCCGAATTTTTTGAACAGATTGGTTTTCATAGGTTAGAATTTGAAGTTATATTATTTGTTACTTTTCAATGGCTTATTTCGCAATCATCATCTTTCGTGTTGTCGAATGATTTCCAGCATTCAATTGGTAAAAATATATTCCACCAGGTAATCGACGGCCGTCGAAATCAAGCTCATGCCTTCCTGATGGCATTACCTCGTTTATTAATGTCGCAACTTTTCGTCCTGTTTGATCAAACACTTCCAGCGAAACCAACATTTTTGAAGGAATTTGAAATTGAATGCTGGTCAGATTGGAAAATGGATTCGGATAATTGGAGAGTCCCAATTCGTTGTTAAGTTCAACCGGGACTGATGTTGGAAATAATTTTTTAGTTCCTGAATCGACCATGATAAACTGAACTGACCGGCCAGGACTATTCACTGATATTGAATTGTCTGTTGAATAGGCAGTTGCCGGTAAAGATTCCAGACTTTCGCGAGGTCCCCATTGTGTTCCTGTTGGCCTCACACCGTTTACTGATACATACAACGAAAAATCACCATTGTCGGAACCGCCGGTTAAAGAGTAATTATAATATTGATTTCCGACACCAATATTCTTTGGATCAATCTTAACAACCTGTGCAGTCTTACTTCTGTTTACAAGAACAATCCCGGTCTCGCCCGAAGCATATCTGGAGGCATAAGCCAAAAGGCTTGAATTGCTTGAAGTGGCTGAAATCAAATGGTCACCGGTAAATTTCTGCTGATAATAAGCATAATAGAAATCCGGACGGGGCTGCCATAATAAACTGCTGTTTTCGCCCTGATAGAACATGCCTTCGGTTCCAGAGGCCAGCAACCATCTTGCTCCTAAACCAAAATTATTTTTAAGTAATTCATTAAAGAGAATGGTAGCCTGCATCCCGTTGATATACGAAGTTCCCATGGTTGCGTTTGCCGTATTGGAATTTATGTTATACTCGGTCAATGCTACAGGCTTGGAGTAAGCCTTTTTATTAATAATATCCTGCTTAATAAAGCTGATATTTTTCTTGGGTTCGGTGAAGGCCACCGAAAGTAAATTATCTACCGTTGCATCATTTCCAAAATAGTTATGCATTACATAGAAATCTACCCCATCGCCAATTTCCTTAAAAAATCCTGAATTCCAGGTTTTATCAACATTGTTCCAACTTGTTGTGCCATCATAATGAAGAACCTGACCTCCAATATAAATTTTTACACCCATTTTGGTGGCAGCATTCCGCATCGAATCGGCAATCATTTTGCAATGTTGTCCGTACAATTGACCTGTAATTATTTGAGATTGGCCATCTTTATTGGTTTTGGTATCAATCATCCAGCCAGCCTCCCAGGGACCACCATTTTCATTTCCGATTTCCCAGAATTTTGTGCGCCCCTTATCGTAGCGAACCCAGTCTGCTGCCAAATGGGCTGCCTGCACCGCTGGTCTGCTGCTTAATCCATATCTGGCATAACCATAATTGATGGTAATTAATCCTTGTGAACCGGTTTGCTGGCGCAACTTATAATAGTTTTCGGTGGTAGTAGGCCAATCATTTTTACCGGAAATTGCATAGAATTTGGTCTTTTTTCCTGTGGTGCCATCATAAATAGAGTCAGGAACATCGGTTGGATTTCCATTCCAGAAAAATATATCCGACCAGCTTCCTCCCGGGAATCGGATTAGAGATGGATTTAAGGCTTGAACATTTTTAAGAAATACCGAATTACCAGTATTGTTTCCCATCCAGACAGCAAGGGCATTCCCAAAAACGTACTTCGAGACTTTGCCCAATGTATCAGCCGTTAAAGTTACTGTTACTGTAGGTACACCGGTAGGTTTACTTCCTAAAATTGAAATCGGAAGAATAGCTTTTTTGGGTTCAAAATCCTCTAAAAAACAGTTTGAGTTTTGAGCGAAAATTGACAATGAAGAAATACACACGATTATCAGACATAATGCTGATATCTTTAACTTTATTTGTTTCATTCTTAGATTAAATATTTTTTCAGACTATCACCGGTACGACAAACCATATGAATAGTATGCCTGCCTAAAACAATCATGGAACTCACTATTGGCATAAAACTATTTTCATAGGGCCTATCATTGAAAACTACACATTCTCTTAATGCAGTTTAGGCCTTTTAAGTATTGTGTTTTGTCAGCAAAAGATTGCACCTCAATGAATAATTTTAATCTATGGACAGTGATCTGCCATATTAATAAATGTATTTAAAGATAATGATCAAGCTTCCTATGTTTGATACTTTCAACCACTGCCTTTATATCTTCAGCCCTGTCCCGCTTACAAACCAGGATCGTGTTCCCTTCCTGAACGACAATCACATCATCCATTCCTACCACTGCTACCAGACTGTTAGGTGCTGATACGTACGAATTTTTGGTATCAATCAGAATAACTTCTCCTGAAGTGGCATTCTGATTTTCATCTTTTTTAGGATCATATTTGTATACTTCTTCCCAGCTGCCCAAGTCGTTCCATATGAAATCGCCCTGAACCAAAAATACATTGGACGCTTTTTCAAGAATTCCGTAGTCAATTGAGATTGAATTCACTTCACGGTAAATCCGGTCAACAGCTTCTTCATAACTATCTTTCCCGATGTGTTCCCTGATTCGCATCAAATCGGTATACAATTCCGGAGAAAACGCCTGAACTGCTTTCAGGAAAACCGAAACCTTGAAAACAAAAATTCCGCTGTTCCAGAAAAAACCTCCCTGTTTCAGATAGCCCGTTGCAACTTCCACATTGGGTTTTTCGACAAAACGGCTAACCGAATACGATTTAATACTTTGGCCGATTTTTATTTCATCTGAAGTTTGAACATAACCATAACCTGTTGCCGGGTATTTGGGACTAATTCCAATTGTGACAATGCCGTCTTCTTTTTCCGCAATTAATGCTGCCGATTCAATGCATTGCTGAAATAACTCTTCATTCTGAATCAGATGATCAGAAGGTGAAACAATCATCACTCCTTCCGGATCTTTTTCAGCAATAAACAAAGCAGCTAATCCGATGGCAGGAAGCGTATTTTTTCCAACTGGTTCGAAGATCAGATTTTCCTTTGGAAGATTGCTGGTTTGGGACTCTAAAACAGCCTGCTGACTCTTCGCCGATACGATGAAAATCGATTCTTCAGGAATAAAATTAGTGAAGCGCTGAACCGATTCCTGAATCAGCGATTTTTCGCCAAACAGACTCAGATATTGTTTTGGTTTTGCTACGCGACTTTTTGGCCAGAAACGTGTTCCGGCACCTCCTGCCATAATCAGACAATAATTTTTACTCATATCCCAATTTATTAAATGTTCAAAGTTTAAAGTTACGGTTTAAAGCCGGAACCTGAAACTTGAAATCTGAAACCTGAGACTCTTTTTAGTATTTTACCCTGATTTTTAATGCTCCTTCAATTTCAGTTTCCGAAGCAACAATCACATAACCACCGCCACTTCCGGAAGTAATTGCTCCGGGATATTGGTCAAGCCAGTTGTTTTTCATTTCTTTAAACACCCAGTCAGGAACAGTAAATGGTAGCATTTTCCTCCAGGACAGGAAGGTTTGCTTCATCCCTTCGCCCAGTTTTTTAATATCTTTCTCAACAATTCCTTGCCAGCATAAATCTCCGGCTTCGCCAAGTTCCTGTACATTTTCAACTGTCAAATATTTTTCGATCAGCGGATTGTAGTCTTCCGGACGAGGGGCCAACGGAATAAGGTGAAGAACACGCGACAACCAGTCACAGGTTTCTGCATCCATTGCTGATTCGATGTGGCACGGCCAATATTGCCCATTGTAATCGAGACGATTGGCTCCGGGCAACAAAATGCCAAGTTGGTCCTGTGAACCGGAAACATATTCCGACCCCGGAGGATTTTCGGCCCCAAACAACAATTGCGCATTCCGGACCGGATTACCTTCCGGAAATTTTCCTCTCCATAATTCATTGGCGATTTTACGCGAACTGGTGGCCATTCCGGAGCGATCGGCAAACTCATAATCGGGCCAGATTTGAGCTACCACACATGAACCTGCGTGTACCAGCGAAACCCAGGGCTGATCCATCCAGCCACCAGCCAGACAAAGACGATATGGAAAATTCAAATCTTTTTTTGATTGTGAACTCGACCGGGCCTGCAACCCTTCCTCCGGAATACGTTCCAGAACAATTAACTTCACATTGTTTTCCTCACAAATGCGCTTTTTACCTTCTGTATATCCATCTGTATTTACTACAAAGTAATCGGGTTTTATGCGCTTCATATCTTCTTCAAAATCGAGTATTCCCATTCCTGATGAGACAAAGGCTTCTGTAACATACTTTACCGCCGAAACCATATAAACACGCTCTTCCTGAGAGAAATAAGGTTTTTTGCCTTTTAATCTGAAAAGATTTTCGTCTTGGCCCAGGCTCACATACAAATTGCCGTATTGAGCCGCAGTTTTAAAAAAGGCAATATGCCCGGCATGAAGCAGGTCGTAACATCCGCTGACCAGTACTTTTTTATTTTGTTCCACCGGTTATCATTTGTGTTTTGATCCAATCGTAGGTTTCCTTCATTCCTGTTGCCAGTGGTAATTTGGGTTCCCATTTTAGCAGATCAAGAATCATGGTATTGTCGCTGTTTCGGCCACGAACGCCTTTGGGGGCATCCAAATCGTATGTCCTTTTCAATTTAATGTTACCGATTTTCTCTACAATGTCAACCAGTTGATTGATGGATACCATTTCGCTGCTTCCTAAATTAATCGGCTCGATAATGTCGCTGTACATGATTTTCAGGATTCCTTCCACACAATCGGTGATGTACATGAAGCTACGGGTTTGTTCGCCATCGCCCCAAATGTTGATTTCCGTTTTACCGTACAATTCGGCTTCAAGCACTTTGCGGCACATGGCAGCGGGCGCTTTTTCGCGGCCACCATCCCAGGTTCCATGCGGGCCATATACATTGTGGAAACGAGCCACACGGGTATTGATGCCATAATCTTCACGGAAATGACGACACATCCTTTCTGAGAATAATTTTTCCCAACCGTAGCCGTCTTCAGCCTGCGCCGGATAAGCATCGGCCTCTTTCAATCCCGGATTATCCGTTTCCTGCTGTTTTTCGCCATTGTAAACACAGGCCGATGAAGCATAGAAAAAACGGTCGATACCCAGATCTTTGGCAGCCATCAACAGGTGTGTATTAATCAGAACACTTAACATGCATTCGGCCTTGTGATTTTCGATAAAACCCATTCCACCCATATCGGCAGCCAGGTTGAATACTTCATTGTATCCATTCAATGCAGTGTAGCAGTTTTCCTTACTGTTTAAATCGAGCACGAGGTTATCGACATCCTGATGAACCTGATACCATTGATTCAATGGCTTTTTATCCACCGCACGCACATCATTACCCAGGTCTTTCAGTTTTCTGGTCAAATGACCACCAATAAATCCACCGGCTCCGGCTACTACAATTCGTTTCATATTATTCGAAGTTTTATGTTCTTATTTGAAATTAAATTACAAATTCACAATTTCTCAGATACAAAGAACGGCAATTAAAAAATCTTTACAATACCTTATGAAGCAACAAAATAACGCAAAGGTTTGCGCAAACCTTTGCGTCCGTAAAAAAATGTTAAGGAACAGTTATCTTGGAATAATCTTTTAGCTTTGTGTTGAACAAGATGCGGTTTTGAAATCATGGAAAAGGGGAAAAGACATATTTCGTTAAAAGATCTGGCACAGGAACTGGGGGTATCTATTTCAACAGTTTCAAGAGCTTTAAATGCTCACCCGGATATTAGTCCGGATGTAACCCGCAAAATTCAGTTGCTGGCCAAAGAAAGAAATTACACCCCTAATCCGCTGGCCATGGGTTTACTGAAGCAGGCTACCCGGATGATTGGTGTGATCGTTCCAGATCTCGTAACCCATTTTTACTCGTCCATCATTTCAGGAATTGAAGAAATTGCCGAAGAAAAAGGCTATTATATCCTGATTGCCTCATCGAACGAAAACCTGAAAAAGGAAATTATTTCAGTAAATAACATGCTCAATTCACGGGTTGAAGGGCTGATCATGTGTCTTAGCCAGGAAACCAATACTTATGAACACTACGATCGGCTGATTAACAATTCTATTCCTCTCGTATTTTTTGACCGTGTATGCCGCACTGACGAAGTTCCTTCGGTGGTAGTTGACAATGTAGACGCAGCTCAAAAGATCACCCGTCATTTTTTCAGGAATGGCTTCAGGCGGATTGCTTATATCGCCGGTCCCGATCACCTGAATATTTCTCAGCAAAGAACGGAAGGTTATCTTTCCGGATTAAAAAGCTGTGGATTGGAATTCCGGCCTGAATTGCTTGTCAAATGCAACATGAGTACCCGTGAGGCTACCAAAGCAACGGCGAATCTACTTGAATTGGCTGAATGTCCGGATGCAATTTTCGGGATCAATGATACTGTAGCTTTTGCAGCCATGAAAGAAATCAAACGCCGGGGTCTGCGCCTTCCTGAAGACATTGCACTGGTTGGATTTACAGACGAATTTCACTCTACCGTTGTCGATCCGGCATTAACTTCAGTCACCCATCCGACTTTTGAAATTGGGAAAGAAGCAGCAAGGCTTTTCTTTAAACAGCTTGAAAATCCCGGAACAGAACCTGAACAGGTCGTATTAAAAACTAAATTGGTGGTAAGAAAATCTTCCCTGAAAAAAATAGAATAAAGTACCAAAGGTCAAAACGGCCAGATTAGCCTTCGTTCCTCATCTCCTTCAATACGTTTACTGCCAGAATTAAACTTGGATGGAAACGTCGGTTGCCAAAAAAACCCGATGTCATATACTTCAAATCGTCGTGAATATTTTCCAGGGATTGAGTAATTGAAGTCCGAAACATTTTGGCACAATTAACACAGGTAGATTTTTCTAATTCGTTGGTTTTGTGGAAAGCGTTTTTGAGTGCTAATATTGATCTGGAATATTCTTTATTCACTAAGTAATTTTGCGAAGCATAAAAATCCCGATTAATTACCAAGCGATGTTCTTTGCAATCGTTACCGTCAAAAGGACAACTTACAAGGACTATCTTTTCTTTCATGTCTCACAGTTATTTCAATCGTAAATAAACAAATATTTTCGAAATAATGCAAAGTATAGAGAACCAATTTGTATAACCTACAAATTGATGATACTTTGAGAGATAAACAGGGTTAACTTTGGTGAGAAATTCATTTCGGTAAGTTCGTGAAATAATATTTCATAGGTTTTTACTCTTCAGTTTTGCCGGTTCTTTCAAGAGACTATTTCAGGAAAATCAGTTTTTTATCTTTTAAAATCAGTTTAAAGAATTAAAAAAATCCTCAAAAAGACAAATAAAAAAAATAGACTGGCACTTTTTTTATATCATGAAACAAATTACTTCGGCAGGAGATTTTTTACTTTTACATTTCTTGTTTGTGCATTTCATATCTTTAAAATGATGTCTTAACCTATAAAACGAATTATAACCATATTCAAATGAAAAAAATACTCTTGTCTGCATTGTTAATTGGTTCTGCATTTGCTTTAAACGGACAATCGGCAAAAACCGACAGCAGCAAATATTTGCCAATGGTTACATTTACTGCACAACAGGACCATGATAACATGATGAAGCAATTAGGCATCATTGAACTGAGGCCGGGGCCAAGTGGAAATGATGCAGATCCGAATCATGCCAATACTGATGAATCACTGGCTAATCCATGCCCTCAGCTTCCGGATATTCTCCTAACGACTAATGGTAAAAAAGTAGCTACTGCCGAAATGTGGTGGAAGCAACGCCGCCCTGAAATAATGGAAGATATGGAAAGAGAAGTCTACGGACGACTTCCAAAAAAAATACCGCATGTAACCTGGACCGTAAAAATAACCGACCGTGAATTTGTTGGCTGGACCCCGGTTATTGCCAAACAACTGATCGGACATGTTGATAACAGCGGATATCCATTCATCAATGTCGATATTAATATGATGCTGGTGGTTCCCACCAATGTGAAAGGCCCTGTTCCGGTTTTAATGATGTTTGGTGGTAGACCAACATTCCCTGCACCTGCACAACCTTCGCCGGATGATATGGAAAAACTGAATTCCGCATTTAAGGAAATGATGATAAAAAGTAATCCGGAAATGAAAGCCATTTTTGACCGCTATCCGGCTTACACACCTATAACACGTTTGGCTGGTCCGAATTTTTTTGCCCCAAAACCTGAAGGCGATCCTTCACCTACCGAACAATTACTGGCAGCCGGCTGGGGGTATGCAACGATTGATCCCAGCAGTATTCAGGCTGATAATGGCGCAGGAATTACAAGAGGAATCATCGGTTTGGTTAATAATGGCCAACCCCGCAAACCTGATGACTGGGGAGCTCTGCGCGCCTGGGCCTGGGGCGCTGCCCGTGGTTTAGACTATTTGGAAACAGATACTTTGGTCGATGCTAAAAAAGTTGGGATTGAGGGTGTTTCACGCTATGGGAAAGCAGCTTTGGTAACTCTCGCTTTTGAACCGCGTTTCGCTGTTGGATTGATTGGTTCTTCCGGAAAAGGCGGAGCCACTTTACATCGGCGGGTATTTGGTGAAGCTGTAGAAAGTCTAACCGGTGGCGAATATTACTGGATGGCAGGAAACTATATGAAATACGGTGCATCGAAAGCTGGCTTTGGCAGCAAAACAGGATGCGATTTGCCGGTGGATTCTCATGAACTGATTGCACTTTGTGCACCACGTTTGACTTTTATAAGCTATGGTATCCCTGAAAAAGGCGATGCAAAATGGCTCGATCAACATGGAAGTTATATGGCTGCCATAGCGTCCGGTTCTGCATTTAAATTATTGGGAGTAAAGGATCTGGGCGTTTCAAACGACTACCTGACTGAAAAAATGCCACCGGTTAACAATGGCCTTCTTGATGGTGAACTTGCATGGCGCCAACATGATGGCGGACACACCGATGCCCCCAATTTCAAGTATTTCATCCCCTGGGCCAGTAAATTATTGAAATACGAGAAAAAACCTACCCGAAGATGAGATGAATCGAAAATGCGAATTGAATTAAACAGAAAAAAATTGAATTAGGAATTAAGAAAGGGAAGAGGCTGTCTCAAAAGTAAAAATTTTCGTGGAACTGGTCATCCCGAATTCATTTCGGGATCTGATATACAATGCGTTGAGATCCTGAAACAAGTTCAGGATGACATGATCAATGACTTTTGAGACAGCCTCTACCCTTTTTGACTCTTGTGCAGGTTTAAGCTTATTTTGTTTGAGTCAGACTCTTTATCAGATCAACTTCTTCCTGTTTATAGGGAGTTCCGTCCGGATGAAAAATTTCGTGAAACCACAATTTTGGTTCCGATCCGTCGGCAATGGGTTCGTCCCAGGCATATTTGGTATTCGATTTTCCGGAAACCAGTCCCCAGTTGATGGCGCCAATATTTTGCTCTTTAAGCATGGGCATAATATTGGTGAATAAGCTGTTGTTGCGGCGGGCCATGTATTCGGTACAAACCATCGGACGGTTAAATTTTTTCAGCGTATCGATAGCTGCCTGATGTTTTTCAGGATTGTCGTAGTTGTGGTAAGTAATGATGTCTGAATTTTCAACCTGGAATTTATTCAGGTTTGATAAAGCCAAACTCCAGACTCCTGAAGACAAAGGTTGCGAAGGACGAATTTCCCAGCCCCACTCAAAAACCTTTTTAAGCAATGGCATCGATCTGTCTCCATATCCTGAATTTCCGGGTTCGTTATACAAATCCCAGATTACAACTCGCTTGTCGTCTTTAAATGTGGTGAGAATGTCTTTCACGTATGCTTCCAGCGTTTTGACAAGGGTAGTGTCGGTGTAAAGCAATTCACCCGGATCACGCACCCAGCCTGAATTGTGAACGCCAATTTTAGGCTCCGGTTGTTTACCTGCCTGATAGGTTGGATTCCAGCAGTCGTCGAAGATGCAAAAGACCGTTTTAATACCGTGTTTACTGGCAATGTCCAGATAGGTGTTCATTCTGCCTTTGAAGCCTTCCTTGTCAACTTCCCAGGCAACATGATGCAGGTAAACGCGCATGACGTTCATGCCAATTCCCTGCGCCCAGCCCAGTTCACGGTTGATAGTGGCTGTGTCGAACGATTCGGCCTGCCAGGTTTCCAACTGGTTGATCGCTGTACTCGGGTTGAAATTGCTTCCACGGAGCCAGCCGTTTTCAGCAGCCCATTGCTGGGCCTGAGTGTCGCTCCAACGGGTTGAAACAGGTTCTTTTTTCTCTTCTTTCTTTTGTTGAGGCTGGCATGCTACCAAGGCTACCAAGGCAACAATGGCCATAAATAATAGGTTCTTTCTCATTAAAATTGGTTTTATAGTTGAATTGAAAATTTCTTGACTAAAATACATAATTCATTAATGTTCTCCTGAAGGCAAATTCATTGATTTTCCAGATGTAATTGCTTCACCAAAATCAGGAGTTCCATCGGCATTCCATTTAAAAGGCTGCATCCGAACATCGCGTTCCCATCCGGGCGAAGTGTTTTTTTTCGAGTGGTAAATAATCCAGTCTTCCGTATTATCGGGCGATTTTACAAACGAACAATGACCAACTCCAAACACTTTCGAATTTCCCTGAAATACCGGGCCTGTTTTCTTCCAGTTTGCAGGATCAAGCAGGTTGCCTTCAGGATTAATTAACTGAAGCATACCTAAACGGTATTCAACTAACCACGATTCCCTGCAGGAATAAATGACAAAAACATTTTCATTCTTTTTCAGTATTTCGGGTCCTTCATTCAGGTTTAACGGACCTCCTGTTTCCCAGCTTTCCACTGGTGACGATAATTTTACCCGTCGGCCTTTCATAGTCCATGGATTCTCCATTTCCGAGATGTACAGATGTTGAGGGGTTGCGTCGGTGGTTTCCTGCTTAATCCAGCCCGACCAGATGCAGTATAATTTCCCTTTGTGTTCGAGCGTAGTCATGTCAATCGCCCAAACATTCGAGACCGGATCGGAAGGATTGTCGCCGGTATATAAAACACCCATATCTTCATATTCGCTGAACACATTCTCTGTTTTTGACCGAAGCACTCCGGTACGCTGGTGAATAAATGGAGGACCGGATTCGCCGGCAGCATAATAGATATACCAGCGATCCTGAATAAAATGAATTTCAGGGGCCCAGACACAGGCACGATTCCATCCTATGGCCGGAGCCTGCCACACATTTTTCAGCTCACCTTTTTGGGTCATTTTTTTTGATTTGGAAACAATGATCGAATTGTTTGAGGAGAAACAGTAGATGTAATCATCGTTGTGTTTTACCATCCAGGGATCGGCACCGTCCCAAACCGGGTTGGTAAATACTTTTGGCTTTGGCTGGGCATCCGAATTATTTTGACTGCAGCAAGTCAAGGTTGATGTCAGCAGAACCAAAAGAAAATTAAAAACTATAGGAATATTAATTTTTGGATCATTCATTTTTATCAGGTTTTTCTTATTGTAATTTAATCCTCAACCATGTATTTGATTCTGTTGCCGAGGAATTGGCTATGTTTTCTTCGTAAAAAGTATTTACTGATGAATAATCAACCAATCCCAGATTCAGGCGCAGGTCAGATTTATCCTGTTTCCCAAGATAGGAAAAAGGAACATATGATTATTGAGAAAATTTCGAAGGAATAACAAGAAATACAACAAGATTTTTCCCTAAATATTTTATTGATGTTGTTAATTCAAACTACCGTCAATGTATAAACACAGAAACTATAACTGCCTGTCATCGAAATTTCTATACCTATTTTAGAAGACCTTCCTTATTATTCCAGTCTTGGAGAATTGTTGGTTCATCAACTAAAATGAAAATATTCATTTTTTATTTTAATTATATTGAGGGGTTTTTGTAAAATATTTGTAGTTTGTGCTGCCGATTACTTTCAGAAAACAATCATTTTGGAAATTAAACAATGAGAAAACATCAGATAATTTTACTGTTCACAGGCATTCTTTTCATCCTGTTTGCTGGTTGTGAAAAATTATCAACCCAGGATAAATATCAAAGACCCGATTGGATTTCAGGAAAATTGTATACATCGGTGGCAGTTCAGAAAAATCTTGGCTTGTTCGCCGAATGCTTGCGCCTTTCCGGCTTGGATACCATCCTAGATGTATCGGGAAGCTGGACTGTTTTTGCGCCGAGCGATGAAGCTGTAAAACAATATCTATCTGAAAATAAATATTCCCGCATTTCAGACATCCCCCAAAAAGAGCTTGAAAAAATTACCAAATTCCATATTATTCAGAATCCATGGTCGCTTGAGCAATTGCAAACTCTGGGGTCAGATGGCTGGAGAACGTTGGATGATGCAAATTCGAAATCTTATGCTTATAAACGAGAAACAATACTAAAAAATCCTGACGAAAAATATTGGATCAAAAGGGAGAATAATAAAGAAATGATCGTGGCAGATTCAACCATAGCAGACTGTTACAAAAGAGTATTCACTCCTTCAAGAAAATTTGTACCAATATTCTACGATAAGTATTTCGCTGTAAATGGATTAACATTTGGTGATTACAATTTCTATTTTAAAAGAGTTTATGAACCTGGCAATGTTTATTTTGCCGGAGCCAAAATCATTCAGCCTGATATCTTCGCCGAAAACGGATTTGTACATATCATCGACCGGGTTGTAAATCCCATGCTGAACGCAAAGGAACGTCTTGAAAAAGAAAATCCCGGTGAAAGCTATAAACTCTTTCTGGAAATGGTCTCCCGGTATTATCCGAATTTTAAGCCAAACATGACTGCCACAAATAATCAACCGGCCATGAGAATTGGTGCTAAAGCTGATACTTTATGGGAATTAAATTATGCGCTGGCTTTTAATCTTCAGAAGGAAGGATTCGATAATCTAAATCAAACCCTGGTTAAACACAACGGTTTAATAGCCCCCACTGATGCTGCCTTTAGAAAATTCATTGATGGCGTATTGACAGTAAAATCAGGATTCCCGCACTGGAACGATTATAAATCACTTCCGATAGATGTAGTTGATTTAATTGTCGCTCAAAATTTTAAGTCTTCTCCATTTTACCCTTCAACCAGTCAATATCAGAAAATTTTTAAGGGATCGAATAGAATCCACCAGAATGAGGAAAGTATTATCAGAAAGGAATTCGGGAGCAATTGTACCTTTATCGGACTGGATTCTTACATTCCTGACAAGGTATTTTCAAGTGTAACAGGGCCGGTATTCTGCCGACCTGGCTTTTCCATATTCCGTCGTGCTATGGAATATTCAGGAGTCTACGATATTATCGCCAACTATAAAGGTAAATTGTACTTTTTCCCGATAGCTGATTACACTTTACTGGCCGATTCTTCCTTGTTGCTAAATTGGATTGACAAGGAAAAAAACAGCTACAATTTCATGGCTTACAACAGGACCATGCATAAAATGGAAGTACTTAGCAGCGGTACCATTGGCAACTGGATACTCAACCAGGTGGGAACATCCACCTCAGGCAGTAACGTCAATAAAGAAATCATAAGAACATTGCAGGGCAAGATTCTCACCTGGGATCATTCCAACAACACAATTCAGGGTACTTTCCCCAGTAAATTTGGCTATAAAGGAGATGTTCCTATTGTATGCAATCCTTTCCCGCTTGATGAACCTGCTGATAACGGTAAAAGTCTGACTGTAAAAGGCTGGTTTAATTTTGGGAATTGAAATTTATTCTCTCGCGCGCGAGTTGCAACCATTGAATTTACGATACCCATCCAAGTTTTACTCAATGCCAGCAAGGTTTGTAGAGGGACAAAAAAAAGACAAGAGGTCGAAAATGACCTCTTGTCTTGTCTGGCTCTCCAGGTAGGACTTGAACCTACGACCTACGGATTAACAGTCCGCCGCTCTAACCAACTGAGCTACTAGAGAATTTATTGAATCTGCTGCTTTATCAGGTAATCGCTTACTTTAAAAGCGTTGCAAAAATAGTAGCTTTTCCGAAAAGAAAAAATATTTTTGCAAAAAAATTAATTTTATGAATCTATTTACTGGCGCGCCAAATAAGCAAAAATCCATTCTAGGCATTGGAAATGCCCTCATCGATGTACTGATCAATATTACCGATGATTCTGTTTTACAAAAATTTGGTCTGCCAAAAGGAAGTATGACTTTAGTGGATGCAAGACTTTCATCTGAAATTAAAAAAGAAACAAAAAATAATACGCGAACCATTCAAACTGGCGGATCAGCAGCCAATACCATTCATGGAATAGCCAAACTTGGTGGCCCTTGCGGATATATTGGTAAAATTTCGAACGATGAATATGGTAATTTTTACCTCGAAGACTTCAGGAAGAATCAGATCAACACTCATTTTTTCTATAGTGAAACAGGCACCGGGCATGCCACCGGATTGATCAGTCCGGACTCAGAGCGTACTTTTGGCACTTATCTGGGTTCTGCAATGGAACTGACCGCCGAAGAAATGAACCATGAAATATTCAGGGAATATGGCATCCTTCATATCGAAGGTTATTTGGTGCAGAACCATGCATTGATTGAAGCTGCCATGAGACTTGCCAAAGAAAATGGTTTATTGGTGTCAATTGATATGGCTAGTTTTAACATTGTTAAGGAAAATTTGGATTTTCTGCATCGAATCGTTCAGGAATATGTGGATATTGTTTTCGCTAATGAAGAGGAAGCAGGTTCATTTACAGGTAAAACTCCTGAAGATGCACTCGATGATATTGCAGAAATGTGCGGAATTGCTATTGTAAAGCTGGGAGCAAATGGTTCGCTAATAAAATCGGGAGACAAACTTGTTAAAATAGAAGCAATTCCGGCCATAAGTATTGATACAACAGGAGCAGGTGACATTTATGCATCAGGTTTTTTGCACGCACTGGCAGAAAATTATGACCTTGAAACTGCAGGAAAAATAGGCTCACTACTGGCTGCGAAAGTTGTAGAAATTATGGGAGCCAAACTTTCAGATCAAACCTGGGAAAATTTGCGCCCTTCGATAGAACTTATTAAGAATAAGGAATAGTCTTTTTGCGGAATCTTAATTTTTTCTGACCAGTCATGATTAATAAAAGGTTCAACTGTGTTTTCAGGCAGAAAAACATATTTTTGTACACTTTACAATCAACAAACAAAACAAAGCATGAAACGACTGAAAATCAAAGAAATCCTAAAGGGAGAATTAATCGGACAACAAGTGGTTGTTAAGGGATGGGTGAGAACGAAGAGGGGTAGTAAAAATGTCAATTTCATTGCTTTAAACGATGGCTCAACTATTCACAATCTCCAGATAGTTGCTGATGTTGAAAAATTAGGTGAAGAATTCCTGAAGGATATTAATACCAGTGCAGCTCTGGGAATAACAGGAGAACTGGTCGCTTCGCAGGGTAGTGGACAATCTGTTGAGCTAAACGCTACGGAAATTGTGATTTATGGAAAATCTGATCCCGATAAATATCCGATTCAGCCCAAAAAACATAGTCTTGAATTTTTACGCGAAAATGCTCATCTACGTTTTCGTACAGCCACTTTCAGCGCAGTATTTCGCATTCGTCATGCCATGGCTTTTGCCATTCACAGCTACTTCAACAGCAAAGGATTTATATATCTGCATACACCCATCGTAACTGGTTCAGATGCTGAAGGTGCCGGACAAATGTTTCGTGTCACAACACTTGACGCAAAAAATCCACCTCTGTTAGAAGATGGAAGCATTGATTACACTCAGGATTTCTTTGGAAAGCCAACGAACCTGACCGTTTCCGGACAACTGGAGGGCGAACTCGGAGCAACTGCTTTAGGCGAAATTTACACCTTCGGACCAACATTCCGTGCCGAAAATTCGAACACCGCTCGTCACCTGGCTGAGTTTTGGATGATTGAGCCTGAAATGGCATTTTATGAACTTCAGGATAATATGGATTTAGCTGAAGACTTTCTGAAAAGTCTCATTAAATACGCGCTTGAAAATTGTATGGACGATTTGGAATTCCTGAGCAAACGTCTTCAGGAAGAGGAAAAGAACAAACCGATGGAAGAACGTTCGATGGAACTGGTTGAAAAATTGCGATTTGTTCTGGAAAACGATTTTATTCGTTTGCCCTATACCGAAGCCATTGATGTTCTGAAAAATTCAAATCACTATAAAAAGAATAAATTTCAGTACCCGGTAGATTGGGGTACCGATTTACAGAGCGAGCATGAGCGCTATTTGGTCGAGAAGCACTTTAAGAAACCAGTAATACTCATCAACTATCCGAAAGACATTAAAGCATTTTATATGAAACAGAATGCGGATGGTAAAACAGTAGCCGCAATGGATGTTTTATTTCCCGGAATTGGCGAAATTATTGGGGGCTCACAGCGTGAAGAGGACCTTGAAAAATTAGTTAACCGTATGAACGAAATGAATGTACCGGTTCATGAAATGGATTGGTACCTAGATACCCGACGTTTTGGCACTGTACCTCATGCAGGTTTCGGTCTTGGCTTTGAGCGACTGCTATTGTTTGTAACCGGCATGGGCAACATCCGTGATGTAATTGCCTTCCCAAGAACCCCAAAAAATGCGGAGTTTTAAAGGATAAAAATGCGTTAGGAAAAATAAAAAAGGAGGTCAGAAATCAATTAAATGATTTTAAACCTCCTTTTGCTATAAGCATGCAAGTATTTATTTTTTCCAAATTTTACTGCCTTGGCTATTTTCTGCATTGTTGTGTCCCCCAGATTTTCCAGGTGCATTTTGATCACCATTACCATAACCATTGTTCCCTTGCGTTGGAGAGCCTTGTGGACCTGCCTGAGCAGGATTATTTAACAAAAGCATCATCGTTGCAGCAGAAACAGCTATATAACCGGTCTTTTTGATAGCTTCTTTACGAGACATTGTCTTTTTTGCAAGATCTCGAATTTCTTTCTTTTCTAAATTTTCGTTTTTCATCTCCTTCATTTTTAAATTAATAATTTTTTGTGCTTCTATTTTTTGTTGTTCATATTTTCGTAAATGATTTTCATGAAACTCTTTCTAGAATTATTTCACAATCTTCCGGTTTCGCAAATAACTAATTATTATCGCATTAAGAATTGAGATTACAAGACCTCATTCCCATTTTTCAAGAAAATTGAAATATAGAAAACTAATAAAATCAGTTCTAGTAATGGAAAATATCGTTTAAGGAATAATAAGAGAAATATTAAAGCATAGCTACTGTTACCCACATAAATCTGCTGTAACAATACAAATTCGAGAAGAAATCTAATTATAAGACTGAAGCAGAAAAAATTCGATGATGTAAAATGGCTTCCACCATTAATTTAACCGAAATGCAACAATCATTCGGACTAAAGATAGTGTCTTTTTCTAAACGAAACAAGAAATATTTAGAATTTCTTTATATTTTTTAATAATAATGTAAATAACATAGAAATTAAACGAAGCAAACTACAAGAAAAACCATGCTTCTGGATTTTAATCTTTTAGTAAAATTGTTTCTATATTTATAAAATTATAAAATCTACTATTCATAAGAACAATAATGCCCGAAATAAAATTCGTAAAGAAAAAGATTGGACTAATTTATTTTGTCTGGTTTCAGAACAGCAATTTATATACCCAGCTGGAAGAACCTGCGTGGTTTGTTTTCCGGAAGACGGCCAAACGATACAAAAAAGAAACTATTATAAAGCATTTCTCTATTCGCTATAATATTAAGCCAAAAGAAAGTGAACAGTTTGTGAATGAAATACAAACAATGATTCTTCAATTCAATCAGCCTATAATAATTTCACATTTGCCTGAAAGTTACCCGAATGAATTAAAAGTCAAGAAGTTTATTCCTTATTCCAGGAGGAGTTATAAAATTACTGACAACCCAATTACATTTTCATTTGAAAATCAACAACTTGAATCATACATTCATCCGCTTTTCAGCTACCTCGAAACTAAAATCATAAACAACAAATCATCGGAATTCGAACTATTTCATTATGATGACAGATCAGTTCTCAGACTCAACGGAGAAATAAAAGGAACCTGGACCCCAGACAAAACTCACCGGTTTATTGGATTCACATACATGTCGATTATCAATGAGATATATAATAAAACAGATGACTTCTGGTTAATGACTGTTCATGCTGCAGCATTAACAAACAGGCGAAAAACAATCCTTATACCAGCAGAATCAGGAAGTGGAAAAACAACAATGGCAGCACTTCTGCAAAGTCGGGGATATAATCTTATTTCTGACGATTTCGTTCCTATTGATAAACAATCATTCCATGCCTGGCCATTCCCAATCGCCATGTCTATAAAGCCGGGAGCAATGAATGTTTTATCTAATTTTTATTCCGGATTAGATAACAAGCCATTGAAACTTTCATCTTCAAAGAAGTCTGTCAGATATTTAAATCCTGAATACAATCCGGGATCAAACCTGATTTCCCCGGTCAAAGAAGTCGTATCAATTAAATATGATCCTAAAGTAGAATTTGAATTTAGTAAAGCTGATAAATCAAAGGCAATTAAATTAATGCTTGATCAATCATGGATTTTACCCAACGCTGGAAATGCTCAAGTTTTTTTAGACCTTGTTTCACAATGGGACTTTTATCAACTCACATACTCCAACACTGAAATGGCCCTGGATGCCATATCCAAAATCTTTGAGAATGACTAACAAGGAATTATTTTATTTTGCCTGTCGATGTTTAAGTTTGGACGACCATCCTGAATTCAGAGATGAGATTGTCCGGAGGATTTCGGAGGATAATTATAGTCGAAATTTTGTTAAGATTTGCAGTAACCACTGGTTGTTGCCGGCCATTTATGTGAAGTTTAAAACTCATGAAATTCTGAGCCAGCTACCTTCTGAACTATCTGAATTTCTGGAGGAAGTTCATCATTTAAACGTCCTTCGCAATGAACGTATTTTGAAGCAGGTAAAGGATATCATTCTGCTTTTAAACCATCATGATATTTTTCCAACATTGCTTAAAGGAGCAGGAAATCTTGTTGACCAATTATATAGTGATATTGGTGAACGGATGATGGGAGATATTGACATGCTGGTGCCCGAAAAAGACTACCTGAGATCTGCCCGGTTACTGGAAAATAGCGGCTATTTTCATAATAGTCCGGATTTTTTCGAGGTAAGGGATATGAAGCATTATCCAAGGTTGTATAAAAAAGGTGAACCTGCAGATGTGGAAATACACAGACTCCCGGTTCGAATTGAATACACCAAAATGTATAATACTGAACTAATTGATCAGGAGAAGAAATCCATCGGGGGCGAATTCTCTTGTTATGTTCTTTCTGATAATCACAAAGTCATTCACAATTTTATCCATTCGCAACTTTCAAATAACGGGCACAAACATGGAGTGATTCCAATTCGCGATCTTTACGATTTGTATCTGTTATCCAAACGAACAATTCTATCCGAAGTCTATCCTTTTATTCAGCACCAGAAAAAAGCAGTCACCTATTTTTTATTTGCAGGTAAGATCTTTGATCTGCCAGATTTTTTTGCGCATAAGCCAACACTAACTTATCGGCTTTTTTGCTTTAAAAATGAATTGTTCTTTAAGTATTACACATTGTATCAAATCAACAAAAGCACTGTTTACCTTTCAGATAGGTTATACAAATACATCAAACAATTTATTGAGTTTTTCTATTCCGATAATATGAGAAAATCTCTTATTAAGCGATTATCAAACCGACATTGGTATGTAAATCATATAAATACCTACCGGAATTTCTTTTCAGCTAAAAAATAGGACGAACCAACTTCTGTATATCTTTACCTTTTTACTAAATTTATATTGTAATAACAATTGAGATGCTTTTCCTTTTGAATGAAAGTAACACAAATAACCAAAATAATAACAGGACTATTAGCCGCAATATCAATTTTCGGATTGAAGGGAAATGCCCAATCCAATCTGGTTTTTTATCACAATCACGATCAGTTTAATTCTTCCAATTTCAATCCGGCTTTCTTAACTTCACAACAGAATTATACATTTGGAATTTTTCCTATTTCAGGAATGACTGTTGGTTACAACAATCAGGCAATTATCAAAGACATGGTTTTCCAATTTACTTCAGGGAAACAGACACAGGAGGATTATACCACTGTTTTTAACAGCCTTCTGAACCACGATCTGTTTTTTCAACGAATGGATATACCAATTTTAAGTTTTGCGGTTAATTCTGATTATGGATCCTTTGATTTTCGGATAAAAGAAATTGATCAAATGGCCAGCAATTTTAAAGGTAATTTTTCTTCGTTTTTATATGATCCTGAACATAAAACATTTTCGTTTAATCAAAAACAAGTGTTCCCTGCCAAAGCGTTTTATTACCGTGAATACAGTATTGGTTATGGAAAAGAAATTCTTAAAAACAAGTTGAATATAGGAATCAGAGCCAAATTATATTTTGGAAAATCCAACATGATTTCTGAAGTCGATGGTAGTATAGAAAAAAGGGATAACGAGGTATTTCTTACAACTTCTGGTAAGGCCCATCTTACTTTTCCAATAAACCTGCTACAGCAAGATTCACTCATGTCTTCGGCAACTTTATCCAATGACTTTACAATTACCAATTACTTGTTTAACCGAAAAAATCTCGGAATGGGAATTGATCTGGGATTTAGTTACAAAATAAATTCACTACTTGAACTTTCGGCAAGTGTGATTGATCTGGGTCGCATAAAATGGAACAAGGACGTAAATACCCTTGATTTTAAGGGTGATCATCAATTTCCAAAAGATTATATTCTTTCACTGACAGATGAATATGTCACTAAAACTTCCGATTTTTCAACGGATAAGGAAAATTTAAACGAATTGTTTAAAATAGCAACTAATCAAGAATCATATTCAACAAACTTACCGGCTACATTTTATCTGGGACTATTGTATCAACTTAACGCCAATGTAAACATCGGGTTGGTTGACCGATACATCAGTTCAAAAAATCTAAATCAAAATAGCTTTTCTATTACGGCAAGTTATGAAGTAAATAAAAAACTCACCCTTAATTCCGGATATTCTATCATAGGTAATTCATATGCCAATCTGCCTTTTGCTTTAATTTACAATCGGAATTCCAGCCAATCATTTATTGGCACAGATAATTTATTGTCGTTTATATTTTCATCATCCGATGTTTCCGGGATTACATTTGGCACTTGCTTTTTTCTGTTCAGGCACCGTTCGAAATATAAACCTCAGTTGGAGTACCTACCCTATTTCAAAGAAAAGAAAACTAAACCTACAAACAGAAAAGGATTAATCTTCAATAACTATTGATAATGTCGAATTAAAAAAAATACATTTTTACTTATTTTTTGAAAGTTACCCTAAGCTCTTTTACTGACTGCTTTGTGCAATATTAAGTCATTTCTGATGTTTTGCAATTATTAGCTGAGTCCTAAATTGACAATTTGAAATTGAAAAGTCAAAACCTGTTTAGTGATTTTTGGTTATAATAGTTATTTAGTTCCGGAAAACACGAAATGAGAAACCTGAAAAAAAATATATTTCTCCTAATTCTGATAAGTCTGACTTTGCATGTAAAGTCACAGACGAATATGGCCTTTTATACCAATGAAAATCAATATAATTCATTCAATTACAATCCGGCATTTTTAACTTCAAAGGGACAATTCTGCTTTAGTATATTTCCACTGGCAGGAACCAATGTTGGCTATAATAACCAGAAGGAAATTCAAAGTCTTGCCCGAAAGTTACTTTCGGGTATTAATGAAGATGAGGAATACATCGATATAGTTAAAAGCATGGTGCACCGTCAAACATTTTACCAAAAAGTGGAAAATGAATGGCTATCATTCACCTATCGTTCCAGCAAAGGGTTCTTCAATTTCAGGATTATGGAAAGCTTATCTCTGTCTGCTTCAGTAAAAGGACCGGTAAGTGAATTTATGATTTTACCTGAAGTAAGAAGTGTAGCATTAAACCAGGTACAGCCAATCCCCGCATTATTTATTCACTTCAGGGAATACAGTTTAGGATATGCCTTTCCGCCAAATCATCGAAAACTAAAAGTTGGAATAAGGGGAAAACTATACTTTGGGAAAGGGGTCTTTTCTTCAGGTGTTGAAGGGTCTGTTCAACAAGTAGCAGATACCACCTTCCTGAAAACATGGGGAAAAGGGAAAATGTCAATCCCCGAGGAAACGATTCAGAACGATGACGGCACAACATCCAGAGTTCCGGGTATAAACAGTGTCGGATCTCTTGGTTATTTGATGAATTCCGGGAATCCCGGGATTGGACTTGATCTTGGATTGAAATACCAGTACAATCCGAAACTCTCCTTTTCCATAAGTGTAATTGATCTTGGTAAAATATTCTGGAGAACCAATCTTAATTCAAAAGGATTTGATGGTAAATACAATTTTAAATCTTCGAGTTTCGCTAAAGGATTCCATAACAATATGGAAATCATAACTAAAACATCCGATAGTATTTCCTTTAGCGATTTGCAAAAAAGCAAATTCAAACCTACAAATATCTCTTCACGTTTTTCAACTGCTCTTCCAGTTACTATTTATGCAGGTCTGAAATATCAGCTGAAACCTACAATTGATCTCAATTTGCTGCACCGCTCTGTATTCATCAAAGATTTAAATTATCAGTCCTTTTCACTGATCGGTAATTTTGAATTGTACAAGAAAATGACCATAACTACCGGATATGGAATCATTGGAGACAATTACAATAATATTCCATTCACCATTTTACTTCATAACGATCTGGGACAATTCTATGCGGGTACCGACAACCTGCTTTCTTTTCTTTCGCCAACGTCTTCTACATTTTCTGGTCTAAGTTTCGGCACATGCATCTATCTTTTCAGAAAAAGAGATTTATATTTTCCGCCTACCAAAGAATTCCCTTACCGAAAAGGAAAAAAGGTGAAGAAAGTAAAAGAAACTGGCCGGATATTAAAAGAACATCCTGAATTTAAATAATCGGTTCCTGCAAATATTTGACGAAACAATAGGTTTCCATCATAATCCTGCCCGCTTCAATTTCTCTTTTTAAAATCAGAAGGTAGACCTTTCGATTAAAAATAGTAATTTTGGGGAAAGTTGAATCCGAATGGCAGATCAGAGAATAAGCTTACAGCAAAGGTTGCTTCAGAAACTTTCACCACAACAGATACAGGTTATCAAGTTGCTGGAGATACCTGCCATGCAGCTTGAGCAACGGATAAAAAGCGAATTGGAAGAAAATCCCATTCTTGAATTAATTGAAGGTGAGGATTCTGACGAAAATTACGACAACGATTCAGATGACTCTCAAACGGATGATGAGTTCTCACTGGAAGATTACATGAATGAAGAAGATGTTCCGAATTACCGCCTTTCTGCCAATAATTTCTCGAAGGACGATAAACAAATGGATATGCCCTATTCTTCAGGAGTCAGTTTTCATGATTCGCTGATTGAACAGCTGGGCCTTTCAGATTTGAACGAGGAAGAAGAACTCATTGCTGAATACATTATCGGGAATATCGATGAGGATGGCTATTTACGCCGGTCTTTAATTTCCATTTCAGATGATCTGGCTTTCCACCAAAATATTGACGTAAAACTGGAAGACCTGGAACGTTATCTTGAAATCATTCAGGATTTTGATCCACCGGGTGTTGCGGCACGAGACCTTCAGGAATGTCTGCTGCTTCAGATCATGCGTAAAAAAGGCAAAGATTCGACTTGCCTGGCTTCAAAAATACTTCAGGATAACTTCGAGGAGTTTACAAAAAAGCATTACGACAAAATCATCAGGAAATTTGATATCACCGAAGAGGAGCTTAAAGAAGCCATTGATGAAATTCTGAAACTGAATCCAAAACCAGGCAGTTCGTATAACAACCCGATGAGCAAATCAAATCAGGTGATTGTTCCCGATTTCCTGCTCGACAACCTTGAAGGAGAATTGCACCTCAGCCTGAACCAGAAAAATGCGCCCGATCTTCAGCTTAACGCAACCTATGTAGATTTGATGAAATCGTATGCTGTAAATAAAAATCTGGCTACGAAAGACAAGAAAGATGCGTTGCTCTTTATGAAACAAAAACTGGATTCGGCCAAATGGTTCATCGACGCCATTAAACAACGTCAGCAAACCTTAACTATGACGATGGCTGAAATCATCAAATTTCAGAAAGAGTTTTTTGAGGAGGGCGATGAAACCAAGCTTAAACCCATGATCCTTAAAGATATTGCTGACAAAACCGGCCTTGATATTTCTACTATCTCACGTGTTTCGAACAGCAAATACATTCAAACTCATTTCGGAATTTATCCATTGAAATATTTCTTTTCGGAAGGAATGCAGACCGATACCGGTGAAGAAGTATCGACCCGCGAAATTAAATCGATCCTTCAGGAATGCATTGCCAATGAAGATAAACGCCATCCTGTAACCGACGAAAAACTGGCTCTGATCCTGAAAGAAAAATCATATATCGTGGCCCGCCGAACCGTTGCCAAATACCGCGAGCAACTTGGAATTCCAGTGGCACGAATGAGAAAGGAACTTTAATATGGACAAGATCTTGTCAACTACTGCCCGCATCACTTCCATTCTCTTTCATCCGCTTTTAATACCGACAATCGGATTTCTGTTACTTTTCAGCTCCGGATTTTATTTCGCAGTCATTCCCTGGAATTTGAAGTGGTTTGTTCTGTTGGTCGTTTTCTTTTCTACCTGCCTTATTCCTTTGCTCAGCATCGGATTATTAGCTTTTAGTTCCAGATTCGATATAAAAATGGAAAAGGGAACTGACCGGGTGCTTCCACTGATATTTAGCTCGATTAGCTTTTATATTGGATATCTGATTCTTGGCCGGCTGCAATCATTTCCCATATTCCAGTTGTTTCTGATCGCCTCCATTTTGGTCCAGATTGCATTGGTCATTATCTCACTTCAGTGGAAAATAAGTGCGCACGCTGCGGCCATTGGAGGACTTGTTGGAGGCTTTTTTGCCTTGTCTGTCCGACTTCAGGAAAACCCTGTTTTTATCCTGATCTTACTTCTTCTCAGTTCCGGGATAGTTTGTACCTCCCGGCTGATCCTTCAGAAGCATACCAACGCGCAGGTTTACTCCGGATATATACTTGGATTGCTGATTATGGGTTTGTCTATCCTTTTTGCCTGAAACCCCACCCAAACCCTCCCGCAAGGGAGGGCTTAATAATCGCCAGGTTCATCATTTCTGCCGAATTTAAACAAACAATATTAACATAGTGGAAAAAAAACTCCAATGCCCGGATCACAAAGCCCCCTCTTTTGGAGGGGATTTGGGGGAGGCTTCCATCCCATTCCTTTTTAATAATGCTGCTGAAGTTGGTTCCTGTCCTCTGAATGCTTTGTACAAAGTCATCGGATGATCACTTCCCCCTTTTTCAAGAATATTCCGGCGAAACGAATCGGCTGTTTTCCGGTCAAAGATTCCCTTCTCCTGAAACACCGAAAACGCATCGGCATCGAGCACTTCAGCCCATTTATAGCTGTAATAACCGGCATCATATCCTCCTGAAAAAATATGCGAAAAAGCAGTACTCTGAAGACTTCCTTCCACAGGTTCAAAAAGATCAGTTGAAGCAATGGCATTCATTTCGAAAGGTTTCAAATCGCCTTCAACCGGTATTTCACGATGATGATAAGCCATATCGAGCATTCCAAAACTCAACTGCCGTTCCATCATATAAGCCGCCTGAAAATTTTGTGCCTTACGGATTTTCTCGATTAAAACGGCAGGCATTTTTTCTCCAGTTTGGTAATGTACCGCAAAGGTATCGAGCCACTCTTTTTCAAAAGCCCAGTTTTCGTGCATTTGCGAGGGAAGTTCCACAAAATCCCAATACACATTGGTTCCTGAAGTTCCGGGAAATTGACATTGCGACAACATACCATGTAGTCCGTGACCAAATTCATGAAGGAAAGTGGTTACCTCATCAAAAGTTAGCAACGAAGGAGTTGATTCGGTCGGCTTGCTGAAATTGGTCACCAGCGAGATATGTGGTCTCACTGAATTTCCATTCACATTTGACTGAGGTCGGTAGTCGGTCATCCAGGCTCCTGAACGCTTTCCTTCGCGCGGAAAAAAATCGAGGTAAAGTACCGCAACGAACTGGTTTTGTTCATCAAAAACTTCATATGCTGTCACTTCAGGATGATAAACTTCAATGTTTTTATTTTCCTGAAGCCGTATGCCGTAAAGTTTTTGAGCCAAACCAAAAACACCATCAATCACTTTTTCCAATTGAAGGTAGGGTTTAACTTCTTCCTCGGTAAAACTGTATTTTTCAGATTTCAGTTTTTCAGAATAATAGGCCCAATCCCAGCGTTTTACCAAGCCATCTAAACCTGCTTTGACCGCAAATTCCTGTACTTCTGCAAATTCTTTCATTGCAAACGGTTTTGATGCCAGATGTAGTTCTTCAAGAAAAATACGCACCTTTTCAGGAGTTTCAGCCATACGTTCCTGGAGTTTGTATTCGGCATGTGTCCTGAAGCCAAGAAGTCTGGCCTTTTCGAGCCGTAATTCTACAATTCGTTTGATAATTTCATTGTTGTCACTCTCGTTACCGTGATTGGCGCGCGAGCTGGAAGCCCTGAAAATCTGATCACGCAATTTGCGATTGTCGGCATATTTCAGAAAAGGAACATAACTGGGATATTGCAAATTGAAAAGCCAGCCATCCTTTTCCTTGGTTTTGGCTGCCAGTGCTGCCATTTCTATAATCGAAGCAGGAAGTCCGCTCAAATCCTTTTCATCGGAAATAAGCAATTCGTAGGCATTGGTTTCGGCCAGTACATTTTGTTGAAATTTTAATCCCAGTTGTGATAATTCCTTGGTGATTTCACGATATCTGGATTTGTCAGTTTCGTTCAGACTGGCACCGCTGCGCACAAAACGACGAAATGTTTTTTCGAGTAAAGTGGATTCTTCAGTATTCAGATCAAATTCCGTTTTCCGGTCATTCACAGCTTTAATGCGTGAAAATAGCTGTTCGTTTAGGGTAATATCATTACTGAAATCTGACAATTTTGGTGCAACTTCCTGGGCAATGTTCTGCATCTCATCGCATGTTTCGGCCGAATTCAGGTTAAAGAAAACATTTTGAATGCGGTTCAGGCGTTCACCTGCTAAATCAAGCGCCACAATGGTGTTTGCAAAATCGGGTTGTTCCTGATTATCTATTATTTTCTGAACTTCTGCTCTTGCTTCTTCAATGGCTGCATCAAACGCCGGAAGATAATGCTCAATCTTTACCGAGTTAAACGGAGCGGTTTGATGGATTCCCGGGAAAGGTTTAAGTAATGGATTTTCTAAAAGTGTGTTTTCGTTTGTCATGATCTGAAATATAAAACCGCAAAGTAGAACTAAGTTAATCGCGGAGTTTCGCAAAGTTATTCTTGATATTTATTAACGACTCTTTTTATACCATCTTTAAGACTTCTAACATTGAAATTTAATAAAAGTCCCAAGCTACAACCTGACAGCTTTAGATAGGTAATTACCTGAGCCAGATGAACGTCGTTAAATGCTTCAACTGACTTGATTTCGATAATCACTTTATTATTTACAAGTAAATCGAGCCGATATCCGGCATCCAATTTTACTTCCTTATAAACTAATGGCAACGCTTTTTGTTTTTCAACAGTCAATCCTTGTTGTTGAAGTTCGTAAAATAGACATTCTTCGTAGGCACTTTCCAACAATCCTGGACCAAGTTCAGTATGCACGCTAAATGCACACTGAAGAATGAGATGACTTAATTCATTTTCGTTCATATTATTAAACTTTGTGAGACTTGGCGATTTACTTTGCGTAACTTTGCGGTTGAAAAAATCACTTCCTTTTTTTCTTCTCCACCGACCAGCCGAATTTTCCAATCGGATCGCCCATTTTGAAATAATGACCGTGAGAATAAATCAGCGGATTCGCCTTTTTCAGACTGAAAGCACCGGTTTCCGGATCTATGTAGCGATCATCGGCAATCACATTCACTACTTCAGAAATAAACATGTGATGTACACCCAGTTCAACGATCTGCTTCACTTTACATTCGATACTGATGGGCGCTTCAAGCAGAATAGGCGCTTTTACAATCGTTGCCGGAGCGGGTGTCAGATTCATTTCTTTCCATTTGTTGTATTTCGCCCCCGATTTTACTCCACACCAATCGGTGGCCCGGGCAAGCTCTTCAGTAGTCAGGTTGATTACATATTCACCTGTACGTTTGATAATTTCGTAGGAATGACGAATTGGCCGAACAGAAATGTAACACATCGGCGGATCGCTGCTGATGGTCCCTGTCCAGGCAATGGTAATGAGATTGTATTCTTCGGGAGTTTCGCCACAGGTAACCAACACTGCAGGTAACGGATAAATCATGGTGCCTGGTTTCCAGTTTATTTTTGCCATTTTAATCATTAAATTTTTAAACAGAGGCAAAAATAGCAAAACTTAACAGCAGACGGCAAATGTGATGGTTAATGTCGTCTGTTATTGCCAATGTTCGAACTGCCAAAACCCGAAACGCGGGAAGTCCTAACAACCTGCGTGCGTTTTATTCCAAAATATTTTAAATCAACGTGAATCGCATATGGCTTTTGGGGGATCATCTGATTGGTTCCTCCGGGTCCAATTTCGAGAACTACAAAGAGTTTGGTATCCACAGGTTGTCCATTTAAAATTCCTGGTAAATATCTAAACCTGTTTATCCGAAATGCTTTTTCGACAGCAAACCGTATTGAAGAATTTTTTATTTCTTCGGTGTTAACTTCAGCAATATCACCCTTCTTGTTCACTACAAAACTTGCAATTTCCAATACTGATTCTCCTTTCTCCATAATTTCAATTGGAGGTTTAATATTCTCTTGAAAAATCATGGCTGGATCATTAAAAAAACCAATATATAGCGGAGGCCTGTCGATACGGACAAATCCAAAATTGTCGCGAACTCTGACTGGGAATGTATCAGGTTTGCTTTCTGTTTCCGATATCCACTCACAGGAATTTGCTGAATAATTGTACTTTAAACGAGGATGGTTGCCCTTATTAAAATACGTCCAGACCCCAGTGACAGAATCATTCTCAAAATTTCCCTTTACCAGCGTATCCTTCGAGAAGTTAAGAATTTTCAGGTAGTCGCCCTGTTTCTTTTTGCTCTCTTTGTTAATTTGAAAAACCTCGGTATAAACCGGTCCTTGAATCTTTTGGGTTTTCAGTTCCTGACCTTTGGAAAGGAAAAAGACAAATACCAAAATACTGGCAAGACATAGTATTCGCATGATAAAGAATGTATTGAAATTGTAGTTTATATAATTGTAATCCTATATTACTGAAGTATAAAATTGATCGGAGCAGTTAAACTCACTCTGACAGGTTTTCCATCTATTTTTCCTGGAGTCCATTTGGGCATATTTTTTATAACTCTGACTGCTTCCGCATCGAGATACATATCAATTCCACGTACTACTTTGACGTTAGTAATTGTTCCATCTTCAGTAACCGTATAAGCTACAAATACTTTCCCTTGGATTTTTTTCTTAGCAGCTTCAATAGGATATCTGAGATTGGTGGATAAATACGATTTTAGCATGTTTTGTCCCCCGGGGAATTCAGGAAATTCTTTAGATTGATTGGTAAAACACTGACTATCTGGACGAATGACCAGACCTTCATTGGAAAGTATTAGTTTCAAAATCAAAGTGCTGGCAACCGGAACATCTTCCACAGTCGCAGGTTTATATTCCGGCATTTCTCCAAAAAATGAATTTATAAGTTGCATTTCTTCATCAGACAACTTCGAGAAACTTTCGATATTAGTTACTTTTCCGGTCTTGTCAATGATGAACTTAAGGTCAATATGCTTCTCTGATTCTATATTTATCAATCCTTCCATCTCTAAAGATTTGTGCTTCAGATACGCATCTAAAGTTTCCTCTCCATGGTTAAAAACCGCTGGTTTTTCGGGATTACTATATACCATTTCATGCACAACGGCTTCCCCGGCAACAAGTTTTCCCTCCTGATAAACTCCCTGTTTGACCATACTTCCTTTCTGATCAAACATATGAAATTCACCATCTTTACGATTGTTTTTATAAGCACCCGAATAATTCAACTGACCATTTGGAAACCATATTTTATATTCTCCATTCAGAATTTTTTCGTCGCCTGAAAATAGGTAGTGCTTATTGTCATCAGGAAAATAGCCAATTTCCTTTAAAAGGAATCCGTTCTGAAAATATAACTCCTTTTCGATTGAACCATTTTCCCGGTAATTACTTTGAATTCCGTCTAAAATCAATTCTCTTTCAACAAGGTATTGACGCTCCTTGCTCAAGTCAAACTTTTTACCTTTAAATAGGTAACATTTTCTGATGATTAATGAATTGTCTTTGTTAAAAACTGAAACGTTGAGATGATCCGAACTTTCCTTGGTGTATTCAACTGATTTTTCATTTGGCAATCCAATTAAGACAGGCATTCTCGTCTTTCCTGTAATTTTAAATGGCCGGTCATCTTTTGCATCCTGTGCGATCACAAAATGAAACTGAAAAATAACAAGAAGAGAAATTACAATTAATAGGTTGACAATCTTCATTTCATGATTTTAGGGTGGATTAGATTCTATTTGCAACACGATTTTTGCAAACCCTAATTTACGCTATTTTGCATATTAATTTCAATTAAATCCAATCTATTTTTCATATTCATAAAATAGAGGTCAAAAGTACAATTTCAACCTACTGCTATTATCCCTGAAATTTATCATGTATATTTGATCAAATCTCAAATACCTTGACGAATTGAAATCGAATAAATCTAAATTCAATAATAAATTCCATTCAGTATGAAAAACATTTATTTATTCTTTGCAGTACTTCTTTTTGTTTCGCTTTGCGTTTCGGCCAAAACCGACGAAAAAGACAAGCTGAAAGACAAAACCAAAGAGAAAGCCAAAGGCGATACCATCATTACCACTTCGCTGATCGACGGGCTGAAATTCAGAAGTATCGGACCAGCCTGGTGCAGCGGCCGAATTGCCGATTTGGCTGTAAATCCAAAAAATTCAAAAGAATATTACGTAGCTGTTGCCAGTGGAAATGTATGGAAAACAACCAATAATGGCACTACCTGGGAACCTGTTTTCGATAAATACGGAGCCTACTCAATTGGGGTGGTTGAACTTGATCCGAATAATCCAACTGTAGTGTGGGTAGGAACCGGAGAAAACAACCATCAGCGGGCATTGGGCTATGGCGACGGTGTTTACAAGTCGGTTGACGGCGGTAAATCGTTTAAAAATATGGGCCTGAAAGAGAGCCGCCAAATAGGTGGAATTGTGATCGACCCGCGTAATTCGAACACAGTATTTGTAGCTTGCGAAGGTTCAGCCTGGGGCCCCGGAGCTGAACGCGGTTTGTATAAAAGTACCGACGGCGGAACAACCTGGGAAAAAGTACTTTTTGTGAGTGAAAATACAGGCATCAATAATGTGGTGATGGATCCATCAAATCCCGACATCATGTATGCGACATCCGAACAGCGACGCAGACACATTTTTACCAAAATTGGTGGTGGTCCTGAGTCGGCCGTTTACAAATCGACCGATGCCGGCAAAAACTGGCGCAAAATTATGGATGGCCTCCCTAAAGTTGACATTGGGGGAATGGGCATTGATGTTTCGCCGGTTAATCCCAATATTGTTTACCTTATCGTTGAGGCAGCTCTTGGCAAGAGTGGTTTTTACCGATCGGCTGACAAAGGTGAAAGCTGGAATAAAATGAGCGATTACAGTGCCAGCGGGCAGTATTACAATGAGATCGTTTGTGATCCGCTCAATGCAGACAAGGTTTACTCCACCGAAACAAGAAGTCAGGTTACTGTTGATGGTGGCAAAACATGGTCATTGCTTGGAAATAACAAACGTCATGTCGACGATCATGCAATTTGGATTGATCCTCGGGATACCGAACATTTTATGATTGGCGGCGATGGTGGTCTCTATGAATCGTATGATGCAGGTAAAAACTACGATTACAAGGAGAACCTTCCGGTTACCCAATTCTACCGGGTAAATGTTGACAATGCATTCCCTTTTTATAATGTTTATGGCGGAACACAGGATAACAATTCAATGGGTGGTCCTTCACAAACCACCTCGAACGACGGCGTAACCAACGACGAATGGTTTGTGACTGTTGGCGGCGATGGTTTCTGGATTGATACCGATCCAACTGATCCAAACATCATTTATACCGAATCGCAATACGGCGGAATGGCTCGCTTTGACCGAAAAAGCGGTGAAGATATCAGTATTAAACCTCGTGAACGTAAAGGTGAGCTGGCCTACAAATGGAACTGGAATGCCCCATTGTTTGTTAGCAAACATTCGCCACAACGCCTTTATACCGCTGCCAACAAAGTATTCAGGAGCGACGACCGGGGTAATACCTGGCAGGTTATTTCCGACGATCTCACCACCAAGACCGACCGGAATTCTTTCCCGGTTATGGGTAAATACTGGCCGGCAGAAGCAGTTGCCAAAGATGTATCTACTTCGCAGTGGGGAACCATTGTGGCTCTCGACGAATCGCCTGTTAAAGCTGACCTTTTGTATGCAGGAACGGATGACGGTGTCATATCTGTCTCCGAAGATGCAGGAAAAAATTGGGTTCAGACCAAAACTTTCGCCGGAATTCCGGAATACACTTATGTTAGCGATCTGAAAGCCGACCGTTTTGACGAAAATGTGGTTTATGCGGCTTTCGACAATCTTCAGCGCGACGATTTTAAACCCTATCTGCTTAAAAGTTCCGATAAAGGAAAAACCTGGGTTTCTATCTCCGGAAATCTACCAGCCAACGGAACCATTCATAGCATTGAACAGGATTACCTGGCTCCGAAACTGCTGTTTGTGGGTACTGAATTTGGAGTATTTTTCACCATCGACGGAGGTAAAAACTGGGCTCAGATGAAATCGGGTCTGCCAACCATTGCAGTATTCGACATGGCTCTTCAAACCCGCGAATCGGATCTGGTACTGGCCACTTTTGGCCGGGGATTTTATATTCTCGATAATTACAGTCCGCTTCGTGAATTGTCTCATGAATTGGCCGCCCGCGAAGCGCACATCTTCAAGGTAAGAAATGCCAATATGTTTATTCAGACATCGTCCAAAGACAACCAGGGAAGCACCTATTTTCTTTCAAAGAATCCGGAATACGGCGCAACATTTACCTATTACCTGAATGAGGTTCCGAAGACCAAAAAGGAAATCAGGCAGGAAACTGAAAAGAAA
>Ga0209261_10000023_pt1 | contig 39519 bp, 35 predicted proteins | sample DOMMetBare1Fresh_FD_187470 | JGI IMG/M metagenome (GOLD analysis project Ga0209261, IMG submission 187470) | Wetland sediment microbial communities from St. Louis River estuary, USA, under dissolved organic matter induced mercury methylation -... | ecosystem: Environmental > Aquatic >...
GCCGAAGCCGATGATCTGGTCGCGCTGGCGACGCGCCGCAATCGGCTGCTGTCGGTGTTTCAGAATCGTCGCTGGGACAGCGATTTCATCACGCTCAAGGCGTGCATCGAAAGCGGCGCACTCGGAGATGTGCGCGAGCTGGTGTCGCGCTTCGACCGCTTCGATCCTCTCCCGCGCGACCGCTGGCGCGAGCGCACGGATCCCGGCGGTGGGTTGTGGTTCGATCTCGGACCGCACCTCGTCGATCAGGCGCTGTGTCTGTTCGGATCACCCGAGACCGTCAACGCCGACCTTGCCGTATTGCGCGACCGCGCCAGCGCGGTCGACTACGCGCAGGTCGTGCTCGGCTATGCAAAGCGTCGCGTGTCCCTGCATTGCACGAGGCTCGCGGCTGCGGCCGGACCTCGGTTCGAGGCGCATGGCACGCGCGGCAGCTTTCACTGTCATGGCCTCGACATACAGGAAGACCAGCTCAAGGCAGGGAACGCCCCCGGCGGCCCGGGCTGGGGCGAAGACCCGCAGCCTGTGTTCGTCACCGACGGCAGCAAGTCGCCGCGCCGGACCGAGGCGCGACCGCGTGCAAAGGGGGACTATCGCCAGTATTACGTCGGCGTGTGCGACGCGATTTCAGGGTGCGCCCCGAACCCCGTTGCGCCCGCTGACGCGCGGCGCGTGATGGCTGTGCTCGAGTGTGCAATCCGGAGCGCCGAGCAAGGTCGAACGCTTCGGTTTGATGACGGTACAGGCTGAACTACGTACAACACGACGTGGTGCGCCTGGGAGATTTCGTTGCCCGTTCTTCCAATCCGGAAGCGGTGGTCATCAGGCCCTTCGACACGAATCTGCAGCGCGATGTCTTGTGATTCGGCAAAAGAAGATTGCTTTGATCGCAAGGAGAAGCTGAAACTGCAAGCATTCGCATCGCGAAACATCAGGCAGCAGTCGGCCAGGAGCAGTGTGCAGAGCGTGTCGCGGAAGTTTGCTCGAAGCAGTCGTTGACGGTGAATCGTGATAGAGACGATTCAGTAGTCAGCGGCTCGCTTGATGGTGAATCCGCTCGACGAAGAAAGTTGCATGTCACGCAGGATCCTTTCGACATGCTGAATTCAGCGCGGAGCGGCAGCTCGGGTCGAGACGGACCGCACCCGATCAACGTGGCGTGGACCGCTTCGCAGTCCCTATCTCTGCAGGTTGTCGACCTCGAAGCACATTTCCTTCGGTGGCGCGGTGAATCCGCCCGCGATGCCCTGCTTCATTCTCGGCATGAGTGTGCCGTCGCGGAACTGCTCCCAGCTGTCCTTTGATTCATGGATCGCGACGATCGACCAACCGCTGGCATAGGGGCCTGCCACATGAAAGATCTGCCCCTTGGGTAGCGTGTTGCGGCTGGGATGCACAGCCGCTATGGACACCTCGTACTGGGCCTTTGTACCGCCTTCGAAGTAATGCACGATCGCGTAAGCCATCGAGGTCTCCTTCCAGAGCTTGGTGAGGGCCGTCGAGGCTACGCGCAGGCGGCGATTCGTACAAGACCGGCTTCGGCCACTCGTGCACGTTGACAGAGGAGGAGGACAGACGCCAAGACCCGGCTCCGGCGATGAGTCGTCGGGACGAGTCAGTTCTGAGTGCCCGGCAACCCGGTGTGCGCTGCGTTGCAGCCGGCGAAGACATGATTTGCGCGGGACTGTGGCTGGCGGCACGCGGCATGCGCGGGCATTCATGCCTTAAGAAGATCTCGTTTTGAATGACCGTTCGCATTGCACAGCAGACTCAGCTCGACGTTCCCGGCACGGTGAAGAGTCCGGTCAAGAACCCGTTTGAATCGCGGTCCGCCAGAAAAGCGGGCAATGATGTCGATGCAGACTTGCATCGGTTCAGTTCTGATTGGTCTTGCTGCACTTTGTCTCGATTCCTCGTCTGAACGATTCTCATTGCTTTCCCAGGACATTGAGCCTATACGAGTGTTGAAGCGCCGAGTAACCGTGAAGCTTGGCGCTCTACCCCGACAAATAGGCGCATTGCGCCGCGCCGAGGCCGGCGATGCGCAGGGATTGATTTGCGCATTCATCACGAGCGAGCACAGGAAGAGTGGTAGAAAAATGAAAAGATCCAAGCTGCTGCTTGTAGCAACGGGAGGGGCAGTGTTCTTGTCCTTCGCTCAAGTCGCCTTCGCGACGGATGCTGGGACAGCTGCCAGCGACATGCGCACCGCGCAATACAAGGTTGCATTGGCCCAATGCGACGTGATGGCGAATAAGAAACAAGACACGTGCAGGACGACGGCCGGGTCGGCGTACGACTACAGTAAGCGGACGGCGTTCGTGATAGACAATAAAGTGCCAACCGATTCGCAAGGTCGTCTGCAATTTGACCCCTGACCGCAAGCCCCCTGTTTAGCTTCTCACCCATGCCGTTGAGCACGTTGAACGGCAGCCAGAAGCGAGCCAGGCGGCAACGGATTCGACGCTAACAAGGCACCGACGGCCAGTTCTGCCTGTCGTCGTACGAGGCGATGCGCCGTTCTAGGTCATCGTCGGAAGCAGGTTAATCAGCAGGGCGACCCGAAGTCACGACAGCGCAATCCGTCGTCGACGCGTTGTCGTGCGCCTATGGCAAGCCTTGGCCATCAGTAGGTGTCAATTACTCAACTACCGTTCTCTTCAACCCTGACAGGAGTCTATTCATGAAACGCACAAACCTCCGCAAGACCTTGATCGCGGCCGCTCTGATAGGCGGAACGATCGTGGGAGCAAGCGCACTGGCCGGTCCGACTGGAGAGCAGGAAGTGTGGAAGTCTTTTTACATCGTTCAAGACACCGTGACGAATCGATGCAAAGTCGTGGACATTAAACCAACCATTGACGGTGTTTCCACCCTTGTTTACGAAAGTCGTGCTTTGGCCGAGGCTGCTTTAGCTGAAGCTTCCAAGTACAGCACTCCGGACTGCAGCAATCCGAACACCAAGTAACCGTGAAGCTTGGCGCTCTGCCCCGACAACTAGGCGCATTGCGCCGCGCCGCGCCGGGGCCGGGCGATGGGCAGAACGCACTCTGCGCCTTCATCATTTGCGGAAAAAACCAAGAGGAATATCAAGATGAATACTTTCAAGCTGGTGGTTGTAGCAACGGGAGGGGCAGTGTCTTTGTCCTTCGCTCAAGTCGCCTTCGCGACGGATGCTGGAGCGGGCGCCAGCGACTTGCACGCCAAGGCGACACAGGCGACCACGGAAGCCACCGGCGGACAGACGGAGGCGCGCGATTATTACTTGGCGAATCCAGTTGTGTTCCGCGCGGTAACACCACTGATCACTGCGAATCAATCGGAGCGGGCACGGGCCGACGGATCCCTGGAAGGCCCGGCCGCGCTGCTGAACGCGGTCCGTCGTGTTGACGTCGTGTCGACATCAACGAACGCATCCGAAACCAGCGGCGGCGAGCAAACGGCGCGGGCCTTTTACCTGGCGAACCAAGACAAATTCACGTCGGTAATACCGCCATTGACCGCCGCACAGAAGACGTCGGCGGAAGACCAGGGGTATCTCGAGGGGTCGGTGGCGCTGTTGAACCCGGTCCACCCGAATGGTGGCCATCACATTGGCGGTTGACAGGCGCCCACAGGTCTGCCGAATTGGAGTTGAGCGCTGTCCCACCCGTCGTGGCGCGCCAAGAAGAGTTGCGCGCATTTCCAATGAGGAAGCGGTGGTCATCAGGCCCTTCGTCACGAATCTGCGCCGCGATGTTCTGTGATCAGGCAACAGTGAGACAGCATCGGTCCTCAACAATTTCGCCGTGAGCCGAACTTCTGTCGCGCAATCAGGCCAAAGCCGACCGACAAAGTCTGCGGCGCACGCGATACGCCCGGCACGATGCTGCATTGCAACTTGAAATAGCCACGCAGGGGGCACAGTCTTTGATCGTTGCGGGAGCAATCAGCCAACGGCTGTTTTGCGCAACGGGCTCTTTACCGAATCTCCGGGCGTGCACGAGACGCACCTCAAAGCGTCCCGCCCCCTCCACCCTCTGGTCCGGCTTGACCGTGCGGCTCCCGCCGCGCGGTGTGGTTCGCATGCCCAGACGACCACGCTGGTTACACAAGACTGGACCCGTTTTGCACAACCTGGGAGGCGGAAATGGAAGGCAACACAAACGGTGCGTTCGCTTCGATCCGGACAGGGGCCGTCGCTGTGATGGCAGCCCTTTCGTTCATGGCGTTGGCCATGCTCTGCAGTCCGGCGGTCGCGCAGAAGGCAGAGCGGCCCGACGTGAAGGTGGGCGATCAATGGCAGTTCGTGATGACTCGCGACACACTTGCGACGGAACTCAGCTTCGCGTGGGTAGTCAAGTCTGTGACGCCCGCGGAAATCATGGCTACGGAGAACGGGAAGGCGCTGCTGCTGACCCCGGACCTTAACGTGCTCGAATCGCCGCGGCGAAAGGACTCGGACCTGAGGCTGTTGAGCTTCCCGCTCGAGGTCGGCAAGTCGTGGGCTTATGTCAACGAATACTTGTTCAAAGACACCGGAACGTATGGTCGTGGTAAGTACAGCGTGGTCGTGCTCACCCACGAGAAGGTGCGGGTCCCCGCGGGCGAGTTCGATGCATTCAAGCTCGAATCGACCGGCAGCTTCAGCGGAACGTCCAACGTCGGCGCGGTTTCCGGCTTGAGTTCCAGGACGTACTGGTATGCCCCCGCAGCACGCGCCATCGTCAAGGAAGAGTTTCGGGACCCATACCGGGGCGTGTACGGGTTTGAACTGGTCGAGTTCAAACTGCAGCCTTGACCAACACCGCGCGCCGGCATCTAGCGGCGGCGAATGGCGGGCCTTATGTCGGCCCGCCGTTTTTTCTTGCGTTCGCTCGAAATATCGAAATGCCGCTGCCTGTTTTGCGTCGCTATGCGTTCTCCGCCTAGCCTCGCGCTCCGGCGACTGGATTGCCTCAAGCGTTGGCGGCCTGCTTCCTTGAATTCGCGCGTCCGCTCTCGGCAGTCATGAACATCCGCTTCGGATCGAACCTGCCGCTACCGTTCAGCCGCTTACAGCAGCCCGATCACCCACCCCGGCAGCACGCTGACGATCACCGCGGGAATCAGGCAGATCACGCCGGCGCCGACCGCTGCGCGCTGCGTGATCGCGACCCCGGCGGCGGGCTCGCGCGTGCTCATGAACATGTACTGGATCACGCGCAGGTAGAAGTAGATGCCGAGGTAGCTGCCGATGAGACCGAGCACCGCATACATCGTGTAGCCGGCGGCGATCACGTTCTTGAAGATCAGGAACTTGGCGATGAAGCCCGGCAGCGGCGGAATTCCGGCCAGTGACAGCATCGCCAGCCCGATCATCAGCGCGGCCCATGGATCGCGCTGGAACAGGCCCCGCATCGCGTCGAGATCATCGCGGCGCTTGTCATCCGCATGTGGCGCGATCGCCGCGAACGCGAGCAGGTTCATCAGCCCGTACGCAAGCAGGTAGAACACGATTGCCTGCAGCCGCGTTTCGCCCGCGCCGAGCAGCGCATAGAACAGATATCCGGCATGCGCGATCGACGAGTACGCAATCATGCGGCGGAAGCTCGTCTGCCGCATCGCGGTGAGGTTGCCCCACACCATCGAGGCGAGCGGCAGGATCGCGATCAGCTCGACCATCGGTGAAGTGACGGGCGCGTTGGCGAACAGCCGCACCATCGCCAGGAGTACGCCGGCCTTGATGATCGTCGCCATGTACGCAGTGACCGGAATGCTGGCTGCCTCGTACGCATCGGGCGCCCAGGCGTGGAACGGAACCACCGCCGCTTTCAGGAAGAACGACACGACGATCAGCACGACCGCGGCCTGTGCCAGCGTGCTGGTCGACCCCAGCGCCTGCGCAAACGTCGTCAGCGCCATGGAGCCGCTGTTGCCGAACAGCAGTGACACGCCCATGAGGAACGTGGCGGTGGCCGCGCCGCCGAGCACGAGATATTTGAGCGCCGCTTCGGCCGCCTCAGGCCGTCGATACGCAAGCAGCACCAGCACATAGACCGGCAGCGACATCAGCTCCAGGCCGAGGAACAGTGTCAGGAAGCTGTCGGCCGACAGCAGCAGGCTCGCGCCGTACAGCGACGACAGCAGCAGTACGTGGAACTGGCTATCGTCGGCAAAGTCGTCGCGCGCCAGCAGCAGCACCGGGATCGTCAGCGCCAGCAGGATCGCCTTCGCGGCCAGCGTCGCGGGTGACACCGAAAACTGCCCGGCGAACGGCGCGGCGGAATAGCCGCCGATGGCAAGCGCGGCGGCGGCCACGGTCGCGGCAGCAACGAAGAACACCGATATCTTCAGCGCACTGCGCGCCCCGCTGCCGACACCGGAGACGATCTGCACGCAAAGTGCCAGCACGATGCCGGCGAGCAGCAGGTGCTCGGGCAGCATTGCGGTGATGACGGGTTGCCAGTTCATTGGGAGCGCTCCGCGGTCATCGTGCCCGTCTGTTGCGCTGAGTTGCCCTCACCTTCAGTCCCTCTCCCGGAGGTAGAGCGATGAAGAGCCCCTCTCCCGCCGGGAGAGGGGTTGGGGTGAGGGTTCATTGCCGCCGCTTGCACGACGCTTGTTGCCCGCGACGTCCCCACAAGCTGCTGGTAATGCTTGGCGGCCAGTTCGGTCTTGCGCATCGGTTCGTCCGGGAACAGGCCGAGCGCGAAGACTGCGGCGACGATCGCCGCCAGGATCAGCCTCTCACGGGTGTTCAGGTCGACGAGCGGCCCATGCCCTGTGCTGGGCGCCTTGGCCAGGCCGAACAGGAAGCGCTGCGCGAACCACAGCATGTACAGCGCGCCGAGCACCACGCCGGAGACCGCGATCGCGCTCATCGCGAGCGGGAACGAATCGCCGGCCACGTACGCGGGCCACGCGCCGCGGAACGCGCCCAGCAGCACGAGGAATTCGCCGGTGAAGCCGCTCGTGGTCGGCAGCCCGATCGAGGCGAGCGTGAGGATCGCGAAGAACACGGAGTAAACGGGGAGGATCTTCGCCAGTCCGCCGTACGCAGCCAGTTCACGCGAATGGCAGCGCTCATAGATCATGCCGACCATCAGGAACAAGCCGGCCGCCGTCAGGCCGTGGCTCACCATCTGGATCACCGCGCCCTGGATGCCGAGCAGATCGAGGCTGATCAGGCCCAGCATCACGTAGCCGAGGTGGCTGATCGACGAGTAGGCGATGATCTTCTTGATGTCGGTCTGCACCAGCGCCAGGCACGCGCCGTAGACGATGCTGATCACGGCAAGCGCCATGATCAGCGGCGCGGCGGCCTGTGTTGCATCGGGAAAGAGCGGGAAGCCGAGCTTCATGAAGCCGTACGTTCCCATCTTCAGCAGCACGCCGGCCAGGATCACGGAGCCTGCGGTCGGCGCCTCGACGTGCGCGTCCGGCAACCACGTGTGGAACGGCACCATCGGCACCTTGATCGCGAACGACAGCGCAAAGGCCGCGAGCAGGATCGACTGCACATCGACCGGCAGCTTCACGCGATACAGATCCGCGAACGCAAACGACGTGACTCCGGACGTCTGCTGCAGCGAGTAGACGAGGTAGATCACCGCCGCCAGCATCAGGATCGAACCGAACGCCGTATACAGCACGAACTTCAGCGTTGCGTAGATGCGCCGCTCGCCGCCCCAGATGCCGATGATCAGGAACATCGGGATCAGCATCGTTTCCCAGAAGACGTAGAACAGGAACAGGTCCTGCGCGACGAAGGTGCCGAGCATCGCAAACTGGATCAGGAACACCATCGCGTAGAAGAGCTTCACGTCCTTGGTGATCGCCGAGAACGCGCCGGCCACCACCAGCGGTCCGAGGAAAGCAGTGAGCAGCACCAGCAGCACGTTGTAGCCGTCCAGGCCGATCTGGTAGTACACGCCCCAGTCGGGAATCCACGGCAGGCGGGTCTCGAACTGCAGGCCCGCGACACTCGGATCGAAGCGCAGGTACAGGATCACCGTGAGGAAGAACTGCGCGAGCATCACACCGAATGACGTCGTGCGCATCCGGTCTTCGTGCCCGTCCGGCGTGGTGATCAATAGCGCGATGCCGAGCAGCGGCAGATACAGGACCAGATTGAGCATGACCGCGTTATCCATGGCGCCAGCTCCACAGCAGTGCGCCGACGATGCCCAACAGGACGAACAGGGCGTACAGGTGCAGGCTGCCCGCCTGCACCCGCACAAGCCGGCCGGCTGCGCGCTGCGCCAATGCAGCCAGGCCATTCAATGTGCCGTCCAGCAGCAGGCGATCGCCGAGCCGCAGGAACACGTGGTCCGAGATCCACAGCAGCGGCCGGCCGATCAACGCGTCGTACAGCTCGTCGATGTAGTACTTGGCGTACAGCAGGCGGTGGATCGGCCCGAACAGCGCCTTCAGCCGCTGGCCGCGCTCGCCCGCGCCGCCGTAGACGAACCACGCGCCGGCCAGCCCGACCAGGCCCAGCGCTACCGAGATGCCGACCACGGTCCAGTGGTAGTGGTGCGCCGCTTCTTCGGCCTTCGGCAGCGGCAGCAGGGGCTCGAGGAAATGCGGAATCGAGATGTAGCCGCCGACGACCGACAGGAAGGCGAGGACGACCAGCACCGAGGTCATCGACCACGGCGACTCGTGGATGTGATGCGCGACCTCGGGCTCGACGCGCGAGTGTCCGAAGAACACGAGCCACAGCAGCCGGAACATGTAGAAGGCGGTCATCAGTGCGGTGAGCGCCATCACTGCAAAGAGTGCCTTCGAGCCCCACGGGCTGACCAGCGCATAGAGCAGGATCTCGTCCTTCGAGAAGAATCCGGACAGGAACGGGATGCCGGCGATGGCCGCCGTGGCAATCGCGAACGTCGTGAACGTGAGGGGAATGTTCTTCGCCAGCGCGCCCATCTTGCGGATGTCCTGCTCGCCCGACATCGCGTGGATCACGCTGCCCGCGCCGAGGAAGAGACACGCCTTGAAGAACGCGTGCGTGTACAGGTGGAACACCGCCACGCCATACGCGCCGACGCCGGCGGCGACAAACATGAACCCGAGCTGCGACACGGTTGAATACGCGAGCACCTTCTTGATATCGGTCTGCGTGATCGCGATCGTTGCCGCGAGCAGCGCCGTGGCGGCGCCGATCGCGGCGATGATGTGCGACGCAACCTCGGTGTGCAGGTAGATCCCTGACATCCGCGCCGTCATGTACACGCCCGCGGTCACCATCGTTGCGGCGTGGATCAGTGCTGACACCGGGGTCGGGCCGGCCATCGCGTCGGGCAGCCACACGTACAGTGGAATCTGTGCCGACTTGCCGGTGGCGCCGATGAACAGCAGCACGCCGACCAGCGTGGCCAGGCCGAGCAACGAGGCAGCCGCGGTCGGTGACATGAACGCCGCATTGATGCGGTCCATCTCGAGAGTCCCGAGCGCCGTGTACAGCACGAACATTCCAAGCAGGAACCCGGCGTCGCCGATGCGGTTGGCGATGAATGCCTTCTTGCCGGCCTGCGCATTGACCGGGTCCTCGAACCAGAAGCCGATCAGCAGGTAAGACGCCAGGCCCACGCCTTCCCAGCCGACGAAGAGCACCAGCAGCGAGCGGCCCAGCACCAGCATCAGCATGAAGAACAGGAACAGGTTCAGATACGCAAAGAAGCGCGCGTAGCTGGCGTCCTTGTGCATGTAGCCGATCGAATAGATATGGATCAGCGAGCCCACCCCGGTGACGATCAGCACCATCACGGCGGTGAGACGGTCGAAGTAGAACGAGATGTCGAATACGTTGGTGCCGATCGCGGCCCAGGTGAAGAAGGTCTCGATGATCGGCGCGCCACCCGACAGGGAGCCGATGAAAGTCTTGACCGCGATCGCGAATGACAGGATCGGCAGGCCGCAGCCGACCACGTTGACGAACGTATGGCCGAAGCGGTTGCCGTACAGCCCGTTCAGCAGGAAGCCGACGAGCGGGAGGAGAACGATCCACGTCAGCGCACCCATGCTTATCCCTTCAGGTCCGCGTACGCGTCGGCATCGAGCGTGCGCTTGCGGCGCACCAGCAGCAGCACGATCGGGATCGCGATTGCGATCTCGGCCGTGGCGACCACGAACACCAGGAACACCAGCACCGCGCCCGCGGCTGCGCCCATCTGATGCGCGAAGGTGACCAGGCTCAGGTTCACGCCATTGAGCATCAGTTCCATGCACATCAGCATCACCAGCAGATTGCGGCGGATGATCACGCCGGTCAGCCCCAGCGCGAACAGCGCCATCGATACGCCGAGCAGCATCTGCACCTTATCCACGGCCGTCTCCCGGCGTCTTCCGGCTTACCTTGATGACAGCGAGCGCGGCCACCACGGCGGCAACGAGCAGCACCGACGTGAGTTCGAAGTGCAGCCAGTATTCGTTGAGGAACGCGGCCGCAAACTGCGACAGCCCGAATCCGGTCGAGCCGGTGGCGCGCGAACCAGTCGGCAGCGCGTTCCAGATGCCGATCACGAGCGCGCCCAGCAGCAGCACCAGTCCGATCGCGCCGGGCACCAGCAGCCACGAATAGCGGCGCGTGAACGCTTCGCGCGGATCGAGCAGCATGATCACGTACACCATGAACACCATCACCGCGCCGACATAGATCAGCACCTGGAAGGCGGCGATGTAGTGCACGCCGAGCAGACCGTAGATGCCGCCCAGGAACACCATGGTCGAGATCAGCGCCAGCGCCACCCGCATCGGCTGCTTCAGAACCAGCATCAGTGCGGCGCCGATCAGTGCACAAAGCGCGAACACGACCAGGAGCAGCGTGTCCAGGCTGGCGAGCAGGGTGTTGATCATCCGTGGCCTCGCACTTGAACCGCCGCGCCCTTGGGCGGATAGGGCTTCGCCACATCGCGCTGCGGTTTCCACGTCAGCAACTCTTCCTTCGCGATCCACATGCGCCCGCGGTTGCCCGAGGGGAAATCCGGCACCTCCGGCACCATGCGGATCGCATCCTCGGGGCAGGCCTCGACACACAGGCCGCAGAAAATGCAGCGCGAGTAGTCGATTTCGAAGCGCGCCGGGTATTTCGGATGCGCCGGATCATTCAAGTCGAGCGCGGCGTCGATCTCGATCACCTTGGCCGGGCACACCGTCGCGCACATGTTGCAGGCGATGCACTGCGGGCTGCCGTCGGGCCGCTGCGTCAGCACGTGCTTGCCGCGATTGCCGGGCGCGTAATCCCAGCGCCGTTCCTCGGGGTAGTAGGTCGTGATCGCGCCCTTGCGGCCGGTGATCCACTTGCCCATGTTGCGCAGGAACACGCGGCTCGTGATCCACATGCCGCGCAGAATCTCGAACAGGTACGCGCGTTCGTACCAGCCCATCTCGGGCTCGTTCCAGTACTTCTTGCGCACGTAGGGTTTGCGGGCCATGGTCGCTCTCAGTGCACTGCCCACAGCCAGACGGTGGTGACGGTGAGATTCACGAGCGCCAGCGGGAACATGAACTTCCACGCGAAGCGCAGCACCTGGTCGTAGCGGAAGCGCGGCAGCGTCCAGCGGATCAGGATCTGGAAGCTCGACATCACGAACACCTTGGCCAGGAACACCACGAGCTGGGTCACGACCACGGCGCCGTGGCTCATCTCGATCACCGTGCCGCCCGGGAATGCGAAGCCGTGGTCGTTCATGTACGGCAGGTTGTAGCCGCCGAGGAACAGCGTCGTGAACAGCGCCGCGATGATCGCGATCTCGATGAACTCCGCGAACATGAAGAGCCCCATCTTCATCGCGCTGTATTCGGTATAGAAGCCGGCGATGAGTTCGCTTTCGGCTTCCGGCAGGTCAAACGGGATCCGCTTGTTCTCGGCGATCGCCGCGGCCATGAAGAGCGTCGCGGCAAACGGCTGATAGACCACACCCCATGCGGGCAGCACGCCGAGCACCACACCCGACTGCTGGCGCACCATGCTGTCCAGGTCGACCGTGCCGAAGATCAGGATCAGCCCGAGCACCGTCAGGCCCATCACCAGCTCGTACGAAATCATCTGGCTGCCGGCGCGCAGCGCGCCTAGCAGCGAGAACTTGTTCGATGACGACCAGCCCGCCAGCATCGAGCCGATGATCGTCATGCTGCTGAAGGCGAACACGATCAGCAGCCCCGCGTCGAGGGTGGCAATCTGCATCGGGTAGGTCTTGCCGCCGAACCAGTTGGCCAGTGCCGGGAACAATTGGCCGGGGTTGAGCATGCCGCCGAACGGAACTACGGCGAACACCAGCAGCACCGGCGTGAAGACGACCCATGGCGCGACGGCGTACGCGTACCAGTCGTAGGTCTTCGGCTTGAAGTCTTCCTTCAGCAGCATCTTCAGGCCGTCGGCCATGCCGTGAAACAGGCCCCACCAGATGAGCTTGATCTGCGTGAACGGGATGCGCAGGTAGGCGCGATTGGCGCCGATGCGGTCCGACATCACCGCGGCCTGCTTGCGCTCGACCCAGGTCAGGATCGTGCCGAAGCCCATCAGCACGCTGATCGCGTACGTGATGAAGATGACGTAGATGACCAGGTCCTGGATCATGCGGTCACCCTGGTCGTTGCGGCGAGACGCGCGAAGATCTCGTCGGCATGTGCGACGGTCGGTTTCTTCGCGAAGCACGCTTCGAAGCGGCTCACCTTGCCCTCGAAGTTCGTGTAGTGACCGCCGCGCTCGGTCTGGATGCTGATGGGGAGGAACACATCGGCGTGACCGTTTTCGGGCGCGAGGTATGAGTTCAGGTAGATCACCTTCACGCCGCGGGGCAGCTCGGCGAAGTTGCAGCCTTCGCCCCACACCAGCACGAGGTCGGTGTCGGCGGCGAAAGCCGGTTTTGACGAACCAAACAGTTCGCGCGCGCGGCGAGCGTTCGGATTCTTGTCCGCCTTGATCAGTACGTCGTCTTCGACGCGCTCACCCGCTTGCGGCTTCCAGTCCGTCTTGACGAAGCACTTCAGGCGTCCGCCGAGCGCCTGCCGGAACGCAGCGAGTTCCTCGTTCGAGCCCCAGCTCGATACCAGCGCGACGGGACTCTTCGCTGCCTCGATCAGCCGGCGCGCGGCATCGACCGCCGTGGCGAGTTCGGCCGGTTTGCCCTTGAGCATCGCCTGCTCGGCGCGCGGCCGCTCGAAGATCTGTGCCAGATCGCGGCCCTTGTTGCAGATCCAGGGCCCGTTGACGTCCGCATTTTCACGCGGCGTCACGCGGGCGATCGAGGTGTTCTGCTGCGGGTCGAGCACGTTGAGCTTCCATTCCTGCTTGCGATGCCAGACGTCGACATTGCAGCCGCGTTCGCAGCCCGGGCACACGGAAGGGGTGGCCTTCAGGTACCAGACGCGCGACTTGTAGAGGAAGTTCTTTGACAGCAGTGCCCCAACCGGGCAGATGTCGATCACGTTGTCCGAGTACGGGTCGGTGGCGAACGCACCGTCTTCGGAGGCGCGCACCAGCGAGTGGTCGCCGCGGACTTGGATTCCAAGCGAGTGCGACTTCGACACCTCGTTGGTGAAGCGCACGCAGCGCGAGCACAGGATGCAGCGCTCGTTGTCGAGCACGACGCGCTCGGACAACTGATGGAACTTGGTCGCATGCACCTTGGCGTCAAGCGACACCGAACGCTCGCCGTAGTACTGATAGTGGTAGTCCTGCAGCGTGCACTCGCCGGCCTTGTCGCAGATGCCGCAGTCGACCGGGTGATTCAGCAGGATCAGTTGCAGTGTTTCCTTGCGTCGTGCTCGGACCAGGTCGGAATCGGTGAGCACCCGCATGCCTTCACTGACGGGCATGTTGCAGGCGATCTCGGCCCAGTTGCCGCCTTTCGGGTCCTCGACCTCGACCACGCAGATGCGGCAGTTGCCGGCCACCGACAGGTTCGGGTGCCAGCAGAAGTACGGAATGAAGAAGCCGGCGGCGAGTGCCGCCTGCATCACGGTCTGGTCGCGCTCGGCGTGGACCGGTTGCCCGTTGATGAAGAAATCAGGCATGCCAGGTTCCTTCCACTTCCAGCGCACTATTGCACTTCGAGCGCTTGTTCGCGATCCAGTATTCGAACTCGTCGCGGAATTTCGCGATGAAGCCGACCGTCGCGTAACCGGCCGCATCGCCCATGCCGCAGATCGTGGTGCCGTCGTTGGCGTTGGAAATGGCGATCAGCCGATCGATGTCTTCCGGCACGCCCTTGCCATCGATGATGCGATCGATGATCCGGTGCATCCAGCCCATGCCTTCGCGGCACGGCGTGCACTGGCCGCACGATTCGTGGTGATAGAAGCGCAGCATCACCTGCAGCAGCCGCACCATGCAGGTTCCTTCGGCGATCGCGATCATGCCGCCCGAGCCCAGCGATGAGCCCGCGCCATCGAACGACGCGTGGTCGTAAGTGAGCGGCGCGATGTCATCACCGGTCAGCACCTTGGTCGAGATGCCGCCCGGGATCAAAGCCTTCAGTTTCTTTCCGCCGAGGATGCCGCCGCAGTCCTCGTAGATGAACTTCGCCAGCGGGTAGCCGTACTCGACCTCGTACACGCCCGGCTTGTTCAGATGGCCCGAGATCGACACGAGCTGCGTGCCGGGGCTCTTCGCCGTGCCCATCTTGCGGAACGCCTCGGCGCCCTGCGCGATGATGCCGGTCACGTTGGCCAGCGTCTCGACGTTGTTGACCACGGTCGGCCGCTGATAGAGCCCTCTGACCGTCAGTCGCGGCGGGCGATTGCGCGGATAGCCCTTCTTGCCTTCGATCGAGGTCAGCAGCCCCGATGCTTCGCCGCACACGTACGAGCCGGCGCCGCGATAGACGAACAGATCGCACGAAAAGTCGCTGCCGAGAATCCGCTCACCGAAATAGCCGGCTTCGTACGCCTCATCGACGGCGGCCTGCAGGCGCCGGTACGGCAGGTCGAACTCGCCGCGGATATAGACGAAGCTGTTGCGCACGCCGATCGCATACGACGTGATCAGCATCGATTCGAGCAGCAGGTGCGGCGAATGCTCGAGGATCCAGCGGTCCTTGAACGTGCCGGGCTCACCTTCGTCGGCATTGGCGCACAGGTGGTGCGGCTGGCCGTCGTTCGGCTTGATCACCGCCCATTTGCGGCCGACCGGAAACGCCGCGCCGCCGTGGCCGAGCAGTCCGGCGGCGGTGACTTCCTTCGTCACCTCTTCCGGCTTCATCGACGCAAGCACCTTCTTCAGTGTCTCGTAGCCGCCGCGCGCGCGGTAGTCCGCGAGCGAGTGCGAGGTCGCGGTGACGGGGAAGTTCATGATCCACTTGGCGCCGGTCATTTGAGCGACTCCAGCAGCGCGTCGATCCTCGTGCCGTTCAGGTTCTCGTGGTACGCGTCGTTGACCATCACGACCGGCGCGGTTCCGCACGAGCCCAGGCATTCGACCGTGGAAAGCGTGAAGCGACCATCGGGCGTGGTCTGCCCCGGCTTGATGCGCAGCCGCTTTTGCAGCAGATCGAGCGCGCGTTCGGCGCCGCGCATCGAGCAGGTCACGTTGTGGCAGACCTGCAGATGCCAGCGGCCGATCGGCTTGCGGCGGAACTGCGTGTAGTACGACAGCACCTGTTCAACCTGCATGCGCGGCACGCCGAGGTAGGCGACCAGCGCCGCAATGTCCTCGTCGGCCACAAAGCCCCTCTCCTCCTGGATACGGCGCAGGCATGGCAACACGAGCGATGACTCGAATCCTGCGGGCAGCCGCTTCTTCAGCTGCTCGAAATACGGGGTGAGCTCGGCGACGACGTTTCTTGCCTGAACCGTCATCGGTCGCATTCCCCGCCGATCATGTTGATCTGGCCGAACGAGGGCACGATATCCGCCAGTTGCCCGCCGTTGAGCATCAGGTGTGCGCCGCCCAGGTGCACGAAGCTCGGTGCGCGCACGTGCATCTTGTACGGCGTTCCCTTGCCGTTGCTGACCAGGTAGAAGCCGAGCTCGCCGTTGGCCGCCTCGTGCGCGACGTAAATATCGCCGGCCGGCACCTGCGGCCCGTCCATGATCAGCTTGAAGTGGTTGATCAGCGACTCGATCTCGCCGTACACATGCTGCTTGTCGGGCAGCGTGCAGCGGCGATCGTCGACGTTGATCGGCCCGTCGGGAATCATGCCGATCAGCTGGCGGATCATGTGCGTCGATTCGTCGATCTCCCGCATCCGCACGTAGTAGCGGTCGTAGTTGTCGCCCTTGATGCCGATCGGCACTTCGAAATCGAGTTCGGCGTAGGCGAGATACGGCGTGTCCTTGCGCAGGTCGCGCGCAGCGCCGGTGGAACGCAGGACCGGTCCCGTAAAGCCCCAGTTGATCGCGTCCGCCGTCGAGATGACGCCGACGTTGCGCATGCGGTCGATGAAGATCCGGTTGCGATCCACCAGGCCATGCACACGGCCGAGAAACTCCTCCGACTGGTCCAGGATCTCCTCCAGCCGCTTGAGCCAACCATCGGGCAGATCGCGCGCCAGCCCGCCGATGCGGCCGTAGGTATAGGTCAGACGCGCGCCGGTCAGATTGGCCAGGTGTTCGTAAATCGCGTCGCGGATCGTCACCAGGTACAGGAACGCCGTCATCGCGCCCAGTTCCATCAGCGCGGCGGCGGTGCAGGTCATGTGGTCGGCGATGCGCGAGTACTCGGAGAGCAACGTGCGCAGGACCTTGCAGCGCGGCGTGATCTCCACCCCCATCAGGCGTTCGACCGCGTCGCAATAGGCGAAATCGTTGATCAGCGCCGAGCAGTAGTTGAGGCGATCAACGTAGGGAATCAGGTTGTGCCAGGTGTGGTCCTCGCACTCCTTCTCGAACCCGCGATGCAGGTACCCGCAGTGAATGTCGGTGCGCACCACCTTTTCGCCGTCGAGTTCGGCAATGATCTGCACCGTGCCGTGCGTGGCCGGATGCGAGGGACCGATGTTGACGATGACATGGTCCTCGGCGAGCGGATGCTCGAAGGCCGGGCGGACGGGATTGGGAAGCTGCAGTTCCATGGCTCGCCGCATCAGATGGGCCGGTACGGCACGAGCGGCTGTTCCTGCTGCTTCGGATAGTCCTTGCGCAGCGGATGGCCCTTGAAGCCTTCGTACAGCAGGATCGGGCGCAGATCGGGATTACCGCGGAAGGCAATGCCGTACATCTCGTGGCACTCACGTTCCATGAAGCGCGCCGAGCCATACAAGGACACCAGCGAATCGACGGTGGGGTCCGCTTCCGTCACGCGTGTCTTCAGTCGTACACGGGAGAAGTGCCTCGTCGAGTAGAAGTGCCACACCACTTCGAAGCGCGGTTCCTGTCCCTGCCAGTCCACCGCGGTCACGTCGGTGAACAGATCGAAGCCGAACTCCGACTTGAGTGTCTTCACGGTAGCCAGCACATCGGCGGGCGCGAGCTTGACCACCAGCATGCCGTGCGCGAGTGCCGCTTCCTGCGCTGACGTCAGACGCTCCTTCACTCGTTCGAGCGTGCTCATCGTCAGAATTCCCGCGTGATGATCATGTGCTTCTGATGCGCGATCTTGTCCTGCAACTGCATGATCCCGTCGATCACCATCTCAGGGCGCGGCGGGCAACCGGGCACGTAAACATCGACCGGAATGATCTTGTCGATGCCCGCCACGGCGGCGTAGTTCTGGTAGAAGCCGCCGCTCGACGCGCACACGCCGAAGGCCATCACCCATTTGGGCTCGCACATCTGCTCGTAGACCTTGAGCAGGATCGGCGCCTGCTTATGCGTGACGGTGCCAACCACCATCAGCAAGTCCGCCTGGCGCGGCGAAAAACGCGGCAGCGCGGCGCCGAAGCGGTCGGTGTCATACGGCGTGCCGCTGACCGCCATGAACTCCATCGCGCAGCAGGCGGTGACGAACGGGTACGGAAACAGCGAGAACTTGCGCGCCCAGCCGGCGAGTTCATCTTTCTTGGTCGTGATGTACTCAAACGCCGCGCTCTTTGAAGAGGACACGGGCTGAATTGGAATCGATTTGGCGTTCATCACTCCGTCACCGCCTCGAGCAGGCGCGCCTTGTACACATACAGCAGGATCAGCACCAGCAGCAGCATGAAGATCGCAAACGTGGCCAGCATGAATCCGGTCATCGGTTGCGCGCCCAGCGCCCAGATGAACAGGAACACGGTTTCGAGGTCGAACAGGATGAAAATGATCGCAACCGCGTAGTACTTGGCCGGTACCGCCTTGACATTAAGCGTTTCGATGGCCGTGGCGCCGCACTCGAAGGGTTCGAGCTTCATCGCCGTCATTGCCGGCTTCGGCCCGAGCAGCTTGTTCAGCAGCAGTGTCAACGCGACGAACCCCAGGATCGCCACCATGTACAGCAGGAAGACCACATATGGACTCATGGACGGTCCTTCGGGCAGGGCGCGGCCATCCAACCTGGCGGCCGGCAGTGCTCACTCGATGGGCTTGGCCCTCGCATCGTCAGTTGCAGGGCCATTGCTGGCGCCTGTGGTTCCCAGTGGATTTCGGTTCACGGTCGCCGACGCAGATCCGCCCGGCCACCTTTTCGACTTTCGCAACCGTAGGCGCTCTCGGCTGGACGTCGTTTGATGGTGGTCAAGCCAAGGCGGTCGCGCGCAGCGAGTGTTTGATTTATGCGCCGCAGGCGAAGGCGCCGGCTTCAGAGGTAGCGGGCGTAGAGATAAACATGGCTGATGACGATCGAAATCAACATCAGCGGAAACGCGACCTTCAGATACTCCATGAAGCGAAATCCGGTGCCGGCGCGATCCGCCAATCCGGCTACGACGAGGTTGGCCGATGCGCCGATCAGCGTGCCGTTGCCGCCGAGGCAGGCGCCAAGCGACAGCGACCACCACAGCGGCAGCAGGGCCTGTTCGCCGCCGAATGTTGGCGCCATGCTCTTGATCAACGGAATCATCGTCGCCACGAAGGGTATGTTGTCGATGAATGCCGAGAGGACGGCGGAGGCCCACAGGATGGCGAGCGTGGTGACCTTGAAGTCGCCACCCGTGGCCTGCAACAACCCTTCCGCCATCCAGTGAATCACGCCGGTCTTCTCCAGGCCGTGCACCAGCACGAACAGCCCGAGGAAGAACATCAGCGTGATCCATTCGGCTTCCGACAGCGCAGCGTGGACGTTATGCGACTGCTTTTCCGCGTCACGGCCGAAATTGTCGAGCAGCAGCAGCACGGCGGCACCGAAGATCGCGATCGTCGCCGGCTCGATCCTGATCTGCCGCTGCAGCATGAAACCGGCGATGACGAGCGCGATCACCGTCAGCGACTGCTTGAGCAGGCGCACATCGGTGATCGCCTCGCGCTCGTTGAAATTCATCACCCGCTGGCGATGCTCATCGTCGGTCGTGAGGTGACGGCCCCAGATGAACCACAGCGGCACCATCGTTGCCGCCATCACGACGATGATGACCGGGGTCAGCGCGAGTGCGAAGTCGTTGAACGTCAGTCCGGTGGCCGAGCCGATCATGATGTTGGGGGGGTCGCCGATCAGCGTGGCGGTGCCGCCGATGTTCGACGCAAAGATCTGCGCGAAGAGATACGGATACGGCTTGACCTTCAGCTCCTCGGTGATCAGCAGCGTCACCGGCACCGTCAGCAGCACGGTCGTCACGTTGTCGAGGAACGCGGAGAACACCGCGGTCACGATCGACATCATCAGCATCACCCCCCACGGGCTGGCTTTGACCTTCTTGGCCGACCAGATCGCCACGTACTGGAACAGGCCCGAGCGGCGCGTGATGTTGACGATCAGCATCATCCCCAGCAGCAGGCCGAGCGTGTTGAAGTCGACCGATGCCATCGCTTCGGACTGGGTGACCACGCCGAGCAGGATCAGCAGTCCCGCACCGAGCAGCGCGAGAATCGCGCGGTTGACCTTCTCGCTCATGATCAGCGCATAGGTCGCGACGAACAGAAGCACCGCGATCCACACTGGACTCAGTCCGAAAATCGCGGCGGCGTGCGCACCCTGGCCGTGCATAGATCGTCTCCCCGTATCGAAATGCGTCCGCTCGCGTCGCGCCGACGCGTCGTCGCTGTTCTTGTCAGTTCGGTTGCAGCGCGTTCAGCATGTCGCGTGCGGAAACCATGCCAATAAGTCTGTTCGTTTCGCGCTCGACCACCGGCACGTTGTTTGCGCCGCGGTACAACAACAGCACGATCTCCAGCGGTGATGTGTCTGGATGCACGAAGTGCTCCGCCTTCACCATCATCTGTCGCACGGGAGTATCGGCCACGCCGCGCATCTGCTGCTGCAGGTGCTCGAGCTTGTCGGCGGTGAAACTCAGATCCTCGAATCCGAAGCCGATCAGCGCGCCCTTTGGCAGCAGTGCACCGAACAGGCGCTCGAGTTTGAAGATGCCGATCAGCCGGCCGGCATCATCGACGACCGGCAGATCAGTCACGTGGCTGGCGAGCATGCGGCGTGCCGCCTCGCCGGTGACGTCGCTTGCGTGCAGCGACGGAAAATCGGTGCGGAACAACGGATCGCCGCTCATGGCCCTCCCCCGGGCGGTCAATGCTGCGGCAACCGGCTCACACCGTATCCGCTTCCGTGCGGTATGTGCCGCATGGGCGTTCGGAGATGCAGAGTCAGCCGCCCGAGCAATCGTCGCACTTCAATCGAAATCGTTTGCCGGGCTGAGTTTAGAACCTATCTCAGAATCCCCGATGGACCACCGCGGATTCTGAGATAGGTTCTGATCACCACGCTGTTCAGACACGGGCAGTGGAAGTTGCCGCACGACGGTTGTGCGGGTCAAGCGCACGATGATCTGGGCGCCGCGACGCAGCGGCGGCGGCCGGTGGTCAGCCGTGCAGGCCCTCGTACTTCTTCATCAACTGCTCTTTCGTTTCCGCGTGATTCGGGTCGGGAACGATGCAATCCGCCGGGCACACCGTGACGCACTGTGGCTCGTCGTGCGCGCCGACGCATTCGGTGCACTTCGCCGGATCGATGATGTAGATGGGTGAGCCGGCGGTGATGGCCGTGTTCGGGCACGGCTCCACGCAAGCATCGCATGCGGTGCAGTCATCGTTGATTACCAGTGCCATTCGGATCTCCTGTTCGTTGAAATCGTGAAGCCTGTATGGATGCAGGCAACGCGGGCGCGTCGCCTATGCAAACTCGCTCGTATAGGACTTTAGCGCCTTCATGTAATTCGCGCGCTCGAAGGCGTCCGGGTCGGGGCAGGACTGCTGACTGAGCGATCCTTTCATCTGCGCCACCGACGTGTATTCGCGCTCGTTCATCCAGGCCTGCACGCCGCGCACGAGCGTACCGACGTGGTTCGGCCCTTTTGTAAGCAGGCTGCTGGCGAGCATCACGCAGTCGGCGCCCGCCAGAAGCAGCTTGAGCACGTCGTCGGGCGTATGCGCGCCGCCGGTGGCCGCCAGGCTGGCATCGATGCGGCCGCGCAGGATCGCGATCCAGCGCAGCGCCAGTCGCAGCTCCTCGGACGTGGACAGCACCAGGTGCGGCGCGACTTCCAGTTCCTCGAGCAGGATGTCGGGCTGCACAAAGCGGTTGAACAGCACCAGCCCCGATGCACCGGCCTTGGTCAGTCGCGCGGCCATGTTGGCCATCGCGCTGAAATACGGTGCCACCTTGACCGCGACCGGCAGGCCGACCTGCTGCGTGACCGATTCGACCAGATCGACATAACGGCGCTCGACCTCGGCGCTCGTGTCGTCGACGCTGGCCGCGAGGAAATAGACATTCAACTCGATCGCGTCAGCGCCGGCGTCCTGGAACTGCCGCGCGATGCTGGTCCAGCCGCCGGGGGTATGGCCGTTCAGGCTGGCAATCACCGGCACCGACAGTGCCTTCTTCGCATCGGTGATCAGTCGCAGGTATTTCTCCGGTCCGGTGCTGTATTGCTGCATCTCGGGAAAGAACCCCTGCGCCTCGGGCGATAGCTCGGCGCCGTACAGCATTAGGTTGTGTGTGGCCATGTCCTCGTGCTCGATCTGTTCCTCGAACAGGGACGGCAGCACGACGGCCGCAACGCCGGCATCCTGCAGGCGCTTCAGGCTGTCAACGGAGCCGGTCAGCGGCGATGCCGACGCGACGATGGGATGCTTCAGTTCGAGGCCGAGGTAGCGCGTACGTAAATCGACACTCATGACACCTCCTCAGAACGCGGCTCCGTGGGTTTGATCTCGCTCCCCGCCGCCTCTGGTTTCGTGCCTGCGGCCGCATCATCCGCGGCAGGCGCGTGACCCTCCTCGGTGACGACGCGGTGCACGCCGGCGATCTGCTCATAGAGCTGCCAGCGCGCATCGGCATCGTGCTGCGCGGCCTTCATCAGCAGCTTCGACCGCGCCGGATCGGACTGCGCCAGCATCGCGTAGCGGCCCTCCCTCATCGCGACCTGCTCAAGCGGCATGGTTGGCTTGCGCGAATCGAGCTTCAGCGGCTGGTCGGCGCCACCCATGCCCAGCCGCGGGTCGTAGTGATACAGCGTCAGATAGCCGCTCTTGACCAGGTCGCGCTGGTGGCTCATGCCGGTCGTCATGTCGATTCCATGCGCGATGCAGTGGCTGTACGCAATGATCAGGGACGGGCCATTCCACGCTGCCGCCTCCTGGAACGTGCGCACGGTCTGCACCGGGTTCGCACCCATCGCCACCTGCGCGACATAGACGTTGCCGTAGGCCATCGCGATCATGCCGAGGTCCTTCTTGCCGACGGACTTGCCCGCCGCGGCAAACTTCGCGACCGCGCCGCGCGGCGTCGATTTTGACGCCTGTCCGCCGGTGTTGCTGTAGACCTCGGTGTCGAGCACCAGGATGTTGACGTTGCGGCCCGAGGCGAGCACGTGGTCGAGCCCGCCGTAGCCGATGTCGTAAGCCCAGCCGTCGCCGCCGACGATCCAGACGCTGCGCACGACCAGGTTGTCGGCCACCGCCAGCAGCCGGCCGGCCTCGGGGAAGCGCAGCTTCGGCAGGATCGCCTTCAGTTGCTTGACGCGATCGCGCTGCTGTTTGACCTGTTCGTCGTTGTCCTGCGGTGCGTTGAGCAATGCGTCCGCCAGTTCCGCGCCGATCTCGCTCCTCAGTTCGCGCACCAGCATCTGCGCCAGATCACGTTGCGCATCGATCGCGAGCCGCATGCCCAGGCCGAATTCTGCGTTGTCCTCGAACAGGCTGTTCGCCCACGTCGGACCCTGGCCAGCGGCATTTTTCGACCATGGTGTGGTCGGCAGATTGCCGCCGTAGATCGACGAGCAGCCGGTGGCATTGGCCACCATCAGCCGATCCCCATAGAGCTGTGACAGCAACTTCACATACGGCGTCTCGCCGCAGCCGGAGCAGGCGCCCGAGTACTCGAAAAGCGGCATGCGCAGCTGCGAGCCGCGCAGCCCGTCGATCTTGTCGAACGATGGCCGCACCTCGGGCAGGCTCAAGAAGAAGTCGTAATTGGCGCGCTCGGCCTCCAGATGCTCCAGCTTGGGCGCCATGTTGATCGCCTTGTGCTTGACCACCTGTTTGCTGCGTGTCGGGCAGACGTCCACGCAGATGCCGCAGCCGGTGCAGTCCTCGGGCGCGACCTGCAGGCTGTACAGCATGCCCTCGAGCCCGCTGCCGTCCTTGCGCGAGTAGGGCACCGCCTTGAAGGTCGCCGGCGCGCGCTTCATCTCCTCCGGCGAGAGCACGGTCTGGCGGATCGCCGCGTGCGGACACGCCAATGGGCAGATCGCGCACTGCGTGCAGATCGTTTCATCCCAGATCGGAATCTCGTGCGCGATGCTGCGCTTTTCCCATTGCGTGGTGCCGGTCGGGAAGGTGCCGTCGACTGGCATTGCGGACACGGGCAGCAGATCCCCCTTGCCGTCCATCATCATCGCGGTCACGCGCTGCACGAAGTCGGGCGCTGCGCGCGGCACGATCGGGCGACGCGAGAGCAGTGAGTCGGCACGCGCAGGCACTTTGACTTCGCGCAGCGCGGCCAGCGAGGCATCCACCGCCGCGAAGTTGCGAGCGAGCACGGTTTCGCCGCGTTTGCCATAGGTCTTGCGGATCGCGTCCTTGATCTTTGCGATCGCCTCTTCGCGCGGCAGGATGCCCGAGATCGCGAAGAAGCACGCTTGCGTCACAGTGTTGATGCGGCCGGCCAACCCCGCCTGTTTGGCGACTGCCAGTGCATCGACGACATAGAACTTCAGCTCCTTGGCAAGAATCTGCTCCTGCGTTTCGCGCGGCAGCTTGCCCCAGACCTGATCCGGCCCATACGGGCAGTTCAGCAGAAACGTCGCGCCACGGCGGGCGAGCGCCAGCACGTCGAGTTTTTCCATGAACTCGAACTGGTGGCAGGCGATGAAATCGGCTCGATTGATGAGGTACGTCGACTCGATCGGCTTCGGGCCAAAGCGCAGATGCGAGATCGTGATCGCGCCCGACTTCTTGCTGTCGTAGACGAAATAGCCCTGTGCGTGCAGCGGCGTGCTCTCGCCGATGATCTTGACCGTGTTCTTGGTTGCGCCGACAGTGCCGTCGGCGCCGAGCCCGTAGAACACCGCGCGGGTGACCCCCGCGGTCTCGGTCTCGAACGAGTCGTCCCACTTCAGTGACAGGTGTGTCACGTCATCGACGATGCCGACCGTGAAGTGACGCTTCGGCTTCGGTTGCATGAGTTCATCGAGCGCCGCCTTGGCCATCGCCGGCGTGAATTCCTTCGAGGACAGACCGTAGCGGCCGCCGATCACGCGCGGCAGCGCTCCCTCCGGCCATGCCTCGGCGAGCGCGGTGACCACGTCCTGATAAAGCGGCTCACCGATCGCGCCCGGCTCCTTGGTGCGATCGAGCACCGCGATCGAACGCACAGTCTTCGGCAGCGCCGCGACAAAGGCCGGCGCATCGAACGGCCGATAAAGCCGCACGGTGACGAGGCCGACCTTTTCGCCGGCCGCAGCGAGCTTGCTGACCGCCTCGTGCGAGGCGCCCACGCCGGAGCCCATCTGCACCAGCACCCGCTCGGCGTTGGGGCTGCCCGCGTAATCGAACAGGCTGTAGCGGCGCCCGGTGAGTTTCTCAAACCGGTCCATCGACTCGCGCACGATCCCGGGCACGGCCGTGTAGAAGGCGTTGCACGCCTCGCGCGCCTGGAAGAACACATCCGGGTTCTGCGCCGAGCCGCGCAGCACCGGGTTGTCCGGGTTCAGCGCGCGGGCGCGGTGCGCCCTGACCAGTTCCTCGTCGATCAGCTCGCGCACTTCCTCCTCGAACAGCAGCTCGATCTTGTTGACTTCGTGGCTGGTGCGGAAGCCGTCGAAGAAGTGCAGGAACGGCACGCGGGACTTCAGCGTCGACATGCTGGCGATCATGGCCATGTCCTGCGCCTCCTGCACGCTCGCCGAGGCGAGCAGCGCGAAGCCCGTGGTGCGCGCGGCCATCACGTCGCTGTGGTCGCCGAAGATCGACAGCGCGTGGGTGGCCAGCGTGCGCGCGGCGATGTGAAACACGGTCGGCGTCAGCTCGCCGGCAATCTTGAACATGTTGGGCAGCTTCAGCAGCAGCCCCTGTGATGCGGTGAACGTCGTCGTCAGCGCGCCGGCCTGCAGTGAGCCGTGCACCGCGCCGGCCGCGCCGGCCTCACTCTGCATCTCGATCACCTGCGGCACCATGCCCCAGATGTTCTTCTGGCCGGCCGCCGACCACGCATCGGCCAGTTCCCCCATCGTCGACGATGGCGTGATCGGGTAGATCGCGATCACTTCGCTGGTCAGATGGGCAATGCGCGCCGCGGCTTCGTTGCCGTCCAGCACATGCGAACGTTCAGTCATGGTCGTCTTTCGGCAATGAGGGGTGCTCGCGCGGCGGTCGTCGCGCGCTTGCGGCTAAAGGATGCCCGCCTTGCCCGCCTCCCAGCGGCGAAATTCCGTGGTCAGCATCTGCACGTGCTCGCGTTCTTCGGCGGCGAGTTCCTTGTACAGGTCGCGCTCGACGGAGCCCTCCGGCGCCTTTTCGCCTTCCCTGGTGAAGAAATCCACCGCGCGCTGCTCGAAGGCAATCGCGATGCGAAACAGGTTGGCCGGATCCTCAGGCTTGCGGTCGATGCCGGCAAAGATCGCCGCGCGGTCGATCTGGAAATCATCCGAAGGCTTCGGCAGGTCGGCGTGATAACGCTTGGAAAGCGTCTGCATGTGCTCGTCTTCCATGGCAGCGAAGCGCGAGAACAGGTCGCGCAATTGTGGATCCTTGGAGTCCCGCGATGCGCGCTGGTAGAAGGCACGGCCGCCGAGTTCGATCTCGAACGCCTTGCGGATCGCCTCCATCGCCTCGTCGCCCTCGATGGCGCCGCGATCGAGCATCTCCAGCTTGCCTTTGCAGTACGGGCACAGGCCATACGGGAACGCGAAACCTTCGGCCACCTTGTGGCACGAGGTGCAGCGCCAGCGCAGTTCGACGCCGGCACAGCAGATGTAGGGTTCTTCGTCTTCAAGGGGGCGCTTGCAGCGCGGACAGATGCTCATGACGGAACCTCGCTGGAAACCAGGGTTGGGGAGGCGCCGATCGGCGTCGGCGGCACAAATGCTTCGCAGTCCGCCTGCGTAATCGGCCATTTCGCCTTGTTGCTCGCCAGGTACGCGCCGATCGCGCGCGCGGCGCGGCGGCCGGCGCCCATGGCCAGGATCACAGTGGCGCCGCCGGTCACGATGTCGCCGCCCGCGAACACGCCGGGCACGCTGGTGGCCTGTGTATAGGCGTCGGCGACGATGTAGCCCCACTTGTTCAGTTCGAGTCCCGGCGTGGACTTGGTGACGATCGGGTTGGCCTTGGTGCCGAGCGCGTAGATCACGGTATCGCACTCGAGTTCGACAAACTCATCCAGCGGCACCGGCTTGCGGCGGCCCTTTTCGTCGGGCTCGCCCAGCATCATCTTCTGCACTTTCATGCCGCGCACACTGCCGTCGTCGTCGACCCGGATCTCCACCGGTGAATGCAGGAAGAAGAACTCGATGCCTTCCTCCTTCGCATGGCGCAGTTCCTCAATGCGCGCCGGCGCTTCGGCTTCGGTACGGCGGTACACGCAGCGCACCGTCGGTGTGCCGAGACGCTTGGACACGCGCAGGCAGTCCATCGCAGTGTTGCCGGCGCCAATCACGACCACGCTCTTGCCGAGCGTGACCGGCGTGTCAATGTAGGGGAACTTGTCACCGCCCATCAGGTTCACGCGCGTGAGGAACTCATTCGCGGAATACACCTGGCCGGCAAACTCGCCCGGGATGCCGAGGAAAGAGGGTGCTCCTGCGCCCGCGCCGACGAACACGGCGTCGTATTTCATCTCGTTCATCAACTGCAGCACCGAGAAGGTCTTGCCGATCACCTTGTTGGTTTCAAATTTCACGCCGAGCGACTTGAGGTTCTCGACCTCGCGGCTGATGATGTCGCGCGGCAGGCGGAACGACGGGATGCCGTACTGAAGCACACCGCCGACGACGTGCAGCGCCTCGTAGATGGTGACATCACAGCCATAGCGCAACACGTCAGCCGCCACCGCCAGCCCCGACGGGCCCGAGCCGACCACGGCCACGTTGCCCAACCTGCGCTCGAAGCGCGGCGGCGCGGCCGTGCGCGGTTTCGCGTTGTCGCCGACAAATCTCTCCAATCTTCCGATCGCCACCGACTCGAGCTTGCGGCCGACCACGCATTGCGCCTCGCACTGCGATTCCTGCGGGCATACGCGCCCGCAGATCGACGGCAGCAGATTGGTTTCGTTGATCACCGCCAGCGCGCCATCGATATCGCGCACCAGGATATGTTTGATAAAGCGCGGAATGTCGATCGACACCGGACAGCCTTCGATGCAGGCGGCCTTCGAGCACATGATGCAGCGCTCGGCTTCGGCGAGCGCGTCGGCCATCGAGTAACCGAGGTTGACTTCCTTGAAATTGCGCGAGCGCTCGAGCGCGTCGCGCTCGGGCATCTTCACTGCGTGTGGCGCCAGGTCCTTGTACTTCTTGTAGTTGTGCTTGTTCTGCTCGAACAGCATCTTCTCGACGTTGCAAACGTGCGCATAGTCGGTATTGGCGGTGGCCTCCTCGCCTTTGAACCGCTTCTGGCGCAGCATCAGCTCCTTGAAGTCGACCTTGTGGCCGTCGAAGTCCGGCCCGTCCACGCAGGCGAACTTGATTTCGTCGCCGACCGTCACGCGACACGATCCGCACATGCCGGTGCCGTCGACCATGATCGCGTTCAGCGACACCATGGTCTTGACCCCGAACGGCCGCGTGGTCTCGACGCAGGCGTTCATCATCGGCAGTGGTCCGATGGCGATGACCAGATCCGGCTTGTCGTTTTCGAGCACTTCCTTCAGCGCCGCGGTGACAAAGCCCGGCTTGCCGTAGCTGCCGTCGTCAGTGCAGACGATCAGGTTGTCGCAGTACTCGCCGAACTTGTCTTCCCAGAACACCAGGTCCTTGTTGCGGAAGCCGATGATCCCGGTGATGCGGTTGCCTGCTTCCTTGAACGCGCGCAACTGCGGATAGACGGGTGCCACGCCCAGGCCGCCGCCGACCAGCACCACGTGCCCGGCTTGGCTCACATGCTGCGGCAGCCCGAGCGGCCCGACGAAGTCCGCAAAGGTGTCACCCTCTTTGTAGTGATCGCGCATGTCCAGCGTCGTCTTGCCCAGCGCCTGGATCACGAGTGTCACGGTGCCCTTGTCGCGATCGTAATCGGCGACCGTCAGCGGAATGCGCTCGCTGCCCTCATGCAGGCGCAACATGATGAAGTGTCCGGGCTGTGACGATTTGGCGACATCAGGCGCCATTACGTCCCAGAGAAAGGTGGTGTCAGAAAAGGCTTCGCGCCGGATGATCTGGTACATGAAGCGCCCTTGGGTCAGTTGATTGATCGATGTGGCCGCCGATTCGCCATCGCGCCGTAGCGGCCGCGCGACATTCTCGACGCAAATTCGCAAGCCGTGTCGCTGCGCCCTATGGCGGCCTCGTACAGCCTTCTTGCGACGGATGCTCGCACTCGCCCATCGCTTACCGTTGACCACGATCAAGCACTTCAGCATGCGTGACCGCGTGTCGCATTGCGCAACAAGGACGCGGGAGCCGCGTTCGATCGTGTTGACTCCCGTCAAGCCGGCGGTGGTCCTGCGGGCGACACTGCGCAGCGTTGCATCGGAACGGGCAGCGCATCCTCAAGATGAAAACCGAACTCAATTTCGCAGCCGGCGTCGGTCTGGCCGACGCGGCCCGCAAGAGCCGCTGGCCGGCGCGTATGGACCTCGCTCAGAGCCTCAGCGGCCTGGTGCTGGGGCTCTTCATGTGGGGCCACATGTTCTTCGTCTCGTCGATCCTGCTCGGCAAGGATGCGATGTGGACGATAACCAAGCTGTTTGAAGGGTATTTCTTCTTCGGTCGCTCTTATCCCGGCATGGTGTCGGTCATCGTCGGCAGCGTGCTCGCCCTGATCGTGCTGCACGCGTTCCTGGCGATGCGCAAGTTTCCTGCCAACTACCGGCAGTGGCAGACCTTCGCCGCGCATCGCGCACTGATGCACCACGGCGACACGACGCTGTGGTGGATTCAGGTGATCACCGGCTTTGCCCTTTTCTTCATGGCGTCGGTTCATCTCTATCAGATGCTGATGCATCCGGGGCTGATCGGCCCGTACGAGTCATCCGATCGCGTGTGGAGCGGGCGCTGGTGGCCGCTGTATCTGCCGATGCTGTTCGCGATTGAACTGCACGCCGGAATCGGGCTGTATCGACTGGCAGTGAAGTGGGGCTGGTTCGTCGGCGCTGATGCCAACGCCGGCCGGCGCCGTCTGCAGACGATCAAATGGACACTGACCGCATTCTTCGTGGTGCTCGGGCTGGCGACACTCGCCGCCTACATCAAGATCGGCATCGAACACGCAGATCGGGTGGGTGAGACGTACACGCCCGCATGGGTCAAGCCGGCGGGAGGATCGCGATGAACGTCATCTACACCGACGTCCTGGTGATCGGCGGCGGGCTCGCAGGACTGCGGCTGGCGGTTGCGGCCAAGCATCGCGGACATGACGCGATCGTGCTGTCGCTGGTGCCGCCCAAGCGCTCGCACTCCAAGGCGGCGCAGGGTGGCATGCAGGCATCGCTCGGCAACGTGATCAAGGGGCAGGGCGACAACGAAGACGTGCACTTCGAAGACACGGTGCGCGGGTCCGACTGGGGCGCCGATCAGGAAGTCGTGCGCATGTTCGTGAACACCGCGCCCAAGGCGGTGCGCGAACTGGCGGCGTGGGGCGTGCCATGGAGCCGGGTGCGCAAAGGCGATCGCACCGTCATCATCAACGGGCAGAAAGTCACGATCACCGAGCGCGACGAGGCGCACGGCCTGGTCGCGCAACGCGACTTCGGCGGCACCAAGAAGTGGCGCACTTGCTACGTGTCGGACGGCACCGGGCACGCAATGTTGCAGGCGGTCGGGGACCAGGCGATCGGCAACGGCATCACCGTGCATGAGCGCGTCGAGGCGCTTGCGCTGATTCACGACGGCCAGCGCTGCTATGGCGCCGTGGTGCGCAACCTGATCACGGGCGAACTGGCCGCGTATGTGGCCAAGGCCACCGCGCTCGCCACCGGGGGCGCGGGGCGGCTGTATCGCGTGACCACGAACGCAGTGATCAATGAAGGCATTGGCCACGCGATCGCACTGGAAACCGGGGTGGCCGCACTCGGCAACATGGAGGCGGTTCAGTTTCATCCGACCGGCATATTCCCCGCCGGCATCCTGGTCACCGAAGGCTGCCGCGGCGACGGCGGTCTGCTGAAGGACGTCGACGGCCACCGTTTCATGCCGGACTACGAGCCGGAGAAGAAGGAACTCGCGTCGCGCGACGTGGTGAGCCGCCGGATGGAACAGCATATCGCCAGCGGCAAGGGGGTGAAGTCACGCTTCGGCGATCACCTCTGGCTCGACATCACGCTGCTGGGTGAATACCACATCAAGCACAACCTGCGCGAGGTTTATGACATCTGCCACTACTTCCTCGGCGTCGACCCGATCAAGGAATGGGTTCCCGTGCGCCCGGCGCAGCACTACACGATGGGCGGCCTGCGCACGCTGCCGACGGGCGAAAGCCCGACGCTGAAGGGCTTGTTTGCCGCGGGTGAGGCGGCCTGCTGGGACATGCATGGCTTCAACCGGCTCGGCGGCAATTCGGTGGCCGAGACGGTGGTGGCCGGCATGATCGTCGGCGAGTTCATCGCCGACTTCTGCGAACGCGGGGATCTCGACATCCCGCTCGGCCTGGTGCGCGAGACGGTCGAGCGTGAGCGTGCCAAGCTCGACGCGCTGCTCAGTGGCAAGGGAGGCGAAAGCGCGCCGGTGCTCAAGGCGGAGATGCAGACGCTGATGACCGACAAGGTCGGCATCTTCCGTACGGGTGAAAACCTGACGCAGGCCGTGGAAACGCTGCAGCAGCTGCTCGCCCGCAGCCGCAACATCGGCGTGCCGTACAAGGCAAACGGCGCCAACCCGGAGCTCGTGACCGCGTACCGCACGCAGAAGATGATCAAGCTCGCGCTGACGATCGCCTACGGCGCGCTGGTGCGCACCGAAAGCCGCGGCGCGCATTTCCGCAACGATTTTCCCCGCCGCAACGACGCGGAATGGCTCAAGCGCACGCTGGCGACGTGGAAGAGTGATTCCGACACGTTGCCCACGCTGACCTACGAACCGTTGAATGTCCGGCGCATGGAACTGCCGCCAGGCTGGCGCGGCTACGGCGCGAAGGACTACGTCGATCATCCCGACACCGCGGCGCGGATGGCGGAGATCGAGGCGATGAAACAGAAGCTCGCCGGTGCGGATCGTTTCAGTCTGCAGCAGGCGCTGATGCCGTTCGAGCAGCTGCTGCCGCCGCGGCTGCGCGGCCGCAACGAACGCATCGATGAGCCGTTGCCCGTCAAGGCGGCCAAATGAGCGGCCAAATGAGAGAAATGCAATGAGCAGCGTCACTACCGGACAGAAGATCCGCCTGCATATCCTGCGCTACAACCCGCAGAAGAAAGACGACGCGCCGCGCGTGCAGACCTACGAGGTCGAAGAAGCCGACGGCATGACGCTGTTCATCGCCTTGAACGAAATCCGCGACAAGCAGGACCCGTCGCTGTCGTTCGACTTCGTCTGCCGCGCCGGCATCTGCGGCAGCTGCGGGATGATGATCAATGGCCGTCCGGGGCTGGCCTGCCGCACGCTGACGAAGAACGTCGGACCCGACATCAATCTGGCGCCGCTGCCGGTGTTCGAGCTGATCGCGGACCTGTCGGTCAACACCGGCAAGTGGATGCGCGCGATGAGCGAGCGGCTCGAGACCTGGGTGCACACGAAGCAGCAGGAGCTCGATCTGACGCGCATCGAGCAGAGGATGGAACCCGAGCTGGCGGAGAAGATCTACGAGCTCGACCGCTGCATCGAATGCGGCTGTTGCGTCGCCGGCTGCGGCACCGCGCGCATGCGCGAGGACTTTGTCGGTGCGGTGGGACTGAACAAGATTGCGCGCTTCCGCCTCGATCCGCGCGATGGGCGCTCCGATGCGGACTATTACGAGCTGGTCGGCGACGACGACGGCGTGTTCGGCTGCATGTCGCTGCTCGCCTGCCACGACGTGTGCCCGAAGGAACTCCCGTTGCAGACGCAGATCGCGTTCGTGCGGCGGAAGATGGTGTCGCAGGGGTTGAAGTAGCGAGCGCCCGTCGCCGGGTCACTCGGGTCCGATCGGCAATCGATTTGGCTGCCGCTTTTCGATCGCCCACTTGAGCAGCGCCGCGCAGCGGAAGACGCCGTGCGCGAACTTGCTGTAGGGCAGGGTGGCGAACAGCGCCATCACCACGCCCAGGTGCACCGCGAGCAGCAATGACATGGCCGCGCTGTCGCGCCAGAGCAGCAGCGCGCATCCGGTGAGGCTCGTCAAGAACAGCAGCGCGATGAAGCCGCGGTCCATCGGCTTCTGTGCGGCGTCGCCGTGCTGCGGATGGCGCTTCATATTCAGCCACAACAACCCCACCGGCCCGATCAGCAGGCCGATGCCGCCTGCGGTGCCGAGCACCACCGGCAAGCTCGTCAGCGCGTACGGCGCGTGCCAGCCGAACGCGTAGTGGTACAGCGTGGCAACGCTGGTGGCGGCGAAGCAGAGCAGAAAGCCGTAGAAAGTGAAGTGGTGAAAACGCCGCCGCGCCAGCGTGAAGGCGTCGTCCGCCTCGTTGCAGCCTTCGCCATGGCCGCCGTCGAGATACTTCAGGCGCAGGGTGTCGCGCGTGGCCTCGCTGATCGCCGCGCCTGACGCTGCGCCCGGTGACAGGTCGCGCCAGAAGCGGCGCACGCCGATCGCGAGCGCGAGTGTGGCGAACAGGAAGACCGGCGCAAACATCGACACCAGCAGGTTATGCGGGAATACCGCGTAGAAATTGCCGGCGAGAGGCGTGCTCCAAATCGTGCGGCTCAGTGCGAGTGCCAGCAGCAGAAACAGCGCGAGCCCGGCCGCCAGCGCGAGCGCAAGCGTCAATCCGTTGCGCTGGTACAGCACGCCAAGCGCGCGCGGCCACGCATAGTCGGCATACGTCCGCGCCCGCACCCGCGCCATTGCCTGCGGGACGTTCACTGCAAAGGCATGCGGCGGCGCGTACTGGCACGCATGCAGGCAAGCGCCACAGTTGTGGCACAGGTTGGCGAGGTAATGGGTATCGGCGCTGCCGAACTCGAGGCGCCGCGTCATTGCGGGGAACACCGCGCAGAAGCCTTCGCAGTAGCGGCAGGCATTGCAGATCTGCAGCACGCGCGCGACCTCCGTCTCGTTCGCGCGCAGGTGCAGCGTGGCTGCTGCCAGTGCGCTGGCTTCGCGCGTCAGCGCCTCAAGCGGCGGCACGCTGGGCTCCGCGCGACGCCGAAGCGGCCGCCGATGCGCCGGCGATGCGACCGAACACCGTGCCGAGCGTCATTCCCACGCCGGCGGTGTAACCCTTGCCGAGCACATTTCCGGCCATCACTTCGCCGGCGGCGAAAAGATTGGCGCTGGCCCTGCCGCCAAAGTGAATCGCCGCGCACTCGTCGACCTTGACGCCGAGATAGGTGAACGTGATGCCGGGCCGCAGCGCATAACCGCAGTACGGCGGCACATCGATCGGCAGTGCCCAGTTGCTCTTGCGCGGGGCGAGCCCTTGCGTGCTGTTGCCATCGAGCACCGCATGGTCGAATTCCTTCGGCGCACAGGCGCGGTTGTATTGCTGCACCGTCGCGGTGAGCTTCGCGGCATCCAGCCCCAGGCCGCGTGCGAGTTCGGCCAGCGTATCGGCCTTCACGCCCGGGAACACCGGCGGCATGAAGCGGCCGATCGCCTTGGCGTCGATGATCGAATAGGCGATCTGCCCCGGCTGCTGCGCGACGAGGCGCCCCCAGATCGCGTAGCGCTTGGGCCAGAAGTCCTCGCCCTCGTCGTAGAAGCGCTCGCCGTCGCGATTGATGACGATGCCGAGCGACACGCAGTCCACCCGCGTGCAGATGCCGCCGTCGTATTCGGGTGCACGCGCATCGATCGCTACCGCATGGCATTGCGTCGGATCGCCGATCTGATCCGCGCCTTTCGCCAGCAGCGCCTTGAGCAGCACGCCTTGGTTAAAACGTGTGCCGCGGATCAGGAAGTGGTCGGCCGCCCATTCGCCCCGCTCGTTGCGACCCCATGCCTCCCGCAGCCACGCGCGGTTCGATTCGAAGCCGCCGCTCGCCACCACGCAGGCTTTTGCTTCGATGCGTTGCGTGCCTTGCCGCGTCGTGACCAGCGCCGCGTAGAACACGCCGTCGCGCACGTCGAGTTCAACCACTTCATGCTCATAACGGATCTCGATGCCGAGTGCCTCGGCGCTGCGGTAGTACGCGTTGACGAGCGCCTTGCCGCCGCCCATGAAGAACGCGTTGGTGCGCGAAAGATGCAACGTGCCCGACAGCGACGGCTGGAAATGCACGCCGTGCCGGCGCATCCAGTCACGACAATGCGCGGATTCGCGGATCGCCCGCCGCGCCAGCGATTCATCGGTAAGTCCGCCGGTGACTTTCAACAGGTCCTGCCAGTACTCCTCTTCCGGATAGGCACCGGTCAGCACATCCTGCGGCGCGTCGTGCATGCAACGCAGGTTGCGGGTGTGGCTCGAATTGCCGCCGCGCCATTCGCGTGGCGCCGACTCGAGCAGCAGGACGCGCGCGCCGGCTTCACGCGCCGTCAACGCCGCACATAACGCCGCGTTGCCGCCGCCGATCACGATCACATCAAACATCGATCAGGTTTCCTGATTGCGCGTTGGTCGCGATGTTCGCATGCGCCCGCATCCAGTGCCGGTCACGCTCGTCTGTTGCAAAAAACATCCTTCCCAAACGCAAGCCGCCCCCGTTCTTGACCCGCGGCACGATTCCGGAGGGCTGCTCGTCGAGAATTTTGCTCGGAGACACGCACCAGGAAGCCCTACCAAACCAGTTTGTTTTTCTTTCACTTGCCAACGGAGGTCACTATGGCAAATGCGCTCACCACAAGTGGCGCGCCCGCCGCCGGGACCCCGGCCACCCAGAAGGTGGACCACGGGTTCAGCTGGAAAGCGCTGGCGCCGGTTCTCGTCGCCGTCGCGATTGCAATCATCCCCGCGCCTGAAGGACTCGCGCCGCATGCGTGGTACTTCTTCGCGCTGTTTGCCGGCGTCATCGTCGGCCTGATGCTCGAACCGCTGCCTGGTGCGGCGATCGGCCTGATTGGCGTGGTGCTCGTCACCCTGCTCGCGCCGTATGTGCTGTTCGCGCCGGCCGAACTGGCCAAGCCCGGCTTCAAGGCAGCCAACGCATCGCTCACCTGGGCGCTGTCGGGATTCGCCAATTCGACGGTATGGCTGATCTTCGCCGCGTTCATGTTTGCGTTGGGTTATGAGAAGACCGGTCTCGGTCGTCGCATTGCGCTGGCGCTCGTCCAATGGATGGGCAAACGTACGCTGACGCTCGGCTACGCGGTCACGATTGCGGACCTGCTGCTGGCGCCGTTCACGCCGTCAAATACGGCGCGCAGCGCGGGCACGGTGTTCCCGGTGATCCGCAACCTGCCGGCGTTGTATCAGAGCGAGCCCAATGATCCTTCGTCGCGCCGCATCGGCGGCTACCTGATGTGGGTGGCGATCGCCGCAACCTCCATCACGAGCTCGATGTTCGTCACTGCGCTGGCACCCAACCTGCTGGCGATCGAAATGGCGAACAAGACCGCGAAGGTGGCCATCAGCTGGACCGACTGGTTTGTTGCGTTCGCGCCGGTCGGCATCGTGCTGCTGCTGGTGCTGCCACTGGTCGCGTACTTCGTCTATCCGCCGCAGGTGAAAAGCGGTGAGGAAGTGCCGAAGTGGGCCAAAGTCGAACTCGGCAAGCTTGGCGGCCTGACGACGCGTGAGATAGAGCTCGCGATGCTGGTGCTGCTGGCGCTGGCGCTGTGGATCTTCGGCGGCGACTACATCAATGCCACCACCGTGGCGATAGCCGTCATCACACTGATGGTGATCCTGCGCGTGGTGAGCTGGGACGACATCCTCGCCAACAAACAGGCGTGGAACACGTTGGTGTGGTTCGCCACCCTGGTCGCGCTGGCCGACGGGCTGAATCGAGTCGGCTTCGTCAAATGGTTTGCCGATACAGCCGGCGCGCACATGACCGGTTTCTCGCCGATGATGGCGATGCTGCTGCTGGTGGCGGTGTTCTTCTTCACGCACTATCTCTTCGCCAGCATCACCGCGCACGTGACCGCGATGTTGCCGGTCATGCTCGCGGTCGGGATGGGCGTCCCGGGAATGGACGTGCGCCTGTTCGCGATGCTGCTGATGTTCACGCTCGGCATCATGGGCATCCTCACCCCCTACGCGACCGGCCCGAGCCCCGTCTACTACGGCAGCGGCTACATCCCCGGCAAGGACTACTGGCGGCTGGGCGCGATCTTCGGCGTGCTGTTCATCGTCGCACTGCTCGCGATCGGCGTGCCGTGGATGATGATGTAAGGCATTGCCTGTGATCGAAGAGCGGGGCGTCTGGACGCCCCGCTTTGTCTTCGTGCGTTGCTGCGGCACAACCGGCAAACCCGCGTAGCCCCGGCGGTCCAATTGGATTCGGAACTCGCACGCCGAAACTGGTGGTTCATCGAGACAGAATTCAGGCATCCGAAGGCGACCTGCTGAAACATCCGGGCTAAGCTGCACGCCCAGTCCGGTCACAGAGTACGCCATGGAAGTCCTCTTTCTGCTCGCGCTGATCCTGCTCAACGGCGCCTTTGCGATGGCCGAGATCTCGCTCGTCACCGCACGTAGGACGCGCCTGCAGGCGCTGGTCGACGACGGCGACGCCAACGCCGCGGTCGCGCTCGCGCTCAACGAGCATCCGACGCGCGTGCTGTCGACCGTGCAGGTCGGCATCACGTCGATCGGCATCCTGTCGGGCATCGTCGGCGAGGCGGCATTCGCCGCGCCGTTGACCGAGTGGCTCGTCGGAATGCGGATCGAGCGTGAAATCGCGTACTGGGTCGCCGCCGGGTTCGTGGTCTTGATCGTGACCTACTTCTCGATCGTGCTAGGCGAACTGGTTCCCAAGCGCATCGGGCAGATCAATCCCGAAAACATCGCGCGGCAGGTCGCACGCCCGATCCGCTTGCTGGCTGCGCTCGCCGGGCCGTTCGTGAGACTGTTGTCGAATTCGACCGACCTGATCCTGCGGCTGATCGGAGTCCGGCACTCGGACGCCAGCGCAGTGACCGAAGAAGATATCCACGCGCTGATCAAGGAAGGCTCCGAGTCGGGCGTGATCGACGCGCAGGAGCGCACGATGGTGCGCAACGTGTTCCGGCTCGACGACCGCCAGGTCGCGTCGCTGATGACGCAGCGCTCCGACATCGTCTTTCTCGATCTCGAAGAGCCGCTGGAGGTCAACCTGCAGAAGGTCGCCGAGAGCGAGCACGCGCGCTTTCCGGTGTGCCGCGGCGACGTGCGCGACGTGGTCGGCGTGGTCAGCGCCCGCAGCTTGCTGCAGCAGTCGGTGCAGACGGGGAAGATCGACCTGCAGGCGGCGCTGAAGCCGCCCGTGTTCGTTCCCGAATCACTGACCGGGATGGAACTGCTCGAGAACTTCCGCGCGTCGCCGACGAGCCTGGCACTGGTGGTCGACGAATACGGGGAAGTGCAGGGAATCGTCACGCCGCAGGACGTTTTCGAGGCGATCGCCGGCGAGTTCAAGACGCCGCGGCTCGAGGATGCGTGGGCGGTGCCGCGCAAAGACGGCTCATGGCTGCTCGACGGCCTGATCCCGATTCCCGAACTGAAGGACCGGCTTGAGCTGGACGCCGTGCCGGACGAGGACCTCGGCCGCTACAACACCCTATCCGGCATGATGATGTTGCTGCTCGGCCGCGTACCGCGCGCCGGCGATCACGCGGAGTGGGAGGGCTGGCGCTTCGAGATCGTGGACATGGACGGCCATCGCATTGACAAGGTGCTGGCGGCACGCGAGCCGGTCACGGAGGCCGGCGCGTCGTCCGGAAAGTCGCTGCCGTGACCAATCGTTCCGTCGAGTTCTTCGACCGTCAGTTTGATCAGCAGGCGCGTGCCCGCGTATTCGAGCTCAATCCATTCGAGACGCTCTCGCTCGAGTTCGCGCGCGGCGACGTGCTCGACTTCGGCTGCGGCCTCGGCAACCTCGCGGTAACCGCCGCGCGCCGCGGGTGCCGGGTGGAGGCACTCGATGCAAGCCCGCACGCAATCGAAAGCCTGCGCGAACGCGCGACCGTCGAGCAGTTGCCGATCGATGCGCAGCTCGCCGATGCGACGGCCTGGCGGCCGCATCAGGAATTCGACACCATCGTCTGCATTGGCCTGCTGATGTTCATTGACTGCGACACGGCCGAAGCCCTGCTGCGGCGGTTGCAGGGCGCGCTGCGGGCCGGCGGCACCATGATCGTCAACGTGCTGGTGCGCGGCACGACGTTCATGGACATGTTCGATCCCGACGCGTATTGCCTGTTCGAGCCGGAGCGGCTCACCGCGCTGTTCGCGGGCTGGGACATCGTCCGCTGCGACGACGAGCGTTTTCCGGCACCGCACGAGACGGTCAAGGTCTTCCGTACCGTGGTGGCGCGCCGGCCGGCGGCGGTCTCCTAGCCCGGCTTCGTCTTCGACGTCAGCACGCCGAACGTCGCGGGGATGTCGGCATAGAACAGATCGACGCCTTCCTGCGCGAGCAGGTCGAGCAGCTTCTGTTTCTCCGCGGCGTTCACGATGAACTCGACCTCGACGATCAGGCTGCCGCCGAGTTCGAAGAAGCGATCCTCGTGCATCACGTGATGGCGCCCGAAACCCGCCATCGCGTGAAACGCCGAGCCGCCGCGAATGCCCATCTTGTTGGCGGTGTACAGCAGCCACTCCCACAGCGGTTTGCCGTGCAGCCGATGGCTTTGTGTCACGTAGAAGCGCAGGAACGAGCCTTCCATCGCGTCCTCCCTTAGAGCTTGTCCGTAAATAATTCGTGCGTGCGACGGGCC
>Ga0209261_10000024_pt1 | contig 38384 bp, 26 predicted proteins | sample DOMMetBare1Fresh_FD_187470 | JGI IMG/M metagenome (GOLD analysis project Ga0209261, IMG submission 187470) | Wetland sediment microbial communities from St. Louis River estuary, USA, under dissolved organic matter induced mercury methylation -... | ecosystem: Environmental > Aquatic >...
GTAAGTGAAACAATTTAATGCCGCATTTTATCCCTGACTCACCCCACATCCGCAAGCGGACGTCCCCCCTCTCTACTTGTAGAGAGGGGCAAAGCGAGAGTTGCGAGCTTGGGGTGAGTCATCAAAACAATGAATTGAAATACGACATTTATTTATTCTTTTAACTTAGTTAATTTTCATCCATGAAAAAGACACTTTGGGACTTCATCCTTTGCCTTGTACTGTTCATTCCATCAGGATTTTCGCAATCCGTAAATATTACCTATCCAAATACTTCCATCCAGGCTACCTATGCTGCCGGAATGCTGCAGAAGGCGCTGGAAAATAAAGGATATTCGCTAACAGCAGGGTCAAAATCCGATTTTGAAATTAATCTGACCGTCAACTCGAATAGTCTGACCAGCGAGGCATTTTCTGTCGTGACAGGAAAGAAGAAAATTACAATTACGGGTGGCGACAACAGAGGACTGATTTACGGAAGTTTATCAGTTGCCGAAGATATCCGAAATGGTACTCGTCTCGAAAATATTAAACCCAGGAGCGAGAAGCCTCATTATTCCCTGCGTGCTGTGAAGTTTGATCTACCCTGGGACACCTACCGTCATAGTTATGCGCTTGATTTGCATCTGGAAACCTGCAAGGACACCAATTACTGGAAAGCGTTTCTGGATATGATGGCTGAAAATCGATTGAATTCGTTGTCGCTTTGGAATTTGCATCCCTACACGTTCATGATTAAACCTAAAAATTTTCCGGAAGCATCACCGTTTAATGATGCTGAAATGAAAGAATGGCAGAAGCTTTTTACAAGTATTTTCCGAATGGCCAAAGAGCGCGCCATAGACACTTATATCATTCCGTTCAACATTTTTGTAAGTCCGGAGTTCTCTAGGGCGCATAACGTGAACATGGATAACCTCGATCATCACTTTTTTATCAAGGGAGATACGTCGGCTCTGGTCAAGCGTTATACTCAGGAATGTGTGACACAAATGCTTCAGGAATATCCGGATATTACCGGCATGGGACTCACCTTGGGTGAAGGAATGGGAGGAATGACACCGCAGCAAAGGGAAGGCTGGATGCGGGAAACCATCATCGAAGGTATGCGATTGTCAGGCCGAAAATTAAAATTGATTCACCGGATTCCTTTTTCAAGTACGACAGGTTCTTTAGGAATTACCAGCATTGAAACTGAAAAACTAACGAGAAAGGCCATTGAAGAGGAAGGTGAATTTTCATTTCTTCAGGCACCTGTTTATGCAGATTTAAAATACAACTGGTCGCACGCCCACTCAACTCCCAAGTTGGTAAAAGTTCATGGAGGTAAACTTTACGATACTTATTTCGTGCCTGAACCTAAAAATTATAAAATTAGCTGGACGGCCAGAAATGAAGATTTCTTCTGTCTTCGTTGGGGAGTGCCCGAATTTGTCCGCGCGCACATTGCCGAAAATAATCAGTCGTACGTTGGTGGCTATTTCATTGGTTCTGAAACCTATATTCCGGCCAAAGACTATTTTACCAATCCGACCATTCCGGCAAATTGGAATTATGCTTTTGAACGGCAATGGTTGTTCTACAAAATTTGGGGGCGATTGCTATATAATCCAACAACTCCGGATGCTGTTTTTCAGGCGGAGTTTAACCGCCGCTACGGAAATGATGGAGAGAACTTGTTGAAAGCCTCAGCGCTGGCAGGAACAACTCCTCTTCGACTCGCTTCGATGTTTGAATTCACTTTCGATTTAACGCTTTACAGCGAAGGGTTTATGGCCATTGACAATAGTGTTAAAAGGCTGGAATATATTTCGGTAGACAGGTTAATCAATCAGCCGGTAACGGCTCCGGATTATGTATCGGTAAAGGATTATGTAGCTACAACCATGTCTGGTGGCAAGTTTACTTCCGAAAAAATAACGCCGCCGATTTTAATCAATATGCTTGAGCGAGATTGCAATGCCGCGCTTGATCTGGTCAAAAACATCAATACTACCAGCAATACAGCATTAATGTTTGAAGTGGCTGATATTAAAACATGGGCCAATTTAGGATTGCATTTTGCTGAAAAGCTAAAAGGAGCAGTTGCTCTTCATACTTACCGTTTAAGGGGAGGTTTGGAAAACAAGCAGAATGCCATTACCCATCTGGGAAAAGCACTGGACTATTGGAATACGGTTGTCAAAATAACCAGGCCAATTTACAACAACATGCCGCTGGTACATTTGAGCGAACAAAACGGTGAACGCACGAAAGAAAATCAGTATTTAGAGTTCCATTGGGAAAAATTACAGCCCGATGTTGCCAGGGATGTGGAAATTACCAGAAATGCGATGGTTGAAGATGGAAAGTAATGTATGAAAACTACTGTTATGTCAACATTATACTGTCGAAGTCAGGTCACCCTGAACTTGTTTCAGGGTCTCATAGACGAAGAGATGCCGAAACAAGTTCGGCATGACATCGCGACAAGGGCTTGTTGACACGAAACAAGATATTCTTTTACCGAAAAAACTATTCGACTTCTTCTAGGTCAAAACCTACCTTTTTTAAATCATCCCAAAATCCCGGATATGATTTCGTAATCACCATCGGGTCGACAATTGAAACCGGCCCGTATGTTTGGCAAGCCGGAGCAAATGCCATCGCCATGCGATGATCGTGGTAAGTTTCAATTTCAGGAATAGCTTGCTTTTCGAGCGGGAAAGTGCTGTCCCATTTCAGTTCTCCGTGAGCCGGTTCGGTAATCTGAGCTCCAAACTTGGCCAATTCATCCTGAAGTGCGGCAATGCGGTTGGTTTCCTTTATTTTAAGGGTTTCCAATCCGGTAAAATGAAACGGAATATGTTTCATCACGCACAAAACAGCGAAAGTCTGCGCGACATCCGGGTTTTCAATAAAATTGAGTTGCAAATATTTTGGCAATGGTTGTCCATTTTTTATCAGCATTGAGCCTTTTTCAGTTGCGACAGTTCCAATACCTAATTGTTCGAACCATTGAGCGATCATGGCATCACCCTGTAAACTTTCAGTGCTGAGTCCAATCAATTCAACATCAACATCGTCAGCTAAAACAGCCATTTCGTACCAATACGATGCTCCTGACCAATCGGCTTCCACCGAGAATGCACGAGCCACATATTTTTGTTCGGCAATGCGAATTTCGTTGCCTTTCCAGACATGCTGTACACCGAATTGTTCCATCAGTTTCAGCGTCATTTCGATGTATGACCGTGAAGTTATTTTATTTTTCAGGCGCAAGGTCAGGCCATTTTCAATGGTAGGCGCAATCATTAACAACGCCGAAATATACTGACTGCTAACACTTCCATCCAGTTCGAGAACACAGCCTTTTAGGTGTGAGCCGTAAATTTTTAAAGGAGGAAATCCCTCATTTTCGAGGTATTCAATTCTTGCTCCGAGTTTGTTCAAGGCATCAACCAGTATCCCAATCGGACGCTGTTTCATTCGTTCGGATCCGGTAATGGTCCACTCGCCCACAATCTGAGACAGGTAAGCAGTCAGGAAGCGCATGGCCGTTCCGGCATGGCCAATATCGAAATGATTGGTATTCGAATTGAAAACCTGTTCCATCACACGGGTATCGTCGCTGTCCGAAAGATTTTCAATCGGGTAGGGGCTGTAACTCAAAGCATGGATAATCAGTGCCCGGTTAGCCACACTTTTTGATCCTGGAAGTTCAATACTTCCTTTCAGGGTTTTATCGGATTTGGAAACGAGGTATTTCATGAGAAAGAGTTTAAAGTTCCAAGTTCCAAGTTCCAAGTGAAAAACGACTTGGAATTTGGAACCTGAAACCTGGAACTAAATGTTTTTATAGTAATTCAGCGCTTCAATAATCAGCTCATTCGAACAATCCACATTAATCTCCACTTTCCCAATTTCAGGAATTAGAGTGAAATTGATGCGTTTGCCTTCATTCTTTTTATCATGGGTCATGAGTTGGTACAAAGCTTCAAAATCGCTTTCCTGAATATCGAATTTGCCGTATTTGGTAATCATCCACGAAGAAATAGAGTTCAGTTCTTCGATTCCCAGTCCGCATTGTTTTACCGACAAATAAAGTTCGGCAATCATTCCGTAAACCACCGCATAACCATGTAAAATGGGGCGACCTGTTTTCATGGCATAACTCTCGAATGCGTGTCCAACGGTGTGCCCGAAGTTTAGTGCTTTCCGGATGTTTTGTTCCGTCAGATCGTTCAGTACATGCCATTCTTTCACAGCAACAGAATGCCTGATTATTTCCTGAAGCGCATCGTAATCTATGTTTTGCATATCATATTCCAGCAACTCCTCCCAGTGCTCAAGGCTTTTAATCAAGCCATGTTTCAGCATTTCAGCATAACCTGAAAGGAAATTCTCGCGATCAATCGTTTTCAGAAAATTAGTGTTGATGATGACCGAATTCGGTTCCATGAAAACGCCAATTTCATTTTTTAACCCGTTAAAATTGAAGCCGGTTTTTCCTCCCAATGAAGCATCAACCTGCGCCAAAAGAGTTGTCGGGATGTTAATAAAATCCAATCCACGCTTGAAAGTTGAAGCTGCGAACCCACCCAGATCGGTGAGCATTCCCCCGCCAATGTTGATTAGCAGCGATTTTCGATCGGCGCCATTGTTGCTTAGAAAATCCCAGACTAGTCCTACCGATTGAATATTTTTATTTTCTTCTCCGGAAGGAATTGCAATTTGCCTAATCGAAAATTCGTCAATAACAGATTGAATCAGTGGTAAACAAAAGCCAGAGGCAATTTGATCGGTAAGTAAAAACACCTTTCCTGCCGGGTAGTTTCCGACAATTTTCCGAAGTTCTGTCTCTATCTGTTGTGAAAAGATAATATTTGAATGTACTTTTGAGTCAGTCATGTGCGTTTCAATTTGACTTTCGGCAAAGTTAAGCTAATTTGTCAATGGTTAGAATTTGTCAGTCAAAAGGCCAGAATATTTACAATTTTATCAAATATCATGGAAGTATCGAATCAGGCAAGAAGTAAGAAAATAAAACGGGGATTTAACTTTACAGGTATTGCAATTGTCCTGATTGGACTGGCATTTCTGGGACTGGGAATGCATGTAGCAGTCTTAATAACTGTTGGGGTGTTTACCGCATATGTCGGAATCTCCATGTATGCCAACCTTTGTTACGTGTATTTCAGTACGAACAACGGGAAAATTTTAATTCGTTATTTTCCTGTAATTTCTATCCTGAAAAAAGAATATGAAGCCATAGAGTTTCCACACCAGGCATTGGTAAATTTCAAGATTGAAAAGGCTTTGGGTTTTACTGATCTGTTTATTGTGATCAAAACCAAACGCGGAATTGCAGAGTATCCTTCTGTTAGCCTGGCCGCTTTGAGTAAAGATGAAATTGAGAAAATCGGTTTGGCTTTATCCGAAATCAGGAGAAATAACCAGAAGGGTGTTTAATTACATCTGAGGATTTCTTAATTTTATGGTAAATCTTTACCAATGGAAATCGCTGACAACCTTGCCTATAAAATTGCCATTTCATTAATTCCCGGAATTGGTTCAGTTACAGCCCGGAACCTGATTGCCTATGTGGGCAGTGTTGAAGGTGTATTTCTGGAGAAGGAGAAGAACCTGATGAAAATACCGGGTATCGGTGAGGTGAATGCGCAGAAAGTTGTCAGGCAGGATGTTTTGGAGCGCGCCAAACATGAAGTAGATTTTATCCAAAAAAATCAAATTCAAACCTTTTTTTATCTCGATGAAAATTACCCTTCACGCTTAAAAAACTGCAGCGATGCTCCCATTGTATTGTATTTTAAAGGAAATGCAAATCTGAATGAAAAGCGGATAATTTCTGTGGTAGGTACCCGAAATGCAACAAATTATGGTAAGGATATCTGTGATGATTTGATCCGGAATTTTTCAGAGAAGAGCTATCGTGTGCTGGTTATTTCCGGATTAGCGTATGGAATTGATATTCATGCCCACAAAGCCTGCCTGAAATACAATGTGCCGACAGTTGGTGTATTTGCACATGGACTGGACACCATTTATCCTGATATTCATTCGCCAGTTGCCAACAAAATGCTTGAAAACGGAGGAATGCTCAGTGATTTCATCAGCGAAACCAAAATCGAAAGGCAAAATTTTCTGCGCCGGAACAGAATAATTGCTGGTTTGGCTGATGCAACTGTAATTGTTGAGTCCGCAGAAAAAGGCGGAGCGTTGGTCACTGCCGATATTGCCAATTCATATAACCGCGATGTATTTGCCTTTCCCGGAAGGTGTACAGATTTGTATTCCCGTGGCTGTAATAAAATTATCAAACTCAATGAAGCAACTTTAGTCGAAAGTCAGGCTGATATTGAAAGGGCTATGAACTGGGATGTCAAAACTACTGCCGGAAGAGTGGTACAAACTTCTCTATTCATTGAACTATCTTCGGAAGAACAAAAGCTCATTGATTTGTTAAAAGAAGGCGACCGCTTTGTAGATGAAATTACCATGGAAACTCAAATGCCGATGAGTAAAGTTTCAGCCTTGCTTCTTGGACTTGAGTTTAAAGGAATGGTGGTTAGTTTGCCAGGGAAGATGTATCGATTGAAGTAAAATCGAAAATAAGCCACTATCTTTGCGGCATGACCACATTTGAAGATTTAAAAATAAGCAAGTCGGTTTTAAAAGCGATTGAAGAACTGGGTTTTACCGAGCCAACGCCCATTCAGCAAAAGGCGATCCCCATGATTCGTTCAGGAGTGGATGTGCTGGGAATTGCACAAACCGGAACAGGCAAAACTGCGGCCTACTTTATTCCTCTCATCATGAAACTGGTGAAAGCCGAGGGAAACGACCCGCGTGCCATCGTTCTGGTTCCGACACGCGAATTGGCTATTCAGGTGGGTGAAGATCTGGAAGACCTGACCAAATTCACCAATCTGCGCCGTGCAACCGTTTATGGCGGTGTTGGCTGGACTAAACATGCTGAATTGATTAAACCCGGAGTTGACATTCTGGTTGCTACACCCGGACGATTGTGGGATTTGTACCGCGCCGAAGCTGTTTCATTTAAAAAAGTCAAGACACTGGTTATTGACGAAGCCGACCGGATGCTGGATATGGGTTTTATGCCTCAAATCCGAAATTTTCTGGAAGTGCTTCCTGTGAAGAGGCAAAACCTGCTTTTCTCCGCTACTTTTAATGAAAAGGTGGAAGAAATGAGCCATGAATTTCTTGATTTTCCTGAAAGGGTTGAAGTGGCTCCATCTGCCACGCCTGCTGAATTGATTAATCAGGTTTATTATCGGGTTCCGAATTTCCAGACCAAACTGAATCTGATCAATTATCTGCTTCGTGATGAAGACAACTTTAACCGTGTCATCATTTTTGTTAGCACCAAGGAAAATGCGGAACAGGTTTTTAAAATCATCAAGCGCCGCTCGGAAGGCGAAAAGCGTATTATGCATTCAAATAAAGGGCAAAGTACCCGATTGAATGCCATTAATGCATTTAAGAGTGGCGTGGTCCGCATCCTGATAACCACCGATATTTCATCACGCGGGATTGATGTAGACCTGATCAGCCATGTAATTAATTTTGATTTGCCCTCGAATCACGAAGATTATGTGCACCGCATTGGCCGTACTGCCCGCGCCAACAATACAGGGACAGCCATTTCACTGGTTAATCCGGCAGAAGAATTGAACCTCCGGAAAATAGAAGAATTAATCCGGATGGAAATTCCAAGGCTCGAACTTCCTGAAGACCTGGATTTAGTGGCTACCAAAAAAGAAGAAGGTCAGGACCAGTTACGTGAAATAGACCGCCAGAAAAGAGCAGCGGACCCAACCTTTAAAGGCGCTTTCCATGAGAAAAAGTTTGTGCCGGGACGGGACAAGAAAAAAGATAAGAGGAATCTGCCCAAAGATAAGGCGAAAGAAAAACAATATCGAAAAAGGAGATAGAAACATCGGAACTTTTGATGACTTTAAATAAAGAGAGCGGAAATTATAAGTTTCCGCTCTCTTTATTTAAAACCCACCTGCTTCTAAAGTCACAGGGTTTATTACACTTTTCGATGTTTATTTCAAAACATCCTGTGCTGCCAGCACCAAAAACATAAAATTGGTTGCGCCGCCGCCCAACACATATTCGGTTTGCTGCCAGAAGTAAGGCCATTCTTTTAATTCAGGAAAGTCCGGTCGGATAATTCCGGTTCCTGAAACTGAACCGCCGGGGATAAATGAACGATCAGCCCGGTTTACGCCATAAGCCTGAAGCACTGAGCGGGAACCTACACCTGAAACAAATGAAGAAGTGTTTTCACCGGGATGGTTACCCAATACGAAATTCAGCGCATTCAGCATGTATTTCGAATCATAGATTTCAGGAAACCCTTTCTGAAGGAAATATTGGGTCACTCCAAAATTCTGGATATTCCAGCCATCGCCCCAAATGTGCGGACGATAAGGCACGCCAAACGGGTTTTCCTGTTGTAACTTGTCCACTTCAGCTTTATACGTTTTTGCTGCAGCCTGAACCATAGCTGTCAGTTTGCTATCGTTAATCTGCTTTAAAACCCGACCTAAAAATCCGATGATGTCATTCCGTTTCAGAACTTCAGTATTGGTATATTTCAAAATATCTGCCTGATATTTCGAATTCCCGGTTGTCAGCAGCAGTTCGACTGCAGCTTTTACTTTGGCACCTGCCAGACGTTGATTTTTGTCTGCATCAATTCCGGCATATAATGCTTCTGCAGTACTGATGGACTGCACAGCCAGTGTATCATTAAATCCTTTCAATACACGTGCGCCTGCTGCCAGATCTTTACAAACTTCGAGTTCGCGCCCCGGATTTTCTTCAGTGAATACCAAACGATCGTCTAAAACACCCGATTCGTAAGCAGTAACTTCATCCTTTTTCAACTTTGGATTGTATTTCCGGTTATCGGTCATTGTGGCGGCATCGCCCAAATGAACATACTGACGCAAGCTATTTTCAATGATTCCACGATACAAACGTCCCAGGCTTTGGTATCCGGCCAATATGGTTATCGTTCCATGCTCAATTTGCTGAAGCAGGTCATTTTTTCCATCAGGACGATGAATTTCAACCAGATTGTGTTTTTGATCGATCGTTGTCTGATCAATTTTAGGTTTAAACAATTCGTAAGCCTGAGATAAAATCCATACCTCGCCAGCTTGAGATTCCACCCGCAAATCGTAATCGCCGGCATCGTGCCAGCCACCACGGTTTAATCCTGAAACCTGATCGAGTGGTTTAAACTTGGTAAGTGTTGAATGTCCTTGTACGTAGCCATCGAAGTGGTTCGTGTCAACCGGGGCCATCAGCGCGTCGTCCATGTGGCAGAGGCCATGCCAGACCCGGTATCCTTCATTCACGCGCATGTGGCACATTTGCACCGGAAGAAAATACTCAACGGTAGGCTGCCAAACATTCCGATCGTAAATGGAGGTACTGATTTGGAAGGGTTCTGTCATATTTCCGGCATATTTTACCTGGTAAATTCCGGGAGTTTTTATGTCAGAAAAATCGAACTGAAAATAGTTGAACCGCAGAAATTTTCCCCATTTCTTTGGTTCGACCGTGCGTATTTCCTTTAAACCGCCATCTTCTGCAATACGATACAAAGTAGATTTCTCAATCTTCGGATCATTTTTATCTACCTCAATAACGGCTATTTTTTGCTGCTCCGGATGATAACCAATCTGGCTGACATGAACCACGGGTTTGGAAAGGAAATCAGGCAACACATTGCAATCAACAATCCACTCAATAGCTCCGACGGTTTTACCCGGAGTTACCAGCGAACGAACTACAAACCAGCCGTTATTGTGATAAAAACGTCCATCCATCAACTGAAGTGGCTGACCTTTGCTTTCAATAATCATGGTTTGTGCAGCAGTTTCAGGAGCAATAGTCAGTTTTTTGCCAGTAGCCATCGGGAAAGCCTGCCAGTTTCCATCCATATCTTTTTCCATCGGGCCGTTGGCCTGTGTCGGGAAAATGCCCGATTGCTGATCGAGATACCAGCTCTTGCCAAACAGAAGCGCCGGGAAGAGTTCGAAATTAAAACCTACTTTCTTTTCCCATCCTGCCGGAAGCGGTTTATCTAAGTCAACCAGAATCCGAAATTTATTCCCTTCGCCAACCACCCGAACATGATAAGTGAAATACAAATCGGGATATTCAACCGGATTAAAACCTTTGCGATTGATGCTCGAATCCGGATAGGTGCATTTTACACTGATTTCATTTTTTGTCCGATCAACCATGCGTTTTCCAACTTTGGGAATGGGTTGCCATTGCCCGGGAGTGGGCTCGAGCCGAAGATCTCCATTGGTAGCAACACGTGTTCCGTTTTGGATAATCCCCACCGCTCCCTGATGTCCTTCAGGATAAATATCGAAAAAGACCATCACATTGAGACCGGGCTTTTCGAAGTATTCATTTTCGTTAATCTTAAGCGACTGGGCTTTTAAATTAAAAGTGGAAACAAGGAAAATGAAGAGAGGAAAGTACTTTAAGAAATGGGTTTTCATTGTTAGTTTGGTTAAGGTGTTGTGCTTATAAATTATTTTATTGTATTAATTACAACAAAGAGCGTTTAAAGATAAAGAATTTGTTGATTTCATAAATTATATTTCCCGACTTCAATTCCAAACCAAAATCATGGTCTCTGTAAAAAAATGAATGGCGGAAGTAGCATAAATGCTAGCTTCCGCCATTTTGATGAGAATAAAATACCAGTTTATTCCATCACTATTAGCAAATATTTTGAGGCCTTCCAGAATTCTTCAGGATTATCAATCACAAGGCTTTCAACGGTTTTTACTCCGGTAAAATGATAGGAGCCTTCAGGATGATAGGAAACCAGTTTGGCTTTTTTTACATTTAAGGACAATGATGCAAACTCACGGATATCAATTTTTGTAAAGAAATCACGGTTAAAATCTTTCTTCATTTTTATGGTTTTACCCATTCCTAAAACGCCGCCTTCTTTTTCAATTACACTTTTCTCTGTCAGTTCTTTCTTTGTTCCCAAAGCATAAAAAGCAGTATTAATAGCAATCGTTTGCTCGTCTATTGTTTGTGTTTTTGCCTTGATGGTAGCTTCACTTTCAGCGGTAATGGTTTCAATTTTCTGATTTAATCCGGTTACATTGACATGCAAATTTTCAAGCTCAGTATTTAAGCGTGCAAGTTCTGTGTCTTTTTCGACCATTTGCTTTGTCTGGAGTTCAATCATAGTCTGGAGTTCCTTAAGCTTTACATTTGAACTATTCAGTTTTCCCTGCAACGATTTCATCAACTCCTTGTTTTTCTGCAATAATTCATTGATTTGCCGGATGTCTTCGATGATGCGTTTTTTAGCATCTGCTTTCAACTCGGTTCCAGACGCTGTTTGAACGGAAACTAATTTTTGGATAGTTTTAACTGAATCCATATTGGCCTGAATTTCATTCATCGCGCCAATAAAATCCAATATTGAATTATCCTTTTGTACACCTAATGCAGCAATACTGTCCTGTTTAGACTGCATACGGGCAATTTCTTTTTTATGCTGACCGCACGAAGCCAACACCAAGACCGATAAAATAAATACTAATTTTTTCATTTGATTTAAATATTATAAGGTAAAAAACATTTGAATAAAAGTCGGATTCGCAGGTGGGATCCCATCATTAAAGTTCTATTTCATTGAAATATTTTAAAGGCAAACCGACGTAAAAGTTATTTTTTTAATTCGCTAAAGAATCGAAGATAATTCCCATATATTGACAATCCTGATTGCATAAACGAACTGCATGAACAGAACGACATTCTTGTTTAAAAATCCAATTATAAATATTTCGTTATGTCAATCTTAAAAAATCTAATTTTCAGATGGTACATATTCCGCACATTTGAATAATTGGAGAATTGAATTTTGAATAGCCTAAAGGTAAAGAGATGCTTGTTTGCCGGAGTTACAATATTTCAGGAAAAATTTATATGATTCACACATTGTCAGTATATTGCAAAAGAGGCAGAAGTCGCATTAAAAGCTGACTTCTGCCTTTCTGTATGGTGTAAACTTATTTCCTGAATAAATGAAATTTGCTATTTCTTGTTTTAAGGAATCATAATCTCTTCGATTTTCCCGGCTACTTCCAGTCCGGTATTTCGTCCTTTGTCATTCAGAATGGTTTTTCCGCTTTTCCGGTCAGTGAGTTTTACTTCCAGAAGTGCATTCATGCTTTCTTCAATCCGTCCATCCATTAATCCCAAAATGGGTGAAGCCAAAGCGGTTGCTTTTTCGCGTCTTACCAAAATTTCAAGTCTATAGTTTTTGTTTTGCATGAACAATTCAACTTTCCCGGTATCGATAACTGATTTTAGCAGTGAACTCCGGTTGTAGGTAGTAAACTGTATAAGCCGGTCGCCAAGCCAAACACCAGCAATAAAGCCAACAAAGGAATAGCTTAGATAGGGAATTTTTGCTACCGATACTTTGACCGATATTCCTGGCTGACTAAAATGGTTCGACTGTAACCAAATGTAAGCGCTTGGAAATGATTTTCCCCAGTCTTTTTCGATGTAACCGCGACCATTCGTAAAATCGACTATTTCTCCGTTTACTTCTATTTGCCCTGAAATTGCATGGTCCATACTCACAATTCCATGGTAACACTCCATCAAAGGAAGAAATGTGTATGGTCCCATGATCCCGGGCGAGTACCACTTATTGGGCCAGGGAACATTTCCGGCAAATTGGAGGTCAGCTTTTAGATTGGGCAGATTAATATGCACCTCCTTTTCTGAAAAAAAGTTGTTGTGAATCGTAATTTCAAACTTTTCTGAATTAGGAATAAAGCTATTGTGTTCAAATTTAAAGTATCTGGCTGTTAGTTTTTTCCCGTCCAAAACCTGGATAAAGGCATGTTTTTCGTTCTCTCCGTTCATCGCAATACCCGGAATAAAGGCAAAAGCATGGGTTTCGGCCGCATTGACTATTTTGAAATACCAGCCTTCAAAATATTGTTGTTTTCGGGTCCATCCCTGAAATCGTTCTGGATGAAAAATGGCTTTGATTTTATTTCGGACCATTCACTTCTTTGTTGTTAGTTTTCATGGATCGCAATTTAAGGGTTTCAGGCTGAATTAAGATGAAACTTACATGTTCGTAACACATCAATATTTCATTGATTGCTTTCAACCGGCAATTAAAAAACAATTTATATTCGGCTGAAAGTTTGTAATATTGTACGCTTTTAAAATTGACCAAAAAATTTGGGAAATGCTGCATTTAAAGGGAGAATCATACAATATTCTTTCTTTTTGGCAGTTTATCCTTAAGTCAACAAAAACTCAATTGGGCAAACACTACTCATATCGTATCTTCTTAGTGATCGTTTTGTTTTTTCTGGCCGGATGTTCGACCGAGAAAAACACGTTTTTATCGCGTCGATACCACAACGTTACGGCGCATTACAATGTTTATTTTAATGGTCGCGAGAGTCTTCGTACAGGCGTTGAAAAGATTAACAACTCATATGAAGATGATTTTTCAAAGGTTTTGCCTTTATTTAAATCAAGCAATCCATCCACTGCCACAGTAGCAAATTCCGAAATGGAAAATGCCATCATGAAAGGTTCCAAGCTGATTCAATCGCATTCAATAACTAAAAGGCTGAAGCGCCGGAAGAACCAAAGCAAATCCTACATTCGTTTTGCCAGCCGTGAGGAATTTAACGATTGGGTAGACGATGCCTATGTTCTGATGGGCAAAGCCTATTTTTACCAACATAATTTTAACGCGGCTATCGAGAATTTCACGTATGTGACCCGTAAATTTGAAGATGATCCATCGCGCTATACCGCTTACATTTGGCTCATTAAAAGCTATACCGAACTCGAAAGATATGTTGAAGCCTTTGAGGTAATCCAAAAAATGCAGGATGATGAAAATTTTCCAAAACGGCTCGACGGTGAATTGGCTGCAGTTACTGCTGAGTACTATGCCAAACAGCTTTCATATACCGAAGGAATTCCTTTTCTGTCGATTGCAGTTAAACAAACATCAAAGAAAAGTGATCGTCTTCGTTACAAATATGTTTTAGCCCAATGGTATCAGGAAACCGGTAATCCCGAAAAATCATCGGAACTTTTCAGGGATATCAGCCGGATGAATCCGCCATACAAAATGGCTTTTAATGCACGTATAAGTGCTGCCGGTACATTTACCGGAACGGGTGATGCGGATAAACTGAAGAAAGAACTTCGGAAAATGCTGAAGGATAAAAAAAATCTCGAGTTCCGCGATCAGATTTATTTCGCCATGGGTAACATTTCACTGAAAGAAGGAAACAAAGAGCTGGCAAAGCAGAATTACATGAAATCTGCCTCACTGAGTAAGGATAACTTATATCAGCGGGCCCTCTCGTGCTTAACTCTGGCCCAAATGTATTTTGAGGAACTGGAATACAAAAAATCGCAGAGTTATTACGATAGCGCTATGGTCGTTATCGATGACAAGTATCCGAATTTTCAGCAAATTTCAGATCGTTATAAAAGTTTAACCCGCCTGACAGATAACATTTATACCGTGGAACGGGAAGACAGCCTTCAGCGAATTGCCCTGCTGGACTTACCTTCCCGAAATGCATTAATTGATAAATGGATCAAAGAAGCCGTTGACAAAGAAGAAAAAGCCAAAAAGGCCGAATCGGCCCAAATGATGGACCGAAGTTATTTCAGACAAAATGAAAGCCGCTTTGGATTGAGCCAGCAACAGGAAGGCGCCGGATGGTATTTTTATAGTCCAACCACGGTAGCTTACGGAAAGGTAGAATTCGAACGGTTGTGGGGAAAACGTAAACTGGAAGACGGATGGAGGAGATCAGACAAAAGTTCGGCAACTGACGACAATTCCATGGAGGAAGATTCGCTGCTGACCAATGAAAGTAAAGTCAAAAAAGTTCAGGATCCAAAGATTCGCGATTTTTATACCCAGGATTTACCTGTTAATGATTCTTTACTGGCTGTTTCACACACGAAAATCAGAAATGCCTTATTTACTGCCGGACGAATATTTAAAACCGAATTCACCGACTTCCCGCGTTCAATCGAATCATTTGAAGACCTGAATAAGCGTTATCCTGAAAATATGTTTACCCTTTCTTCATGGTTTGAGTTGTGGGATTTATACACCAAACAGAATAATGCGGAAAAAGCGGAATACTATAAAAACCTGATCATTGCCAAATATCCGGAATCGAAATATGCCAAATATTTGTTGAATCCTAATTATTTTGTGGAACTCGAAGCAAGAAACGACAGCATTAGCAGGCTCTACCAACAGGTTTTCCTCGAATTTAAAAATGGTCAGTATGCCCAGTCAGGAAAAGTAGCTGATCAGATTTTGACCATGAACCCCGACAGTTCCCTGATTCCTAAAATCAACTTTTTCAAGGCGATTGCTGAAGGAACTTCCACATCGCGCGAGAATTTAGGTAAATTGTTGACTGCCTATATCTCCACTTATCCCAAAGCTGAACCGAAAACATTGGCAGAACAAATTTTGAAGCTAATACAGGACAGCACACTGGTTGATTACCAGAAAATGGTTGATTCAGGATACCTGAGCGACCAGATTAAAAACAGCGAGCTTATGCCCGGAAATCAGAAAAGTAATGATGAATTTGGCGGTAAATTCTCGTACGACGAAGATTTGCTCCATTACTATGTTATTGCTTACCCAAAAAATGCCAGTGTTGATCTTAATCGTTTGAAATTTGATCTGGCCAACTATAATATCGACCATTATACCAAAATCGATTTTGACATTGAAACACAAAGTTTGAATAGCAACACTTCTCTGCTTTTAATTCGTGCATTAAACAACAAAGAACAGGGTTTGATTTATTTCAGATCAATTATTAAACGAAGAGTGGTATTTGAGGCCTTGAAAAACATTAAATATGTTAATTTCATAGCCTCTTCAACCAATTTCAGAGCAATAACTGCCGATAAGGATATTACCGAATACCTGAAGTTTTTTATAAAGAATTACAGCAAGTTTATCACCAGCGATTTCTCCGACGAAATACTTCCTGAACCCGAAGAATTGCTTGCCAAAGCCCGTCAGGAAGAAGAACTGATTAAAGAAAAAGGAAGTTTTGTGGCTGTTGCTCCAACCGGTTCAGGGTTGGATATTTATTCGAACGAAGCAACCGGATTGCAGAATTTCGTGATAGCTGTGAATTCACCCGGAGTGAATCTGAAACAAATCGTTGCCGGATTCGTGGCACATAACCGCGACCAGTATCGTGATGCCGGCTTAAATATTAGTCAATCAAAAGTGGCCGATTACCAGCTTATGATTGTAAGTTCATTTAAAACAAAAACAGACGCAATCAATTATTTTACCAAGGCAATTACCACCCGAAAACTTTACCGCAGTCTGGATACCTTGAGCTACCGAAATTTTATCATTACCGACTCAAACCTGAAAAAACTAACAGAAACAAAACGGATCGGAGAGTATCTGAACTTTTTCAAAAGCAAATACATTGAAGCGCAGGAGACTCCTTCTGCCGGAGATGCACAACCCGGTTACAGCGGACCATATCAGACCAATGTTGATGGGAAACAGTCTTTCATTCTGATTATACCAAAAGAAGAGGTCAGTACGGATTATCTTCCTGAAGCTATCCGCCAGTTTAATCAGCAGAATTATTCGAAGCAAAATTTAATCGTAACCTCCGCAATGCTCGACGATTTCAGGGTTATAGTTAAGATTGAAGGGTTACCTGACAGAGCATCCGGATTATCCTATTTAAGGGCTATTGCCGGTGATCAAAAAATTTATGGTCCGATTCAGAATGTAAACTACCGTAATTTTATTGTTACTCCCGAAAATGAAGCTATTTTCAGAAAAAGTAAGAATATCCTGACATACATGGAATTCTACAAACAGTTTTATCTGAAATAGTTGCAAATTCCAAATTTCAAGTTCCAGGTCTAGCCTTGAAATTTAGAACCTGGAACTTGGAATTCAACTCCGTTAAAGTTTGTTAAACCGATACTTTTATCTATTTGTACTTGTTTATTACCTTAGTACCATATTCAGGAAGACACATTAAAATATGAAGAAGACAAAAATACTTTGGACCGACGACGAAATTGATTTATTGCGTGCACACATCATCTTCCTTGAAGAAAAAGGATTTGACGTGGTTACCGCCAACAATGGAACTGATGCTGTAGAACTGGTCCGGAAAGATTTCTTCGACATTATTTTTCTGGATGAAAACATGCCAGGATTGAGTGGATTACAGACTCTTAATGAGATCAAAACAATTGATCCAAATGTTCCGGTTGTGATGATTACAAAAAGCGAAGAGGAGGATATTATGGATGAGGCCATTGGTTCCAAAATGGCTGATTACCTTATAAAGCCGGTAAATCCGAATCAAATTCTTCTGACCATCAAGAAAAATGTTGATCAAAAGCGGTTGGTATCCCAACGAACAACTTCCGCTTATCAAAGCGAATTTGGAAAAATTGGTATGCAAATAAGCGATCAGCTTACATTTGACGAATGGATCGAAGTATATAAAAAACTGGTTTTTTGGGAGTTGGAACTAAGTGGTTCCGAGGATTCGGCCATGGATGAAGTTCTAAAAATGCAGAAATCAGAAGCAAATAATTCGTTTGCCCGCTACATCCGAAACTCGTACCAGTCGTGGTTCTCCAAAAATCCGGTCGGCAGGCCCTTGTTATCTCCTGATATTTTCAGAAAAAAAATAATTCCTCAGGTCGATCAGGGAAGCAAAGTTTTTGTACTGGTGATCGATAATTTGAGGTACGATCAGTATCGTGTTTTATCCACTGTACTCAACAACTATTTTCATATTGAAGAAGAAAGTCTTTATTGCAGCATATTGCCAACCGCCACCATGTATGCACGAAATGCCATGTTTGCCGGGTTGATGCCTGCTGAAATTGAGCGCCTGTATCCTGATTTCTGGGATGACGATGATAATGAAGGTCATAAAAATCGGTTCGAGAAAGATCTGCTGCAAAAACAGTTAACCAGACTGGGTAAAAATTACAAACTGTTTTTTGAAAAGATCACCAACGTGAAGGGTGATAAAAAAATGAGCGACTATTTGGGAAACATTCTGCAGAGCGATCTTTCAGTCATGGTTTTCAATTTTGTGGATATGATATCCCATGCGCGGACCGAAATGGATATGATTAAAGAACTGGCCAGCAACGAATCGGCTTACCGGTCGCTGACTCTGAGTTGGTTCAACCATTCGTCACTGCTCGATTTGCTGAAACTGTTAGCCGAGAATAAGGTGAAAGTGGTGCTGACAACAGATCATGGAAGCATTCGCGTTGACAATGCCCAAAAAGTAATTGGTGACCGCGAGACGAATACCAACCTGAGATACAAGTTGGGGCGCAATCTTAATTATAAATCGAAAGCAATTTATGACATTAAAAATCCGGCATCAATTTACCTGCCTTCACGAAATGTAAGCACATCCTATATTTTTGCCACGAATACCGACTTTTTTGCCTATCCGAATAATTACAACCACTTCGCGCAATATTACAGTAATACTTTTCAGCACGGTGGTATTTCGCTTGAAGAAATGATTATTCCGGTAGTGACGATGATTCCGAAAGGGTAGTTACTGTTCGTTTATTTTATCGTCCCTGAGCCGCTGGTATTGCTTATTGGCAAATACAAATTCCTGAAGTTTCTGGTTGTTGGAGTGAAGAATCTCTGTTCGGTTTCCCTCCCAGCACATTTCTCCTTCTGAAATAAAAAGGATATTATCACCGATCTCCATGACTGAATTCATGTCGTGGGTGTTGATGATCGTGGTAATTTGCAGATCAACAGTGATAGAATGAATCAACGCATCTATAACAAGCGATGTTTCCGGATCGAGGCCGGAGTTTGGCTCATCGCAAAATAAATATTTGGGATTCATCACAATGGCCCGTGCAATGGCGACTCGTTTCTTCATTCCACCCGAAATTTCGGAAGGAGCTAATTTGTTGGCATTGGTTATATTGACCCTTTCCAGACAAAAATCAACTTGTTTTTGTTTTTCCGCAAGAGTTAGATTGGAGAACATATCCAGCGGGAACCTCACATTTTCTTCCACAGTTAACGAATCGAAGAGTGCTCCTCCCTGGAAAACCATTCCCATTTCCTGCCTGAGTTTTTTTCTCAGTTGCTGATTCATGGAAGTAAAATCGCGATTGTCGTACAGGATCTTTCCTTTATCAACTTCATGAAGTCCAACAATTGATTTAAGCAATACCGTTTTCCCCGATCCACTTCGGCCAATAATCAGATTGGTCTCTCCTTTATTGAACACCTTTGAAATGTTCTTCAGGACCTCCTTCTGTTCAAATGATTTGAATACGTTTTTAATTTCGATCATTTATAATAACAGTTGAGTTAAAATTAAATCCCATACCAGAATCAGGATATTGGTATTTACTACTGCACGTGTACTGGCCGTTCCTACATCGAATGCACCCCCTTCAACAGTGTATCCGAAGAACGCTGCCACAGAAGCAATCAGAAATCCGAATACTACACATTTTATTAAAGAGTAGGTGACGTAATAAGGATTAAAAAGATATTGAATGCCGTTCAGGTAATCGGTAGCTGTTACGGCTCCAACGGCCGGACCAACAATCATTCCGCCAATTAGACCGAAGCAGACACTAAGAATGTACAAAAAAGGGAACATCACCACTACTGCAATGATTTTGGGTAGGATTAAATATCCGGCAGAGTTGACACCCATAATTTCAAGTGAATCAATTTGCTCGGTAACCTTCATGCTTCCAATTTCAGAGGTAATGTTGGATCCAATTTTCCCAGCCATGATCAAAGCCAGAATAGTTGATGAGAATTCAAGGATAAGTGTATCGCGGTTACCTAAACCGATCAGATAAGTGGGCAGCAAGGGATTAGTGAGGTTATAAGCCACTTGTAAAGTGGTGATTCCACCCATAAAAATGGAGATAACCACTACAATGCCAACTGACTTAACTCCAAGGTTGTCAATCTCACTGAATGTTTGCCGGGCATATAAGCTGTGCCTTTCAGGTCTGCTGAAAACTTTGAGAAGCAGACTAAAATATTTACCCGTTTGATTAAATATGTTCATTCAAAATCCAGTTTTTAACCTCCAATGAATTTTAATTCCAATGAAATTCCGGACAAATGGTTATCTATCAAAACATAGGCCTGCATAGGAGGCCTGAATCCGGAGGAATAATGTGTCTAAAGGTACAAATAATACAAAAACCGACATTTTTTAGAGGGTTTTAATTTTAATCTTATTATCTTGATAAAGGATTTTAAAACTGAATTTCATGCCATTTCTGAAAAAAAGTTGAAAGCATAATTAGGGTTAATAATCTAACTATAAAAAAGTTAAAAAATGAACAATACCTATTGTGTGATTATGGCTGGCGGCATCGGAAGTCGCTTTTGGCCATTAAGTAAGTCAACAATGCCAAAGCAGTTTTTGGATATTCTGGGAACTGGTCGTACTTTTTTACAGCAAACATTCGATCGGTACCGCAAAATTTGTCCGGATCAAAACTTTTTTGTGGTTACCAGTGTCGATTATAAGGATCTTGTCCGCAAGCAATTGCCTGAACTGAATGAAAATCAGATCCTGTCTGAGCCTTTACGAAGAAATACTGCTCCCTGTGTGGCATATGCCAGCTATAAAATTTTAACAATCAATCCTGAAGCAAATATCATTGTTGCACCATCCGATCATTACATCCAGAATGAAGAGGCATTTGTTGGAGTGATTAAAACAGGACTTGATTTTGTAAACCACAATGATGTTCTGCTAACTCTCGGCATCACTCCGAACCGGCCTGAAACTGGCTATGGTTATATTCAGGTTGAAGATGGGCAGCCCAATGAAGATTATAAAAACCTTCATAAGGTTAAAACCTTTACTGAAAAACCAAATTTAGAGCTTGCAAAAATATTCTTGCAAAGTGGTGAGTTCTTCTGGAATGCAGGCATTTTCATCTGGTCGCTCAAATCCATTCTCAAAGCGCTTGACACTCATCTTCCCTCTGTAGCCGAATTGTTTAAAAAGGGCTATAAGTTATATGGAACCAATGACGAAATCCCATTCATGAATAAAACCTATTCCGAATGTCAAAATATTTCGATTGACTATGGAATTATGGAGAAAGCCAATAATGTGTACGTTTTGTGTTCGGATTTTGGCTGGAGTGATTTGGGAACATGGAGTACGTTATACGATAATTCGACCAGGGATGACCAGGGAAATGTGGTATCCGGTGAAAATATCATGCTCTACGGAACAAAAAACTGCATAGTAAATATGCCTGAAGAAAAACTGGTAATACTGCAAGGCCTGGATGGATATATTGTTGTAGAATCGGAAGGCACCCTGATGATTTGCAAAAAAGAGGACGAGCAACAAATCAGGCAGTTTGTAAACGATGTAAGACTAAATAAGGGCGAAAACTATATTTGAAAAAATAGAGACAAATAAACCGCACATTTCCTTTTTCAGGCTATTCGTAGTATTGAGGCTTAAAAGTGGTTCTGACACATCTGAATCCAATATAGGATTTGGCTGAATCCTGATATTCAAAACTGCGTGTGCCAACCTGAAGGTAATAAGCAATATCTTTCCATGATCCTCCACGAATGACCTTTCGTTTCATAGCCGGCTTATCGCTTGGTTTAGCATTATACTGAAAGTCAGGGTTGAAGTCGCTGATTATTTCATAACCTGACTCATCGTATGCATTTGAAGTCCATTCAGCCACATTGCCGGCCATATCATAAAGTCCGTAAGAATTGGGAAGATAATTGGCTACTTTTAGTGTTGTGATGTTTGATTGGTTATCTGAAACGTAATTTCCCCTCAGTGGTTTAAAGTTTGCCACATAACTTCCTTCCTGATTACGGGTATAATAACTTCCCCATGGATAAAGAGTCATCTGGTGTCCGCCACGGGCAGCATATTCCCATTCCACCTCAGTTGGAAGCCGGTAATCCATCACCTCCGGACTTTTTGTCATTTCCTGATAAGCGTTCAGTTGTCGGGTGCGCCAGTTGCAGAATGCCTTTGCCTGAGCCCAGGTAACACCAACTACCGGATAATTATCATAGGCAAGGTGATAAAAATATTTTTTAGTTAATGGTTCGTTGTACGAGAAGGTATAATCCCTGATCCAAACCAAAGTGTCAGGATATACCGGAACTGATTCACGCATAATAAATGATGATCTGTTTTGAACAGGAGTTTCTTTTCCGAAAGCGTCAGTTACTGTTCCGCCGTAACTTTGGGTTTCATAATTGTAACTGTTTGCCCGTTTGGCTGCCTGGTGGTAATCAATCCAGTAATATTCAAAATTAAGTTTGCGTGTATCAATTTCTTTGGCGCCAAAAAACCGTTCGTTTTCCGGAAAATACATTTCTTCCAGGGCAGCCTGATAATCCGGATTTTTCCAGTTAATTGGTTCAAGCCAGTTCAGATGTGGGTTCTCAACAATGGCACCCCTTTTTCCTTCAGAAATCAGAAATTCAGGGATTGATTCAGATAAAAGTTGTCGTGCAATGGAGTCTCTGACCCAGTAAACAAATTGCCGGTATTCATTATTGGTGATTTCTGTATCATCCATCCAGAATGACGGCACTGAAACAGTCTTAACTTTCGCATTTGATTTATCAACCTCTTCATCAGACGGACCGATGTTAATGCTTCCCTGTTTGATGAAATTCATTCCATGTGGAATGGATTCAAAAAATGGCTTCCTGTTTTGCTTGTTGGTAAGCTGGCTGGTCCAGTCGCGGTTACAGGAACCGAAAAGCAGGACAAAGAGCATACCGATGAACAGGAATTTATACATGTGCGTTAGACCAGTTTTATTTAATGATTGTATATCAGAATAACTCTGTGGAGAATGATTCTATTGTATTAAATCAGTAATTTTCAAAAAAAAAGCCTTATCAGGAATTTCCCATAAGGCTTTATCTTATGTGTTTGGATATTAATACTCCCAAAGATTTTGTTCGTAATCAAAAATCGAATTTTCAATTTTTTTGCTTTCCAGCATGGCATCCTTACTGCTCAAATATTGGCTGATGTCGCGGTTGTTATAAATATTTTCTTCCTTAACAATGTAAGAATTGAATTTTCTTTTCAGGAAAATTTCGTCAAAAGAAGAATTTCTGGCGGTATTCTGCGGATTGAAAACTTCACTGGAAGCCATAATCTCACGGGCTTCAGGATAATAAATCCAGAAAACCTGACGACGCTGAACCGATTCCTGATTTACATCTCCCTCACGATAGAATTCCTGAATGGGGCAAATTCCAATTACCCTGACATTCATGGTTGAAGTTTGTTTATCAAAAATCCATTCTTCCTTTACCATGATCTGTTTAACTTCTTCTGACCGGATTTCGCCGGTTACAGTTTTAGGTTTTAATTCACCGGTATCAACGTCACGAACCATCTGTGTCCGGGTAGTTGCTCCAAACGATTCCTTCACTTGTTCAAAGGTCATTGGCACTTTAAATTCATCGTCATTTTTGGCATCGTAGGCAGTTAATTTCCCGTTTTTAATTCCTTCAACAAAAAGGTTTACGAGGTTTAAGCGGCCGTCAATTTCTTTGGTTGGAAAATAAAGAGGCTGATTCATCTTCTCACGAAGATCAATAATGCGCCATACTTTCTTTCGCCACATTGCATCCGCTTCCCTGATATATGGAAGTGAAGTTGGTTTGCGGTCCGCCAGATCGGTACGTTTGTAAGCGCCATCAATAACCTGTGCTTTAGCTTCGTGCTTGATTGCTACAACCAAAAGAGCTAGAATTCCGATGAATACAACTATTTTTTTCATGACTATCTTATTTTAAAACTTACAGGTGCCAATGGACGTGCAGGTTGGCCATCGTCACCTTTCGCTGAAATATTATCAATATAAATTAAACTTCCCGGTGTTAACTTACTGAAGAAACCTTTCTGTTCGTCAGTAAATTTATTTGTTTTTGATGATGTTGTTTTGACATAGGTTCCGCTAAAGGAAATGTCAAATTGTATGATCTTAAATTTTAAGTCAAAATCAAAATCTTTCAATTCAGCAAAAATACCATCCTCTGCCATCAGATCTTCCTTTCTGATGGTTCCACCATTAAGTCCTCCGATAGTTGCCAGTGGAGGTGGTACTTCTTTTACCCTGAAAGGCATGGAACCCATTAAACGGGTTTCCCCGTTCATTTTAGCGTTTACAGTAATAGTGGTATTTTTAGCCAGTCCATCCACTTTGGCAGGGTAAACTGTAAAATCAGATCCGTTCTTTTCAATGCGGCCATTTGAAAAAGTCACTTCAAGTAATTCAGATGCAACTCCAGGAACAGAAATACTGATTGGGTTAGCAATTCCTAAATAAAGTACATTCATCTTGGTAGGCGAAATAGTGGCAGTTGGTCGGCCAACCTGATATTCTCCTTCAAATGGATAACTGACATAGTTTCCTTCCGGATTTTTATATTTTATCAATCCACTCCATTTGAACGTTCCGACTTTGGATGCAGTTGCTTTATAGACGCCCATTCCATCCTTCATACTCAATTGAGTTCCACCCACGAAAATTTCAGGTTGCTGGGTGGTATCTTCAGCAGCTAAAAATATTTCTGCTTCAAACTGATCGCCCTCAAGAACATAGGTTGATTTAGCTAAAATACGGGCGCCCAAACGGTTAAATTTGAATGAAGCTGCATCAATCTGACTGTACAAAGTTGAGATAATGCTAGTCTCGGCATTCTGAACATCAATTTGTATTTTTGATAAAAGTGTTAAAACGGCAATGAGTGGTTTCGTTTCAAAATGCTCAATTTCCCAGGTCTTTTTTTCTCCGCCTTCTTTTAGGCTAACCGGAGGATCGGAAGTATCTAATTGTCTAAGAATCGTTTCTTTCAGAGGTGAGTCTTCTTCGAGATTGGAAAGTAAAAAATCGCGGTATTCGTTAATGCTCTTTTTTAAATCCTCTCCTTTTTTCTGCTGAATCATTTTTTCTGAAGGAACGTTTAAATCATCTTCTCTTTTGATGACGATTGTATCTCCCTTGCTGTTAACAATGTATGGTTCTTCAGGAGAGAAGATATAACTTGGATCTGCATTTTTCAACAGAAATCCATCTGTACTCATAACAAGATCTTCCTTGATATCTTTTATTTTGAGAGTAAGCTCACTGGTTTTTTGCCTGACCAGATCGGCCTTGTCTTTCCATTCTTTTACCTTGGTTTTGTTCAAAAGATAGGCAGCATCAAAAGAGTTGTATATCTGTTCGTTTTTCCGGATAACATTATTCAGTGTCTGGTTTAAACTGGCATCAACAACACGAAATGATTCAAGTACCTCGGCTGCCACGTTAAGTGCTAACAGAGCTGTCAGCACCAGATACATCATATTGATCATTTTTTGCCTCGGGGTTTCCGGGCAATTCTTAGTCCCCATAGTCTTAGCCCTGTTTAATTACTTCTTTTTATAATTCATGGCACCAAGCATATTTCCATAAATTGAATTGAGAGAATCCAGGTTTGAATTCAATTTTTCGGCATTCTCCTTATACTTCTTCATTTCCTGAACTGATGAGGCAATAATCTGGTTCATCTGATTAAGATCTTCGAAGAACTTAGCTGATGCTTGAATTTGTTCGCTGGTACCTTTTACATGTTTTTCGTAGGTGCCATTGAGCGATTCAATGTTTTTATTGAGTTTTTGAAAGGTTTCGCTATAACTGGAAGTGTTTGTTTCCAAATCTTTGAATCCTTTTTCAACCGAACCTGCCAGTCTTTGATATGAATCTACCAGTTTATTTCCGGACTCGTCAATTTGTTTGGTAAATTTTGTGCTGGATTCACTAAGCTTGGCAAGCATTCCGTTACCGGTTTCTGATATCTGTTGGGCTGTATTGCTGTATGTATCGACCAGTTTAACAACCGAATTATTCAACGAACTGTTCGCCTGTGCATTTGTTTCTGAAAATGCCATCATTGATTCAGAAGCTGAATTTATGTTTTTCACATAAATATCAGTTGCCAGCGTGGCAGCAGAAATTTCACTGATTCCGGCAGCGGTATTTGAAAGGTCAATCAGACTTTTACCGATCTTTGACAAAACTTCAGGAGTAATATTTGTACCACTGAGCATTGTCTCGAAAGTACTTTTAATATTGGACTGGATTTCTTCATCCGGTTCAATTAATTCGTAATCGTCTCTTAGCTCAGGATAAACCCTTGCCCAATCCGGATGCTCCATCGGCGGTTCGAATGCTGAAATAAAGAAGATGAATGCTTCAGTCAATAAACCAACTACAAGCATTGGTCCGGAATAATTCCAGTGTTGCAACTTAAACAGTGCACCGATGAGAACGACAGCTGCGCCCCATCCATACACATAACCCATCAGAACTTTCCACCTTTTTGATTTAAGTATTTCACCAATATTCATCTGAACAAAATTTAGTTGGGTAATTAAAATTCATTTCCAAAAGAAGAACGAACACAACGGAAACCGATATATGATTTGGTAGTATCCTGATATTCATAGCTTCGTGTAGAGACCTGTAAAAAGGCTGAGATGTCTTTCCAGGAGCCTCCCCGAATTACTTTACGTTTCATGGCAGGAGTATCATTTGGTTTTGCGTTATATTCAAAGTTTGGATTAAAATCGTTTATGTACTGATAAGTCGATTCGTCGTATGCTGTATTCGTCCATTCTGCAACGTTTCCTGACATGTCATACAGACCAAAATCATTGGGATCATAACTTCCTACTTTCATGGTCGCCATGCCTCCATCCTCAACATAGTTTCCTCTTAACGGTTTAAAATTGGCCTGGAACACACCATCCTGTTCACGGGTGTAATAACCACCCCAAGGATACATGGATAATTGGCGGTCGCCACGTGCAGCATATTCCCATTCAACTTCGGTGGGTAACCGATAGTCTTGCAAGGTAGCTTCTTTATTGCTCAACAAATAGTCGTTGTGAAGTTTGGTTCTCCAATGACAAAATGACTTTGCCTGTTTCCAATCAATTCCCACTGCAGGATAATCATCAAATCCCGGATGCCAGAAATAACGGGTAGCCCATGGTTCATTATAGGAGAATGTAAAATCCCTTATCCAGCAAAGTGTATCGGGATAAATATTTGTTTTATCACTGAAAATGAAAGAAGACCGGTTTTCAACTGCCTTTTCTTCTCCTTTTAAGTCGGTAACAGTTCCGCTATAACTTTGAGTTTCGTAATTATACATATTGACACGACGTGCCGCCTGTTTAAGGTCAATCCAATGATATTCGTAGTATAATTTACGTGCATCAATTTCTTTTTTCTTGAAGAAACGTTCGTTTTCAGGGATATACATCGATTCCAGAGCTTCTATGTAGTCCGGATTATCCCATTCCAGTTTTTCTTTCCAGTTAATTCTGGGTGGATCAACCGGATTTCCTTTACGATCTTCACTAATCATGAATTCAGGAAATTGTTCCGATAACAAGGTGCGGGCAATTGAATCCCTGACCCATTCCGTAAACTGACGGTACTCATTGTTTGTAATTTCGGTATCATCCATCCAGAATGCATCAACTGATACCGTTTTTGACGGTGTATTGGATGAGGTAACATCCTGATCATTTGGTCCAAGGTTGAAAGATCCCCGGTGAACAAAGGTCATTCCGTACGGAGTGGGCTCAAACCATTTTCCTCTTCCCTTGATTCCTGTAAGTTCACCATTGCCCGATTTGTTACAACTACTGAGGGTAACAACGGCTAAAAGAACTAATCCAATTGAAAAATGTTTTTTCATAGTACAGCTATATGTTGCTTCTGATAATATCTTTATAAATACCTTACACTTTTATATTTTTTATTTCGGTTTTTACCCAGATCTAAACTATAACTGAGGTAAAGTTCATGCGAACCTCCCCCGTATCCAGCTAAAGCTGAAGTCATTAAATCGTAAGCGTAACCTACTTTCAATCCATTATTCATTTCAAATCCGATTAAAACACAAACTGCATCATTGATTCTGTAGTTTAATCCGGCGGAAAAACGCTTTTTATAAACCAGATCAACAGTACAGTCTAACTGATAGGCAACCATGTCGGTTTTAAAATAAACTGACGGCTGCAAGACGAATAACGGATCGGACAGCTTAATATTGTATCCGGCTGTTACATAATAATGCCTTGCCAAAAAAGAACGTGCCTGATCGCCAAGAATTAGTGATGCCTGATTCAAATGTGTAACCGATGCACCAACAAAATATTCGTTCGATCTTAGAAAAATTCCAAATCCTAAATCCAATGCCAATTGACTTGCATCACCCTGTGGAATACCCGATTCGTTTGTTGTTCCGTGTACTTCACTTTCCGGTATATACCAGTCTCCGTTTACCGACATGTTATAAAAACCGAAACTTGGGCCAATACCTATCTCGCCAAATTTTGTCTTGGTCCGGTAAGCATAATCAAAACTAACTGAAATATTTTTGGAAAATCCCAGTTCGTCGCTGATAACATTAAAGCCAATTCCACTGTTCAAACCGAATAGATTGGTTGCAGCACCAGCGCTAAAAACCAATGTTTTCGGTGATCCCTTAATCCCATCCCACTGATAACGGTTTAAAATAATGCCATTTATCAGCCCATCATTTCCTGCGTATCCCGGATTTACAGTTAATTGAGTTAATCTGTTAAAACTGAACTGCGGATCTTGTTGGGCAATTGCGGCTAAGTTAGCTATTATATATAAAAATAAAAAACAAAATATTTTTTTCATAAAAGCACTGTTGCAACCAGAATTCGCCCAAATAATGTGCAGTAAATTAATGAAAAAATGTTTACTGTACCAAACAAGCGATTACCTATAATTTGAAAGAACGAAGATCTGCTTTATTTATTTTATCCTTTTATTCATTTTACGAATGTTTTTCCACCATCGGTCGGGCAAATCGCCATGTGAAGCGTTTTTATAATCATCTTCATCACAGGGAATTAGATAGATTTCGTTTTTTCTGTTTTCAAAATCTGAAATTTCCATCCACCACCTGCCACTAATCCGGCTCTGAAAAAACACCAATGTCATACTTATATTTGACATATCAACCATAAACTGGTTGAAATCTTCTGAATCTTCAGTTGGATCCTCAGGTTTGCGGTTATAAAATCCATCCAGAAAGTGCCAGACAATTTGAGCCATCAGATGACTCGAATTCGAAGAAGGATCATTTTCAGGGATCAGATTAAAAAAACCTGCAAGATTCAATTCATCGCTGGTTCCGGCATACCGGGCTATCTGACAGGCTTCTTCTGAATATAATCCGTTTGGAGAACACATTGACTGACCGTTCGCATCCAAATACCTAACAGAATTTAAATCAAAACTGAAAACGTGGGCATTACGCAGAATCGGTTCAACAGAAGTCAGGTTATACCTGATCTGACCAAGCCTTTTCATATCCCAGTGCAGATTATTATATAGATCTACATCGGTTGCATCAATAAAATAGTTTTGATAGGCAAGCGCTGTATAGGAATAGAGGTTCTTTTGCTTTTCGAAAATAAGGTTCAGGTAATTTTCTGAATTGATGGTTTTGATTCCTTTTTTGAAGTCGAATTTTGGATCGACAGTTACCAAATTAAACAGTCTGCCTTCAAAAGCCTTGGTCATTCCAAAAGTTAAGTCCTGACTACCTCCCAGAATTATTAGCGTTTGCCGGTTGATCAGAATTTGTTCGCATATATCACGCAGTGCAAAATAGGAATCGCTGGCAGTCTGACCAAGTTTTAAGTTTCCAAGATCAAGAATTTTGAAACGGGGTCCTATCCGGTTTAAACTGTACAGATGCTTTCGTATTTCATCAGGCGCCTTGCCTGCTCCCGGTACAATAGCGTTGCGGTCTTCCTTTACTCCTATAATAATGAGGTCGGCCTTTTCCGGACTAAGTTTCTCCTGATTTTTTTGCAATAATGTTCCTAAAGTGTGTTTTTTATTAGCCCATTCGGCACTTTCAAACATGTCGAAATCAATCGGATCAAAATAATGTAACAAGTCCATTCGCAAATTTTTATCAGGTGCTGAAAATACGGTTTTAAATAAAAAGGGCAAACAAAAATATGTTCGCCCCTGAAATTATTTTTTTCTTGACTTTTTAGGAGCAGGTTCCTTTTCAATCAGTTTCATACAATCTTCCAAAGTCAGTGTTGAAGCATCGGTGCTTTTTGGGATTTTATAATTGTTTTTCTTAAATGAAATGTATGGGCCCCATCGTCCATTCAGTAATTTGACTTCCTGATTTTCTTCAAATACTTTAATAACAGCATTCAAATCTTTCTCTCTTTTTGATTCAATCAGTACGATGGCCCTTTCAAGATCGATGGAATAAGGATCGTCCACATTTTTCTCCAGCGAAATAAACTTACTGTCGTGGCGTACGTAAGGACCAAACCTACCGATGGCTACTGTCACTGATTTGCCTTCAAAATCTCCCAGATTTCGTGGCAGTTTGAAAAGTTCCATCGCTTCTTCGATGGTAATGGTTTCGAGATGTTGGCCTGGCCGCAAACTGGCAAACTGAGGTTTTTCACCCTCTTCCGTTGCTTCTCCAAGCTGTGCCAGTGGCCCAAATCTTCCGATTTTAACTGATAATTCTTTGCCTGAATTAGGATCAATTCCAAGAATCCGGACACCATTGGTGCGTTCGGCATCACTCAGGGCACTTTCTACCTTAGTGTGGAATGGATCATAAAAACTCCGGATCATGTCGTTCCAAACGAGCTCTCCGTCAGCTATTTCGTCAAATTCTTTTTCAACCAATGCGGTAAAATTATAATCCATGATCAGGTCGAAATACCTCATCAGGAAATCTGTCACTACCATCCCAATATCAGTTGGGAAGAGCTTCGATTTTTCAACTCCTGTAATTTCTTTTTTGACCTTTTCGGATATTTTCTGACCTGAAAGAATTAAATCAGTGAATTCACGTTCAACTCCCTCGCGATCTTCTTTCACAACATAACCACGGTTTTGCACCGTTGTAATAATCGGTGCATATGTTGAAGGTCTACCAATTCCAAGCTCTTCAAGCTTCTTAACCAAACTGGCTTCGGTATAACGCGGAGGTTTTTGGGTGAATTTTTCGGTAGCCTGAATTCGATCCCATCTTAATATTTGTTTGGCAGTAAGTGCCGGAAGCAACCCTTTTTGTCCTCCATTCTGATCCTCATCATCAACCGATTCGATATAAACACGCAGAAAACCGTCGAAAATAAGTACCTCGCCGGTGGCAATAAATTTTTCCTGGGCGTTTGAGATGTCGATGGTAACCACTGTTTTCTCCAGTTCTGCATCGCTCATTTGTGAAGCAATCGTTCTTTTCCAGATCAGATCATACAATCTTTTTTCCTGGCTGCTTCCCGAAATTTCTTCCTGATCAAGATAAGCAGGACGAATGGCTTCGTGGGCCTCTTGAGCTCCCTTTGATTTGGTTTTGTATTGACGGACCTGGTGATATTTTTCGCCAAGCGATTGGACGATCTTTTGTTTGGCCGCATTAATTGCCAATCCCGAAAGATTGACAGAGTCGGTACGCATGTAGGTGATTTTGCCTGATTCGTAAAGTTTCTGGGCCACGCTCATGGTCTGACTTACAGAAAATCCTAATTTGCGACTTGCTTCCTGTTGTAAGGTTGATGTAATAAATGGAGGCGCGGGTGATCTTTTTGTTGGCTTTTTAACCACATCGCTGATCTGAAATTCCGCATTTTTGCACTTTTCCAGAAAGGCAAAAGCCTCATTCCGGGTATCGAATCTGCGATTTAGTTCAGCTTTTAATTCGGTTATTTTTCCATCCTTTTCAGGAACAAGAAAACTGGCAGAAACCCGATAGGCAGAAGTTGAAGTGAAGTTGATAATTTCCCGTTCCCTTTCAACTATCAGGCGGACAGCAACTGATTGTACCCTTCCGGCTGAAAGAGATGGTTTTACTTTTTTCCAAAGAACCGGCGAAACTTCAAAACCGACAATACGATCGAGAACGCGGCGTGCCTGTTGAGCATTCACCAGGTTTATATCGAGCGGGCGTGGATTTTGAACAGCTTTTAAAATAGCATCCTTGGTAATTTCATGAAAAACAATTCGTTTGGTTTTTTTTGGATCCAGTCCAAGTGTTTCCATCAAATGCCATGAAATTGCCTCTCCTTCACGGTCCTCGTCAGATGCGAGCCAGATCATGTTCGATTCCTTGGCCTGTTTCTTCAACTCAGCCACTAATTTCTTCTTGTCAGCTGAAATTTCATATTTAGGAGTGAAGTTATTTTGAATGTCAATTCCAAAATCTTTTTTCTCGAGATCCCTGATGTGCCCCATGCTTGAGGTTACAAAAAAATCCTTTCCTAAAAACTTTTCAATCGTTTTTGCTTTTGCAGGTGACTCAACAATAACCAGATTTTCGTGCATATCGCAGGTTTGATTTTATGAACTCGATTTTAAATTTTGTGCAAATTAAAGAAAAGGAAACGCTAAGTTCAAAATATAATTCAATAAATTTTTAAAGCATATTTATTTGATAATGATTTATTTATTTCCGAAGAGTTCTTTTTTGGGGTCAAAAAAAGGTTCAATTTTATTCCTGAAAATGGTTTCAAAAATTGAATATTAGGACTCAAGTGAATGGTTTAATATCAAGCAATTGAATGTGTTTTGATGCAATTTTTTCTGGTTTCAATTCGTTCTGGTTTTTTCGCTGAAAAGAAGGTGTTATCGCATTGATTTTGGACAAATGGAATTCGATTGTGTTTCATTATCTTTGTCACCTTAAAAACAAATATTTCTGAATGAACAAGGATATTTCAGTTTATAAAAAATACATCCGGATATTCTGGTATGTTTATGCAGCGGGGGTTTTGGCTGTTGTGCTGATGTTTTTCATGATTGCACAGGGTTGGCTGGGATTTATGCCATCGTTTGAAGATCTTGAAAATCCTGAAAGTTTACTTGCTTCGGAAGTTGTTTCGTCAGATGGGGTAGTGATGGGCACTTATTTCAAGGAAAACCGGAGTTTTGTGAACTACGACGAAATTAATCCGGTAATGATTAATGCCCTGATTGCAACCGAAGATGTTCGGTTTTATAACCATTCAGGAATTGATATCCGTGGTTTGATTCGTGTAGTTAAAGGAATACTGACAGCTGATTCCAATTCAGGAGGAGGAAGTACCATAAGCCAGCAACTCGCCAAAATGCTTTTTCCACGGGATAATCTTGACAATAAACTGGAGCTGATTTTCAGGAAGTTTAAAGAATGGGTAATTGCAGTGAAACTGGAGAAAAGTTATACCAAGGAAGAAATCCTGACCATGTACCTGAATAAATACGACTTTCTGAACCTGGCTGTGGGTATTAAGTCGGCTTCGTCGGTTTATTTTAATACAACTCCAGCTGCGTTAACTCTTGAACAAGCCGCTATGTTGGTTGGGATGGCTAAGAATTCATCCTTGTATAATCCGGTACGACGTCCTGAACTGACACTTCGAAGAAGGAATGTGGTATTGGCGCAGATGCTGAAAAACGGTTCCATTTCGAAAGAAGTCTGCAAATCGGCCCAGGCCCAACCATTAAATCTTGATTATCACAAAGTTGATTTTAAAACCGGATTGGCACCCTATTTCAGAGAATACCTTCGCCAGGCAATGAATACAGACAAGCCGAAACGATCAGACTATGCTTCCTGGCAGATTCAGAAGTACAAGGAAGATTCTGTCGACTGGCAAACTAATCCGTTGTACGGCTGGTGCAAAAAGAATAAAAAAGCAGACGGTTCAACCTATAATTTGTATCGTGATGGTTTGCGGATTATTACAACGATCGACTCACGCATGCAGACTTACGCTGAAGAAGCTTTGACTTATCATCTTCGGGAGAATTTACAGCCATCTTTTAATAAAAAGCTTAGGGTCTTAAAGAATAAACCTTTTTCAAACGATCTTTCAACAGAAGCGGTGGAAGGAATTATGGATCAGGCCATAAAACAGACAAAAAGGTACTGGACTGCTAAAAATAGCGGAAAATCGTGGGACGAAATTAAGCGCATGTTCAATCATCCGGTCGAGATGTCGGTCTATACATTCAAAGGCGATCGGGATACAATAATGTCTCCGCTAGATTCGATGAAATATTACTACAGCATCTTCAGATCATCGTTCATGTCGATGGAAATCAAGACCGGTCATGTTAAAGCATATGTAGGAGGACCTGATTACCGTCATTTTATGTACGACATGGTCAAGGGTGGAAAACGTCAGGTAGGATCGACTGTGAAACCGTTTTTATATACACTGGCTATGCAGAACGGTATGTCGCCGTGCAGCAAGGTCCCCAATGTAAAACAGCAGTTTATTTTACCCGATGGAACAATATGGGAAGCCAAAAACTCGGGTAAAACAAAGTTCGATGATAAAATGGTTACGCTGAAATGGGGTCTGGCACATTCGGTGAACCAGGTTTCAGCCTGGGTCATGAAGCAGTTTAATCCGCAGTCGGTTGCCGATATCATGAAAAAAATGGGTGTCTACAGCCCGATTGATCCGGTACCTTCCATGTTCCTTGGAACATCAGACATTACACTTTATGAAATGGTTGGAGCTTATGGAACCTTTGCCAATAAAGGTGTTTTTACACAACCCATTTTTGTAACGCGCATTGAAGACCGGCATGGAAATGTGATATCAACTTTCAGGGCTGAAAAGAAAGATGCGATTGATGAGCAAACTGCTTATCTGATGACTGAACTAATGCGTGGTGTTGTAGATGCCGGTTCAGGAGGACGATTGCGCTGGAGTCCTGAATATGGTGGATTTAAAGGTCAGATTGCTGCTAAAACGGGAACGACACAAAATCATTCCGATGGCTGGTTTATCGGAATTACACCCCAACTGGTTAACGGTTCATGGACGGGCGCTGAACTGAGAAGTATTCATTTTGAAGATTTGCAATCGGGACAGGGTGCCCGGATGGCCCTTCCAATTTGGGGATATTACATGCGTAAAGTTTATGCTGACCGCAGTTTGCCCTATCGTGACGGAACTGAATTTGAACGTCCGGCTCATTTCACGGTGAACATCAATTGTGATGATCCTGAAAGTATTGAGCAGAGCCAGGATAACTCGGAAGATTTCTTTTAAAAAGTCCAAATATATTCTCCGGAAGTTTTTATTACGGAATGAAAAATATTTTAGGCATCAAAAAAAACCCGCTGTCCGGCGGGTTTCTTTTTGATTATTTTTCGATTTTTTCAGCATCCTTTTTAGGTTCGTCATCGTCAGCCTTTGACGCATTCTTGAATTCTTTAATTCCTTTTCCCAATCCTTTCATCAATTCAGGAATTTTAGTTCCGCCGAACATCAGTACGACAACAACCAGTACAACAATGAGTTCCTGAGGACCAATAACACCTGCGATAATTGATAAGTTCATATTATTAAAGTTTAAATGGTTTTTCTTTTGCAAAAGTAACAAAAATATTCACTTCAAATATTTATTTAAAGAGTTTAAATATATCATTTCCATTGGCAAAAAGCACCAGTGAAAGCAACAAAACCATACCCACAATCTGCGCGTATTCCAGAAACTTATCACCAGGCTTGCGGCCAGTAATCATTTCGAAAAGAAGAAAAATCACATGTCCGCCATCGAGTGCCGGGATAGGCAATAAGTTCATTACTCCCAGAATGATAGAAAGAAAAGCAGTCATGTTCCAAAACGAATACCAGTTCCATGCACCCGGGAAGATGTTTCCGATGGCAATAAATCCACCCAACGATTCGTAGGCTTTGGTTTTGGGCGAAAATATCAGCTTAAATTGCTTGAGATAATCGTTTATTTCGTTTATTCCACGGCTTATTCCTGCAGGAATAGATTCAATCAGCCCATATCGGATGGTTTTAAACTCGAATATTTTCTCCAAATCCTGTTCAAGCTGAATTCCCAACATTCCAGTTGAGGGAATAACCAATGAAATATTCATCTCCTGCGTGTCACGCAGAACATTCAGAGTCACCTTTTTCCCAACACTATCTTTAAGGGCTGTTTTAAACTGATCGTTAAATTCATATTTCAGGTTGTTCATTCCAAGAATACGGTCGCCTGGTTTAAGGCCTGCTTCTTTTGCCGGAGATGCACTGGCAACTTTTGCGACCTTATAATCAAAGGGTATTCGAATGGAAAGTACTCCTTTGCTTTTGATCAGAAGTGCGAGATCGTCATCAGAAATTTCAACATCCATTTTCTGACCATTGCGTTCAACCTGAATTGCTGGAGCTTTATCTAGAATAACCGTTGGAATAACCTTGCGGAAGTTTTCTACTTTCTCATTTGCTACCGAAAGGATTTTGTCTCCATTCTGCAAACCGATCTGACGGCCAACCGAATCAATTTCAATACCATATTTCACATTGGCAGTTGGTAAATACTCTTCACCCCAGGCATATAGTATTCCGATATAGATAATAAATGCCAGAATAAAATTCATAAGAACTCCGCCTACCATAATTAAGAGGCGTTGCCAGGTCTTTTTTGAACGGAATTCGTGTGGCTGAGGAGGCAGTTTCATGGCTTCCTTGTCCATCGATTCATCAATCATTCCTGAAATTTTCACGTATCCGCCCAAGGGTAGCCAGCCAACTCCATATTCGGTGTCACCTTTTTTTACTTTGAAAAGTGAAAACCAGGGGTCGAAAAACAAATAAAATTTTTCAACTCTTGTCTTGAAGAGACGAGCGAACAAAAAATGCCCGAATTCGTGTATAATGACTAGTAGTGACAAGCTCAGAATAAGCTGAGCAGCTTTTATTAATACAATTTCCATCTATCTTATTTTCTATTTTAAATCTTTTGAGCGACCATGTTTTTTATTCTGGCAGCTGTCAATATGCGTGTTTCCTTATCCGTTTGAATATAATCATCCAAATCCGGATTCTTCAGGAACATTGATTTTTCCATGGTTTCTTCAATAATTTCAGGCATTTGAAGAAAACTGATTTTATCGTTCAAAAATGCCTGAACCACCACTTCGTTTGCAGCATTCAAAATACAGGGCATGTTTCCTCCCTGATTAAGAGCGCTAAAAGCGAGTGCAAGGTTACGAAAATTTTTTGTATTTGGCTGTTCGAATGTCAGTGAGGGGTATTCCAGAAAACTGAATCGTTTAAATTCAGATGATAGTCTTTCAGGAAAATTTAAGGCATACTGAATAGGCAATTTCATATCGGGCAAACCCATTTGTGCTTTCATGGAACCATCGCAAAACTGTACGATGGAATGAATTATGCTTTGAGGATGTACAATGACATCAATTTGTTCCGGCTTCAGACCAAAAAGCCATTTAGCTTCAATCACTTCGAATCCCTTGTTCATTAATGATGCTGAATCAATCGTGATTTTGGCTCCCATATCCCAGTTCGGATGCTTCAGTGCATCTTCCTTTTTTACTTTTGCCAACTGGTCCATCGTGAATCCTCTGAATGGTCCACCTGAAGCTGTCAGGTATATTTTTTCGATTTCATTATTAAATTCTCCGACCAGGCATTGAAAAATAGCCGAATGCTCTGAGTCAACCGGATAAATATTAACCTTGTTTTCGATAGCCAGACGGTTTATTATTTCACCGGCAACAACCATGGTTTCTTTATTGGCCAGGGCGATGTGTTTGCCTGCCTTTATTGCGTTACAGGTTGGAATTAAACCGGAATAACCCACCATGGCTGTAACCACCAGATCAATCGTACTCATCTGCACCACCTGCTGAAGCGCTTCACGGCCAGCATAAACCTTGATGGATTCATCTTTCAGTGCATCGTTTAACTGATCGAAATGGCAGGAATTGGAAATAACCACCACATTCGGACGAAACCGTTTAGCCTGTTCGATAAGTAATTCGATGTTGTTGTTGGCTGTCAGTACTTCAACTTCAAACTGATCAGGATTCCTGGAAATGACTTCAAGTGTTTGGGTTCCGATCGATCCGGTTGATCCCAATATGGCAATGCGTTTACTCATAAGCAGGGTTAAAAATCGATGTAGGTTTCAGGATCAAGGGCTGTGCCGTTGTGCCAAAGTTCAAAATGCAGATGAGGTCCGGTTGTCAGTTCTCCGCTGTTGCCCATAATTGCTATCACTTCACCTGATTTTACCTTATCGCCAATTGTCTTGAGTAATTCAGCATTGTGTTTATAAACTGAAATAATGTTGTTTTCATGCTGAATAAAAATAGA
>Ga0209261_10000025_pt1 | contig 38347 bp, 35 predicted proteins | sample DOMMetBare1Fresh_FD_187470 | JGI IMG/M metagenome (GOLD analysis project Ga0209261, IMG submission 187470) | Wetland sediment microbial communities from St. Louis River estuary, USA, under dissolved organic matter induced mercury methylation -... | ecosystem: Environmental > Aquatic >...
CGGTGCTTTACGGTCTGATCACGTCGGTCAACTTTGATCCGAGCGACAAGAAGTACACGAACCAATTGAAGGCGGCGAAGCTGCTCGAGCCGATCTTCACTGCATTACCCGAACATCCGGGGGTCGCGCACTACCTGATCCACAGCTACGACTATCCGCCGATCGCAAAGGATGGCCTGAGCGCAGCCCGGCGCTATTCGAAGATCGCGCCCGATGCATCACATGCGCTGCACATGCCGTCGCACATATTCACCCGCGTGGGTGACTGGGGCGCTTCGGTCGAGGCCAATCGCGTGTCGGCCGATTCCGCGAAGGGGAGCATTCCAAATCGCGTGCACGCCTACGACTACATGGTGTACGCACACCTGCAACAAGGTCAGGAAAAGGCCGCGGCGGAGGTGATTGCACGCATGAAGGAAGTGCTGCTGACGAGCGACCACCTTGCTACCGCCTACGGATTCGCCGCGATGCCGGCGCGTTACGCGCTCGAACGCGGCGCGTGGAAGGAGGCCGCAAGCTTGCCGCTCTATCCGGCGGCGACGGCCTACGCCTGGAACAAGAACCCGCAGGCGGAGGCGGTCAATGCATACGCACGCGGTATCGGTGCGGCGCTCAGTGATGACGCGGCGGCAGCCAACACGGAGGTCGAGCGACTGCAGAAATTGCGCGACGCCGCCGCGGCGGCAAAGTTCACCTATTGGATCGAGCAATTGGATATCCAGGCTGAGGTGGTCAAGGGACTCGCCGCGATTGCTTCCGGCAAGCACGCAGAAGGGATAGCAACGCTGCGCAAAGCGGCCGACCGTGAAGACGCAACGGAGAAACATGCCGTCACACCCGGCCCGATCGCGCCGGCGCGCGAACTGCTCGCGTACACGCTGCTGAACGCGGGCGGCGCGGGCGATGCCTTGGTCGAGTTCGAAAAGGTGATGAAGATCGAACCCAATCGCTATCGCACGATCGCCGGCGCAGCGCAGGCGGCACGCAATGCGAACGATATGGCCAAGGCGCGCATGTACTCGAAGCAGTTGATCGAGATCGCCGCAAAGGCGGATTCTCCGCGCACGGAACTGGCAGAAGCGAAGCGCACTCTCGGGAGCCTGTGACTTTGCTGAAGAACGCCGAACTCAGAAGCGCCGGCGCGGCGCTGTCCGTCGCCGCGCTTCTGGTGGCGCTGCCCGCGCACGCCGTTGAAAGTGACCCGCTGCCGGTGCCGACCGATTCGCCTCGGGAGCAGGCTGTCATCTCCTACAACGAAGGCGTGAAACTGATGCTCGACAAGCGCTACCGAGACGCGCAGGCGCGTTTCGAAGCGGCGCTGGCCAGCGATGAGAAGCTCGCCGAGGCGCACAACAATCTCGCATACAGCCTGCGCGCGCAGGGACAGGCTAACTATGAGCGGGCGCTCAAGCACTATAGCCGCGCGCTTGAACTGAACCCGAAGCTCGCGCAGGCGTTGATGTATCGCGGCGTACTGCTGAACCAGATGGGCGAAGTCGCGCGCGCCCGCGCCGACTACGAGAAGCTGCAGACACTCGACAAGGACCTCGCCGCGCGCCTGGACGCCGTGCTCAAGGGCGCAATGCGCGACGAGTATTACGGTCTGGCGCGTCAGCGCGATTAAGACGATCGAGCCGACTGCGCGGCACCACAGCGCGCGCTGACCTTGTTCTGTAAGCTTCGCCCCTCGTTTTTCGAGGGTACACATGCAGTACGTCTACACCATGCGCCGGGTCGGCAAGATCGTGCCGCCCAAGCGCGAAATCCTGAAGAACATCTCGCTGTCGTTTTATCCGGGCGCCAAGATCGGCGTGCTGGGGCTCAACGGTTCCGGCAAGTCAACGCTGCTCAGGATCATGGCCGGCGAGGACAAGAATTTCGAAGGTGAAGCGGTGCCGATGCCGGACATGAAGATCGGCTTCCTGCCGCAGGAGCCGCAGCTCGATCCGGAAAAGACCGTGCGCGAGGAAGTCGAAGCCGGCCTGGGCGAGGTGATGCAGGCGAAGGAAAAGCTGGACGCGATCTACGCTGCCTACGCCGAACCCGACGCGGACTTCGACCACTTGGCCTCCGAGCAGGCGAAATACGAAGCGATCCTCGCCACGCAGGGGGAAGACCTCGAGCATCAACTGGAGATTGCGGCCGATGCGCTGCGGCTGCCGCCGTGGGACGCAAAGATCGCCAAGCTCTCCGGCGGTGAAAAGCGCCGCGTCGCGCTGTGCCGCCTGCTGCTGTCGAAGCCCGACATGCTGCTGCTGGATGAGCCGACCAACCACCTCGATGCGGAAAGTGTGGAGTGGCTCGAGCAATACCTGCTTCGCTTCCCCGGCACGGTGGTCGGCGTCACCCACGATCGCTACTTCCTCGACAACGCGTGCCAGTGGATTCTCGAACTCGACCGCGGCTATGGCATTCCGTACGAGGGCAACTACTCGTCGTGGCTGGAGCAGAAGGAGAAGCGGCTCGAGGTCGAAGCCAAGCAGGAGCAGGCGCGCATCAAGACGATGAAGGCCGAGCTCGAATGGGTGCGGAGCAACGCCAAGGGCCGCCAGGCCAAGAGCAAGGCGCGGTTGCAGCGCTTCGAGGAACTGTCGAGTTACGAATACCAGACGCGCAACGAGACGCAGGAGATCTTCATTCCGGTTGCGGAACGGCTCGGCAACGAAGTGATCGAGTTCATCGATGTCAGCAAGGGCTTCGGCGACCGGCTGCTGATCGACAAGCTTTCATTCAAGGTGCCGCCCGGCGCGATCGTCGGCATCATCGGTCCCAATGGCGCGGGCAAGTCGACGCTGTTTCGGATGATCACCGGGCAGGACAAGCCCGACAGCGGCGAGATCAAGCTCGGCCTGACGGTGAACCTCGCGTACGTCGATCAGACGCGAGACGACCTGACCGGCAACAAGACCGTGTGGGAGGATATTTCCGGCGGGCAGGACATCCTGACGGTCGGACAATTCGAGATGCCCTCGCGCGCCTATCTGGGCCGCTTCAACTTCAAGGGTGGCGACCAGCAGAAGATGGTGGGACTGCTGTCCGGCGGCGAGCGCGGCCGGCTGCACCTGGCCAAGACGCTGCTCAAAGGCGGCAACGTACTGCTGCTCGACGAGCCATCGAACGACCTTGATGTCGAGACGTTGCGTGCGCTTGAAGGCGCGCTGCTCGAGTTCGCCGGCACGGTGCTGGTGATCTCACACGACCGCTGGTTTCTTGATCGCATCTGCACGCACATCCTTGCCTGCGAGGGTGAGTCGCACTGGGAGTTCTATCCCGGCAACTTCCACGAGTACGAGGAAGACAAGAAGCGGCGCCTTGGCGAAGAGGGCGCGGCGCCGCACCGGATTCGTTACAAAGCCCTCAAGTAAGGTTATTCCGGACGCGCCCGCCGTGGGCGAGCGCGCCGGAATAACTCCGCGCGTTCGACCGGACACGCGGCGGTGCCGCGGCCGGTCAACGCGCGGCTTGGGCCGACCCCGTGAGAGGTTGCAGACCCGGTGGACGACGGTCCCTTGGCTCGGTAGGCTCTATCGGCAATCGGCTTGCCGCGAATGCTGTAAGAGGAAGGTAACGGGTTTCGTGGCGGCACTTCGTCTCGCGTATTTGCGCGTCGCCGGCTCGGAAAGCGAGCATCCATGCGGGTTGCGATGGGGCGGCATCGCCTGGTTACCCGTCGTGCGTATCGACAAACCCGACGCGAAGGCGTCGGCGAAACTAGGTTCGGCCCCAAGTCTAGCGCCCAGCCGTCGCATTTGACACAGCCCTTTACTGTAGCTACAGTAATGCATGCGAATTGAGTTTGACGAGGTGAAGGACAGAGCGAACCGCGCAACCCACGGCGTTTCCCTTGCCTTCGCCGAGGAGCTCGATTGGGACGCTGCGCTGGTATGGGTAGATGATCGCTTCGAGTACGCGGAGCTGCGAATGATCGCGCTTGCTCCTGAATCCGCGACTCTCTACTACGTGGCTTTTGTTGAACGTGGCAATGCGCGCCGAATCATCAGCCTGCGCCGAGCCACCCGTCGCGAGGTGAAGCACTATGTCGAAAGTATCTAAACGCCCTGCCGTTGTAATGCCCACCGCAAAGGAGGACAAGCTGATCGTCGCAGCAGCAAAGGCCGACCCTGATGCACAGCCGCTTACGCCCAAGCAGTTGAAGGCGATGGTTCCACTGCGCGCCCTACGTGGTCGCCCCAAGTCGGCAAATCCGAAGCAATTGGTCTCTGTGCGCTATAGCCCGGAAGTTTTGGCGTTCTTTAAGGCAACTGGCGAAGGCTGGCAGTCGCGAATGGATGGTGTGCTGCGGCAATACGTGTCGCGTCGCTCGCGCCAGGCGTGAGATGGGGCCTGGGCGGCGACAATCATTTAGTCCGACGTCGAGGTCCTTGAGGCGGATGCTCGCGCCGTAGGCCTTCCCGAGCGAACGTTCGACTTCGTAACTGCGCGCCTGGTTCTCGTCAATGTTCCACGACCAGAGGAGGTCGTGGCGGAGATGGTTCGTCTCGTGAGGCCTGGCGGCGCCATTGCTCTACATGAGCCGGACTCGACGACGCAGCGATGCGATCCTCCTCTCGCCGCGCAGACACGTCTCTTGCAGCTCTTGAACACCTACGCGGAGCTGAAAGGCATTGATCGGTCTATCGGTCTCCGGGTGCCGCGCATGGTGCGAGAGTTGGGCCTCATCGATGTCCGTGTGAATCCTCTGGTCCACGTGTATCCCCCAGGCCACGGGCGTCGCATGCTGCTACTTGAGTTCGTCGAGAACGCGCGAAATCGGATCCTCGAGAGAGAGATGATTGCGGAAGCAGAGCTCGACGAGCTCACCGCCGCTCTCAAGCGGCACCTCGAAAATCCTTCAACACTGGTTGTCTCCTCTCTCTTCCTTCAGACGTGGGGCCGGATGCCGGAACGATAGTCAGCGCCGCCCAACAAGGCGCTGCACCCGACGCGGCCCAGCGGCGGCGTCCCGTGGCCAGTTGCCGTCTGGCGGAGTAGCGTCTTGCGGTCTCGGTGTTCGGCGGCCGCTGGGCCGCGCGGGTGAGCGCGGAGCCGTTAAGCTTCACAGAGACCCCCACATGGCACACCGTGTAGCAATTGCCCAGATCGCCATGCACTGGACCACGCCCGAGAACGTTGCAGCTATCCGATGGGCGATGAACCTGGCGCAGTCAAAAGACGTGCAGATTTGCGGCTTCTCGGAACTGGCAGTCACCGGCTTCCATCGGCAGATTGCGCGCGAAGCAAGACCTGAAGTTGTGTCGCCCGCCATTCGTGAACTGCAGGCTCTCGGAGCCAAGTTGTCGCTCGGAATCGCAGTTGGCGCACCAACATTCTCAGATGACGGCGCAAAGTTCATCTCGCATCTCCTCATTGACGAATACGGCAAGACTGCAGCCGTTGTTCCGAAGCGCGGCCTCACCGATCCAGAAGCCACTTTCTTCTCAAGAGGGTCATCGCGTCCCATTGGCAAGCTGCACGGCCTGCGCCGCTCTGCCGTCATCTGCCGCGAGGTGGAAGACCATGAGTTGGTCTCTGCTCAGTTGCCCCCTGGGACCGTAGACCTCATCTTCGTTCCAGGTGCGCTCCGTCAAGATCCGGACAGGCCATGGTCAGATCCGCCGGAGTACGTGCGCAACATCCAACGCCTGGCACGAGCCACAAGGTCCTACGTGGTCCAAACCAACTGGCCGAATGCCCTCAATCGGCCAGAAGAGAGTATCGAAGGCGGCGGAAGCACGGTCGCCAGTCCTGACGGAGAAGTGCTCTTTCGCCTGCCTGAGCAAACATCTGGTGTAGGCATCTTCACGCTCGGCGAACGTCACTTCGAATGGCATCCGCGGTGAAGCTAACCCCTCTGCAAGGACTTTCCCCTGCCAGTCAAGCGTTGAAGCGACACGACGCCCGCGTCGACGGGCGTCGTTGCTTTGGTGGTCCGGTCGCGTTGTGCGCTCGGTCATGCATGGATGACTCCACGGTGCTGCAGACTTGTCGTGTTGCCTGTCAGAAGCGGACTGCATCCGTGCAACCGGCCTTGTGGCGTCGTGCTTGCTGACGCTGGCGCAAACCGGCTGCTTTCCGCGCCATCCGTAGTCGGATGTTGCATCGAGGTGAACGCGTAGCGCATCTCGGCGCTGCGCCGTGAGCCTCGACAACGAGCAAGTCAGTACTGGATCGCACGCGGGCATTCATTCCGATGCGCAAAACATCCGTTCTGAAGTCCGGGTCGTAGTCACCGGGTCGAGTTGAAAAGCAGCGCGTCCATGTCCGCCAAACTCCAGTTCACGAATCGCTCGATATCCCTGCAGGCGTTGAGACGAGCCGCCCTCGCAGTTTGCACGGCCGCCATCGTTGCCTATTTCGCTGCGCTTGCACTGATCTTCTTCCGCCAGGAGGCGCTTCTCTTCGCGCCGGTGTCGCTGAATCCCGATCAACGCATCGACTTGCCGGGCGTGAGCGAAGTGCGCGTTCCCGTTGACGGCGCATCGCTGCACGCGCTGCATTTCCGCCAGCCGAACGCGCGTGGCGTGGTGTTCTTCCTGCATGGCAATGGCGGCAACGTGCGGACGTGGCTCACGAGCACTGAGTTCTATCGCCGTACCGGCTTCGATCTGTTCATGCTCGACTATCGCGGCTACGGCAAGAGCAGCGGGCGGATCGAAAGCGAAGCGCAGTTGCATGCCGACGTGCGCGCCGCGTGGGAGCGCATCTCCACCGAATACGCGGGCCGGCACAAGGTGATCTACGGCCGATCGCTCGGCACCGGGCTCGCGGCGCGGTTGGCATCCGAGGTCGATGCCTCACTGCTGGTGCTGGTGTCGCCGTACACCAGCCTGCGCGCTGCGGCGCGCGATCACTACCCGTGGATACCGGGGGCCGCAATGGATCTGATCCTGCGTTATCCGATGCGTACCGACGCCTGGCTACCGCGTACTCAACTGCCGCTCTTGATCGTGCACGGTGAGCGTGACAACGTGATCGGCATCGCGCATGCGCAACGGCTGGCGGCGCTGCGACCCGATGCCGAACTGCTGCGACTGCGGCAGGCCGGGCACGATGACGTGCACCAGTTCTCCGATTACACGGAAACGCTTACCGCGCGCTTCGCGCGGCTGTAGAAGAAGCGCGCAGCCATACCCGATCGCGAGAAGTGAGATTCACCTCTCGGAATTGAGAAGGCCCCGCCCGCCGATTGCGCTATTTGGTGTGGCAGGACAGGCAGACGTTGCTGCCCGAGTTGTTGACGCGCAGGAAGGTCGGATTGAACTGGCTGCCGGCGCCGCCGGAGGGCACGCCATGCGGGTCGTGGCACGAGGCGCACTCGACTTCGAAGCCGTCTCCGGTGTCGTAAAGCCGGATCTCGTTCTTGTCGGGCCGTGAGTTGCCGTTGGTGTCGAAGAAGCGGATGTTGGCGTACGTGGCGGTCGTGTTCTTGAAGTCCGGGTTCGTACCGTTGGCAGGGTAGAGCACACCGACGGGATGGTCGTTGCGCAGGTCGGTTCCGAGCATGAAGGCGGTGAAATCGGTCGCGCCGGCTCCGACGACGCCCGCGGTCGCGGAGTGGCATGTCATGCACTCGACCATGTTGGCATGCACACTGGGGCCGACGCCTGAGGGATTGCTCCAGGTGCTCAGGAATCCGGTGTTGACACTGGTCGCCTGTGAAGCCAGGTAGCGCCCGGATCCGGGCATGTTGATCACCGAGTCGATCGCGGTCTGCCCGTCGTGGCACGACAGGCACGACAGCGAATTGGCTCCCGGCTGGGTCACCGGCTGGTTCATCGTCGACGAATTCAACGTGCTGTAGACCTGGTACGTCGTGGCAACGATGGTCCGGTTCCACAGCGGCAGTCGCGCTCCGGCCCCGACCGAAGAGGCGCCGTGCGGCGTGTGGCAGTACACGCAGACCTCGCCGTAGTCACCCCGGTACTGATCCATCGTCACGCCGGCCGGCCCGCCGCCGCCGGGCTGGCGCTGCGTCATGTTGTGGCGCGTATTGGCGACGCTGCCCTGGTTGGTGAACTTGGTCGGTTTGTCGCTGTCGGCAAGGGCGACGGCGGAAAGCGCCAATCCGAGCAATATGGTCAGGATTCCTGCTGTTCTGCCCATCCCGCGACTCCCCCGAGGTCATGGATGGACTTGCAAGGAACATGCCTTCCCCGCGCTTCAGCCGGCCAGCCTCTCGCCTTTGAGCAGCAGATCGGCCTCGGCATCCTTCACGGGCCGCACGACTTCGATCTTGTTGAAGAACTGATCCGCGACATAGATCCGGCCGGTTTCGTCCACCGCCACGCCGCTGACCAGACCATAGCGACCGGGCGCATCGGTGCGGCTCACCTGTCCGATGGCGAGCAGCAGCTGGCCCTGCGGGTTGAAGATCTGGACGTTATTGAAGCTCGCGTCACTAACGTAGACGAGGCCTTGCCCGTCCACTGCGATCCCCCGCGGTCGAGCCAGGTCGCCGAATCCGACGCCGACACCGCCGAAGCTGTGCCTGAACTCGCCGTCGGGTGTCAGCGCCTGAACACGGAAGTTCCCGGCATCGAGCACGTACAGCGTGCCGTCGGGTGCGCAGGCGCCGGCAACGGGCACGTTGAACTCGCCTTCGCGGCTGCCGCGCTTGCCGATTTCGCGCAGGAACCGACCCTCGCCGTCGAACATCACGACCCGATGCTGGTCGCTTTCGTTGCTGGCGCGATCAATCGCGTATACCCGCGTTCCTTCCGCGTTGACGGCGATACCCGTGGGCCGCTCGAGCGTCGTAGGATCGCCGAAATGGCGGACGAACAGTCCCCACGCGTCGTACATCATGATGCGACGCAGACTGCTGTCGGCCACGTACACGGCCGAACGTGCATCGAGCGCGAGGCCCAGCGGTTTCTGCAACTGCCCGGGCGTGCGCCAGCCGAAGACGAACACTCTGCGGCGCGGCACGTCGAAGGCAACCACGCGCCGCTTGACGCTGTCGGTGACATAGATGCGTCCCTGGCGCGCCGCGACCGCCGCCGGCTTTTCGAACGCCGGATTGTTCGCCGACTGATCGCCCGTGAGCGTCTGCAGCAGCTGCAATTCCTTCACGTCGGCCAGGATGTCGGCCGGCGCGCGCAGCGTGTGTTCGTAGACGAAACGCGGTCGATCCGGCGGGCGCGGCCAGAAGGGCTGGTGATCGATCTTGTCGTCGATCCTGGGCGGCGGTGTCGTGCAGCCAGCCAGCCACAGCGCCGCGACGCCGCTCTTCAGCAATGCACGGCGGTGCCTGTCGGACAACGGTACGGAAGCGGAGGCACGAACGACCGATTGCATTCCTGCGATCGGTGCAGGAACCGTGCCCAGTGTCTGGTGGACTCAGCGCACCGCGAACGGCGCGTTGTAGGGCCGCCCGAACGGCACACCGCCGACCACCGTCTGCACCGGCTTGATGAACACCTTGCCGTCGCGGAAGTTGTTGCGCGTGTCGACGAACTTCACCGGCCCTTCGACCAGTTCGATGATCGACGCATCGCCCGGTGCGCCGACCTGCAACGTGCCGAGCTTCGGAATGCGGTTGATGATCGATGCCGGCCGGGTGGTGGCCATCGTCACCACCTGCTCGAGCGTGAAGCCCATGTTGAGGAACTTGCTCATCACCCAGGTCAGATAGGGCATGCCGGGCGAATTGCCGGAAAACACATGGATGTCGGACGAGATCGTGTCCGGTCCGGCGCCCTGCGCAATCGCTGCCTCGGCGATCGTGTAGTCGAAGCTGCCGCCGCCGTGGCCGATGTCGAACAGCACGCCGCGCTTCTTGGCTTCGAGCGCGGCCGGCAGCAGCTTGCCGTCCTGCACGATGTTGGTTCCCTGGCCCGCGTCGTTCGGAAAACCGGAGTAGCAGTGGGTCAGGATATCGCCGGGGCGCAGCGTGTCGAGAATCTCGCTCATCAGCTCGCGCGACTGCACGCCGCCGATGTGGCACATGACTCTTCCCTTCGTACCGGACATTTCGGCCGCGGCGATCGCGCGCTTCAATGGCTCCAGTCCATTCTTGGCGATCACGTTCTCGCTCATCCTCACCTTGATGCCGAGCGCGAGGTCGGCGTTCTCGGCGAGTGCCTTGGCCGCGACATCGGTCTGCGCGTAGGTGATGTTGAAGAGTTCCGCAATCGGAAAACCGGTCAGCCCGATGTTGGCGATGTGGATGAACGCATACAGCCGGCAACGGGTCTGCGCGACGATGTGGCGGCGGAACACCGCGATGTTGTTGGCCCCTGCGTCGCCGGCCGACACCAGCGTCGTCGTTGCCTGGAATGGAACCAACTCGTCGGCGGGAATGCCGATCGCCGAGCCATACGGAAACACATGCGAATGCAGGTCGATCAATCCGGGTGTGACCATCTTGCCGCCCGCATCGAGCACACGCAGCGCGCGCGCCGCCGGAATGTCGGCCTCGATCGCTTCGATCTGTCCGAAGCGGATGCCGATGTCGCGCTTGCCGCGCAGCTTCTGGCTCGGATCGAACACCTCACCGCCCTTGATCACAAGGTCGAACTTGTCGTTCGGACCCATCGCGGCGCGCGTGTTCAGACCTGTTGCGCCCAGCAGTGCCAGCCCGCCGGCCGCAGCAAGCAGACGGCGCCGATCGCGGTGATTACTCATCGGTGTGCCCCCATGGATGTGATTGTTTTCGTGAGTGGTGCGCGCGCGCCTGTCAAGCGCGGGCGCGGCACAGCTTCGCATGCTGTCGCATCCGCCGCAACCGCGCGCGGCCCGACCCCGGCCCGATCACGGCTGCGAGCCGACGCAGTGCGCTTTTTCGCCGGCGATCAATCTGCTAAGTTGCCGCCCGCTGCTGACCGCGAAGCGCGGTCCCGATGCGCCGGCCCCGGCGCCTGTGGCCGTGCGAGAGGCGGCGCGCGAACCGTTTCAAACCGGAGTCCTCATGCTCGAACTGCTGACCGATCCGCAGGCCTGGATCGCATTTGCCACGCTCACCGCGCTCGAACTGGTGCTGGGCATCGACAACATCATCTTCATCTCGATCCTGGTCGACAAGCTGCCGGCGGCCAAGCGCGAGTTGGCGCGCAGGATCGGTCTGTTCATGGCGATGTTCATGCGCATCGGCCTGCTGATGGTGCTGGCCTGGATCGTCGGGCTGACGGCGCCGCTGTTCACCGTGCTGTCGCAGGAGATTTCGGGGCGCGACGTCATCCTGATCGCCGGCGGCATCTTTCTGATCTGGAAAAGCACGGGCGAGATCCACCAGTCGATGGAGGGCGAAGAAGGCAAGTCATCGAGCGCGGTCAAGGCGACTTTCGCGGCGGTGATCATGCAGATCATGGTCGTCGATCTGGTGTTTTCGCTCGATTCGATCATCACTGCGGTCGGCATGGTCGACGATCTGCCGGTGATGATCGCGGCGGTGATCGCGTCGGTCGGGCTGATGATGTTGTTCGCCGGCCCGATCGGCCGTTTTGTTTCCAGCCATCCGACCATCAAGATGCTGGCGCTGTCGTTCCTGGTGGTGGTGGGTGTGGTGCTGGTCGCCGAAGGTTTCGATCACCACGTGCCGAAAGGCTACGTGTACTTCGCGATGGCGTTTTCGCTCGGCGTCGAAATGCTCAACATCCGTATGCGCAAGCGCGTGCGGCCGGTACATCTGCATTCGCCGTATGCGGGCGACAAGGCGGGATCGTCGCCGGACTGATTCACCGCTGGCGCGTGACTTGCTCGCTGACGCGCCGATGGTCGGCGCCATGAACGCGAGCGCCGGCAATTTCGGCGAAGAGCGGCTTGGTTTCGACGCGACCGGCGCGCCGTTCAGCGCGCGCTATGGCGACGTGTACGCCAGCCGCGACGGCGCGCATGGACAGGCGCAACATGTCTTCGTTGGGGGCAATGAACTTCCCGCGCGCTGGGCCAGTGCCGATCAGTTTGTGATCGTCGAGACCGGCTTCGGTCTCGGAATCAATTTCCTCGCGACCTGGCAGGCGTGGCGTGACGATCCGGCGCGGCCGCGGCGGCTGCACTTCGTCTCGGTCGAGCAGCATCCGCTCAGCGCCGCGCAACTGCGCGCGCATGCGCCGCCGGAGTTGGCAACGCTCGCGGAACGATTGGCGGCCGCCTGGCCGTTGCTGCTGCCCGGGCTTCATCGTTGCGAATTCGAGGGCGGCGCGGTGGTGCTGACGCTGGCACTCGGCGATGCGCGCGATCTCGTGCCGCAACTCGTTTGCGGCGCGGACGCGATCTATCTCGACGGCTTCGCTCCGGATCGCAATCCGCAGATGTGGGAGCCGACACTGCTCAAGGCACTCGCGCGACTCGCGCGGACGGGCGCCACACTCGCCACCTGGTGCACGGCGCGCGCGGTGCGCGACGCATTGAGCGACGCGGGATTCGATCTGCAACTGCGCGCGGGCTTCGGTCAAAAGCGCGAGATGCTGACCGGCCGGTTCGCGCCTCGCTGGCGCATGCGCCGATACGAGCCGCCGGATGCGTATCGCGGTGAACGCAGCGCAATCGTGATCGGTGCAGGACTCGCGGGCGCGACCGCGGCTCATGCGCTCGCACGGCGCGGCTGGCAGGTGCGCGTGATCGAACGCGCCGCGCAGATCGCCAGCGGCGCCTCCGCGTTGCCGTGGGGCTTGCTGTACCCGCAGATCACGGCGGATGACAGCGTGCTCGCGCGGCTGACTCGTGCCGGTTTCTTTGCGAGCCGATTCGCGTTGACGACATTGACTCCTGAGCGGCGTGGATCGCACCTATGGCAGCCATTCGGTGTCTTCAAGCAGGCGCACGACGACGACGAACTCGCGGCATGGTCCGTGTTGCTGGCGCAGGCCGGGCTACCGCCCGAATTCGCCGCGCTGTGCGATGCCGAACAGGCGCAGTCGCGACTCGGATTGCGCCCGCGGCGGGGCGGGTGGTGGTTTCCCTCCGGAGCGCTGGTTTCCGCTGCGGCTTGGTGCAAGGCGGCGCTCGCGCAGGCATCGATCGACGTTCGATGCGGGCAGGGCATTGATCGGGTTCAGCGTGACGGCGAAGCGTGGCTGGCGATCTCTGCGGACCGCACGATCGCCCGCGCGCCGATCGCCATCGTCGCCAGTGCCTTCGATGCACCACGCCTGCTGGGCGATCCTTGCGTACGTGTCACGCCCGTGCGCGGCCGCCTCACGCGCATCGACGGCGCACCGTTTGCGTCGCTGCATGCCGGACTTGCGGGCGACGGCTACCTCGTCAGGGGGCCCGACGGCTGGGCAAGCGTGGGTTCCACCTATGAAACACCGATGCAGGACGACGCAGCGATCACGGCCCTCGACGAAACGCGCGCGCACGCGAGCAACCTCGCACGGCTGCAGCGCCTGCTGGCTGCCCCGCCGCAAGTGGAACCCATCGGCACATTCGACGCGCGGCGCTGTGTCGCGCGCGATCGGCTGCCATATGCAGGCCAGGTAACGGACATCGATGCCAGTCGTGAAAAGCGCGAGCGGCTGCGCGGTGCGCATCTGGCCGACCTGCCGCGTCGCGCGGGACTGTATGCAAGCTACGCATTCGGATCACGCGGACTGTCGCTGGCGGGGCTGGCTGCTGAACGCATCGCTGCGCAGATCGAGGGTGAACCGGCGCCGGTCGAACGCGTGCTGCTCGATGCGATTGATCCGGCGCGGGAGTTACTGCGGGCGTTACGGCGTGGGCGGATAATCTGAGTTGAAAGAAACATGTCGCCTCGCCGCCGACGTGGGCTGCGGTTGATCGACCAGGAAGGTCAAGAAAATCGAGCCTGGCCCCTTTTACTCACCTTTTACTCAAAACGGATTAAGTCGTGCGATTCGAGTCATCGGACGGTCGCAGCGAACGCAGTCCGTGGGATATTTGCAGCAACCGAAGCCGGGCTTTAACCCCACTTTCACTCTCTTACTGGTCGGTCGACCGCTGATGGAGCGAGGTTTCGTTCGCGGCGGCGCGAAAGTGCGGCGCACATAAGCTTGGTAGATCAACGCTACAAAGCACGCCAAGCTGTCACACTCCTCGGCGCTTTGCCTGCAAAAGATAATCCGCTCAAGCGGCAACGAAAATCACGCGGTAGCTTATGCCGGATATAAGTGTGTCGCGGCAGCCCGCCTTCAACTCGCGCGCGGCGGGCGATGCACTCGCGCCCGAAGCCACGCCCACGATCCCCGAGGTGGCGAGCGCCGTCATCTTCGAGCACGAGATTGTCGTCATCGGCCCCGGCGTAACACGCGATTTCATGTACGAGCAGTACCCCTGGGGATTGCAGCAGTTGCCGCGCCATGTCAACAAGGCGCCTAAAGAAGGCGCGTTCCTTCACCATGTCGCGGGCACGAATCGGCCGGTCTATCCGGCGGGGCATCCTCAGGCCGGGCAGCGATTCAGCACGCAGTGGCTGGTGTTCAAGTTCCGCTCCGAAGGAGTGTTCACGACGGGCGCACACGTCGCGGTGGTCCTTCGATCGCAGTCGACGGCCGAATGGAACCGCGGCCGGGGGTTTATCTTCGGACATCAGAACCTGTTGACGAGCGACCCGAATGTCTGTCCGGTGGGAGAGGTGGGAACCGCGCACGCGCAGCCCGAAAGCTGGTGGACTGTCACCTCCGGAGCAGCACAGGCGCAACGCGGCTTCGTCTGGGGGCCGCCGCTGTGCAGCGCGCCGACGATTCGCGACCAGCGTGACTACGAGGTCGCGATTCACGTTGCCGACGGCGGGTGGATCGCTTACTGGATCACCGATGTCGAATCGCAGGTGCAGATCGCTACGTCGCTGCGCGACACCGTCAATGCGGAGTCGGATCTGGTTGACGGGCTGACCGGCTACTCGCTTGCGCTCGTGTTTGGCGCGTCGCAGTCCGCCTCGTGGCGGATCAGGTTCTACGACATCGGATCAGGGTGGTTTTGAACGCACCGCGACGAACACTTTGCACGGTGAGCTTGCGGGCCAGACGGCCTGAGGAAGGGCAAAAAGGGCGAGGCTCGAATTGATTGCGAACCGTGTCGAGCCCTCTATCGGGCGCCGCGCTGCCAATAAGCCCCGGAGGCGTCGATGTCGATGATCGGGTCATGAACATCGTGGTCGCGCCGGAAATCCGCCACCGCCGCCCGGCGCGGTTCGAACGTGAAGTAGTCATCGACGATGATGAAGCCGCCCGTCGAAACCTTTTCGTAAAGGGCATCGAGCGCCTGGATCGTGGATTCGTAGAGGTCGCCGTCAAGGCGCAGGATCGCGAGCCGTGCGATCGGTGCAGTCGACAAGGTATCGCGAAACCACCCCGGCAGGAACTTGACCTGAGCGTCGAGCAGACCGTACCGACTGAAGTTCTCACGAACCGTTTCCAGCGGAACAGCAAGCGCCTCGAAGGTGCTCAGGTTCAGGTCCCGGTCGGCGGGATAGTGCGCGGCGTCAGGGGGCGGCAGTCCGGCGAATGAGTCCGCCAGCCAGACCGTGCGATCTGTCATGCCCCACGCATTGAGCACCGCGCGCAGCAGGATGCAGGCCCCTCCGCGCCATACGCCTGTTTCAATGAAATCACCTGGAACGTCGCGCGCAATGACGAACTCGGCGGCCTGCTGGAGTTGCAGCATTCTCTTCGCGCCAATCATCGAATGGGCGCGCAGCGGCCAGTCGAGGCCGCGCTCGCGGCGCGCTCGGTCGAACCCTGCAGGTTCGCCGCCGTGGAATGCTTGTGCGGGGTCGTCATAGATCAAACCGGTCAGGCAGTCGCGCATCAGATTCGGATACAAGGCGCGCAGCGCCTCGACGCTGGGTCCCGGATTGACCGTGTATTGCAAGCTATACATAGGTGTTACGTGCTGCGAGGGCATTCGCTCCAGATTTCTTAGTAACTGGCGGCATGCTGCAGTTGACGCTCCCAATCTGGTCAGCCCTTTTTCAGGGGCTGGAACACGCGGCGCACTTGGAGTGTTGCACCGCCTTGCCGTGAGCCAGAATGTAACGGGAAGCATCGGATCCGGCTCTGAGTGTCATTGTCGCCGCGTGAAACAGGTCACAGATCCGGTACTGTTCGAACAAGAAAGGTTGCCTCTATGAAAGAGCGAGGATCGTGCCTTTCCCTGGTGAAGGCTGCACTGCTCATCGGCAGCGGCAGCGCGCTCGCTCAGATCAATTGCTGGGTTGCGCGACAGGAAAATGCGGCGGACCCGAAATTTTCGCCGTCGCGCCGCGCGCGATCGTAAGAATCTCACGTGCCTTGCGACGAACCCTCCGGAGTTGACGCGGTCGCGTCACACCGGCGCGATTTCTCAAACCGATCGACAGGAGCATTACGATGAACAAAGCAGCGATCGCGGCCGCCATGCTGGCCGTCGGACTCGGTCTTTCCAGCGCGCCTGCCTATGCGGACCCCGGCGCGTTCGAGTGGCTGATGAAGCAGGTCGACGTGAACAAGGACGGCATGGTGACGAAGAAGGAATTCCTCGACATCATGGGCACGATGTACGACAAGTCCATGGCCAGGATGAAGAGTGATCCGAAGATGGTCAAGGGCGACATGATGACCATGGATGGTGTCAAGGCCTTGCTCGCGGAAATCTACAAGGGCGCCTGAGCGCACTGGCTTGTCGATGCGGATCGGCCGCGGTCCGCGTCACGACGACCGGGCGGGCAGGCGCGCGCAACGTCGAGGGGCTTCCGGCGAGACGCGGCGGCAGCTTGCTTTAGCTGCGCGATACTGCGCGCATGGCGTATCGCATCGCACGTTATGTCGCAGGCGTCCACGGGCGTCCGGGGCGCGGCCGGGGCGCGGTTCATTTCGCGCTGATCATCGGCGCGGCATTGCTTGCCGCACTGATTGCGCTCTTCCTCCTGCAACTCGTCACGCTGCAGCGGCACGCCGGTTACTTTGCGCCGGCGTTCTCGCCCGACGGCAAGAGCGTGGTCATGGTCGAACGCCGAACGCGCGGGTTCGCGTGGGGACTCGGGTGGGAATTCTTCACCCCGCCGGCGCACGCGAGAGCGCTGTCGGACGAGCTGCGGCTGCTGCGCGTATCGCTCGACGGCAGCAATGTCGAGATTCTCGAGCGGTGGTCAAGCACGCCTGTCGTGGGTCGCACGCTGCAGCAGTACCGAGGGCGATTGTTCAACCACCTCGGCGCAAGCCTGCGCCCGCAGGCGGACGGTTCGATCGGCTACGGATTCGAGTTGGCACTGCCGCGCGTGCCGGCCTCGGAAGTGCATCAGCTCCACGGCGTGTGGTCGCTCGATTCATCGCAGCGACAGCGCGGCGAGTGGGGGCGCGTGCCGTACAAAGTGGTCGCGGGGAGCGAACCCGTGATCCTCGGCGAGCGCGAACTCTTTGCGCTGCGCGGGCCGGAGGCGTTTCCTGCCGCGATCGCCCTGCTCGATCACGCCACGAAACAGATCCGCATCGTGATCGCCGCGCCGGTGTTTGATTCGATCTACCCGAACGGCCCGGCGCTCGACGAGTTGATGCAGGTCTCGCGCAAGGCGGATCATGATCGCGTGCAGGCGATCGCGCGCATTCAGCGCGAGCGCGAGGCGCTGTATCTGTCGCAGGGCATGCTGCCCGGTGCGGCGATCCTGCAGGCCGATCGTGACCTGCGTGATCTCGGTTACTTCGGCAAACCGCCGCGCTGGGTCGCGCGCCGACTCTCCGCCGCCGGCGCGACGACGCCTTCAACGACGCCGCGGTTTGACATCGACGAGATGGAATTCAAGGTCGGCCTGATGCAGGACATCGCAAAAGCGATCGCCCAGCCGGGCGCGGAGATCGACTGGGACGGTGGCCGCTACATCACGCATCGCGACTATCCCAATGCCGGGCGACTGAACGCCGTGCTCGAAAAAGGCGCGACCGAAATCGTGATCGGCTATCGCGGTGACGCTTATCTCCTTACGCTATTGCCGCGCACTGCGGCGGAGAAGAAGTGACGGTGATCAGCGCGGCCGCTCGACGCACACGCCGTCGATGCAGGCGACGTTCGGATACGGCTTTCCACGCCGGTGCTGCACCCACAGGCCAGTCGCCACGCCGGCAACGAGCGCGAGATACGCGGCCACCGCCCAGCCCGACAGTGCAGGCAGTCCGGTCAGGATCAGCGTGTCGTTGCCACCGGGAACAAGTGAAGCGCCGAGCCCCATCAGCACGCCGCCGCCAAGCCGCGGTGCCAGCGCACCCTGCGGATGCCAGCGCAATGCGAACGAGCCGCGCTGCATCGACGAGGCCACCATGCCGATGAACACCGCAGCGAACAGCAGCCATGGCAGCGCGTTCGGCCCCGGCAACATCCGATACGCCGCATCGACCGCGCGTCGCAGCGTGCCGGTGTACGACCACGCTCCCTGAATCGCGTACAGCAGGCCCGCGCAGATGCCGATCACCGCGGCGGCGGTGCCGACGCGGTAGCTCGGTGCGCCGAGCAACTGCCATGCCTTGTGTGTCCTCGGGTGCGTGCGCCAGAGGCGAACGATTTCGATCACCGCAAGCAACGCGAGCACCCCCAGCAGCCAGGGTGCGATCGCGCCGATCTCAACCCACAGTGCGATGGCCTGGACCGGCCGCGTGATCGCCAGCGAAGCGTCGATGGCGGACCACGTGAACACGCCGAGCACCATGCCCACGATCGACGCCAACCCGGCCAGGTCGCCGTCAGCAATCCGCTGCAGCGTGGAATATGAGCAGCCACCATTGATGGCCGCGCCGATGCCGAAAACGAAACCGCCTGCGATCGCCAGCGCGCGTGGCTCGAACGCAGGGAAGCGCGCGGTCTGCGGCGTGAACACGAGCAGCAGCAGTCCGTAGACTAGGGCCGCCCACAGCGCCGCCTTGAAGAAGCTCGCGAGCATGTGCGCGCTACCGGCGTTCAGAATTTCGGCTACTGCGCGCACCGTGCACAGGCTGGCGCGGTGCGCCACGAAGCCGGTTGCGGCAACCAGCAGCAGAAGCAAGACGAGCAGCGCGGCGTTCACGGTCGTTCGTCGGCCGGCAAGTGCAAGCCTTACCGGCGAAGTGCGGTCAGCCCGATGTCAAATGTGCGCCAGCGCGAGGCCCCCAAGCGCGGCGCCGAGCCCTGCGACGCCGTACACGCCCCACACCAGCCAGTCACGGCGCGTGAGCAGCGCGATCGCGGACAGCGCGATTGCGATCTGCAGCGCAGTCGTCGCCTGTGCCCAGCGATGATGGACGTGCAGTTGCGCGTCGCTTTTCTGGTCCCAGTCCTTGGCCTCGGCCTCGATCTTCTGCGCGGCGACCTGGATGTCCTTCTTTTCCCTGTCGTAGCGCGCCGCTTCGGCCTTGTAGAACTCCTGCTTGTCGGGCAGGGTGGTCAGCGTCATCCCGAGCTCGGCGAGGTTCTGCTTGCTGCTCTTGGACTGGTAGTAGGCCCACTGGTTGGCCGCTTCGGTCTTCTTGATCGCTGCGTTGTTCTTGAACAGCGCCGCGTTCGACTGCGTTGCGCCCCCCTGATAGGACATCACGGCACCGACCGTGGCCAGGATCGCGGTCATCACGGCGATGCGGCCGGAGAACGCGTCCGTGCTGCCGTGCTCTGCGGCGTGTTCGAGTTGATGGTCGTGCGGGCCGTGCACGTGGAAACCGCCTTCGGACATGTAGAGCCTCCCAATCTGTTCGCGTGTGGATCACCTGCGCCGTTCGTAATCGGCGTACGAAAATGCGTGCGGATTATCCGCGCTTGCGGGGTGATATTCGCGTCCGGTCTCGCGCCATTCATCGCGGTCGAAGGCGGGGAAGAACGCGTCGCCTTCGATATCGGCCTCGATCTCGGTCAGCAGCAGCCGCTGTGCACGCGGAAGCGCTTCCCGATATGCCTCGGTGCCGCCGATCACGAACACTTCGCTCGCGCCGGTGCAGTGGGCAAGCGCCTCAGCGAGCGACGCGAAGACCTCGGCGCCTTCGAGCTTCAGTCCCGCGGTGCGCGAAATCACGATGTTGCGGCGGCCCGGCAGCGGCTTATCCAGCGACAACCACGTCTTGCGCCCCATGATGACCGGATGGCCCATCGTGATGCGCTTGAAGCGCGGCAGATCGCCGGGGAGGCGCCAGGGGATCTTTCCGTCGCGGCCGATCACGCCGTTGCGCGCAACGGCGGCGATCAGTGTCAGGCGCGGCAGTTTCATGTGGGTCGTCTGAGCAGGGCGGCGGCAATCGCGGCGATCACGAATATCGCCGCTACGAAGTCCTGCCAGTGCGGCACTTCGCCCACGAGCGGAATCGCGGTGACGATACCAACGATCGGCACCGCCATGATCGAGAACGCGCTCGCGGTGGGCGGCAGATCGCGCGCGAGCCCGAACCAGAAAATCTGCGCCACGCCGTAGTTGATCGCCGCGGCCCAGGCGAGCGCGGCCCACATCAGCGGTGAAAACCGCCACGACGGCCACGGTTCGAGTTGCGGTGCCACCAGCCAGAAGCCGACCGCGGTGATCGCCATCATCCATACCGTGATCGTGGTCGTCGGCAGCTCGAGCTTCGTCCTGCGCATCAGGATCGTGCCGAGCGCCCAGCAGAAGGCCGCGATCTGCATCCACAACACACCGAGCGGTTTGCCGGCGAGCGTGGTCAGTTCATGCGCCAGCAGCAGACCGATGGCGGCGAGCGCGCACGCTGCACTGAACGCGACCCGTCCGCTCAATCGCTCGCCGAAGAACACGATCGCGAGCAGCGTGGTCCAGATCGGCATCGTGAAACCGAGGATCGCCGCGCGCCCGGATGCCAGTTCCTGCACACCGAGAATCGAGAAAAGATGCCAGCCGAAGACGTTGGGCAGGGCCAGCCACACGACCGGCAGCCACGCGGTGCGCGGCAGGCGCAGGCTCGATCCGCGCATTGCATAGAACGCCAGCAGAATCAGCACGCCGCCGCTCATCGACACGGCACGGAAGTAAACCGGGGACAGTTCGCGCAGCGAGAACTTCATGATCGGCCAGTTCACGCCCCACATCAGCGTGAGTGCCAGCAGGCCGATGAGCGCACGGCCGCGGATCAAGTCGGGTCCACGCGCGTGTGACTCACACCGCCACCGGTGCCTTGATGTGCGGATGCGGCTCGTAGCCGACGAACTCGAAGTCTTCGTAGCGATACTCGAACAGCGACGCCGGCCTGTGCCGGATCACGAGCTTCGGATACGACCTCGGCGCGCGCGCGAGCTGTTCGCGCACCTGGTCGAAGTGATTGCTGTAGATGTGGCAGTCGCCGCCGACCCAGACGAAATCGCCGACGTCGAGATCGCATTGCTGCGCGACCATGTGGGTGAGTAACGCGTAGGAGGCGATGTTGAACGGCACGCCGAGAAAGATGTCGCAGCTGCGCTGATAGAGCTGGCACGACAATTGACCGTTCGCCACGTAGAACTGGAACAGCAGGTGGCATGGCGGCAAGGCCATCTTGGGGATGTCGCCGACGTTCCACGCCGAGACGATCAGCCGGCGCGAGTCCGGATTCTTCCTGATCTGCTCGAGCACCTGCGAGATCTGGTCGATATGCTCGCCGTGGGGCGTGGGCCAGGAGCGCCATTGAACGCCGTACACCGGGCCGAGTTCGCCGTCGGTACGCGCCCATTCATCCCAGATCGTGACTTTGTTCTCGTGCAGGTACCGGACGTTCGACTCACCACGCAGAAACCACAGCAGCTCGTAGATGATCGAGCGCATGTGCAGCTTCTTGGTCGTGACGAGCGGAAACCCTTCGCGCAGGGAAAAGCGCATCTGGCAGCCGAACACCGAGCGCGTGCCGGTGCCGGTGCGGTCGCGCTTTTCGACGCCCTGCTCGAACACATGGCGCATGAAGTCTTCGTATTGGCGCATCAGCGGGGTGAAATCAAATGCCCTGGAACAGGAAGTCCAGCGCGTTGTCGACTTCAAGGCGCCGGCCGCGCAGGTCGGCCACCCTCGTGCGCAGCGCGCTGCGCGGCAACGCCGCAAGGGCAGCAGTATCCATCACGACCTTCTTGCCATCGATCTCAAACAGGGGATTAAGGACATCCAGCGGCGTGGGAAAGGCGTCCTGGCTGCGCAGCGGCACGACAACGCGAGTCGCCAGCGATGCGATGAAGTCGGTCTGCACGTCGAGCAGGAAGGGTGTGAGCTTCCACTCGGCGCGGGTCGGATTGCGATAGACGGTCAGGCGCGCCATTCGGTGTACCACTGCCGTCAGCTCTCGTCCCTGGCAAACGTGCGCCACTGTCTCGAGAATGTACCTTCCTTCTCGATGCGGGCGTTGTACTGCTCAATGCCGTCGCGGTTGCGCTCGAGCCAGCGTTCGCGCAGCCGCCGGCGCACTTCCTCCTCGAGATAGGCATCGACCAGCTGCGACAGATTGATGCCAAGCTGCTTGGCCAGGTCAAGGACCTTGGAGTTGAGCGACAGGTTGGTCGGTCGTTTTGGCGCGTCGTCGAATCGCAGCATGAGGAACCCGGGTGCGCATGGAGAATGCGCATATATTACGGGCATTCGGCCATCGAGGCGCGGCCGCCGGCCGAGCGGCACCAACCGCAATCCGTCCTGCCGGGCATCGTGCGGCGACCATCAAAAGCGATGCCGCAGCGGATAATCACCGGCATTCTATCGATCACGCCACGAACCAGGCGGCCACCATGCAATTACATCGTCTTCTGGCATCTGTCCTGCTTGTGTGCACAGCGCTGGCACCGGCGATCGTCGGCGCGCAGACCTTCCCCTCCAAGCCCATCAAGCTGGTCGTTCCCTTCACGCCCGGCGGCTCGCAGGACGTGATCGGGCGCCTGCTGGCGCAGCGGGTGGGCGAAGCGCTTGGTCAGCAGATAATCGTCGAGAACCAGGCCGGGGCAGGAGGACAGATCGCCACGCAATCGGTCGCGCGCGCCGTGCCGGACGGCTACACACTGCTGCTGTCCACCGGCGCACAGATGGCGATCGAGCCAAACCTCCGACCGAATGTCGGCTACGACCCGCTGCGGGATTTCGTGCACGTGGCGCATCTGGGAGATGCGCCGCTGGTGCTGCTGGCGATCCCGTCGTTCACGCCGAACACCGTCAAGGAAGTCGTCGACTACTCGAAGGCCAACAAGGGCAAGGTCAACACCGCGTCGACCGGCAACGGCACTTACACGCATCTGACGCTGGAACTGTTCAAGGCCGCCACCGGCGCGGACCTGACGCACATTCCCTACAAGGGAGCCTCGCCAGCATTCAGTGACCTGCTCGGCGGGGCCGTGCAGACCATGTTCACGACGACGGCGTCGGCGCAGCCGCACCTTGCCTCGAACAAGGTGCGCGCGATCGCGGTCACGTCGGCCAGGCGCACCGCGATGCTGCCGAACGTGCCGACTTTCGTCGAGTCAGGCGTGCCAGGCCTCGAGGTGTCGGTGTGGATCGGCCTTTCCGCGCCGGCAAAGACGCCGCCCGCGGTGGTCGAGCGCCTCGGCCGCGAGTTTGCGGCTGCGTTGGCACGCCCCGACGAGCGCGAGCGGCTGGCAGCATTGGGCGTGGAGCCGGCCGGCACACAAAGCGATGCGTTCACGCAGATGATCCGCAACGACATCGAGCGCTGGGCGCGCGTGATCAAGAACGCAAACATCAGGGTCGAGTGAGCCGCATCGCCATCGTCGGCGCCGGCGCGGTCGCGCGCGCAATGGCCACGCTGCTGGCGCGCGACGGGCATGTCGTCGGTCTGTGGTCGCCGTCGGGTGCGGGCACGGCGGATTGGCCCGCCGCATCACGCGTCATCGGCTGGCCGGGATCGAATGAGCGCAGCGCGACACTGCGCTTTACCGGCATCGACAGCGGTTCCGCAAACGTCGCCGTTTTGCCGAATGCCGACTCAGTTGCAGTGGCCGACTATGTGCTGATTGCGCTGCCTGCCAACGGGTACGCGACGGTGCTGCCCGAAGTCGCGCGCAGACTGCGCGATGCGCAGATCGTGCTTTTCTCGGGGGCACTTTCGCTGGCGCCGCTGTGGCTGGCCGACCTCGCGGCAGCCCACGGCACCCGACCGACGATTTCGTCGTTCGGTACCACGATCGTCACGGCGCGTACCGATGGCCCGGGCGTGCGCATCATGACGCTGCGTTCACGGCTCGACGTGGCTGCGATCCCGGCCAGTGAAGGCGAGCGCACTTTGATGGTTTGCACGGATCTGTTCGGCGATCGCTTCGCGTTGGCGCCGAACGCTCTCGCGATCGCGCTCTCCAACATCAATCCGGTGGCGCACGCGGCGATGGCGCTTGCCAACTTGACGCGGATGGAGCGCGGCGAGGCCTGGCCGCAGTATCACTATCTGACGCCGGCCGTGGCGCGGCTGATCGAGGCGATGGACCGCGAGCGACGCGCCATCGCGAGTGCGTTCGGCCTGCACGTGCGCACGATCGAAGAGCATTTCCAGCACTCATTCGACGTGCCTCTGACGCCGCTGGCAGACATCGCCGCCGAACTGCATCGCCGCCGGGGCGGCCCGCCGGGCCCAACTTCCCTGGAATCGCGCTTCGTACTCGAAGACGTGCCGTTCGGGCTCGTGTTCTACGAGGCGCTGGCGCGGCTGGCGGACATGCCGGTCCCGATGATGTCGGCGACCATCACTAATCTGTCGACGCTTTGTGCCCACGACTTTCGCAACGAAAATCCAGTCCTCGCGGCGCTCAGACTCGATGGTGAGACGCGGCAGTCACTGCTGGCGCGCTGCCAAGGGCGCCACTAACACCGAGCCGCGAGTTCCCGCGTCAACTGCGCGGCCGGCACTTCCTTGCAGCCGCTCACGTTTTCGCCGGCCCACAGTGGAGAGAAATCGCCGCTGCCGCGGCTTTCCGCCTTGGCACGTAGAGGCGCCATCGCGCTAACGGCCAGCGGAAACGCGGGCGCCAGTTCGCTCAGCGGACCAAGTTCGCGCATTACGCGGTTCATGATGCCGCGCGCCGGCCGGCCGCTGAAGAGATTCGTCAGCGCCGTGTGGCGGGCCGACGCTGCTTTCATCGCGGCGCGGTGCACGGCGCTTGTGGTCGCTTCGGGACAGAGCAGATAGGCCGTGCCGACCTGCGCGCCGGTAGCCCCGAGCGCCAGCGCCGCGGCAACTCCGTGCGCATCGGCGATGCCGCCCGCCGCGATCACCGGCTTGCTGACCGCTCGTACGATCTGCGGCAGAAGTGCGAACGTGCCTGCCTGTGTGGTCAGATCGTCCGACAGAAACATGCCGCGATGGCCGCCGGCCTCGACGCCCTGCGCGATGATCGCATCGACACCCTGCGCTTCGAGCCAGCGTGCCTCGTCGACGGTGGTGGCCGAGGAAAGGATCTTCGCTCCCCACGCGCGCACACGCGCGAGCAGGTCGGCCCGCGGCAGGCCGAAGTGAAAGCTGACGACGGCGGGCCGGAATTCAGCGAGAACATCGGCCGCCTCATGACTGAACGGCGCACGACCCGGGCCGGCGGGCACAGCGTTGATGTCCAATCCAAACTCGAGGTAATACGGCGCCAGCGCCGCGCGCCAGGCAGCCTCGTGCCTGGCGTCTTGCGTGGGCGGTGCGTGGCAGAAGTAATTGACGTTGAACGGCTTCTCCGTCCCGTTCTTGATCGCGGCCAGTTCCGCGCGCATGGCGTCGAGGCTGAGCATCGCGCACGGCAGCGATCCCAGGCCGCCGGCGTTGGACACGGCGATGGCCAGCGCGCTGCCCTGCACGCCCGCCATCGGTGCCTGGACGATCGGCAGTTCGATCTCCAGCAGTGTCTGCAGCGGGGTCATCGGCTCCCGGCGTGCTTGCCATAACCGCGCAGCCATTCCAGCTTGGCCGCGTACAGGTCCTGATCGCCGCGCGTCACGCTGCTTTCCTTCGCGCGCGCCAGGTGCTCCTGCGCCTGCTCCAGGTCGCCGAGCCCGAAGTTGGCCAGGCTCAGCCAGAAGTGGAACTCGTGGTAATAGTCGGCTCGCGCAACCTCCTTCGCAAAAAGATCACGTGCCGCCCGGAAATCTCCCCGCTTCATCGCCACCATGCCGAGGTTGAAGTAGTGAAACGGCGGGTACGGTTCGAGCTGGGCGAGCCGGCGCTGCAACGCCGCCGCTTCCGCGACGCGCCCCTGTTTGCCCAACAGCTCGACGAGGTTCGCCATCGCGTGGGTGTTGTTCGGCTCGCGCTCGAGCACGAAGTTGAATGCCTGCGCGGCCGGCGTGAGATCGCCGTGGCGCAGGTAGATCACGCCGAGCGTGTTGTAGGAACTTGAGAAGCCCGCATCCTGAGCAATGGCCTCGCGCACCCAACCGTAAGCGTCGTCCAGCCGCCCCTGCGACAGCACTTCGACCGCGCGGTTGTTCATGTACATGGCCACAACGGTCGACTCACTGATTTCTTGCGTCCGTAAGCCGCGGATTTCCTGTACCGGCAGGAAATCGATCGTCAGCGGATGCAGCCAGCGAATGGTCCCGGCGTCAAACAGGCGCGGGCCGAGCGTGATGTTGATGTGTCCGCTTCTGACGAGGAGATCGCCGCTGCGGCTCCAGGTTTCCTCCAGGTACGCGCTCTGATAGCGCACCGGCAGGCCCAGCTCTTTCGCGAAAGCGGCCGTCATCAGAACCAGTGAAAGGCAGTTGCCCGATCGTGCTTCGAACGCTTCTGACGCGTTGCGGGTCGCCGCAGCGTCGTATTCGAGCTGCAGCTTGCCCTTCTTGTGCAGGGCTTCGGCCAGTCCTTCCTGCGGGCCTCTGGTGCGAATCTCGCCAGCGATCTCGTTCTTCACGTAGCGCTTCATCGATTCGCTCAGCGCGAACACGTCCGTCGCGCTGATGTGCTGCGAAGGCGAAGCGAACAGACCGTCGCGCAGCAGGAAATCCGGTTGCGTGACCACCTTCGGCGGACTGGCGCACGAGGTCAGCAGCAGACAGAGAAGGAAGAACCAAATCCGCATTGAGTGCCCCGCGTTGCCCGCAATCTCGCTCAGAATAGGCGCGCTACCTCGTGCCACGTCACCTCAGAGCTATTCTGCCGCGAGATGGGACCGCTGTGGCGGCCTTGGGCGGGCTTGTGCACTTGACGCATCAGCCGCCACCTCACGCCGCAAACTGCAGCGCCGCCAGCCGCGCGTACAGGCCGCCGCGTGCAACGAGTTCCGAGTGTGTGCCGGAATCGACAATGCTTCCGGCATCGAGCACGAAGATCTTGTCCGCCCGCTGCACGGTGGCCAGACGATGCGCGATCACGATCGTGGTGCGTCCGTGCATGGCCACTTCGAGGGCGGCCTGCACCACGCGCTCGCTTTCGGCATCGAGGCTGCTCGTGGCCTCATCGAGGAGCAGCAGCGGAGCGTCCTTGACCATTGCGCGCGCAATGGCCAGACGTTGTCGCTGACCGCCGGACAGGCGCAACCCGCGCTCGCCGACGAAGGTGGCGTAGCCGTCGGGTAGCTGGCGCACGAACTCGTCGACGAACGCGGCGCGCGCGGCGGCCATGGCTTCGTCATCGGTGGCGCTGGCGCGACCGTAGCGGATGTTGTCGAGCACAGTGCCGGAGAAGATCACCGGTTCCTGCGGCACGACCGCGATGCGGCCGCGCAGATCGGAAAGCCGCAGCTCGCGCAGGTCGACACCGTCGAAGCGGATCGATCCCGCGTCGATGTCGTAGAACCGCTGCAGCAACTGGAAGATCGTGGTCTTCCCCGCGCCGGACGGACCGACCAGCGCCACGTTCTGGCCGGGCTCGATGGCAAGCGACATTCCGTTCAGCACGGGCCGTGTCGTTCGCGACGGATAGGCGAAGCGCACCGAGGCGAAATCGATGCGCGCACCGCCGCGTGTCGGCGGCAGCGCGTGCGGCTGCGCGGGATCGGCGATGGCCGAGCGCGTATCGAGCAGCTCCATCAGCCGTTCGGTGGCACCCGCCGCGCGCAGCAGATCGCCCCACACCTCGGCAAGGACCGCGACACTCGATGCGACCAGCGTGATGTACAGGGCCGTCTGCGACAGTTCGCCGGCGCTGATCCTTCCGGCAAGTACCGATTGCACACCGCCGTACAGGCCCCACAGCAGCGAGCCGAACACGCCGATGATCACGAATGCGGTCAGCGAGGCGCGCGTGCCGGTGCGGCGGATCGACGCCGAGAACGCCTGTTCGTTGGCAGCACCGTAGCGCGCGGCTTCGGCGCGCTCCTGCGTGAAGCTCTGCACGATCGGGATGGCGTTGAGGATCTCGCCGGCGATGCCGCTGGTGTCTGCCATCCGGTCCTGGCTGGCACGTGACAGCTTGCGCACGCGGCGGCCGATCACCAGCGCCGGCAGCACCACCAGCACGATGATGCCGGTGACGGTCAGCATCAGCCGCGGGCTGGTGGCGATCAGCATCGCGAGGCCGCCGATGAAGAGCACGCTGTTGCGCAGGCCCATCGAGATGCTCGAGCCGACCGCGTTCTGGATCACGGTCGTGTCGGTCGTGAGGCGCGACAGCACTTCGCCCGTCTTCAGGGTCTCGAAGAACTGCGGGCTCTGCTGCAGCACATGGGCGTAGACCGCCTGGCGCAGGTCGGTGGTCACGCGCTCGCCGATCCAGCTCACCATGTAGAAGCGCGCAGAAGTGAAAAGCCCGAGCGCAACAGCGACACCGAACAGCTGGAGGAAGTGCCCGCGAATCGCGACCAGACGCGCGCCGACGTCGGTCCCTGCCGGCAAGGCAAGTCCGCCATCGACCAGCAGCTTGACCGCGTAGGGCAGCGCCAGCGTGCTTGCGGCGGCGAGCAGCAGGAACAGCAGCGCGAGCGCGATCTGCTTGCGATACGGCGCCACGAACGGCAGCAGCGCGCGCAGCGGGCGCAGGCGGCGGCTGGCGGGTGCTGCTTCAGGCGCCGGCGCAGACGTCGCAAGTGCGCCGGACGCGTGAACTGTCTGCTCTGCCATTACTTGCCTGCCAGGTTGTTCAGCACGCCCCACGCGGCTCCGAGCATCATCAATGACCATGCGATGTAGGCGAGCGTGAATCCGGCGCCGCGCTTCTTCGGATTCGCCATATAGGCGATCGCATACCAGATGCGACCGGCGAGCCACACACCACCGAGGACTGTCGTTGCCACCGTGCCGATGTAGTGTGCGCTGAGCCAGAGCGCCGGCAGAAAGATCACGGTGTTCTCCAGCGTGTTCATCTGTACCCGGTATGCGCGCTCGAACATCTCGTGTCCGGTCGTCGCCGGCGCCTTGATGCCGTACTTGACGCGCGCGCGGCCGACCATCCAGGCAGTGGCGAACCCCAGCGCCAGTACGCCCAGCGTGATGAGCGCGGTCCAGTCCATGCCGCTCATGAAAGTCATCGGAAATCTCGCCTGATTCAAAACGGCAGATCGTACCGGGCCTGCGGTTACAGCCGAATTGGCGCGACGTAGCCGGTCATCTCGAGATAACCACGGCCGACAGGGCGGCCTTTCTCCAGCACCGTGCTCGCGCCTTCCCAGTAGACGGCGCCCGTGGTCGCGCGCGAGTCGAGTTCCTGGTCGGAAAACAGCGGCTGCGTCTCGAAGGCACGTTCGCCAATCCTGATGCGTTGTGCCACCGCGTAGCGGGCGCGCGTGCGCGGCGATTCCCAGCGGGAGACGGTTTCGAATCGAACGGCATCGGGGGCGAGAGTCTGCACGGCGGAGTTCGCGCCCGTGCGCAGCGACGCATACGCATACAGGGGCTCGCCTTCGCCCTGGCGACGGATCTGGAACGCGGTCAGTGCGCCGCCGTCGTCGAGATTCATGCCGATCCAGTCCCAGCCGGTTGCCTCGGAGCCCAGCAGCGTGGTCGACCACTCGTGATCGAGCCACGCGCGGCCACGCAGTGTGCTCGTGCGGTTGTCGAGCGTCAGTTCGGCATCGATCGCGAGTTGCGGTTGCGAGTAGTAGTAGCTTGCCTGCTCCGGCTTCGAACCCTTGCGCGAATAGCCGGAGTCGCCCTGAAGAAGCGGCGGCTGGGTTGGCCGGGCAGTGAAACGCAGATTGAATCCACGCGCCGGCACGTGGCCCGTGTACGCGCCGTCACTCGCGCGGCGCGCGAATGTCCAGCGATCGAGCAACACATCGGTGTCCGTTTCCGACGCGCGTGCGATGCCGAAGCCGGTGCGCGCGATGCGCTGGTCATGTAGCAGATGGCCACGTGATGCCTGTGCGATGGCGGCGTGCGCGATCACCAGTTGCTGCGCGGCGAAGCGGCTCGGGTTGGCTGGATCGACCGACGTGCGCGTGCGAAAGAACGTGATCTGAAATCCGATCGGCGCGGGCGTTGCGTCGAGCCAGCCCGTCAGGTACCACCATTCGGTGCGGTATTCGGGATGCGCGCCGTGGTCGCGCGGAAAGACGAGCGCGCGCTGTGTGACGACTGGATACTCGAAAGCAGAAAGCAGCCGCGGCGTGAGCAGCGCACCGCCGGCTGCACGCAGCAGCGCGCGGCGCGGGTTCACCAGTCCTCCCGCACAGCGAGAATCGTCGACGGCGCCACCGCGCGCCGGCCCGCAACGACCGCAGTCAGCGCGGCGGCGATCAGCAGCGCCGCGATCAGCCCGCCGACGAGCGCGACCGGCAGCCTGAAGTCCATTGTCCAGTGAAACGATTGCGGGTTGATGATCTCGACCAGTACCCACGCGACTGCAAGTCCCGCGGCGAGCCCGATGCAGATGGCGAGCAGCGTGACCAGCAGCGCTTCAAACGCCAGCAGTTGCAGGATCTGCCCGCGCGTGACGCCGACATGGCGCAACATGCCGAACTCGCGCGTGCGCGCAATCGCCTGCGCGGAGAACGTCGCGGCGATACCGGTCAGCCCGATGACGATCGCGGCGATCTCGAGCACATACGTGACCGCAAAGCTGCGATCGAAGATGCGCAGGCTGACCGCACGGATCTCTCCCGGCTCGGCGAATTCGGCCGTCCTCGCGTCAAGCGTTCGCTGCAGTTCGCCTGTTACCTCGGCCGCCCGCGCCCCGGGACGCAGCCACAGTGCGGCTTCGGTGTGCGAGATATCACCAGTCAGGCGTTCGTAGTCGGCGGCGTCGATCGCGATCGCGCCAAACTGGCGCGCATAGTCGCGCCACACGCCGGCGACGATGAAGCGCTGCGTCGTGCCTGCGATCGGCAGGTCGATTGGGTTGCCCACGCGCGCACCGTAGAGATCGACGATCGGCTCGGTCACCCACGCCGGTGGCGGCATGCCGTCGCGCCACGCGAGTGCGCCGCCGGTCAAGGGCAGCTGGCGCACGGGATCAGCGCGATCGATCGCGCGCGCGACGAGCGAAACCGATGCACGTGCCGGGTCGAGCGAGATGCGCACGCTGCGGGTGACATCGACGCGCGCGACCTGCGGGTGCGCGCGCAGGCGTTGCAGATCGGCGGCACTGAATGCCGCGGTCGCTCCGCTCGCCGTCACGGGGCCTGCGCGTACGTACACGTCGGCAGGCAGCACACGGGTGAGCCAGTCATCAACCGAAGCGCGGAAGCTTGCGACCATCGTCGCCATCGCCACCATCAACGCAAACGAGGCGACGATGCCGGCGGCGCCGATCGAGGCAAATCGGGGCGTCGCCGCCAGACGGGTGGTCGCGAGCCAGCGGGCCGCAGCGACGGGCGAGCGCGAATGGCGCGAGGCAAGTCGCGCCAGCGGCGCGAACACGCGCGGTGCAATCAGCGGCTTGATGAAGATCGCGCCTGTGAGCAGCAGCATGATTGCCAGATAAGCGAACACCGGAATGCCGGCAATTGGTGGCGCCAGCAGCAGCGCACCACTGAACGCAAGCAGCAGCACACCGGGCCGCGCGCGCGCGGGGCGCGCATCGGCGTCAAGACCGGAGCCGGACTTCAATGCGAACGCCGGGGTGTCGCGCGCCGCTTCACGCGCGGGCATCCAGCCTCCCACGATTGCGGCTGCCACACCCAGTGCAAAGAAGCCGAGCGCGTTGACCGCATGGAACGCCAATGCCGGTCGCGTACCGGTGAAGAACCCGCTGCCCAGGTCGCCTCCGAGCAGTTCGAGCGCTGCCGACGCGATCAGCGTGCCGAGTGCGATGCCGAGCGCGGCGCCGACGACGCCGAGCACGCCAGCTTCGAACATCAGCAACCGCTCGACTTCGCCGCGCGTGACGCCGATCACGCGCAGGAAAGCCAGTTGCGCGCGCCGCGCCAACACCGCCTGCGACTGCAGTGAATAGACGAGAAACGCGCCGGTGAACAGGGCCACCAGCGCGAGTACGTTCAGGTTCACGCGATACGCGCGCGACAGGTTCGATACACGGATCGCGGCTTCGTCGGGCGACTGAACCGACACGCCGGCCGAAAGTTGCAATCTCGTTGCGAGTTGCGCCAGATCGGCGCCCGGCACGAGCTTCAGATCAATGCGTGACAGACGTCCGATTTGATTCAGCCTCCATTGGGCGAAGCCGACATCCATCGCGCCGACAGAAATCCCTGCGCGCGCGCCGGGCAGCCGGCCGGCGACACGTAACTGGACCACGCGGCCATCGATCAGCACGCCGATCGATGCAGCGACCGGGAGTTGCAGCGCGTCGAGCGCGGCGGGTGACAGGAAAAGGCCTTCGCCGAGCAGTGCAAAGCGATCATCGCGCTCGGGTGCGCCAATCCACTGCGGCGCGAGCAGCGCAGCGCGAAAGACGTCGACGCCTACGACGGTCAGCGTCTTGCCGCGCAATCGTTCCGGTTCGGCAATCGCCACATCGATCGCCAGGATCGGGTTGGCGACTTCGACGGCAGGATCGGCCGCGATGCGCTCCAGCAGGCGCTCGTCAAAGCCGCCCGTGGCTCCCGGTGCCCCGACGATCGACGCATCGGCCTGGCCGCTCACCTGGCGCAGCGCCGAGGAAAACTCCGCCAGTGCCGAGGTGTTGATCAGGTGCACCGCGAAACCCAACGCAACGCCGATCGCGATCGCAACGACCTGCACGATTGCGCGCAGCGGATGCGCACGACCATAACCGCCGATTACGTGGGTGAGCAGCCAGAGCATGGCGGCAGTCTATCGGCCGCACTGTCGGGTACGGGATTGAACGATCAGAAGTCGGGAAGTCAGAAACCGAACCGCCGGTGAAAAGCACGTTTGGCGACTTCATTCGCCACCACGTACGCCAGCGTGATTGCGATCAGCGTGGTCACGAGCAGTGGCGGCAGAGGCACGAAGCCGAACATGGGCGCAAGCACCGGCAGATAGGGCATGGCGAGCGCCACCGCGGCCACGCCAATCGTCGACCACAGCAGCCCGGGGCTCGGATCGCTGGCGATCAGGGGCCGCTGGGTGCGCACCACGAGAAGGATCGCCAGTTCGGTCAGCAGCGATTCGACAAACCACGCGGTGCGAAACTCTTCCGGCGCCGCACGCAGCACGACCAGCAGCACAAAGAACGTCAGCACATCGAACAGCGAGCTGATCAACCCGAAGGCCAGCATGAAGTTGCGGATATGCGCGACCCGCCAGCGCCGAGGCCGCTGGACCAGTTCTTCATCGACACGGTCGCCCGCAATCGCCATCGCGGGCACGTCGGACAGGAAGTTGTTGAGGAGGATCTGCTTTGGCAACAGCGGCAGGAACGGCAGCATCAGCGACAGGCCGGCCATCGACAGCATGTTGCCGAAGTTGGCGCTCGTGGTCGTGTACACGTACTTCAGCGTGTTGGCGAACACGCTGCGGCCTTCCTCGATGCCCTGTCGCAGCACAGACAGGCTGTGCTCGAGCAGCACGAAGTCGGCGGTTTCCTTGGCGACATCAACCGCTGTGTCGACCGAGACACCCACATCGGCGGCATGCAGTGCGGGCGCATCGTTGATTCCGTCGCCGAGATAACCGACGACATGGCCCGTTCGCCGCAATGCAGTGATGATGCGCTCCTTCTGGTTTGGATCGACCTCGGCGAAGATCGTCGTACGTTCCGCCAGTTGCCACAACGCTTCGTCATGCAATTCGCGCAGTTGTGCGCCAGTGACGACCGTCTCGGCGGGTAGACCGACCGCGCGCGCGATGTGCTGGGCAACGCGGCGGCTGTCGCCGGTAATGATCTTCAGTTCCACCCCAAGGAGCCGCAAGTCATCGATCGCCTCGGCCGCCTCCGGCTTCGGCGGATCGAAGAACAGCAGGAAACCCTCGAACACGAGGTCGGCTTCGTCGGCGATCGTATAGGCCGCTCGCGGCGGCATGTCGCGACTGGCCACCGCAAGCACGCGAAAACCCTGGTCGGCGCGGGACTCTGCCAGCGCGACAATCGATGCGCGGTCCGCCTCTTCGAGCGGATCGATCTCACCGTCGCGACGAAACCGTGTGCAGACGTCCAGGGTCGGCTCGAGCGCGCCCTTGGTGATCATCTGCACAGCGCCTCTGTGCACGTCGCGTACGGCGACGGTCATCCGCTTGCGCACGAAGTCGTACGGGATTTCCTCCACTTTTTGCCAGCGCGAAATGTCGCGCGCGCCGTCGGCGGCGACGATTGCTTCGTCGAGAGGGTTCTGCAGCCCGGTCTGCAGCGACGCATTCAACCATGCGAGTTCGAGCACGCCGTCGGACGCGTTGCCATGTGCGTCAAGCGCGCCGTCGAGGCGGATCACGCCGACCGTCAGCGTGCCCGTCTTGTCGGTGCACAGCACATCCATCGAGCCGAAGTTCTCGATCGCGGCCAGCCGCCGTACGATCACGCCGGCGCGCGCCATGCGCTGCGCGCCGCGCGCAAGCGTGATGCTGATGATCGCTGGCAGCAGTTCCGGCGCAAGGCCGACCGCGAGCGCGACGGCGAACAGCAGCGATTCGTTCCACGGCCGTTCATACGCGACGTTGGCAGCGAAGATTGCCAGGACCAGCAACGTCATTACCTGTGTCAGCAAGTTGCCGAAGCGGCGGATGCCGCGCTCGAACTCGGTTTCCGGCGCGCGCAGTGCGAGCGACGCTGCGATGCGGCCATATTCGGTCGCGGCTCCGGTGGCGGTGATCAACACATGCGCAGTACCGCTGCGCACGTTGGTGCCCATGAACACGCAATTGGTGCGCGCGACCAGTGAATCACCGGCCGCCAACGGCCCGGGGTGTTTTTCGACCGGGAAGGTTTCGCCAGTCAGCACTGCCTGATTGACGAAGAAGTCGCTTGCCGCGAGTACGCGGCCGTCGGCAGGGATCAGGCTGCCGGCAGAAAGCAGAACGACATCGCCGCGCACGATATCGTGCGCCGGCACGTTGGCGCGCTCCCCGTCGCGTAGCACCGTCGTGCGCAGCGTGATGCGCGCGAGCATTCGCTCGACCGCGCGCCCGGCGCGATACTCCTGCGTGAAGCTGAGCAGTGCGCTGGCGATGATGATCGTGAGCACGATCATCGCATCGAGCCAGTCGCGCGTCAGCACCGACACACCGGCAGCAAAGACCAGGATCAGCATCAACGGGCTCTTGAACTGCGCCACGAACGTACGCAGAACCGCGGTTCGACGCGTCGGTTTCAGGAGGTTCGGACCGTCGCGATCGAGTCGGCGCGCGGCCTCGTCGCCAGCGAGCCCCGCCGCGCTGCTCCCGAACTCAGCGAACAGATCCTGTTCGGACCGCGACCAGTCGGCGGGGGCCGGGGAAGGCATGTTCGCTGCCATGACTGGAAGGCTAGTCGTGCAGCGATGCACGCAATTGACCCAGCGCCAACCCGAGTGCGATACGCGCAGTCTCCTATGTCGCCTGCAATCTTCCGTGTTCGAGCCGCAGAATCCGGTCCGCGGTCTGCGCCGCGTGGGCGGAGTGGGTGACGAGCACGCCGGCGGCGCCATGGGTGCGAATCGTGTCCGCAAGCAGCCTGAGAACGGTGCCCGCGGTGTCAGGATCGAGGTTGCCGGTCGGCTCGTCGGCGAGCACCAGCGCGGGCCGATGCACGAGCGCGCGCGCAAGCGCGACGCGCTGCAGTTCGCCGCCGGACAGTTCCCGTGGCAGCGACTGTTCGCGTCCGTCGAGTCCGACGGCGGCGATCATTTCGCGTGCCCGGTTTGCTCGTTCGTCCTGCTCGATGCCAAGCAGCACCAGCGGCAGTTCGACGTTCTGCGCAATCGTCAGGTGCGGCAGGATGTGGAATGCCTGGAACACGAAGCCGACGCGGGTGCGCCGCAATCGCGTGCGCGCGTCCTCGGTAAGCGCCGTCAGTGACTGGCCATCGACCTCGATGCTGCCGGCATCGGGAAGGTCGAGTCCCGCGATCAGGTTCAGCAGCGTCGACTTGCCCGATCCTGATTCGCCCACGATCGCGGTGTATTCACCGGCGCCGACCCGCAGATCGACTGCATCGAGGATCGTGCGCGCGCCGAACCGCTTGCAGACGTTGGAAAGCACCAGCATCCGGCGATTCTACGGAGTGGTCACTACAATCCGCGGATGAACGCTCAAGACCCAGTCACGATCGACGACATCCGCGCGGCCGCCGAACGGCTGCGCGGGCAGGTCGAGAACACGCCGTGCGTGCATTCGCGCACGCTGTCGCAGATCACCGGCGCCGACGTCTACCTGAAATTCGAGAACCTGCAGTTCACGGCGAGCTTCAAGGAGCGTGGTGCATTCAACCGCCTGAGCATGCTGGACGCGGAGCAGAGGAAGCGCGGCGTGATCGCCGTATCGGCGGGCAATCACGCGCAGGGTGTCGCGTATCACGCCCAACGGATGGGCGTGCCAGCCGTGATCGTGATGCCGCGCTTCACGCCGATGGTGAAGGTCGAGCGCACACGCGGCTTCGGCCCTGAGATCGTGCTCGTGGGCGACACGTTCGACGACGCCAAGGTAGAAGCACTGAAGATCGCCGCCGCGCGCGGACTGACGCTGGTGCATCCGTATGACGACCCGGCGGTGATCGCGGGGCAGGGCACGATCGGGCTCGAGATGCTGGCTGCGCAGCCGCAGCTGGATTGCCTGTGCGTGGCGATCGGTGGTGGCGGCCTGATCAGCGGCGTGGCGATCGCGGCGCGCGCGATCAAGCCGTCGATCGAAATCATCGGCGTGCAGACTGAACAGTTTCCGGCGATGTATGCGCTCTTCAAGGGCGTGGAGATGCCGTCGGCGAACGCGACGCTGGCCGAAGGGATCGCGGTCAAGTCGCCCGGACTGATCACGCGCGAGATCGTCAAGCGACTGGTCAACGACATCGTGCTGGTGTCGGAGGGCGACATCGAGCACGCGATCCTGCTGCTGCTGGAGATCGAGAAGACCGTGGTCGAAGGTGCGGGGGCGGTGAGCCTGGCCGCGTTGATACGGCATCGCGAGCGCTTTGCCGGCAGGAAGGTTGGATTGATTCTGTGCGGCGGAAACATCGACCCGATGATGCTGGCGGACATCATCGAGCGCGGCATGGTGCGTGCAGGTCGACTGGCACGCATCCGGGTGGCCACCCGCGACGTGCCCGGGGAACTGGCGCGCGCGGCGACCATCGTCGGCACGACCGGCGCCAACATCGAGGAAGTCGAGCATCAGCGCGCGTTCACCACGCTGCCGGCGCAGAACGCCCAGCTCGAGATGGTGCTGCAGACGCGCGGGCCGGAACATATCGAGGAGATCCTGCGCGCGCTGCGCGATGCAGGACTGCCGGCGGAACTCGACACCTACTGAGCGCCTGGCGCACGACCTGGCGCAAACAGAAGCGGCGGTCGTTGCCGCGCGACCCTCTGCTTTGCGTTAGGTCAGCGCGATCGCGACCGCGCGGTAGTAGCTTGCGCGCATGACGGTCGCAGCGCGGACCAGCAACCGAAAGGCGAAAAAACCGATCGCTGCGCGCAAGGGTATGGCGCGCACACGGACGAGTTGGGAAGCCAAGCTGCGCCCCGCGCTTGAACCGCGCGTCGTGAGAGATCCGCGGCTCGGCGATCGACTGCTGATCGCCACGCCGCTGCTCGTGGCGGAAGAAGTCGCGCGCATCGCGCGCGGCGATGTCATTACATTTTCCGAGCTACGCGTGCGTCTGGCCAGGCGCTTCAAGGCGGATCGGACCTGTCCCTTGACCACCGGTATCTTTGCCACGATCGTCGCCGGCGTCGTCGGCGATGACATCACGCGCCGCCGCAGGCCGCGCTGGCCGATCTGGCGGCTGGTGCGCGACGATGGCACGCTGAGCCCCAACTGGCCGTTGGGCAGCCGCTATCGCGCCGCGCTTCTGAGAGAAGAGGGCATGCGCGTCACGCGGACAAAGCTGACGTGGCGAGCCGTGCCGATTGATGTGAACCCGAAACGCGAAACCTGAGTTCGCTGCAGGCGCGCCGCTCCAGAAAACGAAAGGGGCCTTTCGGCCCCCCAATTCACTGCTGCAACTGGTTTCTCGCTCGACCAGGCGCTCGTCACATGAACGCGACGTTGGCCATGCCGCCGCCGACATAAGCCAGTTCGACCAGGCTCAATTCGCTTGCGGCGGCCTGCATGCCGGTTGTCTCAATCTCAGGGGTCTGCTCAACGGTTTGAATCAGAGCG
>Ga0209261_10000026_pt1 | contig 38343 bp, 42 predicted proteins | sample DOMMetBare1Fresh_FD_187470 | JGI IMG/M metagenome (GOLD analysis project Ga0209261, IMG submission 187470) | Wetland sediment microbial communities from St. Louis River estuary, USA, under dissolved organic matter induced mercury methylation -... | ecosystem: Environmental > Aquatic >...
ACGTACTGCGCAAGGCCGTGCGCGAGCTCGACGGCGAATTGGCGGCATTAGCTTCAATCGATTACTTTCCCGGACCAACTGCCGAGCAGCTCGCCAGCGCACTCAATGATCTGCGCATTGCGGTCGAGCGGCTGGCGACGCCGGATGAACCAACCGCCGCCCCAGGCGACATCACGCGCCGCGCGCGCACGCGCTACACCGGCCGTATCTGGGCCACGCGACGCGGGCTATGGGTTGATCGTGTTGCGTGCGCGTGGCTGATCCGCCGCTTCATTGATCCTGAGGCGCGCTTCGCCTGGCTCGCCAAGCCGGCCGAAATGCCCAGGCGCGCGGTCGGATTTGATTTCGATGGCGCCGACTTCGCTCATGTGGCAGGTCGCGTGACGTTCGAGGTGCTGGTGTTGAGCTTTGATCTGAACCGGGATGCCGCGCTGGTGGCAATGGGAGCGATCGTCCATGCGCTCGATGCTGGCGGCGCACCGGTGGAGACAGCAGCCGGTATCGAGCTTGTACTGAAAGGGCTGCGCCAGACCTGCGTCGATGATGACGAATTTCTCTGTGCCGCGAGCGCCGTTCTGGATGCGCTGTACGCCGCGCTATCTGCCGACATGCGGGAAACCGGGGCGTAGACCAAGTGAGAGACAAAGTGTCCAACAGCGTGCCGCCTGTCCCGTTTCTCACCGCACTGCGCTTCTGGCTGAAGCTGGGTTTCGTCAGCTTCGGCGGACCAGCAGGACAGATCGCGGTCATGCATCAGGAACTGGTCGAGCGGCGCCGCTGGATTTCCGAGCGGCGTTTTCTGCACGCCTTGAACTTCTGCATGCTGCTGCCTGGCCCCGAGGCGCAACAACTCGCGACGTACATCGGCTGGCTGATGCATCGGACCTGGGGTGGCCTCGTCGCCGGCGGTCTTTTTGTGCTGCCGTCGCTGGCGCTGCTGATTGTGCTGTCTTGGATCTATGTTGCGTTCGGCGATGTGCCGCTGGTCGCGGGCGTCTTTTATGGCATCAAGCCGGCGGTGACGGCGATCGTGCTGCATGCCGCCTGGCGCATCGGCTCGCGCGCGTTGAAGAACGCCTGGTTGTGGACGATTGCGGCGACGGCCTTTGCCGCCATCTTCGCCCTTGATGCACCGTTTCCGCTGATCGTCGCGATTGCCGCGGCGGTTGGTGCCATTGGGGGCCGCGTTGCGCCTGCTCGGTTTTCGCCGGGCGGCGGGCACCCGGTGACTGCGACCTCAAGGCACGTGCCGGCGTTGATCGACGATGACACGCCGCCTCCCGCACACGCGCAATTCTCGAGACAGCGACTGCTGTACACCGCGCTGATCGGCAGTTTGCTGTGGGGCACAGCGATGCTGCTGCTGATCGCGTCATTTGGTTGGCAGGCGACGTTGACACAGATGGGTTGGTTCTTCACCAAGGCCGCGCTGCTGACGTTTGGCGGTGCCTATGCGGTGTTGCCCTATGTCTATCAGGGTGCCGTCGAGCACTATCAGTGGCTGTCAGCGCCACAGATGATCGCGGGCCTCGCACTGGGTGAAACGACGCCAGGGCCGCTGATCATGGTGGTCGCGTTTGTCGGCTTCGTGGGGGCGTGGCAGCAACACGTGTTTGGTCCCGACGCGTCGTTCCTGGCGGGCGCTGCGGCCGCATGCATCGTGACCTTCTTCACCTTTCTGCCGTCGTTCGTCTTCATCTTTGCCGGTGCACCGTTCATCGAATCCACGCACGGCGACTTGCGCTTCACCGCGCCTTTGACGGCAATCACCGCGGCAGTGGTCGGTGTGATCGTCAATCTCGCCTTGTTCTTTGCCTGGCATGTGATGTGGCCACAAGGGTACGCCGGCGCATTCGACTGGGTCGCTGCGCTTATCACGGCCGCTGCAGTGATTGCGTTGTTTCGTTTCAAGGTCGGTGTGATTCCCGTCATCGGCGCCTGCGCTCTGGCAGGGCTGATCCTGGTGTGGATACGCTGAGGAGGAGTACGGAATGAACTACGAACTGAAACCGCTGCCCTTCGATGCCACTGAATTGCGAGGACTGTCCGAGCGATTGATCGTCAGCCACCACCGCAATAACTACGCGGGCGCGGTGGGGAGACTGAATGCGATCCGCACGCGTGTGCGTTCGATTGACATCGAGAAGGTGGCGGGGTTCGAATTGAATGGGCTCAAACGCGAAGAACTGATCGCTGCCAATTCAATGCTGTTGCACGAGGTGCACTTCGATAACCTCGGTGGCAAAAGTGAACTCGCCGACGGTCCGCTGCGGACCGCGCTGGCGGCTGCTTTCGGCTCGTTTGACCGTTGGCGCGCCGAATTCGTCGCGATGGGCAAAGCGCTGGCGGGCGGCTCCGGCTGGGTGCTGATGTCATGGTTTCCGCGCGGCGGTCAACTGGTCAACCAATGGTCCGCGGACCACGCGCATGCGCTGGGTGAGGCAACGCCGATCATCGCGCTCGATATGTACGAACATGCGTATTACATTGATTACGGCTCGGCCGCCGCCGATTACGTGCAGGCTTTCATGCATAACCTGCACTGGGATCGGATCGCTGAGCGTTTCGAGCTGGCTGTGGCGGCAACTGCTGCATCGATTGAAATCGCGCCCGATGCACTCGCGGCGCAGCTCAATGACTGGCAAATCATCGACGTCAGACGCCGTCCGGTGTTTGAGGCGGCGGAAGAAGTGATCGTCGGTGCTCGCTGGCGCGATCCCGAACACGTCGATGTGTGGGCCTGCGACCTGGATCGTGCGCGGCCGATGGCGCTTTACTGCGTGCATGGCCACGCGATCAGCCGTGCAACGGCGCTCGCGCTGAGACACCGTGGCTTCGATGTGCACTGCGTTGCCGGCGGCATCGAGGCCTGGCGTGCGCGCAATCTGCCGCTTAAGAGGAAGGAAGGCCAACCATGAAATGGGTCACACGCGAACGTCCAAAGATCGACCGCATCGCCTGCCCATGGCTGATCCGGCGCTTCATCGATCCGGAGGGGGAAATTCTTTTCGTGCCGAGCGCGCAGGTGCAGCAGGTTGCGCGCGCAACGCCGGCGACGCCGTTTGACGTGCCAGGCGTCGAACTCACGCACGTCGGCGAGCTGTGCAGCTTCGATGCGTTCCTGCGCAAGTACGCAATCGTCCAGCCCGGCCTGGATACGCTTGCGTTAATCGTGCGTGCCGCCGATACGGATCGACTAGACCTTGCACCGCAGGCGTCTGGACTGCTGGCGATTTCGCTCGGCCTGGGCGAAAAGTATGCGGATGATCATGCGCTGCTGGCGCAGGGCATGATCCTCTATGACGCGCTGTACGCGTGGTGCCGTTCAGCGCGACGCGAGCGCCTAGCTCGGAACTGCACGAGCTGAGGCGTCCGCGGTTTACGCCGGTTGCGAAGGTTGCATGTCGCGCCGGCGCGTTTCCACCTGAATCAGCGGACCCAGATCAAGGGGCGGCAACACCGGGCGTTCGCGCGGAACCCGAATCGGCCCGGGCTCGGCGGCGATGCGCGCGAGGACCTCGGCATGCTTGGCAGGCGCCGTCTGCACCAGCATCAACCCGGCTTGCTCGAGCAGCGGTGTCAGTGCCTCGATCGACATTGGCGCTGCTTCAACGCGCGGCAAGGCGATTGATGGTGGCGCGGCAGCGGCAATGACGGGCCGCTGCAGCTGCGGGGTTGGCTCATTTGGCTCCGCCACGGCTTCGGCAAACTGCGGTGCTGCGGCGATCGGCACCTCCTCCGTCGCTATGGTGGGCACAGGCGATTCGGTGGCCTCTGTCCCTTGAGCGACGGCCGTATCTGCTCGTTCGACGTCCCGCTCGCCGCCCCGTCCACGGCGACGGCGACGGCGGCGCCCGCGGCGGTCGTCTCCGCCCTCGTCGGCCCCCGGTGTCAAATCTGACACCGTCGGCGCCTCGAGCGCAGCGATTGCGGAAGAGGCGAGCGCGACCGGCACAGCGAGAGGCGCACTCACGTCGATATCGATCGCCGGCTTTGGAAGTTCCGCTGACTCGACTCGTTGCGCCTCTGCTTGCTGGCGAGGACGTTGTCCCCGCTCCGGGCGCGGTGGACGACGTTCACGAGTCTCCGCTTCGGGGCGCGCCTCAGCGGGCTTGCGGTCGCGTTCCTCGGGCCGCTCATTCCGACCCGGACGCTGGTCTCGCCTCTGCCCCTCCGGCCGGGGGCCACGTGACCCGTCGCGGCCTCCACGTTCGCTGCGCTTCTCACGGCGACCGTTGCCGCGTTCGCCACGATCACGTCCGGTCTCATTCGCACCACGCCCCGGCCGAGGCGGTTCTGCTGCGCGCGGCGCTGCGAGGGCCGGGGCGGAAGCCACCGTTGGCTCTCCGGCAAAGAAGCGCTTGAGGCGATTCCAGAGCGAAGCCGCCGGCGCAGCGACCACGGCGGGCGCCGGAATCGGAGCAGCCGCGGGAGGAGGGGCGACGACCGGCGCGGGTGTCTCGGGCACGATGCCGCGGACAACGGCCTCCTGCTTCGGCCGTGCGCGCTCGGCTTCGGCCGCCTTGGCGGCGCCGTAGACGGTATCCAGCGCAGGTGCCTCAGCACGGTCATAGCTGGCCTTGGCCAGATCCAGACGCTCGTCGTCGTGCTTCAGGCGCTCGATCTTGTAGTGCGGGGTCTCAAGGTGCTTGTTCGGAATCAACACGAGCGACACGCGATGCCGCGCCTCGAGCTTGGCGATATCGGCGCGCTTCTCGTTGAGCAGGTAGGTGGCAACTTCGACCGGCAACTGCGCGTGAATCGCCGCGGTGTTTTCCTTCATCACTTCTTCCTGCAGGATGCGCAGGATGTGAAGTGCCGAGCTGTCCGTGTCGCGGATCACGCCGACGCCATTACAGCGCGGGCAGGCAACGTGGCTGCCTTCCGACAGCGCCGGCCGCAGCCGCTGCCGTGACAGTTCCATCAGCCCGAAGCGCGAGATCTTGCCCATCTGCACGCGCGCGCGGTCGTAATGCAGTGCATCCTTCAACCGGTTCTCGACCGCGCGCTGGTTCTTGGCGTCTTCCATGTCGATGAAGTCGATCACGATCAGCCCGCCCAGATCGCGCAGACGCAGCTGACGTGCCGCTTCATCGGCCGCCTCGGCGTTGGTCTTGAGCGCCGTTTCCTCGATATCCGATCCTTTGGTTGCCCGCGCCGAGTTGACGTCGATCGACACCAGCGCCTCGGTATGGTCGATCACGATCGCGCCGCCGGACGGCAGCGGGACCGTGCGCGAGTGCGCAGTCTCGATCTGATGCTCGATCTGGAAGCGTGAAAAAAGCGGGATGTCGTCCTTGTAACGCTTGACGCGATTGACCATGTCCGGCATTACGTGCGACATGAACTGCTGCGCCTGCTCGGCGACATCGTCGGTGTCGACCAGGATCTCGCCGATCTCCGGATGGAAGTAGTCGCGAATCGCGCGGATCACGAGGCTCGATTCCTCGAAGATCAGAAACGGCGCCGGATTCAGGCGCTTGTTCTTCTGCCCATCGCTTGAAGCGTCCTTGACCGTGTTGCCGGCCGCATCGCGATACAGCGCTGTGGATGCGCCCTCGATCGCGCGCCACAGTTGCAGCAGATAGTTCAGGTCCCACTGCAGTTCTTCCACGGCACGGCCGATTCCGGCAGTGCGCGCGATCACGCTCATGCCAGATGGCAATTCGAGCTTGTCGACCGCTTCGCGCAATTCCTGCCGATCTTCACCTTCGACGCGACGCGACACGCCGCCGCCGCGGGGGTTGTTCGGCATCAGCACCAGATATCGGCCGGCCAGGGAGACGAACGTGGTGAGCGCCGCGCCCTTATTGCCGCGCTCTTCCTTCTCAACCTGGACGATCATCTCCTGCCCTTCGGAGATGGCCTCATTGATGCGGGCGCGCCCGACATCGACGCCTGACTTGAAGAAGTTGCGCGAGATTTCCTTGAACGGCAGGAAGCCGTGGCGCTCTTCGCCGTAGTCGACGAAGCAGGCTTCGAGGCTCGGTTCGACGCGGGTGACAAGGCCCTTGTAGATGTTCGACTTGCGCTGTTCGCGCCCTGCGGTCTCGATGTCGATGTCGATGAGCTTCTGTCCATCGACGATCGCCACGCGCAGCTCTTCTGCATGCGTGGCGTTGAAAAGCATCCGTTTCATTCAGCTCTCCTGCGCGCCTCTTTTCGGGGCGCTTTGACGCTGAATCGATTCGGGCCGAAACGCGCCGCGGTGCGCGGCGGACCGCAACTCAGTCGAGACGATGTCCGAGCGGACGACGCGGCGGATACTCCACCGTCCGTGCCACTTCATTGCCGGCCAAGGCAAACTTTCCTCTCGCGGCGGTTGCTCGTCCTGAAGTCATGCTGTCGGTTCGCGTCACACCCGCTCACAACGGCGGGCCAAGCTCGATTCGATTCAACCGGGCGGACGACTGTCGGATGACCGTCGCGCGTTGCCCTCGGGTTACTCGTTGCGGCGACCACGAAGTCGTCGCGCTTTGTATATCACCGGCCTTCAATCGTGACCGATGTGCCTGCGTCGATTCTGCTCCGATGCATCCTGCCCTAAGCCGGCGCCATCGGCCGTTAGAATCGCCCCACGTCGAACTTGCGGCAGCCGGCTCGACTTCGTTGCCCCGCCTCGCAGGGCTCAACTCCTGAGCCGTCACTTGAAGTGCGCTGCCTAACTTCAACGCGCGCTCAAGTATATGCAACATGGACGCTCCCGGCAAAACGCGTACTGAACGGGCAGCCCGGTCGGGTGAACGGCGGCGGCCAACTGGCGCTCCTGCCGCACCGGCCGCGGTGTCGGCCGACCGGGTTGCACAGGTCACGGTCGGCGAAGACGGAGCCGGCCAGCGCCTCGATAACTACCTGTTGAAGCTCGCCAAGGGCGTGCCGAAAAGCCACGTCTATCGGATCGTCCGCAGCGGAGAGGTACGCGTGAACAAGGCACGCGCGACGGTGAGTCAGCGGCTCGCCGCGGGAGATGTGCTGCGCGTTCCGCCGCTGCGAACCGCCGCCTGCGCCACGCCGCGCGCGACGCCGCTGGCCGACCTGCCGCCGATCCTGTTCGAGGACGAGCACCTGCTTGTGATCGATAAGCCGGCCGGCCTGGCTGCACATGGGGGCAGCGGTATCGCGTTCGGGCTGATCGAGCGGTTGCGAGCCGCACGACCGCAGCAACCGTTCCTTGAACTTGCGCACCGCCTGGATCGGGGGACGTCGGGCGTGCTGCTGCTGGCAAAGTCGCGCCGCGCGCTGGTGCGGCTGCACGAACAACTGCGCGAAGGGCAGGTGGACAAGCGCTACCTGACGCTGGTTGCAGGTGACTGGGTAAATGATCGGCAGCACATCAAGGCGGCGTTGACCAAGTATGTGACCAAGGCCGGCGAGCGTCGCGTGGCGGTTGATCCCGAGGGAATGCCGTCGCACACGATCATCACACTGCGGGAGCGGCTCGGGGAGTTTTCCTTGCTCGAGGCACAGCTCAAGAGCGGACGCACGCATCAGATACGCGTACACCTTGCACATGCGGGATTTGCGATCGTGGGCGACGAAAAGTACGGAGACTTTGATCTGAATCGGCGCCTGGCAAGAGGTGATTTCGGCGCAAAGCTCGGGCGGATGTTTCTGCATGCCTTTCACGCCAGTCTTGTCCACCCGGTGAGCGGGGAAAGGCTTGTGCTGGAAGCACAGCTTCCGCCCGAATGCGATGAACTGCTGCGGACGCTGCGACATGCTTGAACGTTTCGATCTCGTTGTCTTCGACTGGGATGGCACCTTGATCGACTCCACCCCGACCATCGCCCGCAGCATTCAGGCGGCGGCGTCTGACCTTGGATTGCCGGTCCCGGATTTCGAGCGCGCCAGCCACGTGATCGGGCTGGGGCTGCGCGACGCACTGGCGCTTGCGGTGCCCGATCTTGAACCAGCGCGCGCCGCGGCGTTTTCGGAGCGTTATCGCGTGCATTATCTGGCGGCGGAAAACGACTTTGATCTGTTTGATGGCGCCCGCGAACTGATCGATGCAATTCGCGCACGCGACGTGCGGCTTGCTATCGCGACCGGCAAGAGCCGGGCGGGACTGGCGCGTGCGCTGGGGGCGGCGGAAATGAACGGGGTGTTCGCGGCCACGCGCTGCGCCGACCAGACGCATCCGAAGCCGCATCCGGCAATGCTGCTCGAACTGACGGAAGAATTGATGGTTGAACCTGACCGCACGCTGATGATCGGCGACACCACACATGACCTGCAGATGGCCGCGGCGGCACGGACGCACGCGGTCGGTGTGACTCACGGCGCGCATCCAGCCGAGGCGCTGCGCGCGCTCGCCCCGCTCGCCATGTTCAATTCGCTGCGCGAGTTGCACGCATGGTTGCTGCCGAGGCGGTAATCGAACTGTGCGCGGCTGATGCGCTACGCGACGGCAGCACCGGTATTCGTTTCGAACTGATCGCGGGCGGCGAGCGGGCAACCGGATTCGTGATCCGCCATCGCGGTCGCGTGCATGGCTACGTCAATCGCTGCGCGCATGTGGCAATGGAGCTTGACTGGCAGCCGGGCGAGTTCTTCGACTTTGACCGCGAGTTTCTTGTCTGCGCCACGCATGGCGCTTTGTACGAACCGAACTCCGGCGCCTGTGCGGGCGGACCTTGTGCGGGGCGCGGCAGTCTGCGTCGGCTCGACGTATTCGAGCGCGACGGCACGATCTACTGGCGACCCGATCCGTTCGCGCGTGCGCCCGAACGTCGCTGAGCAGCGGCGGGCTCGGGCACGGCGAGTAACGAGAAAACGGCGGGATGCCGCTGAAGCGGGGGGCGCTTGTCCTCGGAGAGCGCTGACCATTCGCCAACCGTGTGCGTGGCGATTCGTTCGTTCGTGGTCGTCAGTTCGACCGCGAGGCTGAGTCGAGTGGTCGTCCGGCAAGCCTGAAGAATCGCGTCCAGCAATCGCCGATTGCGATACGGCGTCTCGATGAAAATCTGCGTCTCGCCGCGCAGAGAGTCGCGCTCGATTTCACGCAGGCGCTGCGCCAGTGGGCCGGCGTCGCGCGGCAGGTAGCCAACGAAGCGGAACTGCTGACCGTTCAATCCGCTCGCCATCAATGCGAGCAGAAGCGAGGACGGTCCGATCAGCGGGCGAACAACAATGCCGAGCGCGTGCGCACGGGCGACGATCTCGGCACCCGGATCGGCAATCCCCGGGCAGCCTGCTTCGGAAACGAGTGCGGCGTCGATGCCTTCGCGCAGAAGCGGAGCAAGCCAGGCATCGATGCGCGAGCCGTCCGGAGTGTGTCCAATTTCAACCACTCGAATTTCAGCGATCGGTTTCGGATGTCCAATCGTCTTCAGCAGTGACCGGGCACTGCGAGCATTCTCGGCCAGCACATAGTCGATCCCGCGTGCGGTGTCGAGCGTGCTGTTTGGCAAGACCGCGTCAGCCGCGGTCTCGCCAAGCAATGCCGGCAGCAGATAGAGAACACCTGGTTGTTTGCTCATGGCAGCGGCAAGGACACACCGCACGCAGCCAGCATCGACGTGAGCCGGATCAACGGCAGACCGATCAGTGCCGTCGGATCCTCGGAACGGACCGATTCCACCAACGCGATTCCGAGTGACTCGATCTTGGCCGCACCGGCACAGTCGTAAGGTGTCTCCGCATGCAGGTAGGTTTCCAGCGCCTGGCGGGGCAGGCTTCGAAATTTCACCGTCGTCGGCACTGAATCAACCTCGATCAGCGAGGGCGCTCGACAAACAACGGCGAGCGCCGTGTGAAACACGATCGATCGCCCCTGCATCCGTAAGAGCTGGGCAAGCGCTGCGTCATGACCGCCGGGTTTTGAGAGCGGCTCACCGTCGACATCAGCGACCTGATCGGATCCGATCACGATGGCGTCGGGGAATCGGTCGGAAATCGCATGCGCCTTGGCCAACGCCAACCGGCATGCTGTCTCAAACGGCGTCTCGCCAGCGGCCGCGCTTTCGTCAACCTCCGGTGCCGCCACCGAAAACGGCAGTCGCAGCCGCGCCAGCAGCTCGCGGCGATAGGGAGAGGTCGATGCGAGTACGATCGGCGGCACTGGCGCAGTTTAGCCGCGCGCCTGGTCACTCATGGATGGTTGCTGTCATGAGGAAGTCCGAGCCCGTTACCCTGCCAACAATCGATGTGTTCACACTGGCGCGCTCAAACGGACGCATCGAAGGGCGAACTGAACTCTCACACATGGACCGGCTCGTGCCGCTGCTGGCATCGACTGATGGCGGGCTTGCCTGGGAACTTGAATGCGCAACCGACCCGCGCGGGCGACCGGCGGCATCGCTGAGAGTTCGGGGCATGGTGGTGGTGAGCTGCGACAAGTGCGGACTGAATCTGGAGTTGCCGATCGACATCGACTCAGAATTCTGGTTTGTCCGCACCGAGGCGGAATTGAACGCGCAGCCGATCAACGTCGACGAGAGCGAGCCGCTGCTTGGCAGCCTCAGCTTCGCGCCAGCGCAGCTTGTGGAGGACGAAGTGATTCTTGCGCTGCCGATCTCGCCGCGGCACACACAATGCCGATTGGAGCGGCAGCCGGTGGCGGAGCCCGGACAGCACCGAGCCTTGGCGGCGCTCTCTGCGCTAAAGTCGCGCCACTAATGCACTTTTTGCTCCGATCCCGCATGCTGCGCTAAACTACGCGGCTAGTTTGCAAACGAGGAATGCCATGGCAGTCCAGCAGAACAAGAAGTCGGCATCGAGGCGCGGTATGCATCGCGCGCACGATTTCCTGACGAATCCGCCGACCGCGATTGAGCCGAGCACAGGCGAGGTTCATCGCCGTCATCACGTCAGCCCCAACGGCTACTACCGCGGCAAGAAGATCATCCAGACCAAGAACGACGAGTAAGCAACTCGTCTGCGCGGTAGTGATCCGCGCCAATCAACCCTGCAGCGTGCCGCGCCCGCCTTCGCCGAGACGATGAAGGTCCGGATATCCATCGACTGCATGGGCGGAGATCACGGCACTGCGGTGACCGTCCCGGCGGCCGTTGCGTTTGCTCGTGCGGAGTCTGACGCGCAATTGCTGCTGGTTGGGCGGCAGAGCGAAATTGAACCACGTCTGAAAGCCGCGCGCGCTGAGTACGCGCGGCTTGAAATCGTTCACACCGACGAAGTGGTCGAGATGGACGATCCGCCGGCTCAGGCACTGCGCGGAAAGCGCAATTCGTCGATGCGCGTGGCTGTCAATCTCGTCAAGGACGGGCGCGCGGACGCTTGTGTCAGTGCCGGTAACACCGGCGCACTGATGGCGATTTCCCGCTTCGTACTCAAGACGCTTGACGGGATCGACCGGCCTGCGATCGCGTCGGTCATGCCCAACCAGAAGGGGGGCGTGACGACGATCCTCGACCTCGGCGCCAACGTCGATTGCACGCCGGAGCACTTGTTGCAGTTCGCAGTGCTGGGATCCGCGCTCGTTGCCGCCGTCGAGGAAAAGGACCGGCCGAGTGTCGGCCTGCTGAACATCGGCGAAGAGGTGATCAAGGGCAACGAGGTCGTCAAACGCGCGGCGGAACTGCTGCGCGCGAGTTCGCTGAACTTCTATGGCAACGTCGAGGGTGACGACATCTACAAGGGAACCACTGATGTCGTGGTCTGCGACGGTTTTGTCGGCAACGTTGCGCTGAAGGCGTCGGAAGGCCTCGCGCAGCTGCTGGGCAACATGGTGAAGGAGGAGTTCACGCGCAACGCGCTCACGCGGTTACAGGCCTTAATCGCGTATCCGGTCCTGCAGCACTTTCGCAGGCGCGTGGACCACCGCAATTACAACGGCGCGAGCCTGCTGGGCCTGCGCGGCATCGTGATCAAGAGTCATGGTTCGGCCGATGCCTATGCGTTTGAGCGCGCGATTGCGCGCGGTTACGCGGAGGCTCGTCACCGTCTGCTCGAGCGGACGGAGGCAGCGATGAGACCATTCCTGATGCAATTGAACGCAACCGCGCGCGCGCCGGCAGTAGAGGCTTCGTCGTGAGCTCAAACAGGCCGATGACCACACGGATCGCCGGAACGGGCAGCGCGCTCCCCGGCCGGCCGGTCGGCAATGCAGAACTTGCGCAACGATTGGCTGCGCGCGGCATCGAGACTTCCGACGAATGGATCGTTGCTCGCACCGGCATTCGTCAGCGGTATCTCGCCGAGACGGGTGTATCGACCACGGAACTGGGGGCGCGCGCTGCGCGGGAGGCTTTGACGGCTGCGGGGTACGATGCGGCGACGCTCGATCTGATCGTCGTCGCGACTTCAACACCCGATCAGGTTTTTCCGAGCACCGCCTGCCTGATTCAGGCCCAGTTGAGTGCGCGCGGCGCCGCCGCGTTCGACGTGCAGGCGGTTTGCAGCGGCTTTGTCTACGGTGTGACCGTCGCCGATGCTTTGATCCGAACCGGAACCTATCGACGCGCGCTGGTAATCGGCGCAGAACTCTTCTCGCGGATTCTTGATTGGAGCGATCGCACGACCTGTGTGCTATTTGGCGACGGCGCTGGTGCCATCATCCTCGAGGCAGCGGATCGACCTGGCTTGCTCGCAAGCCGACTGCATGCCGACGGCTCGCAGGCATCGATCCTGTGCACCGCCGGGAGGATTTCCGAAGGCGCCGTCGTAGGTGATCCGTTCCTGCGCATGGATGGACAAGCCGTGTTCAAGCTCGCCGTCAATGTGCTCGATTCATCGGCGCGGGAAGTACTGGCCGAGGCTGGCATGACAACGTCACAGGTCGACTGGCTGATTCCGCACCAGGCGAATGTGCGCATCATGTCCGCCACCGCGCGCAAGCTCGGGATGGGGGAAGATCGTGTAATTGTGACTGTCGATCGCCACGGCAACACGTCGGCCGCTTCCGTGCCCCTCGCGCTGGACGAGGCTGTGCGGGACGGGCGTGTGAAGCGTGGCCAGTTAGTCATGTTGCAGGGCGTGGGCGGCGGCTTCACGTGGGGATCGGTTCTTTTGCGCTACTGAGAGATGAAATTCGCATTTGTATTTCCCGGACAAGGTTCGCAGTCGGTGGGCATGCTGTCGTCCTTCGCTGGTAATCCCGCGGTTGACGCTGTGCTGCGGCGAGCGTCGGCGACGCTTGGTGAAGACGTTGGGCGTCTGATTGCCGAGGGGCCGGCCGAGACGCTCAGTCTCACGGTCAACACGCAGCCCTGCATGCTGGTCGCAGGGTACGCGCTGTTCGCCGCGTGGCGTGCCGCGGATGGCCCGATGCCATCAATGATGGCCGGCCACAGTCTCGGCGAATACACAGCCCTTGCCGCGGCGGGCGCACTGAAATTGGAAGACGCTGTCAGTCTGGTGCGCTTTCGAGCGCAGGTGATGCAGGAGGCCGTTCCGATTGGCACTGGCAGCATGGCAGCGATCCTTGGGCTGTCCGATGACCTTGTGCGCGAAGCCTGTCGCATGGCCGGGCAGGGCGAAGTGGTCGAGGCGGTGAACTTCAATGCACCGTCTCAGGTTGTGATCGCCGGTCACGCGGCGGCCGTCGAACGCGCCTGCGCGGCGGCGAGGAAACTCGGCGCCAAGCGAGCGATGGCCCTGCCGGTGTCGGTGGCGTTTCATTCTTCGCTACTGGTGCCGGCGCGGGACCGGCTACGCGAACGGCTTGCGACGGTTGATATCTCGCCGCCCGTGGTTGCAGTCATCAACAACATCGACGTCGCGGCCGAGGACGAACCGGCGCGCATTCGCGACGCGCTGGCACGACAAGCGGCGGGACCGGTGCGCTGGTCCGAGACCCTCGTCCGCATGGCGCGAGAGGGCGTTTCCCATGTGATTGAATGTGGTCCCGGCAAGGTTCTGGCGGGACTGACCAAGCGGGCCGCCCCGGGCGTTGAGAGTTTCGCAATCACCGATCCGGCAAGTCTTCAGGACGTTTTGGCAAAGGTGCGCGGTTGAAATGACCGAGGGCAACCTGTTCTCACCGAATGCGTTGAGCGGGGAGGTCGCGCTGGTGACAGGCGCATCGCGCGGTATCGGACGCGCGATTCTGGACGCGTTGGCGCGCGCTGGTGCCACCGTGGTCGGTACCGCGACAAGTGAGGCGGGCGCCGCAGCGATCGAACAGCATGCGGCTCAGATCGGCGTGAGTGGCCGGAGCGCGGTTCTTGACGTGCGTGACGCCGCCGCTGGCGACGCGCTTGTCGATCGGATCATGCGGGACCATGGCCGCCTGTCGGTGCTGGTGAACAACGCTGGCATTACGCGCGACACGCTGGCGATGCGCATGAGGAATGACGACTGGGCCGCGGTGATCGATACCAACATGAGTGCGGTGTTTCGTCTGTCGCGGGCAGTGCTACGTGGCATGATGAAGGCAAAACATGGCCGGATCATCAACATCACGTCGGTTGTCGGTAGCTCAGGTAACGCGGGCCAGGCGAACTATGCGGCGGCCAAAGCCGGAGTGGCCGGCATGACGCGCGCACTTGCGCGGGAGGTGGGCAGCCGCGGCATCACCGTGAATTGCATCGCGCCGGGCTTTATCGACACGGACATGACCCGGGCGTTGAACGAGCAGCAGACTCAGGCGCTGCTGGCGCAGGTTCCGCTTGGCCGGCTTGGACAGCCGGACGACATTGCGGCTGCCGTCGTGTTTCTTGCGTCACGCGCCGGCGCGTACGTCACTGGTGCCACGCTGCATGTCAACGGCGGCATGTATATGAGTTGAGCAGGATCGAGGAAGGCAGAAGGCGGGCTGTTAGAATCGCGCCCGCTTTTTGGCCGACGACGCAATCACGGTTGCAGGATCAAGCTGCACCACCTTAGGAGGGGTCCATGGAAAACATTGAACAGCGAGTGAAAAAGATCGTCGCCGAGCAACTTGGAGTCAACGAGGCCGACATCAAGAATGAATCTGCCTTCGTTGAAGACCTGGGTGCCGACTCGCTGGACACGGTGGAACTCGTCATGGCGCTCGAAGACGAGTTCGAAACCGAGATTCCCGACGAGGAGGCAGAAAAGATCCGCACGGTTCAGCAGGCCATCGACTACATCAATGGCCACGCGAAGAAGGCCTGAGTCGGTCAAGGGGTCGCTGTCGCGGATCTGCCGCAACACCGAATGGACGAACGCCGCCGCGTAGCCGTTACCGGCCTGGGAGTCATTTCTCCCGTCGGCAATGACGTTGCCAGCGCGTGGAGCAACTTGATTGCAGGCAGGTCTGGCGTAACGCGCATCACACGCTTCGATGCTTCGACCTTCCGCACGCAGATCGCAGGCGAGGTCAAGGGCTTCGATGTCGGTGCGTACATTCCCGCCAAGGAAGCGCGCCGAATGGATACGTTCATCCACTACGGCCTTGCGGCATCAGCGCAGGCGATCAAGGATTCCGGCCTCGAGATCACTGATGCGAACCGCGAACAGATCGGCTGCATGGTCGGTTCCGGCATTGGCGGGCTGCCGTTGATCGAAGAGAACTACCAGGAATTCAGCACACGCGGCGCGCGGCGCATCTCGCCGTTCCTGATCCCGGGCGCAATCATCAACATGATTTCGGGCAACCTGTCGATTCTGTATGGGTTGAAGGGGCCGAACCTCGCGATCGTGACCGCTTGCACGACGGGGCTGCATTGCATCGGTGGGGCCGGGCGACTGATTGAATACGGCGATGCGGACATCATGGTCGCCGGTGGCGCCGAGGCAACGTTGTGCCCGCTCGGTATCGGTGGTTTCGCGTCGATGCAGGCGCTATCGACGCGCAACGAGGATCCGGAAACCGCGAGCCGTCCTTGGGACAGGGATCGTGACGGATTTGTGCTGGGCGAAGGCGCTGGCGTGATGGTGCTGGAGGAATATGAGCACGCCCGCCGCCGCGGCGCCCGCATCTACTGCGAGCTGGCGGGTCTTGGGATGAGTGCCGACGCGTACCACATGACCGCTCCGGACGTCGACGGACCGCGGCGCTCGATGCAAAGCGCGCTGCGGCGCGCCCGCATCAATGCCGACGAGGTCAACTATCTGAATGCGCACGGCACTTCCACACCGCTGGGCGATATCAATGAGACCAACGCGATCAAACTTGCGCTCGGCAATGCGGCGCGCAAAGTCGTCATCAATTCCACCAAGTCGATGACTGGTCATCTGCTTGGCGGTGCCGGGGGGCTGGAGTCGGTGGTCACCGCGCTCGCGGTCCACCACCAGGTGTCACCGCCGACCATCAATATCTTCAACCAGGATCCCGAGTGCGATCTCGACTACGCCGCCAATACGGCGCGCGACATGAAGATAGACGTCGCGCTTAAGAACTCCTTCGGTTTTGGCGGCACGAACGGCACGCTTGTATTCAAGCGTGTCGTCTGAAATCGCGTTCCCTTGGGTTACGTTGCGCCGGTCGGAACGCGCGCGCCGGCTCATGCGGCTCGGACTCGGATTGACCTGTGCGGCAGCGCTGCTGACCGGCGCGGCCACGTTTGTTTCGCCCACGCCACTGCGGGCTCTCACAGCTGCCGCATCCGCGGCCGCGCTGGCTGCCGCCGGGCTGGCATTGCGCCGCCAGGTTGGAGCGGTGCAACTGCGGTTGACCCCGGCGGCCGAGGTCTTGATGCGTGCCGACGAGCGGGCCGAGCCGCGACTGATGCAATCCCTGTTCGTGATGCCTTGGCTGATCGTGCTGGGTGACCGGGGAGGGACGTTGCAGGTCTGGCCGGACCGGCTCGGAGCCCAGGAGTACCGACGCCTTGCCGTGGCTTGCCGCTGGCGCCGGCTTGCGGAGAAAGCGTGAGCTCTGTCAAGAAGACGATTCATCCTATTTGCGGCACCGAGAACTATTTGCCAGCGAACGGGTCACAGTCGGGCGCAATCTGCTCTCGTGCAGACGGGATCGGTCGATGAGCGAGCGCGATGTCGACCAGCAACTCGTCGCGCGGGTGCAGCGCGGTGACAAGCGGGCGTTCGAACTGCTGGTCGCGAAGTACCAGAGGAAGATATTTCGCCTGCTTTCCCGGCTGATACGGGATCAGGCTGAAATCGAGGACATCGCACAGGAAGCATTCATAAAAGCCTATCGGGCGCTACCCAACTTCAGAGGCGAAAGCGCGTTTTACACATGGCTGTACCGAATCGCGATCAACACCGCCAAGAATTTCCTCGTATCTCAAGGTCGGCGTCCGCCAACGACAACCGAGAGCGAGGTCGAAGACGCGGAGAATTTCGAGGACGCGACCTTGTTGCGCGACGTCGATACGCCCGAATCAATGCTGTTGTCGAAGCAGGTCGGCGAGGTGGTCAACCGGGCCATCGGGCGGCTGCCGGAGGACTTGCGCACCGCAATCGTGCTGCGCGAACTGGAAGGATTGAGTTACGAGGAAATCGCGGCCACGATGAACTGTCCGATCGGTACGGTACGCTCGCGCATCTTTCGCGCGCGCGAGGCGATCGCCGGGGAGTTGCGGCCCCTTCTCGAGACATCGAAAGACAAGCGATGGTGAGGTGGTCATGCAAACCAGGCTGAATCAAGCTTTGGAAGCAGCGCAGGACGCTGATTGCCGTGAGACGCTGTCCTGTCTGATTGATGGCGAGCTCAGCCAGGCCGAGTGCGCTGCGATCCTTGATCGGCTGTGCACCGACCAGCGCGCCCGCCACGAGTGGGTATGGATGCATGCCGCTGGGGATGCCCTGCGTTCAAGCGAGGTCGCGGCCCTGCACTCGAACGGCTTTCTTGAGCGTGTCTCGGCGGCGGTTGCCAGCGAGCCGACGATACTTGCGCCGGCTGCTCTGGCGCATCGCCGCTACCGGCGCGTACTGATTCCCGGCGTGGCGGTGGCAGCGGCGGCGGCACTGCTGGTGGTCGTCGCGGTTCCGCAACTGCGCGGGAACGGTGAAACCGGTCAGGTCGCTGCGACAGCAGTCAGCGCGCCGTCAAGCGCTGCAACGCAGATGGTCGAAGTCGCGCGCGTGCCCGAGCTGGAGCGCTACCTGAGAGCGCATCGCGAATTGGCAGGTGGTGCAGTGATGCCGCACGCGACACCGTATCTGCGAACGTCCAACAACCTGCCGCTGGAGCCGCGCAGATGACTCGAGGCCGGGCGATACGCCCGACCAGGTTCGTTGCAACGACGCTCGCCCAGCGCGCTCTGGGGCTGATCCTTGCCCTGTTCGCGTACGCGAGCGTTGCGAGTGCCCAGTCGACGACGGGGCAGAAGGGGAGCGCGCGCGCGGCGCAGGCGCGCAGCGAACTGCAGTGGCTGCAGGCGATTCAGGTGGCCGCACAGCGGTTGAATTATTCTGGGACAGTGATCTATCAGCAGGGCGAGGAAGTCAGAGCGTCGCGTCTGACGCATGTGTTTGACGGCAGTGTTGCGCACGAAAGACTGCAGCCGCTGGACGGCCAGCTGCGTGAATTCATTCGCCATGACGACGAGGTGCAGTGCCTGATGCCGGAGTCACGCCGGATCGTGATAGAGCGGCGTCTTGCACAGGACGCATTTCCGGCGATCGCCACGACCGAACCAGCGAGAATTCTCGAGCACTACACGGTGCGACTGGGCGAAACCGACAGGGTGGCCGGAATTGAATGCCAGGTCATTCACATCGAACCCAGGGATCGACTGCGCTACGGCTATCGTCTTTGGGTCGACCGAGCCAGCGGACTCCTGCTGCGCGCGGTCACGCTCAATGAACGCAATGAGGTGCTCGAGCAGATGGCCTTTGCCGAGGTCCGCATCGGCGAGCGCGTCGATAGAAGTCAGCTCAGGCCATCCTGGTCAACTGACGGCTGGCGGATCGAGAGGACTGAACAGCCATCGATTGAACTCGCGCGATATGGCTGGCACATCTCTGCGCCAATGGGATTTCACAAACAGCGCGAAGTGATGCGCTCCCTCTGGGGCCCGACCGAGCGCAAGGCCATGCAGGCAATCTTTACCGACGGCATCGCGAGCGTTTCTGTCTTCATTGAACCGGCATCGCAGGACACGGTGGTCGAGGCCGGGCAAGCAAACGGCCCGACCAGTGTGTATGCGCGACGCGTGGCGGACGCCCGGATAACCGTGGTTGGAGAGGTTCCGATCGCAACCGTGAAGTCGCTCGCGCAGTCGGTCGAATTTCGTGCACCGCGCTAAACCCGGACCAGAAGATGAACGACCAACCAACATGAACTTACTGACCAGACTTCTACTTGTTTCGTGGATTTCATTCGCATCGAGCCTGGTGCAGGCGCAGACTGCCCAGCTACCTGATTTCACCGAGCTGGTGGAAAGATCGAGTCCTGCCGTGGTGAACATCCGGACGACGGCACGCATCGGAGCCGGGCAGGCTATGCCGCAGATTCCTGGCCTGGAAGAGGGCGATCCCTTCTACGATTTCTTTCGCCGGTTCTTCCCGCAGCCTATGCCGCAGCCACAACCGCGTCAGGGGCCGCAGCCACGGAGTCCGCGGGGAGAGCGTGAGGTTCCACGCGGGCTTGGATCAGGTTTCATCATCTCCCCTGACGGTTACCTGATGACGAATCATCACGTCGTTGATGGCGCGGAAGAGATCATTGTCACGTTGCCGGACCGGCGCGAGTTTCGCGGCAAACTGATCGGCTCCGATCAGCGTACTGACGTGGCCTTGGTCAAGGTTGAGGCGACCGGACTTCCATCGGTCCGCATCGGCGATTCAGGCCGGCTCAAGGTGGGGGAATGGGTGATTGCAATCGGGTCTCCGTTTGGACTCGACAGTACGGTGACAGTAGGCATTGTCAGCGCGAAGGGACGGGAAACCGGTGATTTCCTGCCTTTCATTCAGACGGACGCGGCGGTTAATCCGGGAAACTCTGGCGGTCCGCTGATCAACATGCGCGGCGAGGTGGTCGGCATCAACTCGCAGATCTTCACGACCTCCGGGTCCTACGCTGGGATTTCCTTCGCCATCCCGATCGATGAGGCCATGCGGGTCCAGGAACAGTTGCGGGCGCAAGGCCGCGTGATTCGGGGCCGAATCGGGGTCACGATTGGCGAGGTCACGCGTGACGTGGCTGAAGGCATTGGCCTGGGCAAGCCACAGGGCGCGTTGGTGTCAAATGTCGAGCGCGATGGCCCGGCCGAAAAGGCCGGCCTGGAGGCAGGTGACGTGATCCTGCGCTTCGATGGCAAGGCCATCGACCGCTCTTCTGAACTGCCACGAGTCGTGGGCGCGACCAAGCCGGGAACGCGGGTTGGCATGACCGTATGGCGCAAAGGAAAAAGCATCGAACTACAGGTTACGGTCGCTGAGTTGCAGACCGACGCGCGCCAGGCGCGGCGTGGAGAACCGCAGCCGAAACCCGTCCCCGCCACCAATCCTCTTGGTTTGGCTGTATCTGACCTTTCGGCAGAGCGATTGAAGGAACTTCGTCTGCGAGGCGCAGTGATGGTCGAAAGCGTGGAAGGGGCCGCCGCTACAGCCGGAATTCGGGCCGGCGACCTCATCCTTTCTCTTAACAATGTCGACATACAAAATACAAAACAATTCAATGATATAGCATCTAAACTTGATCTAAAACATAACATTGCGGTGCTGGTTCGTCGGGGCGAGCAGACACAGTTCTTGATCATTCGACCAGCGGGTCGGTAAGTCACTGCGGAATCAGGCGGGACGAACGCGCGCGGTAGAATTCGCGCCCAAGCCAAGGGGTGGTCCGGTGGATCACCCCTTTTTCTCGCCCCGCGGCCGTCAACGCAGAGACGATGGACGAGGTCGACTCTTTGACGGTTCATGCCGCTTGACAGGCGTGCTGTCGCAAGCGTGATGCAACACATTCGAAACTTTTCCATCATCGCCCACATCGACCATGGCAAGTCGACGCTTGCGGATCGACTGATCCAGCGCTGCGGTGGATTGTCCGATCGCGAGATGGAGGAGCAGGTGCTGGATTCGATGGCGCTGGAGCGCGAGCGCGGCATCACCATCAAGGCGCAGACGGCAGCGCTTGAATACAAGGCGGCCGACGGCCAGGTTTACGAACTGAATCTGATCGACACACCCGGGCATGTTGACTTCTCGTACGAGGTCAGCCGCTCGCTGTCGGCTTGCGAAGGCGCGTTGCTGGTGGTGGACGCCTCGCAGGGAGTCGAGGCGCAAACGGTTGCCAACTGCTATACGGCCATAGAACTGGGCGTCGAAGTGCTGCCGGTTTTGAACAAGATGGATTTGCCGCAGGCGAATGCAGAGGAGGCGCGCGCCGAGATCGAAGACGTGATCGGCATTGACGCGCATGACGCAGTGCTGGCGAGCGCCAAGACCGGAATGGGGGTGGATGAGATCCTGGAGCGGATCATCCAGCGCGTGCCCGCACCGAAAGGCGATCCGGCCGCAGCGCTGCAGGCGCTGATCATCGACTCGTGGTTCGACAACTATGTTGGCGTCGTGATGCTGGTCCGCGTTTTCAATGGCACGATCACGCCCAAGGACAAGATCCTGCTGATGGCGACCGGAGCGACGCACCTGGTTGAACAGGTTGGGGTATTCACCCCTAAGGCAAAACAGCGCGAAGAACTGATGGCAGGTGAGGTCGGTTTCGTGATCTCGGGCATCAAGGAGTTGCGCGACGCACGGGTTGGTGACACTGTGACCCATGCGCCGAGCCACTCCAAGCGGCCGGCCTCGGCGCCGCTGCCGGGATTCAAGGAAATCAAGCCGCAGGTCTTCGCCGGCCTTTATCCGGTTGAGTCAAATCAATATGAGGCTCTGCGCGACGCTCTGACCAAGCTGCAATTGAACGACGCGTCGCTGCACTTCGAGCCTGAAGTTTCGCAGGCGCTCGGTTTTGGCTTCCGCTGCGGTTTTCTCGGCCTGCTGCATATGGACATCGTGCAGGAGCGGCTCGAGCGTGAATACGACATGGACCTGATCACCACCGCCCCGTCGGTGGTGTACGAGGTACTGCTGCGCGACGGTTCGGTGGTGCAGGTCGAGAACCCGTCAAAGATGCCTGATCCGGGCAGGATCGAAGAGATCCGCGAGCCGATCGTCACCGTCATTGTCTTCGTGCCACAGGAGTACGTCGGGCCGGTGATGACGCTATGCACCGGCAAGCGCGGCGTGCAGGTCGACCTCGCATATCACAGCCGCCATGTGCACTTGACCTACGAGCTGCCGCTGGCCGAGATCGTGCTCGATTTCTTCGACAAGTTGAAATCGGTCTCGCGCGGTTATGCCTCGATGGACTACGAGTTCAAGGAATATCGCGCTGCCGACGTGGTCAAGGTGGACATGCTGATCAACAACGATCGGGTCGACGCATTGAGCGTGATCGTGCATCGTGCCAACTCGCAGTACCGCGGGCGCGAAATTGCGGCCAAGATGCGCTCGCTGATACCGCGCCAGATGTACGACGTCGCAATCCAGGCCGCGATCGGCGCCAACATCATCGCGCGCGAGAACGTCAAGGCGCTGCGCAAGAACGTGCTGGCCAAGTGCTACGGCGGCGACATCACGCGCAAGAAGAAACTGCTTGAAAAACAGAAGGCTGGCAAGAAACGCATGAAGCAGGTGGGCACGGTTGAGATTCCGCAGGAGGCGTTTCTCGCGATCCTGCAGGTGGAAGAAAAATGAACTTCGCGTTGATTCTGTTCATCCTTCTCGTCATCAGCGGCGTGATGTGGTTGCTTGACGTGCTGTGGCTGAAGAAGACCCGGCTGACGGCAGCCGGCGCGGCACTGGGCGATTTTGATGCGCGCAACGCTGGCAAGATCGGCGTCAATACGGCTGCACTCGCGGCCGACCGCGCGGCACTGGAAGATCGCATCACGCGCCGGCCCTGGTACCTCGAGTACACCGCCAGCTTCTTTCCGGTCATTCTGCTGGTGTTCGTGCTGCGGTCTTTCTTCTTTGAACCGTTTCGCATTCCCTCGGGATCAATGATCCCGACGCTTCAGATCGGCGACCTGATTCTGGTGAACAAGTACCAGTACGGCGTCCGATTGCCGGTCATCAACAAGAAGCTCATCGAGCTCGGATCGCCCCAGCGTGGCGACGTGATGGTGTTCCGCTTCCCGCATAACACTCAGCAGGATTACATCAAACGTGTTGTGGGACTGCCCGGGGACAGGGTGGAATATGTCGATCGGCGTTTGACGATCAACGGCCAGCCGGTCGAAACAAGCCCGCTGGGACGTTACTTCGAGGAAGGGCGGGTACAGTACTACTCCCAGTTCACTGAGAAGCTGGGCGCTGTGAGCCACCGGATCATCTTGAGCGAAGGCGGCATGGGTGTCCCGATCATGCAGTCGGGCCCTCACACCCATCCAGATTCATGCCGCTATCAGCCGGACGGGCGAGGCGTGGCCTGCGTGGTACCGACGGGCCATTATTTCATGATGGGCGACAATCGCGACAATAGCGAGGACAGCCGCTTCTGGGGCTTTGTACCTGACGAAAACATCGTCGGTCGCGCCTTTTTCATCTGGATGAATTTTGGCAATATCGGTCGCATCGGCAGCTTCAACTGACAGCCCGTAACGGGAGGAGACAATGGAAATAGTTAATCCTGCGCGGCGACAGCGAGGGCTGAGCCTGATCGGGCTCCTTTTTGTCGGGTTGATCGTCGTCTTCCTGCTCGTGATCGGCTTCAAGCTGGTTCCGGCCGTGACCGAGTACATCTCGATTGAAAAGGCGATCCGCAAGATCAACAAGGACGGGGCAACCGTTGGCCAGATCCGGCGTGAATTCGAGAACTTCACGATCATCGACGACATCAAGTCAATCGGTCCCAAGGACCTCGACATCACCAAGGAGAATGATCGCGTTGTCATCTCATACGCGTACTCCTATTCGATACCCATCTTGGACAACGTTCGGCTGGTGATCGATTTCTCAGGCTCAACGCGCACGCGCAGCAAGCCGACACCCTGACCGTGACGTGCAAGGACCCGTGGCATGATTCTGGCGGCGCTTGAACAGCGCCTGGGATACAAGTTTGAGAATCCGGCATTGCTGGAGCAGGCGGTAACGCACCGCAGCCACGGCGCGGTTCACAACGAGCGACTCGAGTTCCTCGGCGACGCCGTGCTGAACTGCACGATCGCGCAGCTCCTCTATCAGAAGTACGCGCGGCTGAATGAGGGTGATTTGTCCCGGCTGCGCGCAAATCTGGTCAAGCAGTCTTCGCTCGCCGACATCGCCGAGAAACTCGGCCTGAGTGACTTCCTGCGGCTGGGTGAAGGCGAGATGAAGAGTGGCGGGTTTCGCCGGCCCTCGATCCTGGCGGACACGATGGAGGCGATCTACGGCGCAGTCCTGGTTGATGGCGGTTTCGAGGCAGCACGCGACGCCATCGCGCGACTTTTCGAGCCCGTCCTCAAGTCGGTCGACCCGAAGACACTGGGCAAGGACAGTAAGACGTTGCTGCAGGAGTATCTGCAGGGAAAGCGTCTGCCGCTGCCCGTCTACACCATCGTTGAGACACGTGGTGCCGCACACAATCAGGAATTCGAAGTCGAATGTTCGATCCCGAAGCTGGAGATCAGCGTGCGCGGCACCGGTCGCAGCCGTCGTGCCGCCGAGCAGTCTGCTGCGAAGCAGGGGTTTGATCAGGCGCACGCGGTCGTTCAGGCCGCCCGGCGTGCCAAGCGGCGCGGAGCGGATGCCGCGGCATCGTCTGAAGCCACGCAGCCGTCGCTTCCCCTCACGGACGCGGTCCCAGAGAAAGCCAGCGACGCGCTCGCCGCCAAATCGCTGGCAGAGAAATAGACATGCCCGACGCACCCCCGATCGTGCGCCCACGCACGGGATTTGTTGCGATCATCGGCCGTCCAAACGTTGGCAAATCAACCCTGCTCAACGCGCTGGTCGGAGAGCATGTTTCGATCACTTCACGCAAGCCACAGACCACCCGGCAACGCGTGATCGGCGTGCTGACGCGCGGTGATCCGCCGGCAACGACGCAATTCATCTTCGTCGATACCCCGGGCTTCCAGCGCCAGCACAGGTCGTTGCTGACGCGTCGGATGAACGAGGAAATCACGGCGGCGCTTGCAGGCGTCGACGCAATCGTGCTGGTCATCGAAGCCAAGGGCTGGACTGTCGACGATGATCGTCTGCTGCAGGTGATTCCGCCGGAGGGCGGCAACGTTGTCCTGGCGATCAACAAGACCGACGTGATCACCGATCGCGATGCGCTGTTGCCGCTGCTCGCTCAATCCGCGCAGAAATTCCCGTTCACTGCATTGGTGCCGGTCAGCGCCGAACGCGAGCGTCAACTTGGCGATCTGCTGCTTGCCGTTGAAAGGCTTCTGCCCGAAGGCGAGCCGCTGTTCGACGCCGATCAGTTCACTGACCGCAGCGCGCGCTTTCTCGCCGCCGAGTTCATTCGCGAGAAGGCTTTCCGTCTGCTGGGCGATGAGCTGCCATACGGTATCGCCGTGACGATCGACAAGTGGGAGGAAGACGAACGCCGCGCCAACATCGCCGCGTCCCTCCTGGTGGCACGCGATTCACACAAGGGCATTGTGATCGGCGAGGGGGGCGCGAAGCTGCGTGAAATCGGTCGCCTGGCGCGGGCCGAAATCGAACAGATGCTCGGCAAGTCTGTCTATCTGGAGACCTGGGTGCGGGTCAAACGCGGCTGGACCGACGATGCACGCGCGCTGAAGGGGTTGGGCTATGAGTAGTCGCGCAGGCGTACGGCGCGGATCGGATGCGCGTGTTGAGCATCAGCCGGCGTTTCTGCTGCATTCCTATGCCTGGCGCGAGACCAGCCTGGTGGTCGAAGTCTTTACGCGCGACCATGGTCGAATGGGGCTGGTCGCTCGGGGTGCGAAGCGTCCAACGTCGCATTTTCGCGGCGTGCTGACTGCTTTCTGCCCGCTGCTGCTCGCGTGGAGTGGCCGCAACGATGTCAAGACACTGATGCGTGCCGAGTGGTGCGGCGGACTGGCGCCACTGCGCGGTGACGGACTTCTTGCCGGGTTCTATCTGAATGAGCTGCTGGTGCGGTTGCTGGCCCGCGGTGACGCACACGAAGCCTTGTTTGCTGCGTATGGTCAGGCAATCGCGGAACTCGCACGCGCTGCGCAACCCGCGGCAACGCTGCGCACCTTTGAAGTCGTTCTGCTGCGCGAGATCGGGTACCTGCCAGCGTTGGATCATTGCGCCGATGGCGCGCCGATCGAGCCCGGCGCGCGCTATCGCATCGAATCCGCGCGCGGCCTGGTCCGCGTCGGCGAGGTCGGAGAGGACCTGTGCATTCACGGTTCAACAGCGCTGGCAATGGCACGCGGGGAATTTGATGACGCGAACGTTGCTGGCGAGAGCAAGAACGCGCTGCGGCAGTTGATTCGCTACCATCTTGATGGCCGGCCGCTGAATACGCGCCGCATCCTGCAGGATCTCAAGGAACTGTGACAGCGCTCAGTGTCAACTTGAACAAGGTCGCTTTGTTGCGCAATACGCGCACGCTCGGCGTTCCCAGCGTGCTGCACGCGGCGACGATTGCGCTCGAGTCCGGTGCCGACGGGATCACGGTGCATCCTCGCCCCGACGGCCGCCACGTGCGCGGCGAAGATGTGCGGGAGCTGGCCAGAATGCTCAGGCAATGGCCCGCATGCGAATTCAACATCGAGGGCAATCCGTTTCATCAGCTGCTCGACTACGTGAGCGAGGTTCGTCCCAGCCAGTGCACATTTGTACCGGACGAGACAGGCGCCTTTACCTCCGACCATGGCTGGGATCTACCGCGTGACATGGAAAGACTGCGGCCGGTGGTCGGCGCAGTACGCGAACTCGGCGTGCGCGTCAGCCTGTTCATGGACCCGAATCCGGAGGCGATGTCGCTGGCGCGTGACCTCGGCGCCGATCGTATCGAGCTCTACACGGAGCCATACGCGCGGGCGTTCGGCTCGCCGGCTCAGGCGGCTGAACTTGAGCGCTATCGGCTGGCGTCGGAGGCGGCGCAAAGGGTCGGCCTTGGTGTCAACGCCGGCCACGACCTGAATCGAGGGAACCTGGCCGCGTTCCTGATCGGTGTGCCCGGGGTGCTGGAAGTCTCGATCGGCCACGCCCTGATTGCCGACGCGCTTGAATTCGGCCTGGCCGAAACGGTGCGCAAGTATCTGGCTGAGATTCGTCGCGCCGGTGCGGCGCTTCCCCACGCACTTCGACACGCCCGGTGATCTACGGCATCGGCATCGATCTGATCGAGATTCAGCGCATCGCAGCAGCCTGCGCGCGTCACGGCGACCGCTTCGCGCAACGAATTCTCGGCCCCGATGAGCTCGAGCGGTATGGCGCGCGGCGCCGACGCTCCGAGTCGCGTGGTCTGGCCTTTCTCGCCACGCGGTTCGCGGCCAAGGAAGCCATCTCCAAGGCGCTTGGACTTGGCATGCGGCAGCCGATGAGCTGGCGCGCAGTACAGATCCTCAATGCGCCATCGGGCCGTCCCGAGGCGGTTGCAAGCGGAATCCTCGCTGAATTCATGCGCGCGCGACAGATGCGATTGCAGGTCTCGGTCACGGACGAGCGCACATTCGCCGCCGCGTATGCAATCGCCGAGATCGTAGAGCAGGGCCAATAGATGACCGGACCCATCGTGATCGATATCGCGGGCTTGACGTTGTGCACGGAGGATCGCGAGCGGCTCGCGCATCCTCTGGTCGGCATGGTGATCCTGTTCGCGCGCAACTTCGAATCGCCCGCGCAGCTGAGAGCGCTGTGTGACGAGATCCATGCCATCCGCACGCCACCGGTGCTGATCGCCGTCGATCACGAAGGTGGTCGCGTGCAGCGCTTTCGCAGCGCCCCATTTACCGCCATTCCTGCGATGGACGCGTTGGGGCGACGATGGGATCGCGACGTGTTGGGGGCGTGCCGCACCGCTGTTTCAACCGGATATGTGATGGGCGCCGAGCTGCGCGCGCATGGCGTCGATCTGACATTCGCTCCGGTGCTTGATCTGGCGTGGAGTCGAAGCTCGGTAATCGGCGATCGCGCTTTTCATCATGACGCGCGCGTCGTGGCGATGCTTGCCAATCATTTATGCCACGGACTGTCGCTTGCCGGCATGGCCAATTGCGGCAAACACTTCCCCGGCCATGGCTGGGCGCACGCGGATTCGCATGTGGATGTTCCGGTCGACGAACGCGCGCTGGCGGCGATTCTCGACGCCGACGCAGCGCCGTATCGCTGGCTGGGCGCCTCGCTCGCCGGCGTGATGCCGGCTCACGTCATCTACCCCGAAGTGGATGCGATGCCGGCCGGCTTTTCGCACCGCTGGCTGCAGCAGATCCTGCGCCGTCAGCTTGGCTTCACCGGCGCAGTCTTCAGCGACGACCTTTCGATGGAAGGCGCAAAGGTGGCCGGAGACACCGTTGCCCGCGCGCAAGCCGCACTCGATGCGGGGTGTGACTTCATTCTGGTGTGCAACGACGCCGCAGCCGCGAATCAGGTGCTGGAAGGCGCGCGCTGGAGACGCGGCGCGGCCTTCGAGGAGCGCGCTGCGCGCCTGATGCCACGTGGCACGGCCCTCGGCATGGATTTGCTGCAGCAAACCGCGACGTACTGCGCTGCGCGCGCGGATGTCAGGTCATTGCAGGATTGATGCGAGCGGCGCCTCGAACGTGCTCTTCTAAATGAGCGCTCAATGCCTCAGGCGCGCTCGATATATGCGCCGTCGTCCGTGTTGACGCGAACTTTGTCGCCCGGATTGACGAACGGAGGCACCTGCACCGTGATGCCGGTTTCCATCTTCGCCGGCTTGAATGTCGTGGTGGCGGTTGCGTTCTTGATGCCCGGTTCCGTGTCGATCACTTCCAGCACGACGCTGCTCGGCAACTGCACGCCGAGCGCGCGGCCGTTGTGAAAATTGATGTCAACTTCCATGTTCGGCAGCAGAAACCCGCTCTGGCCTTCGAGGAACTCCGCGCTCAGATTGAGCTGCTCGAAAGTCTCGTTGTCCATGAAGACGTACGAGTCGCCATCCTGATAGGAGTAGGTCATGGTGCGCTTGTCGATATACGGGCGCTCAATCTTCTCGTCGGTCGCGAGCCTTTCATTGCGCTTCTGACCGGTTTCGATGTCCTTCATCTCGATCTGCATGTACGCGCCGCCACGGCCGCCGACATGGACGTGATACTGCTTCAGCACGCGCCACAGGCGCTTGTCCCATTCGATCAGGTTGCCGGCACGAATTTCGGTCGCAAGAATCTTTGCCATGTTGGGTCCGCGGGCGACTCGTAAAATGTGAGCCGCAATCAAGGAAACCCGCGATTATAGAGGCGCGGCCCATCTCTTTCGACTCCACGCCGTGCCCGAATCGCCGATCGACTTCGATCCCAAGGCTCTCATCGAGCGCCTGCCGCATCTGCCCGGCGTCTACCGGATGCTGGATGCCGACGGCTCCGCCCAGTATGTCGGCAAGGCGCGCGACTTGAAGAAACGTGTCGCGTCGTATTTCAACAAGGGCGTGGGACCGCGCATTGCGTTGATGCTGGCACGCGTGGTGAGTATCGAGACGACTGTGACGCGCTCCGAGGCAGAAGCGCTGCTGCTCGAGAACAACCTGATCAAGTCGCTGGCGCCGAAGTTCAACATCCTGTTTCGTGACGACAAGTCGTATCCGTACCTGAAACTCACCGATCACGAGTTCCCGCGGGTGGCCTACTACCGCGGCGCGACCGATCGGCGCGCGCGCTACTTCGGTCCCTTCCCCAATGCGTGGGCGGTCAAGGATTCGATCCAGATCCTGCAGAAGGTATTCCGGCTGCGAAGCTGCGAGGACACGGTGTTCAACCATCGGTCAAGGCCGTGTCTCCTGCATCAGATCCAGCGCTGTACTGCACCATGCGTCGGCCTGATCGACGCCACGAGCTATGGCCAGGACGTCGATCGTGCGGCACGTTTCCTGCGCGGGCAAACCGATGAGGTGATGGCCGAGCTCGAGTCGAAGATGCAGGCGTTCGCCGCCGAGCTTCAGTTCGAGCGCGCGGCGGCCGTGCGCGACCAGCTCGGCGCACTCGCGCGCGTGCTGCACCAGCAGGCGATCGAGACCACGGGTGGCGACACCGATGCCGACATCCTCGCCGTGGTCGCCGAAGGCGGGCAGGCCTGCGTGAATCTGGCGATGGTCCGGGGCAGCCGACATCTCGGCGACCACGCCTACTTTCCGACGCGGCTCGACGATGGCGCGGAAAACGCGGAAGTGCTGGAGGCGTTCATCTCGCAGCACTACATCGGCCTGCCCGTCCCGCCCGTGCTGATCGTCAACGCGGAACTCGACATCGCGGAGCTGCAGGACATGCTGTCGACCGAGGATCACAGGGTCCAGATTCTTGGCGGCACGGACGGTGGTTTGCGAGCTCAGCGCCGCCGCTGGCTTGAGATGGCCGAATCCAACGCCAGGCTCGCACTGGCACGCCGGCTGGCGGAAGAAGGCTCGCAGCAGGCACGTACACGTGCGCTGATCGAGACGCTGGGCATCGAACTGCAGGACCCCGATCCGGCAACGCTGCGCATCGAGTGCTTCGATGTCAGCCACACGATGGGCGAAGCGACGCAGTCATCCTGCGTCGTGTATCGCGGCCATTCGATGCAGGCGGCCGAGTATCGGCGCTTCAATATCGAAGGCATCGAGCCGGGCGACGACTACGCGGCCATGCGGCAGACGCTGACGCGCCGTTATGGACCGGCGGCGCGCGGTGAGGCGCAACTGCCGCACCTTGTACTGGTTGACGGCGGTGCGGGGCAGGTCAGCGTCGCGGTGCAGGCGTTCGAGGAACTCGGCCTGGATCCATCAATCATCGTCGGTGTCGCGAAAGGTGCAGAGCGCAAGACCGGCCTGGAAGAACTCATTTTCGCCGATGGCCGCGCGCCGCTGACGCTCGGCCGCGATTCGCAGGCGCTGATGCTGATTGCGCAGATCCGGGATGAGGCACATCGCTTTGCGATCACCGGCATGCGTGCCCGCCGCGCAAAATCGCGTCAGTCGTCACACTTGGAGGATCTGGACGGGATCGGGCCGAAGCGGCGGCAAAAACTGCTTTCCCGGTTCGGCGGTGTGCGCGGGCTGATGGCAGCATCAATCGACGATATTGCGAAGGTTGAAGGGGTTTCGCGTAAGCTCGCCGCACGGATCTATGCCCAACTCCACGGCCAGCCCACCTGAAGCCCGTCTACGCGCAGGGACCGCGCCGATGTCGATCAATGTCGCAATGTGGTTGACCTGGGCACGCATCGCGATGATCCCGCTCGTTGTTGGCGTCTTCTATCTGCCGGAGGCATGGATCGGCGGCCAATGGAAGAACGTGACCGCCTGCACGCTGTTCACCGTCGCGGCGGTCACGGATGCATTCGACGGGTGGTATGCGCGCAAGTACGGAATGATCACGCGGCTGGGCGCATTTCTCGATCCGGTCGCTGACAAGCTGATGGTGTGCGCCGCGCTGATCGTACTGCTCGCACTCGATCGCGTCGACGCGTTCGTCGCGCTCATTATCATAGGTCGCGAGATAACGATCTCGGCGCTGCGCGAGTGGATGGCACAGGTTGGCGCGTCGGCCAGCGTCGCGGTCAACTGGCTCGGCAAGATGAAGACGATCATGCAGATGGTTGCGATTCCGCTGCTGCTGTATCACGACCGGTTGTTCGGCGTGATCGACGTGCGCCTGCTGGGGACCGTGATGATCTATGTAGCCGCGGCGCTGACCGTCTACTCGATGGTGTACTACCTGCGCAAGGCGTGGCCGCATCTGGATGAGCGGCGGTAATTTTTTGACAGAGATAGGTGCGCCGCTATAATTCGCGTCCGTTTTGCGGGAATAGCTCAGTTGGTAGAGCGCAACCTTGCCAAGGTTGAGGTCGCGAGTTCGAGACTCGTTTCCCGCTCCAGAATCTCGAGGGGAAGCAATCGGCTTCCCCTTTTTTCTCCGGTCAAGCGATCGGGTCGCCGCTAGAATGGCTTCAGTGGCGGGGTGGCAGAGTGGCCATGCAGCGGACTGCAAATCCGTGTACGCCGGTTCGATTCCGACCCCCGCCTCCAGTTCTTTTCCGCAGATCCCGCAAGGCGTGAACGCCTGGGTGGGTACGACGGGCGGAGCCGCGGTGGTGAAACTGGTAGACACAGCGGACTTAAAATCCGCCGCAAGCGCAAGCAAGCATGCCGGTTCGATTCCGGCCCGCGGCACCAACGAGAGATGGCGTTGAAGGTCTTCAACCTGAACTGCGACAACGGCCACTCGTTCGAGGGGTGGTTCGGTTCGTCCGACGACTATGAGGCGCAGCACGCCAACGGACAGCTGTCATGTCCGCTGTGCGGTACGAATGTGGTGACCAAGGCGCTTTCCGCTCCTTATCTGGCAACCGGCGTTGCTGCACCGGAGAAAGCCACGATGCAGCAGGCTGCAATGCCGACCCCGGCGCAGATGCAGGCCTTGTTCGTGAAAATGGCGCGGGAAATCGCGGCCAACACCGAGGACGTCGGTGAACGATTCGCCGAAGAAGCACGCCGCATTCACTACAAGGAAGTCGAGGAGCGCGGCATCCGCGGCGTGACGTCGAAAGATGAAGCGGCCGCGCTTGTGGAAGAGGGCATCAACGTCGTGCCGATGCCGTTTGCGCACCTGCTCAAGGAACCGCTGCAGTAGTTAAGTCAGCAGTGGCGGGCACTATATGTTGATCTTGAATCCCAGATCGACGTCCGAGGCGGGCACGCCGCCACTGATTCCCCAGTTTTCACGCGGAATTTCGCGCAGAACGACTTTCACGTCCTTGGCGCGGATGCCCAGCGCACCGAGATTCTCGACCACGCATTTGTAAAGCCGCCGCTTCGCAGTCAGCGAACGACCGGCAAACACGTCGATCTCGATCAGCGTGAAGTTTTCGCTCTTGCCGCGCGAGACCGCGAAGTCTTCCGGGTCGAATTCCTGCAGGCGCAAGGTGCGGTCTGTCTGCGGGATCAGGATGCCGTCGACCAGTGCCTGATGGACCGCCTCGATGATCGCGCGCCGCTTGTCCAGCGGCCAGCGCTTGCGAACGGAGATGAGCACGCTCGGCATCGGTGTCAACGCTTCTCGTACTGCCGGCCACCGAAGAGGTTCTCGCGCGCCTGATCGCTGATGAGCGGCCTGCGGCGATCCGCCAGCACCTGTACGCCACGCTGCACGGCTGGTCGCGCCGCCACCCGGTCGTACCAGCGCTGGAAATTCGGAAACTCGGCGAGGTCGACCCCCTGGTTCGCGTGCGAGCGCGTCCAGGGAAAGATCGCGATGTCGGCGATCGAATACTCGCCAGCGAAGTACGGCACCTCGGCCAACCGTCGATCCATCACGTTGTACAGGCGCTTTGCCTCATTGGTGTAGCGATTGATCGCGTACTCGAGTTTCTCCGGCGCATAAAGACGGAAGTGATGCGCCTGCCCCAGCATCGGGCCCACACTTCCCATCTGAAACATCAGCCATTGCAGTGCAATGTACTTGCCGCGCACGTCGGGCGGCAGGAATTTGCCGGCCTTGCCCGCAAGATAAATCAGCATCGCGCCGGATTCAAACAGCGAGAACGACTTGCCGTCCGGGCCGTCGGAATCGGTCATCGCCGGAATCTTGTTGTTCGGACTGATCTTCAGGAACTCCGGCTTGAACTGCTCGCCCTCACCGATGTCGACCGGATGCACGTTGTAGGGCAGCCCGCACTCCTCGAGCATGATGTGAATCTTGTGGCCATTCGGTGTGGGCCACGAATAAAGATCGATCACGTGCCTGCTCCTTACTTGCCCGGAAGCGGAACGTGCCGCGCGATTTCGAACTTGGCAATCGCGTTTCGATGGACTTCGTCCGGACCGTCGGCCAGGCGCAACGTCCGGGCCAGCGTGTAAGCGTAGGCGAGCGGGAAGTCGTCGCACATGCCGCCACCACCGTGTGCCTGGATCGACCAGTCGAGCACGGTGCAGGCGACGTTGGGTGCGACGACCTTGATCATCGCGATCTCGGCCTTGGCCGCCTTGTTGCCGACCGTGTCCATCATGTAGGCCGCCTTCAGGGTCAGCAAGCGGGCCTGGTCGATCATGCAGCGCGCCTCGGCGATACGTTCCTGCCAGACCGTCTGCTTTGCCACCGGCGCGCCAAAGGCCACCCGACCGGCCAGGCGTTTGCACATCAGTTCAAGCGCCCGTTCAGCCAATCCAATCGAACGCATGCAATGGTGGATGCGGCCGGGTCCGAGGCGCCCCTGCGCGATCTCGAAACCGCGCCCTTCGCCGAGCAGGATGTTGGTCACCGGTACGCGAACGTTTTCGAACAGCGTCTCCATGTGCCCATGCGGCGCGTCGTCGTAGCCAAAGACATTCAGTGGCCGCACGACTTGCATGCCGGGCGCATCCGCCGGCACCAGGATCATTGATTGCTGCGCATGGCGGGGCGCATCGGGATTGGTCTTGCCCATCACGATGTAGATCTTGCATCGCGGGTCGCCGGCGCCCGAGGTCCACCACTTGCGGCCGTTGATCACATACGAATCGCCGTCGCGGCGCATCGACGTCTGGATGTTGGTCGCATCCGACGAGGCGACCGCCGGTTCGGTCATCGCGAATGCCGACCGGATTTCCCCGCGCAGCAGCGGCTCCAGCCACTGCTTCTTCTGTTCCGGCGTGCCGTATCGCTCGATCGTTTCCATGTTGCCGGTGTCGGGCGCACTGCAGTTGAATGCTTCGCTCGCCCACGGCACGCGGCCCATCAACTCGGCGAGCGGCGCATATTCGAGGTTCGTCAGTCCGGCGCCATGCGCCGAGGCGGGCAGGAACAGGTTCCACAGCCCGGCTGCGCGCGCCTTGGGCTTCAGTTCCTCGATCAGTGTCGTCGGCGTCCAGCGCTTGCCAAGGCGTGTGTTGTTCTCGACTTCGTCGTAGAAGTGCCGTTCCCTGGGATAGATGTGCTCGGACATGAATGCACTGACCCGAGCGCGAAGTTCGTTGACCTTGGGTGTGTAGTCGAAGTTCATCGGCGTTTCCTCCCGCAGGGCAGAATAGCGCAGGTCGCCAAGCGGGCAGGACGGCCTTGAAACCACTGACAGGAGAAGCGATGAAAGCGATCCAGTGCGCTCAATGGGGGCCACCCGATCAACTGCGGCTGGCTGAACTCGCCGACCCCCAGCCCAAGGCGGGCGAAGTGCGTATCCGCGTCGGCGGGGCCGGCGTCAACTTTCCTGATGCCCTGATCGTGCAGAAGAAGTACCAGTTGCAGCCACCGCTGCCGTTCATTCCGGGCGCCGAAGTGGCTGGCAGCATCGATGCGGTCGGCGACGGCGTCACGCAGCTGAAGCGCGGGGATCGCGTCGTTGCGTTTGTCGGCCTTGGCGGTTTTGCGGAACAGGTCTGCGTCGATGCCGCCATGACCGTGCCACTGCCGCCCTCCGTGAGCGACGAGGTGGCGGCCGGTTTCACATTGACCTATGCGACGTCGCACCACGCGCTGTTCGACCGCGCACAACTGAAAGCAGGCGAGACGCTCCTGGTGCTGGGCGCAGGCGGTGGTGTCGGGCTCGCGGCCGTGGAGCTGGGCAAGCTTGCGGGTGCGCGCGTGATTGCGGCCGCGAGTACGGACGAAAAGCTTGCGGCCTGCCATGCCGCCGGCGCCGATGCGCTGGTCAATTATTCGTCGATCGATCTGCGTGAGGCAGTCAAGACGCTGACCGATGGCAAGGGCGCGGATGTGGTGTACGACCCGGTGGGGGGTGCCTATACCGAGGCCGCGCTGCGCTCGACCGCGTGGCGCGGCCGCCTGCTCGTGATTGGATTTGCCAATGGCGAGATCCCGAAAATCGCCGCCAATCAGCTCCTGTTGAAAGAGGTCTCCGCGGTTGGCGTGTTCTGGGGCGAGTTCGCCCGCCGCGAGCCGAAGAACAACGCGCGGATGATCGGCGAACTGATGAGCTGGCTGGCTCAAGGCAAGCTCAAGCCGAAGGTGTCCAAGGTCTATCCGCTGGCGGAGACGCCGCGTGCGCTGGAGGACCTGCTGCACCGACGCGCGATCGGCAAGCTGGTGGTGCGGCCATAGCCGCCGCGCCGCTCGATCTTTAGTAACCATAGAGTTACCGTAACCTGGTGGTGACGAAGGAATGGCATGGGATCTCCTTTTCGATCATGGCAAAGACCCGCAATGCCGCTTTCGCAGCGCTGGCCGACCCGACGCCTGAGAAGATCGGGCGCGACGGTACGCGCCACGTTTGGGGATCACTGCTCGAGTTGAATCCGCCGAATGCGTTTGCTATGACTTGGCACCCCGGTCAGCCCGGCGAGCAAGCGACGAGGGTCGGCGTGCAGTTTGTGTCAATGGCGGACGGAGGCACGGAAGGGCGGCTGGCACACTCTGGCTGCGAGGTGCAAGGCGACCGCGCAACGGATGCACGCAACGGCTACGACGGCGGATGGCAGGTCGTTCTGGCGAAACATGCTGAGAAGGCAAGGGAGGTGAGATGAGGACTTTACTGATAACGCTGTGCGCTTTGATCGTGACCGCTGGCTCCACGCAGGCCGCCGAGCGCGCAGTGGATAAGGAGGTCGTGATCGACGCCACGCTCGACCAGGCTTGGGATGCGTGGACCACGCGCGAGGGAATCGTGAGCTTCTTCGCGCCGGATGCGAAGGTCGAACCGCGCGTCGGCGGCGCATTCCAGATATACATCAATCCGCTCGCCGAGTCCGGCCTGAAAGGCGCGGATGACATGCGATTCATGGCACTGCAGCCAAAGAAGATGATCTCGTACGACTGGAATGCACCCCCGCATCTCCCCGAGGCGCGCAAGCAGCGCACCTTCGTGATCGTGCGGTTCGAGCCAGTGAGCGACAAGCAGACGCGCGTCAGTATTCATCACGTTGGCTGGGGCGATGGCGGCGAGTGGGACAAGGCCCATGCGTATTTCGATCGTGCGTGGGGCAATGTGCTGGGCAGTCTGAAGAAGCGCTTCGAATCCGGACCACAGGACTGGACCGAGTGGTTGAACCAGTTGCGCAAATTCCAGGAGCAGGCGGCGCAGAAGAAGTAGCTCAAGTCTTCAATGCGGGCCGATGCCATGCGTTGAACTTGTGCCACGCCTGCAACGGCATGTTCCAGGTCTGCCGCCATCCGTGACCGCGTACACGCAGCGGGCCGCGACGGACCCCGTACTCGCGGCGGGCTCGGGGCCGCGCTGGGACTTGCTCGGCGAACCCGGCGGCGGGCGCAGCGATGTCGCGGTCTTCATCGATGGTGAACGGCGGAACGAGCGGCGCGATGATCCGGTGATCCAGGATCCGGACGTTTCGTGGAAACAGGACCACTGCGGAATCTGGAAGTCGAATGGTAGTGCCGCCACGTGCCCGGAGGGCGCCATTGCCATGGTGAGCAGTTTCGGACTTGCGATCACGGTTGATCCACGCAATCGCGACGCTGGGTAGTTCGTGCCTTTGCCGCCGACCTGCTCGGTACGGATGCGGCGGCTACAGGCCGGGGCGTTGGCGACAAGGCGCGACAACCATTACGCTATGTGCCGGTGGCGGGCGCGCCTGCCGATGGCTTTGTCACTCGAACGATGCAGGAGATTCTCATGCGACGCTTTCTTACGACGGCTGCGATTTGCGCAACGCTGGTTGCGACTGCGCAGGCACAGAACATCTCGATTGCCACGGGGGGCACGGGCGGGGTCTACTACCCACTCGGGGGCGGGCTCGCGGCGGCGCTTTCCAAGTACGTGCCCGGGATGCAGGCCACGGCCGAAGTCACCGGCGGCTCGATCGACAACCTCAAGCTGATCAGCAGCGGCAAACCCTACGTTGGCTTCTCGATGACCGACGCGGCGCTCGATGCCATGAACGGCGAAGACAAGTTCAAAGGCAACAAGGTGCCGGTGCGGACTCTGGCGGTCCTTTACCCGAACCGCATGCACGTGGTGACCGTCGAAGGCATGGGCATCAGCAAGATCGCGGACCTTAAGGGCAAACGCGTGTCGACCGGGTCGCCGGGCAGCGCAACCGAAGTGATGGGGTTCCGAGTGATCGAGGCGGCCGGGCTCGACAAGGACAAGGACATGAAGCGCGAGCGGCTCGGCGTTGCAGAGAGCGTCAACGCGATCAAGGACAGGAAGATCGATGCCTTCTTCTGGGTTGGCGGGCTGCCGACCGCGGCCGTGACCGACCTGGCCAATACACCGGGCACAAAGATCAGGATGATCGATCACGCCGATCTGGTGTCGGCCATGAATGCCAAATGGGGCAACCTGTACGTGCAGGACGTGATTCCCAAGGACACCTATAAAGGCATGGACGCCGACAACAAGCAGGCCACGGTGATGAACATCCTGGTCGCGCACGAGAACATGGACGAGAAGACCGCCTACAACATCGTCAAGACGATCTTCGAGAAGCGTGAGGACCTGATCGCCGTGCACAAGGAAGCGACGAACTTCAGGCTG
>Ga0209261_10000028_pt1 | contig 37388 bp, 38 predicted proteins | sample DOMMetBare1Fresh_FD_187470 | JGI IMG/M metagenome (GOLD analysis project Ga0209261, IMG submission 187470) | Wetland sediment microbial communities from St. Louis River estuary, USA, under dissolved organic matter induced mercury methylation -... | ecosystem: Environmental > Aquatic >...
GCTCGATGCGCGAGAAAAAGGATCCCCACAGGTTCTGCAGAGCCACCGGCACCACTGGCACGGCTCGGCGCTCCAGGATCTTCATGATGCCGCCCTTGAACGGCTGAAGTTCGCCGTCGCGCGTGATGCCGCCTTCGGGAAAGATGCCGAGCAGGTCACCCTCGGCGAGCACGCGGTCGGCGGCCTCGAACGCCGCGGCATAGATCTCCGGGTGCTCCTTCTGCGGCGCGACGGGAATAGCCTTGCCGAGCTTGAACAGCCAGCCCAGCACCGGAATCGCAAAGATGCGATGGTCCATCACGAAGCGGATCGGCCGCGGGCTCGCCGCCATCAGCAGCACCGCGTCGACGAAGCTGACGTGGTTGCAGACGATGATCGCGGCGCCCTCGGTCGGGATGTGCTCGTCGCCACGCACCTTGAAGCGGTAGACGATGCGCGAGGCCACGAAAGCCACGAAACGCAGCAGGTACTCCGGTACCAGCAGAAAGATGTAGCCGGCGACCAGCGCGTTGGCCAGCGCCGTGAGGCCGAACACCTGCGGAATGGTCAAGCCCGCCGACAGCAGCGCGCCGACGATCAGGCTGCTGGCGATCATGAAGATCGCGTTCAGGATGTTGTTGGCCGCGATGATGCGCGCGCGGTGGCTGGCCGGTGCGCGCAGCTGGATCAATGCATACATCGGCACGCTGTACAGACCGGCCGACAGACTGAGCGCAAACAGGTCGAACAGCACGCGCCAGTGAGCGTGCTGGGCCAGGAACACGCCCACCGTCTGCGCCGGCACCGCAGGCAGCGCGCGCGAGGCGAGGTACAGGTCGGCCGCGAACACGCTCATGCCGATCGCGCCCAGCGGCACCAGACCGATCTCGACGTGTCGGCGCGACAGCGTCTCGGTGAGCAGCGAGCCCGCGCCGATGCCCACCGAGAACACCACCAGCAGCAGCGACGCCACGTGCTCGTCGCCGTGAAGGACTTCTTTGGCGAACGACGGAAACTGAGCCAGGAACACCGCGCCGAAGAACCACATCCACGAGATGCCGAGCAGCGAGCGGAACACCACGATGTTGCCGTGCGCGAGCCTCAAGTTGCGCGCGGTCTCGGTGAACGGGTTCCAGTTGATCTTCAGGTCGGGCGCGGCGGCCGGTGTGGCCGGCACCCATTGCGACACCACGCGGCCCAGCACCGCGAGCAGCAGCGACACGATCGCTACCGCCCTGGCGCCGGGCAGCCAGGCGCCGTCCGGCAGCGCGATCAGCAGGCCGCCGGCCACGTTGCCGAGCAGGATCGCGACGAAGGTGCCCATCTCGATCATGCCGTTGCCGCCGGTGAGCTCGCGCTCGTCCAGGTGCTGCGGCAGGTAGGCGTATTTCACCGGGCCGAACAGCGTGCTGTGCAACCCGAGCAGGAAGATGCAGCCGAGCATCAGCGGCACCTGCGTCGTGAACAGGCCCGTCGCGGCCAGCACCATGATCGCGATCTCGAGGTTCTTGACCATTCGCGTCAGCGTGGCCTTGTCGAACTTGTCGGCCAATTGCCCCGAAGTGGCCGAGAACAGCAGAAACGGCGCGATGAACACCGCCCCGATCACCAGGCCGGCCAGCGCCGGCGGCAGCCAGCCCACCTGCAGCCGGTAGGTGACCAGCACCGTGAACGCGAACTTGAAGACGTTGTCGTTCGCCGCGCCGAGAAACTGCGTCCAGAAGAACGGCGCGAAGCGGCGCTGCGCGAGCAGGGCGAACTGGTTCGGGTGCGAGCTCATCGGGTGTTCCAGATTGTTGATGGGCGTGGAGACAAAGGCGCGACCGCGGCGGCACTGTAGCCGCTGCGGGCCGCTCAGACCGGCGTGGCCGCTCGGAAGTGCGATCGGGTGTGGAAGACCGCGCGATCCAGTGTGGCGGCGCGCCATGTCACGACCCGTTTGAGTACGAAGTCGAACAGCAGCGGGTTGTGCGTGCGCAGCGATTCCAGCGGTGCGACGTGCTCGGCGTCAAGCACGCCGGCACGCACCAGCGGCGCCAGTCGCACCAGCGCGGCGATGCAGGGAAGGGGATAGTCGGAGCCGTGCAGCAGTCGCGGGTGCCAGTCTTCGCGCGCGAGCACGGTGTGCCACACCGCAGCGTCGCGGTTCACCTGGAACAGCGCCGATACGTCACCCAGCAACAGGCCCTGCCACTCGCGCTCGTCCATCAGCCGTGCGAACAGCTCGAAGGCACTGCATTCGCGCGGCCGATGGCGATCGAGGTCCAGCGCACGGCCGAGCGATGCGCAATGCGCGACGATCACGCGCACGCCATGGCGCAGCGCCGCGCGCACGAACAGCGGGTTGCCGAGTTCGTCTCGGCCTGCGCCCGGCACGGCCTTCTCCGCGCCGGCGTGCACGATCAGCGGTGTTCGGCTGCGCGCGAGCCGTTCGTAGAAGGGCGCGCAGCGCGGGTCGCGCAAGTCGATGTTCATCGCGCTGGGCAGCCACTTGATCGCCAGCGCGCCTTGCGCCAGCACATCGTCCAGCCGGTGCAGTGCGTCGCCGCGGTACGGATGGATGGATGCCACCCAGCCGAACGAATCGGGGTGCCGACGCGCCACCTGGGCCGCCCAGGCATCGGGCACGTGAAACGTGGTGCGGCCCGGCGTTGGCGCACCTTGTTCATCGTGCGCGTGGTCGAACGCGAACAGCATCCAGCGTGCCCCGCGCGGAAAGTCGCGGGTCAGGCTGTCCAGCCGCAGCACGTAGTCAAGATCGATGCGTTGCGAGCGCGGCGCCACCCCGGCGCCATGAAGGATCACGCGCTTGCGCAAGGCCTCGACTGGATGCCACCAAGAATCGAGCTGGGGATTCAACCAGCAGCCCGATCCTGCGTCGCCAGTCCCCAGGAGATGGGCGTGCACGTCCCACAGCTGCGAGGCGTCGAGCCCCTCGAAGGCCGCATCGTCCAACGCCCGGGCTGCGGCGGGCAATGCGGCGCGCGTCGGGGCTGGCGAGGTCTCGCGCTCGCCATCGTCGGCACTTTGGGCCAGCGAGCTGAACAGACCGCAGGCCGCCAGCGCGCCACAGCACAACATGTGGCGGCGCTGCAGGAGGGCTTCGAATGAGCTCGGCATGTGCTGGGCTCCGGTCGTCGACAGTGGCGTGCATGCTGCCGCCGTCTAGCGTCGCAGTACATCGCCAGCCGCCGATGTGCTGGCAAAATCCACGGCAGGTATCGCGGATTGATACCAAAGGACCGTGCGCATGTCGACCACCCAGGCGCTGATCGATCGCATGAAGGCCGAACTGAAGGCCGCGGGCCTCACCTATGCTGCGCTGGCCCGCGAGCTCGGCATGGCCGAGTCGAGCATCAAACGCATGTTCGCCCGCGGCGAGATGCCGCTGTCGCGCGTGGACGAGATTTGCCGCGTGCTGAAGACCGACTTCGCCGATCTGGCGCGCCAGGTGGCCGAAGCCAAGCCGCGGAGGCTGGAGCTCACGCTCGAGCAGGAGAAGGCCGTCGTGTCCGATCGCAAGCTGCTGCTGCTGGCGATCTGCTGCCTGAGCCAGTGGACCTTCGAGCAGATCGTGGCCACCTACAAGCTGAGCGAGGCCGAGTGCGTCAAATACCTGGCCCAGCTCGACCGGCTGGGCGTGATCGAGCTGCGGCCGCTCAACCGCTACCGGTTGCATGTGGCCAAGACCTTCCGCTGGCGGCCCGACGGGCCGGTGATGCGCTACTTCCGCGACAAGGTGATCGACGACTACTACAGCGGCGGCTTCGACGGCGAGGGTGAGATGCTGATGCTGGTGCATGGGCAGATCGGCCGCAGCCTGGCGGCTCTGTTCAACGAGCGGCTGCAGCGCGTGGCGCAGGATTTCGCACAGCAGCACCTGGCGGATCAGCGGCTGCCGCCGGAGCAGAAGCGGCCTTACACCCTGCTGATCGGAATGCGTTCGTGGCTGTTCGCGGCGTTTCGCGACTTGAAGCGCGACCTCGATCCCTGACGCGCTCGCGCGCCCGCTGCGCCTGAGCTTCACGCGGGTCGCTGCCACCGGTGCCGCCCTGGCGTGTCAGTGGGCGCGGATTTCACTGCCCCTGCGCATGCGTTTGACAGACCCCCGCCTTCCGGTGGTTACGGCGCGATTACACTGCGCCCAAAATTCGGGCAGCCGATGCGGCAGAGGTGCCTGCGACCGCCAAACGGCCCTGGAAGTTGGCCCTTACACATACTAAGTTTCTGCTGACGCTGAACGCATTCCAAGCTGCATTGGCCGAGCCCCGAGGTGCGGGCGAGGCTGGGCCAATCCTGCCTCGCAAACCTCGATGATTGGAACTCCGATGAACCGTCCTGTCCTGGAAGGCGTGCGCCTGAACGCGCCGGCCTACGTGAAGCATCAACGGCTGCTCGATTGGGTCGCCCAGATGGCCGCACTGACCGAGGCGAGCGACGTCTACTGGTGCGACGGGACGCAAGCCGAGTACGACCGCCTGTGCGACAACCTCGTGCGTGCCGGCACCCTGAAGCGACTGAACCCGGAACTGCGCCCGAATTCCTACCTGGCGCTCAGCGATCCCAGCGACGTCGCCCGCGTCGAGGACCGCACCTTCATCTGTTGCGCGCGACAGGACGACGCCGGACCGACCAACAACTGGATGGCTCCCGACGAGATGCGTGCCTTGCTGCAAACCGGCGACAAGGCCCTGTTCCGCGGCTGCATGCGCGGGCGCACGATGTACGTGGTGCCGTTTTCGATGGGGCCGCTGGGATCGCACATCTCGCACATCGGGGTCGAACTGTCCGACAGTCCTTATGTCGTGGTCAGCATGCGCATCATGACGCGCATGGGCAGCCCGGTGTTCGAAGTGCTGGGCGAGAACGGCGACTTCGTGCCCTGCATGCACACCGTCGGCGCACCGCTGGCTGCCGGCCAGAAGGATGTGAACTGGCCGTGCAACAAGACCAAGTACATCGTCCACTATCCCGAGACGCGCGAGATCTGGAGCTACGGTTCGGGGTACGGTGGCAATGCGCTGCTGGGCAAGAAGTGCTTTGCGCTGCGCATCGCCTCGACCATGGGGCGTGAACAGGGCTGGCTGGCCGAACACATGCTGATCCTCGGCGTCACGTCGCCGGCCGGCAGGAAATACCACGCCGCGGCGGCATTCCCGAGCGCCTGCGGGAAGACCAACTTCTCGATGCTGGTGCCGCCCCAGTCGTTCAGCGGGTGGAAGGTCACCACCATCGGCGACGACATCGCCTGGATCAAACCCGGCCAGGACGGCCGGCTGCACGCCATCAACCCCGAGGCGGGCTACTTCGGCGTGGCGCCGGGTACGAACTACCAGACGAATCCGAACTGCATGGATTCGCTCAAGCGCGACGTGATCTTCACCAATGTGGCGATGACCGACGACGGCGATGTGTGGTGGGAGGGCATGACCGACACCCCGCCGTCGCACCTGATCGATTGGCAGGGCAAGGACTGGACGCCGGCGATCGCCAAGTCCACTGGGGCCAAGGCCGCGCACCCGAACTCGCGCTTCACGATCGCCGCCACCAACAATCCGGTGCTCGATCCGGATTGGGACAGCACCACCGGCGTGGCCATCGACGCCTTCATCTTCGGCGGCCGCCGTTCGACTACCGTCCCGCTGGTGACAGAGGCCCGCAGCTGGGCCGAGGGCGTGTACATGGCCGCCACGATGGGCAGCGAGACCACCGCCGCCGCTGGGGGCGCCCAGGGTGTGGTGCGGCGCGACCCGTTTGCGATGCTGCCGTTCATGGGCTACCACATGGGCGACCACTTTCAGCATTGGCTGAGCATGGGCGCCAAGCTGAAGGCCGCCGGTGCGGAATTGCCGAGCATTTTTTGCGTCAACTGGTTCCGCAAGGGTGCCGACGGCAAGTTCGTCTGGCCGGGTTATGGCGAGAACATGCGGCCTCTGTTGTGGATGATCGAGCGCATCGAAGGCCAGGCCGGTGGTGTCGATCACGCCTTCGGCGTCAGCCCTCGCTACGACGACCTTCACTGGGAAGGGCTGCCGTTCACGCGCGAGCAGTTCGAGTCGGTGATCTCGATGGACCCTGCAGCCTGGAAGCGGGAACTGGCGCTGCACGACGAGCTGTTCCAGCTGCTGTCGCCACGGCTGCCGGCGCAACTGCTGGTCACCAAACAGCAGATCGACGCGCGACTCGGCGCCTGAACGGTCGACGCACCGGGCGGCCGCGGCATCACCATGCGGCTGCAACTGCTGTCCGACCTGCATCTCGAGACCGAGGCGTTCGAGCCCGAGCCAGCGCCCGGCGCAGAGCTGCTGGTGCTGGCCGGCGACATCGACGCCGACTGGAAGGGGTTCGAGCGCTTTGCCGGCTGGCCGGTGCCGGTGTTGCTGGTGGCCGGCAACCACGAATTCGACGCGCGTGAATGGAACGAGGCCTGGCCGGCGCTGCGGGCATTTGCAGCCTCACAGGGCATCGAGCTGCTCGAGCGTGAGACCTGCCTGCGCACCGACGATCGCGGGCGCACGATCCGATTCGTCGCCACCGCACGCTGGTCGGATTTCGACCTCTTCGGCGAAGCCGAGCGCGAACGGGCCATGCGTGCTGCCGGCTACTTCATGCGCCTGATGGCCGCCACGCGCGACGGCCAGCCGTTCGACGCCCAGGCGGTTCGTGAAGAGTCCCTCGTGTGCCGTCGCTGGCTCGAGCAGGCCCTGACCGTCGACGCGCGCCGCGTCCGCTGCGACGCCACGGTGGTGGTGACACACTTCGCCCCGAGCCTGCGCAGCGCGGATCCGCGCTATGGGAGACAGGCCGGCACCGCCAGCTTCTGCAATGCCGACGACGACCTGCTGCCCCGCGCCGACCTCTGGCTGCATGGTCACCTGCATTGCCGGCATGATTACCGCGTCGAGCGGGCGGGTCGCGCGCCGACGCGAGTGGTGTGCAACGCCCGCGGGCTCGCCCACAAGGCAGAAGACCAAAGCTTCGATCCGCTGCTGGTGATCGAGGTCTGAGCCCGTGTCGTGCGCCGGCCCGGTGGCCGGCGAGGTCTTTCGGGGCGGTGATTTCGATCAAGGCCCGCGGCCAGCGCGATGGGATACTTTGCCGCCAGCCCGATCGGGCTGAGCGAGGAGCCGCAGATGAAGATCCTGGTCGCTGTCGACGGCAGCAGCTACACCAAGCGCATGCTGGCCTATCTGACGGCGCATGACGAATGGCTGGGCGCGCACCACCTCTATACGGTGATCACGGTCGTTCCCGCTGTGCCGATGCGCGCCGCCCGGGTATTGGACAAGTCGGTCCTGCAGGGGCATTACGCCGAGGAGTCCGAGAAGGTGCTCAAGCCAATCCGCTCGTTTTTCGCGAGACAGGGATTGCAGGCGGAGTTCGTCTACAAGATCGGGCCGGCCGGCGAGGCCGTGGCCAAGACGGCCACAGGCGGCAAGTTCGATCTGGTGATCATGGGCTCGCACGGCCACGGCGCCATCACCGGCATGGTGCTGGGCTCGGTGACGAGCCGCGTGTTGGCCACCTGCGACGTGCCGCTGCTGATCGTGCGCTGAACTTCAGCGCGCCGCCAACCCGTCGAAACAGGTCGACAACACCCACTCGATCAGTTGCTCGTCGTCGTAGGAACCACCGGCGCGCAGTACGCCTGGCACAGGATCACAGGCCCGCGCATAAAGCGTGTACAGCACCACCTCGGGTGGCAACGCACGCGACAGGCGGCCCGACGATTGCGCGGCCGAGATCCACTCGCCCAGACGGTCACTCAGCTCGATCAGTCGGTCCACGTAGCCGCGATCGACCATCAATGCATTGCGCAGCGTCGAATTCTGCGCCGGCAGCGACGGCATTTCTCCAGCCAATTGCGTCTGCAATGCCCAGCGCGCCACCGACTTCAGCTTGTCGAAGGCATCCTGGGTGTTGTCGGCCTGTAGCGTGGCCACCAGCGCCAGCGCGACCTCGAGGATGCGCACCATCGCGGCAGCAGCCAATGCCTCCTTCGAGGCAAAGTGCTTGTAGAGGCTGGCCTTGGCAATGCCCACATCGGCGGCGACCTCGTCGACCGTCATCAGGTCGAATCCCTTGGTTGCCAACAGGCGATTGACCGACGCCACGATGGCATCCTCGCGCGCGCGCAACACCTTTTGACGGAAAGACAGTCGGGTCACCGGCGCATTGTAGGAGCGCGACGGTGGTCAGCGCTGAGTGTGGCGATCGAGCCAGCGGCGAATCCAGTGCAGCGGGTCGTCCTCGGGTACGCCGGCCGGCATCGCGCCGCTGCTGTCCGCCGGGCCCATCGACATCTCCATGCCGTAGGCGGTGCCCAGGTCCGCAGGGTCTTGCGCCGGTGTGCGGGTCGGATCTCGGGGCGGTCGATCCTGCCGTGAAGGCGGTTTGGCGTCGGACATGTTGATTCCAGCTGAGGCCCGGCATGCAGTGTGCGGCGCCGCGATCCGGCCCGTGCGGTGAAAAGACACACTAACCCGGTGCGGATCCGCGCTTGCCGGTCGCGGTCTTGGTTGCCGCGCCCGCGGTTGCCGCGGCGGGCCCGGTCAGATCGGCCAGCAGCAGCACTGCGCGCACCAAGTCCTCCACCGCCTGCGCCAGTGTGGTCGGTGGCTCCAGCAGATCGATCTGGCCCTGCAGCACCGCCACGGCGGGAAAGTCGTCCGCGTCAAGGTATTGATAGATCAGGGCCAACGCCTCGCTGGCCGCGTCGTTGACCGATGGCAGCGGCAGCGCAAAGCGCTCGGCGGCCAGCGCGAACCCGGCTGCCCAAGGCATGACGGCCTGCGCTGGATCGCCGTCGCCATCAAGCTCGAACACCCACGGGTCGAACCATTGCCGGCGCATGACGGCCTGCTTCAGGCTGGCGTGGCGCTGCAACACCGCCTGTTGCGGCACCGCGCGGCCGTCCGGCGGCGCGCCGTCACGGCCTTCGATGTCGAACACGAACGGCAGCCACCGGTCGACAGAAAGTGCGCGCGCGCGCAGCAGCACGGCACACAAGTAGCCGTCGAGCATCACCACGTCCAGCGGCTCGGCTGGCGGCAGCAACGCATCGAGCTGTTGCTGCAGCGCGGCGGGGTCGGGGCTGCTCGCGTCCACGCTCGATTGTGCTGCACCAGCATCGGCGATGCGGCGCAAGTCGGGTCGACCCCGGGGATCGATTGCGCAGTTAGGGATGGGCCGCTCGCACCATCCCCCCTAGAGTCGGTTCTTCAAGCTGTCACACGGTAAACCGCCTGCGCTTGCACGCAGACATACGGCCGATCGCCCGGCAGAGGCGGCGGCCTCACGGTCCCAACGACGTCCTCCCTGAGGACTTCGGCCCGCCCCGCAAGGGGCGGGCCGCTCTTTTTTCGGTGTCACTCGGCACGGGTCGCTACCCGCTCAGGGGTAGGATTCCGCCTTCGCGGCCGCTGCTGCCGACCACCGCGAACCGGATTCCCGTACGCAGCCTGACCCGAGGGGACTATCGACATGGGCGCTCCCGAAGCCTTCACCACCACCACCGACGTGGGTCATTACATCGCCGGCGCTGTGCGCGCGGGCACCAGCGGACGCCGCCAGCCGGTGTTCAACCCGGCCACCGGCAAGGTGGCGCGCCAGGTCTGGCTGGCCGGCGCCGACGAAGTGGGCACGGCGGTGGCTGCCGCCAAGGCGGCGCAGCCGGCCTGGGGCGACACACCGCCGCTGCGCCGGGCACGCGTGCTGAACAACTTTCTCGCGCTGATGAACCAGCACCGCGACACCATCGCGGCGATGATCACCGGCGAGCACGGCAAGGTGTTCACCGATGCGCAGGGCGAGGTCACGCGCGGCATCGACATCGTCGAATTTGCCTGCGGCGCACCGCAGCTGCTGAAGGGCGACTTCACCGACCAGGTGTCGACCGCGATCGACAACTGGACGCTGCGCCAGCCGCTCGGCGTGGTGGCCGGCATCACGCCGTTCAACTTTCCGTGCATGGTGCCGTGCTGGATGTTCCCGGTCGCGCTGGCCTGTGGCAACGCCTTCATCCTGAAGCCCAGCGAGCGTGACCCGTCGCCGTCGCTGTTCATGGCCGATCTGCTCAGGCAGGCCGGCCTGCCCGACGGCATATTCAACGTCATTCAGGGCGACAAGGAGGCGGTCGACGCGCTGCTGGCCCACCCTGACGTCAAGGCGGTGAGTTTCGTCGGCTCGACGCCGATCGCGCACTACATCTACGAGACCGGCGCGCACCACGGCAAGCGCGTGCAGGCGTTGGGCGGCGCGAAGAACCACATGGTGGTGATGCCCGATGCCGACATCGAGCAGGCAGTGGATGCATTGATCGGCAGCGCCTACGGCTCGGCCGGCGAGCGCTGCATGGCCATCAGCGTGGCGGTGCTGGTGGGCGACATCGGCGACAGGATCATCCCCAAGCTCGCCGAGCGCGCGAAGAGCTTGAAGATCAAGAACGGCATGGAGCTCGACGCCGAGCTGGGCCCGGTGATCACCAGCCAGGCCAAGGAGCGCATCGAGGGCTACATCGAGCTCGGCGTCAAGGAGGGCGCCAGACTGGTGGTCGATGGGCGCGGCACCAGGGTACCCGGCCATGAGGCGGGCTTCTTCACCGGCGGCACGCTGTTCGACCAGGTCAAGCCCACGATGCGCATCTACAAGGAAGAGATCTTCGGCCCGGTGCTCTCGTGCGTGCGGGCGAAGGACTTCGCTGAAGCCGTGCAGCTCGTCAACGACCATGAGTTCGGCAACGGCGTGGCCTGCTTCACCAGCGACGGCGGGGTGGCGCGCGAATTCGCGCGCCGCGTGCAAGTGGGCATGGTCGGCATCAACGTGCCGATTCCGGTGCCGATGGCCTGGCACGGCTTCGGCGGCTGGAAGAAGAGCCTGTTCGGCGACATGCATGCCTACGGCGAGGAGGGCGTGCGCTTCTACACCAAGCAGAAGAGCGTGATGCAGCGCTGGCCCGACAGCATCGCCAAGGGTGCCGAGTTCGTGATGCCGACATCGAAGTGAGCACGGTGCCCGCGCCTCCGGCACTGGTGCCGATGGCGCAGATCCGCTGCGAGGTCGGCGCGCTGGTCAGCCTGGGGCTGGCCAAGTACGGCGAGCGCCGCTACGTGCCGCTGGCTGGAGGCACCGTGGTCGGCCCGGAACTCAGCGGCACGATCGTCGACGGCGGCGTCGACTGGCAGGTGGCGCGCAGCGACGGCGTGCTCGACATTGCTGCGCACTACGTGATCCGCACCACGGATGGTGCGCTGATCGAGGTGCAGAGCGATGGCATGCGTCACGGCCGGCCCGAGGTGATGGCGCGGCTGGCGCGCGGCGAGGCGGTGGCGCGCAGTGAGTACTTCTTTCGCACCGTGATGCGGTTCCAGACCGGCGCGGCGGCCTGGCTGCATCTGAACCAGGTGCTGGCTTTGGCGGTGGGCCAGCGCGAGGCCGCCGCAGTGCTGCTCGACGTTTATCGCGTCACCTGAACGGCCTTGGCGCACGGGTCGGATTATTCGACCGCCAGCGAAACGATTCACATCCCGCCCAGGGCAGACTACAACCCACTCGCACCTCGTTCGGAAGGCCACCATGACCATCACCTGCTTCATTCGTTACGAAATCGACCCGTTCAAGCGCAGCCTGTACAAGGCCTATGCCGAGAACTGGGGCCGCGCCGTCCCGCGTTGCGGTGGCGACCGCGAACGACGCTTCACCGAAGTGGACGCCGCCGCGTTTCAGCGCCCAGCGCGCGAGCTGCAGGAGGCATGATGCTGGCCGTCGTGTTCGAGGTCATCCCGCGGCCCGGCCGCGCCCAGCGCTACTTCGACATCGCCGCGGCACTGCGCCCGGAGCTCGAGCGCGTCGACGGTTTCATCTCCGTCGAACGCTTCGAGAGCCTCAGCCGCCCGGGCGTGTACCTGTCGCTGAGCTGGTGGCGCGACGAGCAGGCCATCCGGTCTTGGCGCAACTGTGCGAGCCACCGTGCCGGGCAAGCCGAGGGCCGCGACGCGGTGTTCGCCGACTACCGCATCCGCGTGTTGTCCTGCCTGCGCGACTACGGAGCGCACGATCGCGCACAGGCGCCGGCAGATTCAACCGCCGCCCTGCTCTGATCGACGCCGCGCGCTCACGCCAGTCGGGCGGCGGGCGCTCGCGGCGTCGCTGCGGTCTGACAGTGGGCGGATTCGATTGCGCATCACAGGCCGGCGCGCGTGCGCAAGGCTGTCACAGCTTCTCTGTCTCGCCGCTCTTCGGCTGCCACTTCATCAGGCGCTTCTCAATGCGCCCGACCGCGGCATCGAGCACGAGTGCAAATGCGGTGAGCACCAGGATGCCGGCCATCACCGTGTTGATGTCGAACGTGCCCTCGGCCTGCAGGATCAGGTAGCCCACACCTTGGCTGGAGCCGAGGTATTCACCGACCACCGCGCCGACGAAGGCCAGGCCGACGCTGGTGTGCAGCGAGCTGAACACCCAGCTGGTCGCGCTGGGCAGGTACACGTGGCGCAGCAGCTGCCGGCCGCTGGCGCCGAGCATGCGCGCGTTGGCCAGCACCACCGGGCTCACCTCCTTGACGCCCTGGTAGACGTTGAAGAAGACGATGAAGAACACCAGCGTCACGCCGAGCGCCACCTTGCTGGCCACGCCGAGGCCGAACCACACCGAGAAGATCGGTGCCAGGATGATGCGCGGCATCGAATTCAGCGCCTTGATGTAGGGCTCGAGGATGGCTGAGGCCATCGGCTGCAGCGCCAGCCACAGGCCGAACAGCAGGCCGAGCGTGGAGCCGGCCGCGAAGGCGAGCACGGTCTCGAGCAGCGTGATCCACAGGTGCCGGTAGATGTCGGCTTCGGTGACGAACCAGCTCCAGATGCGCTGCACCACTTTCAGCGGCTCACCGAAGAAGAACGCGGCCTGGCGATCGTTGTCGAAGAAGAACGTCGGCACGAGGCCCGGCGTGGTCATCAGGTACCAGAAGGCGAACAGCAATGCCAGCACGCCGGCCTGCCACAGCCGCAGATTCCCGGCGCGGGGGCGCAGACCTTGCCAGCTCGACAAGCTAGATCACCTTGCGGTACTGCACGAAGCCCGAGCGCTCGGCGATGCGGTCGTACAGCTGCATGGCCGTGGTGTTCGTCTCGTGGGTCAGCCAGTGCACCCGCGCACAGCCACGCGCCTTGGCCTGTGCGTACACATGCTCGATCAAGGCCCGGCCGACGCCCTGGCCGCGCGCGGCAGCGTCGGTGAACAGGTCCTGCAGGTAAAGGTAGTTGCCGCTGGTCCAGCAACTGCGGTGCTCGATGAAGTGCACGATGCCGACCACGTGGCCATCGCGTTCGGCCAGCGTGCAGTGCATCGTCTCGTCGGCCACGTGAAAGCGGCGCCAGGTTTCGCGCGTCACCGGCTCGGCGATGTCGACCTTGTAGAAGGCCTGGTAGCCGCGCCACAGCGGCAGCCAGTGGTTGAAGTCGCTCGGCCTGGCCGGGCGCACGGTGACTGCACTCATGCGGCGCTCGCTTTCGTGAGGTGTTGCGAATAGCCCTTGAGCACCTCCTCGCGCAGCACCGCCCAGATGGCCTTGTGCAGCTCGATGAAGCGCGGTTCGGTGCGGATTTCGGCCACGTCGCGCGGGCGCGCCAGGTCGACGCTGAATTCGCCGATCAGGCGCGCCGCCGGCCCCGCGCTCATCACCAGCACGCGGTCGCTCATCGCGATCGCCTCGTCGAGGTCGTGGGTGATGAAGAGCACGGCCTTGCGCTTGGTCGACCAGAGCTCCAGCACCTCGTTTTCCATCAACTGGCGCGTCTGGATGTCGAGCGCGGAGAACGGCTCGTCCATCAGGATGATGTCGGGGTCGAGCGCAAGCGTCTGCGCCAGCGACGTGCGCTTGCGCATGCCACCGGACAGCTGGTGCGGGTAGCGGTCGCCGAAGCCCTCCAGCCCCACGCGCCGCAACCAGCCTTCGGCCTTCGCGCGCGCAGCGTTTTCGGCCAAGCCGCGAAATTCCAGGCCGGCCATCACGTTGCCGAGTGTGGTGCGCCACGGCATCAGGCTCTCGGTCTGGAACATGTAGCCCGCGCGCTGGTTGATGCGTTCGCCAAGCTCGTCGCCGAACACCCGCACTTCGCCGCCGCTGGGTGCCAGCAACCCGGCGGCCACGTTGAGCAGCGTGCTCTTGCCGCAACCGGTGGGGCCGACGACCGAGACGAACTCGCCATCGCGCACCGCCAGATCGACGTCGCGCACGGCCGTGTAGCGTTGGCCCGGGTTTGCGCGGTCGACGAAGGTGCAGGACACGCCCTGCAGCTGCAGGGCCGGCGCGCTGGCCACCGTCATCCCTTCGGGTACTTCGCGTTGGCTTTCTTCACGAAGTCGTTGGTGTATACGGCCTTCAGGTCGATCGTCGCCTTCTCGATCTCGGGGTCGATGCTGGCCAGCGCGCGCCGCGCCGTGTCGGCGCCGGCGTCGGGAATCATGCCGTCGGGCGACAGCGCGCCCTTGGCGGCGAGGAAGGCGTCGATGTAGACCGCGCGGTCGCCGAGCAGGTAGCTCTCGGGCACGGTCTTGATGATGTCGGCCGGGCCCGCGGCCTGGATCCATTTGTCGGCGCGCACGATCGCGTTGGCCAGCGCCTGCACGGTGTTCGGGTTCTTGTCGATGAAGGCCTGCTGTGTGTACAGGCAGGCGGCCGGCATCGGGCCGCCGAACACCTTGTCGGACTCGGCCACGATGCGGGTGTCGGAGATGATCTTGATGTCGCCTGCGCGCGCGAGCAGCGTGATCACCGGGTCGAGGTTGGACAGCGCGTCGATCTGGCCCGAGCGCACCGCCGCGACGGCGCCGCTGGAGGTGCCTACTCCGATGATGCTCACTTCGCTGGGCTTGATGCCGGCCTTGGCGAGCACGAAGTTCGCCATCACGTTGGTCGAGCTGCCCGGCGCGGTGACGCCGATCTTCTTGCCCTTGAGATCGGCCACGCTCTTGAAGTTGGGCATCGTCTTCGGGTTGATGCCGAGCACGATCTGCGGCGCACGCCCCTGCAGCACGAAGGCGCGCAGCCGCTGGCCCTTGACCTGCATGTTCACGGTGTGCTCGAACGCGCCCGACACCACGTCGGCGCTGCCGCCGACCACCGCGCGCAGCGCCTGCGAGCCGCCGGCGAAGTCGGCGATGGTGACTTCCAGCCCCTCGACCTTGAAGTATCCCAGCGCCTCGGCAATCGTCAGCGGCAGGTAGTACAGCAGATTCTTGCCGCCGACGGCGATCGTGACCTTGGGTTTCTCCACGCCTTGTGCCCGCACCATCGGAGCGGCCAGCGTGGCGGGCACCAGTTGAATCAGCGTGCGGCGTTTCATCGCGGTTCGTGTCCTCGAGGGTGATGGCGCAATGTACCCAAGCGAGCCCGGTTGCGGACCCGGGGGAGTCCGTAGGGTCACAATCACGTTCGACATTCACAACGAGAGGGATTTCACCGTGGCCGCATCGCGCATTGCCCTCGTGACCGGAGCCAGCCGAGGAATCGGCGCCGCCTGCGCACGGCTGCTGGCCGAACGCGGCTGGGATGTGGCGGTGAACTACGCGCGCGACGCCGAGGCGGCCGAGCAGGTGGCAGCCGGCGTGCGTGCCCAAGGACGCCGTGCACTGACTCTTCAGGCCGACGTCGCCGACGAACGCGCGGTGCTGGCGATGTTCGCGACGCTGGACCGAGAACTCGGGCCGCTGGCCGCGCTGGTCAACAACGCGGGCATCGTCGACATCAAGGCGCGGCTGGACGAGATGAGCACTGCGCGCTGGCGCCGCATGCTCGACGTCAACGTGTTCGGCACGCTGCTGTGCTCGCGCGAGGCGGTGCGGCGCATGAGCACCCGCCACGGCGGCGCGGGCGGCGGCATCGTCAATCTGGCCAGCGTCGCCTCGGTGCTCGGCGCCGGTGGCCTGTACGTGGACTACGCGGCCAGCAAGGGAGCGATCGACACCTTCACGCTCGGGCTGGGCCGCGAGCTGGCCGCCGAGGGCGTGCGCGTGAACGCGGTGCGGCCGGGCATGATCGACACCGAGATCCATGCCTCCAGCGGAGACGCCAACCGCGCGTTCGAGATGGCGCCGCTGATCCCGATGCAGCGGCCGGGCACCGCGATGGAGGTAGCCCACGCCGTGGCCTGGCTGCTGTCCGACGACGCGAGTTACGTCACCGGCACCGTACTCACCGTCAGCGGCGGACGTTGAGGGAGGGCGCGCTGCATCGATTGCGCCTGGGCGACTTTCGTGGCTCAAATACTAAACAGTACAAATAATAACCATACAGTTGACTATGTGAACTCATTGGTTCAAATTGCGGTCTCGGCACTGGATCGCCGCCTTCCCCTAACCGCAACCCCAAGGAGTTCACCCATGAAGAAGTTCATCGCCATCGCCTCGTTGTGCGCCGTCGCGTTCTCTGCCCAAGCCAAGGACATCGTCGATACGGCGGCATCCGCCGGCACGTTCAAGACGCTGGCCGCAGCGCTGCAGGCCGCCGGCCTCGTCGACACGCTGAAGGGCAAGGGCCCGTTCACGGTGTTCGCGCCGACCGATGAAGCGTTCGCCAAGATCCCGAAGGCCCAGCTCGACGCGCTGCTTGCCGACAAGGCCAAGCTGACCGCGGTGCTGACCTACCACGTCGTGCCGGGCACCGTGATGGCCAAGGACGTGAAGGCCGGCAAGGTCAAGACGGCGCAAGGCTCCGAGTTGACCGTCGCGACCAGTGGAGGCGTCCGCATCGACAACGCCAACGTGGTCAAGACCGACATCGTCGCCGACAACGGCGTCATCCACGTCATCGACAGCGTCGTGATGCCGAACTGATTCGCCGGCGTCCTTTTGCTGGTGATTTACCGCCTCGGGGCAGCGATGCCCTGAGGCGGTGCCGTTTAGGCGTGCGCCTCGTGCACCACCACCCCGTCCATCGGATCGACCGGCACCGTCCATGGCTTGCGATCGATCATGCGCAGCGCATCGGCGTAGCCCGCCTGCCAGCGGGCGCGAATGCCTGCCGGGGTGAAATCGATGTCCTTGGTGTGGTCCTCGCCCTCCAGGCGTGGAGCCAGCAGGCGCATCACGTGCATCGTCGTCCCGCAGCCCCAGGAGGCCAGCTCACGGAACTGCGGCGTGTCGCGCTCGTCCCGCGGCGTCTTTTGCGCCAGCTGGCGGATGATGTGGCGCAGGTGGTGGATCTGCTTCTGCCGGGCGATGTGGCTGTCGGTGCGGCTCGCGTACTGGATGTCCTTCTGCCGGCCCATCACCTGCCAGACTGATTCGGGTTCGGGGCCGGTAGGCTGCCACACGTTGACGGCGAAGATCAGCGAGTCGCGCCGCGGGTTGTCGTCCAGCACCGCCTCGATCGGCGTGTTGGAGTAAATGCCGCCGTCCCAATACGGCTCGCCATCGATGCGGATCGCCGGAAAAGCCGGCGGCAACGCGCCCGAGGCCATCACGTGCTCGGCGCCGATGCGCGAATCGCGGCTGTCGAAGTAGTGCATGCGCCCGGTGCGCACGTTGACCGCCCCGACGGTCAGCCGTGGGTGGCAGGCGGCCAGCAGGTCGAATTCCACCAGCGAGTCGAGCGTGTGGTGCAGCGGTGCGGTGCTGTAGTACGAGGCCGCCTCGACACCCACTTGCGCCTGCGCGCCGCCCCACGACGCCGGGTTGGGAGTGAAGAAGCCCGGAATGCCGAGCGACACGACGCCCAGATTGTTGAACAGGTTGCCCAGCCCAGGCCACAAGCGCAGGCCGTCGGTGGGCGAGGCCCGCTCGACACGGTCCCAGAACGCGCGCAGCCGCTCCAGCCGGTTCTCCGGTCGGTTGCCGGCGATCAGCGCTCCGTTGATCGCACCGATCGAGGTGCCGATCACCCAGTCGGGTTCGATGCCGTGTTCGTGCAGCGCGTGATACACGCCCACCTGATAGGCGCCGAGCGCGCCGCCGCCCTGCAGCACGAGCACGACCTGCGGCCGCGACTGCGGCAGCTTGGGCTGCGAGCCGAGCACGGCTGCCGCCTTGCCGGTTCTAGTGCGCGCCATGGTCACGCCCTACGTCGGTCTGGCGGATCGGTGCCTGCGCCAGGGCCACCAGGTCGCCGTGCGCCCGCTGTGCCGCGCGCCAATAGGCCTCTTGTGCCACCCGCAGCGCGTCGAACGAAGCCAGCAGCTCGTTGACGCGTGCGGCCTGCGCCTGCGCCAGATCTTCCAGCAGACGCTCGGTCGTGCGCCACAGCGCCGCGGTGCTGCGCTCGACATGCCCGCGCGTCAGGTTGAGCATATGGTCGGCCGAGGTGGCGCAGACCTCGAAGCTGCGCCAGGTCGAGCGCCAGGTCTCGCTGTGTCGTTCGGCGCTGGCGGGCGCGGGGATGCGTGCGTGGGCTAGCAGCGCGCGCGCTGCCGACAGGTTCAGCGAGGCGGTGTTCTGCACGTTGGCCAGCAGCACATCGGCCAGCGTGCGCGCCAGCGTCGCAGTCTGCCGCACGATGTCCTCGCGCGACGCCGGCTCCGCGGCGGCAGTGGCGTCGGCGGGTGGCGGGTTGACTCGGGCACGGTCGATCGGCAATACGTTCATCGCGGGTCTCCTGTTGTTGTCGGCCTGACGCAGCGAGCAGGCTCAACGCGGGTCGCGGATTGTCGACGTGATCGAGCCGACCACCTGCGTGGCCATCGCGAACTGGGCGTCGCGGTTGGTGATCGCGTGGCGGCGCGCAATCCAGCCGAAGTCGGTGTATACCGCCCACACGGTGCCGGCGTCGTCTTGCGTCAGCAGCAGTCGCACCGGCCAGTCCAGCCCGGCATCGGGATTGCCGGTGACGAACTGGGTGCCCAGCGCGGGATTGCCGAATTCCAGCAAGGTCGAGCGGCGCAGCGGGATGCCGTTCTTCGCCGCGAGCGCCGATTGGTCGATCTCGTTGAAGAAGGTGATGCCCTTGGCAGCGATGTCGGCCTTGATGCGGGCGATGGATTCCTCCATCGAATACGCGCTCTTCACTCGCACCACACCGCTGTCCGCGGGTTGTGCCGCCACCGGTGCGGCCAGTGTGGCGGCCAGCGCGGTTGCGGCGGCCAGGCGGATGATGATTGAGAACATGGCTATCTCCTTGCAGGGGTGAAACGGTTGGGATCAATGACGGTGCAGGTTCAACGCAAGGCCGGCTTCCATGGGGCCGGCGTCGCCGGCGCGGGCGTCGCCGGCATGACCACCAGTGCACGCGACAACCAGGTCGCCCACGCGAGCGACCCGGCGACGGCGGCCACCGCGGCCGGCCAGCCGAAGTGCTGGAACAACTGCCCCACCACCGCGGCACCGGCCAGACCGCCGAAGAAATAACTCGCCAGATACAGGCCGCTGGCCGAGCCCGGATCGGCGGTGGCCGCGCGGCCGACGAAACCGGTGGCACTTGCCTGGGCGAAGAAGGTGCCGGCGCCGACGCAAGCCAGGCCGACGATCATCGCGTCCAGGCGCGGCAGCAGCAGCAGCGGCAGGCCCGCGCCGGCCACCGCCAGCGCGGCGCGAAACGATCGCTGCAGGCCGAAGCGCGTGATCGCGCGGCCGGCCAGCGGCGTGGTCACCAGCGCGGGCAGGAACACGAAGTACACGAAGCCCAGGCCCATCGCCGACAGCGCGATCGGCGGTCGCGCGAGCACGAAGTTCACGTAGGTGAAGGTGCCGATGAACGCGAACAGGATCAGAAAGCCGATCGCGAAACTCACGCGCAACGCCGGGTTGCGCAGGTGGCCGAGCAGCGTGCGCAGCGGTGCCTGTGGCATCGCTGCCATCGGCATCGGCGGATTGCGGCCGAGGCTGAACCAGGCCAGCAGCGCACCCGCAAGATTCAGCGCGGCGAAGACGACGAAGTTGCCGGCCAGCCCCAGGTGATCGGCCAACGCCGCCGACATCAGCCGTCCGAACAGGTTGCTCGCCACGTTGCCGGTCACGTAGGCGGCAAACGCGCCGGCGGCATCGGCCTGGCTGCAGTGCTCGGCCAGATACGACAGCGTCAGCGCGAACGCCGTCGACATCGCCAGTCCCTGCACGATGCGCAGCGCGGTGAAGACCGTCAGGTCCGGCGCGACGGCCAGCGCGGCGGTTGGAACGGCCAGCAAGGACAGGCTGACGAAGATGCCCAGACGCCGGTCGAGATGGCGCCCGAACAGCGCGACGCCCAGCCCGGCAATCGCCATGCCGATGGTGCTGGCGTTGACCGCCAGGCCCATGGCCGCCGGCGAGACCCGATAGGCCTGCGCCAGCGTTGGCAGGATCGCCTGCGTGGCGAACAGGTCCACCAGCGTGAGAAACGCCATCAAGGCGATCGAAAGGTTGCGGAACATGCTGGTCTCTTGTGATCGCGGTCGTAGGAAGACTGCACCCGGCTCGACCCGGCGCGGTCGGACAGATCGCCGGGCCTGCGCCGCCGGGCCGCTCCCAAGGCGCAGGCCACCCCCACCGGGGGTGCTCGCGGCAGCCCGCGAGCCGGAGCCGTCATGTCTACATCATGTGTTCGTCGTGCTTGTCCTCGGAGCGGAACAAGTCGAACGCATAGATCACCACCGGCTTGGTGCCGAGGTTCTTCCACCAGTGCGAGGTCGGGCTGCGCTCGGGCGTGATGTCGCCGGCCTTGTGCTGGATCGGCACCGCGCAGGTGCTGGCGTATTCGGTGATTTCGCCCGAGGCGATCAGCAGCAGCGCCGGCCGGTCGCTGTGGCTGTGCCAGGGCACCACGCCGCCGGGGGCGATGTCGAGCTTGCGGGCGCGGAACAGGCGCCCCTGGATCGACAGCGGCTCCTTGGCCAGTTCGGTGGACGTGACGACCACGTCGGTCACGCCGCTGGCCGGTGCCGACGACATCGGCTGGCCGGTGCCGTTGGGTCGCCGCTGGTCGGCTGGGCATTCGCCGGCCTGCGCGACCGACAAGACGCCGAGCGCGAGCGCTGCGGCGGCGGTGCGGGTGATCAGATATCGAATGTGCGATGGGCTCATGGGGTTCTCCTTGCGGGTCACGTGAAAGAGCGGCAACGTCGCCGCGGGTTGGAAAGCTTGGCGGCGCTCAGTGCGCCGTCCAGCCGCCTTCGATCGGCAGCACGGCGCCGGTGATCGAGGCGCCGGCGTCGCTGCACAGGAACGCGGCGAATGCGGCCACCTGCTCGACGGTGACGAACTGCTTGGTCGGCTGCGCGGCAAGCAGCACATCGCGCACCACGGCCTCCTCGCTGATGCCGCGCGCGCGGGCGGTGTCGGGGATCTGTTGTCGAACCAGCGGCGTCAGCACATAGCCCGGGCAGACCGCATTGACCGTGATGCCGGCCTCGGCGACCTCGAGCGCCACCGTCTTGGTGAGACCGGCGATGCCATGCTTGGCCGCGACATAGGCGCTCTTGTAGGGGCTGGCCACCAGCGCATGCGCCGAAGCGATGTTGACGATGCGGCCCCAGCCGCGCTGCTTCATTGCCGGCAGTGCCAGTCGGGTGGTGTGAAACGCCGCGCTCAGGTTGATCGCGAGGATCGCGTCCCACTTGGTCGTAGGGAACTCGTCGACCGGCGCGACATGCTGGATCCCGGCGTTGTTGATCAGCACGTCGACCGCGCCGAACTCGCCAAGCGCCTTGGCCATCATCGACTCGATGGCATCGGCGCGGCTCATGTCGGCACCGTCGTACAGCACGTTCACGCCATGCTGCTGCGCCAGCTCACTGCGCAGCTGCGCGATCTGCACCGCGTCGCCGAAGCCGTTGAGCACGATGTGGGCGCCCTGCGCCGCCAGGGCGCGGGCGATGCCCAGCCCGATGCCGGAGGTGGATCCGGTGACCAATGCAGTCTTGCCCTTGAGCATGGTGCGAAGCTCCTGAAGTGGTGCGGGACACGCGTCGGGTGTTTGCATGTCCGTGGCGCCGTCTGTCGATGCGTGGCCCTGGTTCCTTACGCGCCGACAAAAAACTTCTGCTGTAAGCCGCGATCCGCGCGCCCCGACTACGCCGCTCGGACCCAGGTGCGCGGCGCGACACACCCCGCATCACGTGCGACCAGCAGGAGACAGCGCGATGCGGCAGACCATCCCCCAATCGATCGTGATCGTCGGCGGCGGCTTCGCCGGCACCTCGTTGGCGCGCGCGCTGAGCACGCGCCGCCTGCACGGGCTGCAGCTGACGCTGATCTCCGACGAGAGCTACACCACCTTCCACCCGATGCTGCCCGAGGCGGTGGGCGCGTCGGTGTTTCCCGAGCAGGTGGTCGCGCCGGTGCGCGAGATGCTCGATTTCCGGCGCGGCGACCGCTTCATCATGGGCCGCGTCAGCGCGGTCGACACGCAGGCCCATACGCTGCGCTGCGACACACTGGCCGGCGAGCGCGAGCTGCGCTACGACCAGCTGGTGCTGGCCTTCGGCAACCGCGCGCGGCTCGATCTGATTCCCGGTATGGCGCTGCACGCGCTGCCGCTCAAGACGGTGGGCGACGCGCTGCACATCCGCAACGTGGTGCTGCGTCGTCTGGCCCGCATCGAACTCGAAAGCGACACCGAGCTGCGCCGCGCGATGGGGCACTTCGCGGTCATCGGCGGCGGCTTCTCGGGCGTGGAGGTGGCCGGCGAGCTGGTCGATTGCCTGGCCAGCATCCGGCGCTTCTATCCACGCGTGTTGGACGGCGAGTTGCGTATCACGCTGTTGCACGACCAGGACCGGCTGCTGCCCGAGATGTCGCCGCCACTGGCGCTCGCCGCGCTGCGCTCGCTGCGCCGCCGCGGCGTGGACGTGCGGCTGGGCACGCGCGCGCAGGCGATCCACGAACGCGGCGTTGCGTTGGACGACGGCCAGGAGCTGGCCGCGCAGACGGTGATCAGCACCATCGGCACGCGGCCCAACAGCCTGGCCACGCTGCTGGGGGTGGTCACCGAACGCGGCCGTGTCGTGGCCGAGTCCGACCTGTCGGTGCCTGGGCATCGTGACGTCTGGGCGCTCGGCGATTGCGCGATGGTGCCCAACGCTTTCGACGGTCAGCCGTCGCCGGCCACGGCGCAATTTGCCGTGCGGCAGGCGCGTCACCTGGCGGACAACCTGCTCGCCGCCTGTCGTGGCGAGCCAACGCGACCGTTCAGCGCACGACCGCGCGGCACGATGGCCGCGCTCGGCCGGCGCAATGGCGTGGCCGAGGTGTTCGGCGTCGGTTTTTCCGGGCTACCGGCCTGGCTGCTGTGGCGCGCGTTCTACCTGTCGCAGATGCCGACGCTGCGGCGCAAGCTGCGGGTCTGGGTGGAATGGACCTGGGGCATGTTCTTCCCGGCCGACATCACCCACCTGCGCTTCACGCGCAGCGCCGAGTTGCCGGCCAACGAACGAGGCGTCGGCGTGTAACGATGACCTCGGGAGAACCCGAATCCCCACGGTGGCCTGCGTGCACGACGTCACGATGCGTCGCGTGCCGGCCCCCCGGTCGAGGGAGCCCGTTCCCTCGCACGCGGGATGTCGCGATCGCGACGTGTGATCACACTGGATTCCTGCGCGCGACACGGTGACGCGCGACCGGGGAGGCAGCGATGCCGACAACAGCCACACAGCGACTGGGCGAGGAGCGGGCCAACACGGCCAGTCATGCGGTCGGCGTGCTGCTCGCGTTGGCTGCGATGCCGGTGCTGGCGGGCGAAGGCGCCGGGCGCGACGCGATGCGCGACCTTGGCGTGTGGATCTTCGCCACCACGATGCTGCTGCTGTATGTCGTTTCGTCGCTCTATCACGCGGCGCCTGTGGGGCGCGGCAAGGTCTGGCTCAAGCGCGCCGACCATGCGGCGATCTACGTCTTCATGGCCGGCAGCTTCACGCCGTTCGCGCTCGGCCACTCCCAGGGTGGCCCGCTGCTGGCCGGTGTGTGGCTGGTGGCGGCGCTCGGTGTGGGTCTGAAGCTCGGTGGCTTGCTGCGCAATCAGGCGCTGTCCACAGGCCTGTACCTGGCGTTCGGCTGGATGGTGCTGGCCGCGGCGCAACCGCTGCTGGTGGCGCTCGGCCGTGACGGCGTGCTGTGGCTGCTGGCCGGCGGCATCGCCTACACCGCAGGCACCATCTTCTTCGTACTCGACCAACGCATGCGCTTCGGCCACTTCGTGTGGCACCTGTTCGTGCTGGCCGGCAGCGGCTGCCACTTCGTGGCCGTGCTCAAGCACGCCGGCTCGCTCGCCTAGACTAGCGCCGCTCGACGATCATCGGCACCAGCTGCAGCGCCGTGCGCAGACGCTCGGCGGCCAGCTGAGCCTCGCCGCGTGATGCGTAGGGGCCCGCCTGCAGGCGGTGCAGGTCGCGGTCGATGAACACCGCCATCAGCGGTGCCAGCCATTCGAGTTCGCGTTCGACCTTGCGCTGGAAGTCGAGTGCACCGTCACGCTCGCGAAACGCCCCGAGCTGCATCCAGTAGCCGGGCGGCGACGCCGTGATCGGCGTCGGCGCGGCGCGCGGCGGATCGGGTGTCGAGTCGGCGGCATTCGCCGCATCCGAGGCGACCTCGATTGGCGGGTTGTCCGCATTGGCCACCGCGACGACGTCGATGCCGGGCGAGGCGGCAACCGGACTGGTCGTTGCCACGGCCGCGGGCGGTGGACCGGCCGGCGCGGTCGTCGAGGCCAGCGCGCGGCCCTCGCCGCCGCGCCATGATCCGCTGCGGATCGCCTCGAGCGTGATGCGCTCCACCTCGACCGGCGCCACCGCGTTGAGCAGGCCGAGCTTCAGTGCGGCGGTGTAGCTCAGGTCGATCACGCGCCCGGCGTGGAACGGGCCGCGGTCGTTGATGCGCACGATCACCTCGCGCCCGTTGGCCGGGTTGCGCACGCGGGCATAGCTCGGGATCGGCATCGTCTTGTGCGCGGCTGTCATCGCATACATGTCGTACGGCTCGCCGCTCGACGTCGGCCGGCCGTGGAACTTGCGGCCGTACCAGGAGGCCAGCCCACGCTCGGTGAAGGCGGGGTCCCCGGTCAGCGGCGCGTAGCCGCGGCCGAACACTTCGTACGGCTTGTTCGGCCCGCCGCCGCGCACCGCCTCGACGCGCGGTTCGGCGTCCGCCACCTGCGCCAGATTGGGCGGCGGGTTCGCGCCCGGCCCGTCGCTGCCGCCGCGCGCGCTGCCGCCGCCGCGCGGCGTGCTGGCACAGCCGGAGAACAGCAGCGCCAGAAGAACCAACGGCGCAAGGCTCGACCACGCGACGGGCATGGCGCGACCATACACCAGCGCGCCGGCGCTGCTGGCTGGCATTCCATCGCAGCGCCTGCGTTAGGCTGTCGCCATCGGTCGAACGGTTCGACCCACGCCCACCGGGAGACTGCCCATGAAAACCCGCGCCGCCGTGGCCTGGAAGGCCGGCGCTCCGCTCAGCATCGAGACGGTCGACCTCGACGGCCCGCGCGTCGGCGAGGTGCTGGTGGAGGTGAAGGCCACCGGCATCTGCCACACGGATCACTACACGCTGTCGGGCGCAGACCCTGAAGGGCTGTTCCCCGCCATCCTGGGCCACGAGGGCGCAGGCGTGGTGGTCGATATCGGCCCCGGCGTGGCGTCGCTGCGCCAGGGCGACCACGTGATCCCGCTGTACACGCCCGAATGCCGGCAGTGCAAGTTCTGCCTGTCGCGCAAGACCAACCTGTGCCAGCAGATCCGCGCCACGCAGGGCCGCGGCCTGATGCCCGATGCGACCAGCCGGTTCTCGTTGGGCGGCAAGCCGATCCTGCACTACATGGGCACCAGCACCTTCAGCAACTACATCGTGGTGCCCGAGATCGCGCTGGCGAAGATCCGCCCCGATGCACCGTTCGACAAGGTCTGCTATATCGGCTGCGGCGTCACCACCGGTATCGGCGCGGTGCTGTTCACCGCGAAGGTGGAGGCCGGTGCCAACGTGGTGGTGTTCGGCCTCGGCGGCATCGGGCTCAACGTGATCCAGGGCGCGAAGATGGTGGGCGCCGGCAAGATCATCGGCATCGACCTGAACCCGAAGCGCGAGTCGATGGCGCGGCGCTTCGGCATGACGCACTTCCTGAACGCGAAGGAGCACGCCAACATCGTCGATGCCATCGTGCAGCTCACCGACGGCGGCGCCGACTACAGCTTCGAGTGCATCGGCAACACGGCCACGATGCGCCAGGCGCTGGAGTGCTGCCACAAGGGCTGGGGCACGAGCGTCATCATCGGGGTGGCGGCGGCCGGGCAGGAGATCGTCACGCGCCCGTTCCAGCTCGTCACCGGCCGGGTCTGGATGGGCTCGGCTTTCGGAGGCGCGCGCGGCCGCACCGACGTGCCGAAGATCGTCGACTGGTACATGGAGGGCAAGATCTCGATCGACCCGCTGATCACGCACACGCTGACGCTGCAGGACATCAACCACGGCTTCGAGCTGATGGAGCGCGGCGAATCGATCCGCTCGGTGGTGGTGTACTGAGCGGCGACGGCACCGACGCCATGCTGCGCATCGACGCCATCCGCCAGCGCCTGCGCGAGCACGGCGCACGGCCCGCCCACGAGCAGCGGGTGCTGCGCCAGTGGCTGCAGGCCAGCCCCCTGCACGCCGGCCGCGTGCCGGCCGAGCACTGCCTGCCGCTCGCGCTGCGCGACGATCTGCCGGCGCTCGGCGACGCGCTGGCGGCTCTGGCGCGCTTGCGCTCGTCACATCCGGCCGGCGACGGGGCGGAGCGGCTGCTGGTCGAACTCGGCGACGGCCAGTCGGTCGAGAGCGTGCTGTTGCCGCGCGACGGGCTGTGCGTGTCCACCCAGGTCGGCTGCGCGGTCGGCTGCGTGTTCTGCATGACCGGCCGCGAAGGCCTGCAGCGCCAGCTCGGCAGCGCCGAGATCGTGGCCCAGGTGGTGCTCGCGCGCGCACGGCGTGCGGTGCGCAAGGTGGTGTTCATGGGCATGGGCGAGCCGGCGCACAACCTCGACAACGTGCTCGAGGCGATCGAGTTGCTGGGCATGCTGGGCGACATCGGCCACAAGAACCTGGTGTTCTCCACGGTGGGCGACCCGAGGGTGTTCGAGCGGCTGCCGCTGGGCCGCGTCAAGCCCGCGCTGGCCCTGTCGCTGCACAGCACCCGAGCCGACCTGCGCGCGCAGTTGCTGCCGCGTGCGCCGCGCATCGATCCGGCCGAGCTGGTGGACTGCGGCGAACGCTACGCGCGCGCCACCGGCTACCCGATCCAGTACCAGTGGGCGCTGCTGGAGGGCATCAACGACAGTGACGACGAGGTCGACGGCATCGTGCGGCTGCTGTGCGGCAAGTACGCGATGATGAACATGATTCCGTACAACGCGGTCGAAGGCTTCGAGTTCCGGCGTCCGAGCGCCGAGCGCGCCGCGGCAATCGCCTCGGCGCTGAACCGGCGCGGCATCCTGACGCGGCTGCGTCAGTCGGCCGGGCAGGACGTGCAGGCCGGCTGCGGCCAGCTGCGCGCACGCATCGCCATCCGGCCGATCGCCGAGAAGGCCCGCTAGTTACCGCTGCGTTCGCGCTGGCTCGCGGCGGCGCTGGCGCGCGCGGCCCATACTGCCTGCGCGGCAGTCGACGCCGTTGGACGTCGCGCACGCACGCTGCAGGCCCGACGGGGCCTGGTGTTTGCGCATGCGCAAGAACGGTGCAGGCGCGGCCTGTGCCGCGCGAGCCTGCGATCACCGTGTCGCGCGCCCTTAAACCAGTTCAAGGACGGCACGGCAGGCCGCGGCAGACCATCGCGCTGCTCGTTGCCGAACGATGGACAGGCGCCCTGCGGGCCCGGCTCCACGCGCTGCCCAATCAAGCTGAACCCAAGACCTAGAGGAATCGCGATGAACAAGATGAGGCTCACTTCGCTGAGCATTCTGGTTTTTGCCCTGTTCGCGGCCGCCGGCGCCCTGGCGCAGGAGAAGAAGCCGGAGGCGGCCCACGAGCCGGCTGAACTCAAGTACCAGGCCGGCGGCTCACCGTTGGCCGGTGAGCCGATGGTGCACAGCACCAACCCCAAGGCGCCGCCGATGACGGTGGCCGAGTTCGACGCCGCGCGCAAGATCTACTTCGAGCGCTGCGCCGGCTGCCACGGCGTGCTGCGCAAGGGTGCCACCGGCAAGCCGCTGACGCCCGACATCACGATCGGCAAGGGCACCGACTACCTGAAGGTGTTCATCGCCTACGGTTCGCCCGCCGGCATGCCGAACTGGCAGACCAGCGGCGAGATGGACGAGAAGACGGTCGACCTGATGGCGCGCTACGTCCAGCAGGACCCGCCGCAGCCGCCCGAATTCGGCATGAAGGAGATGAAGGCGACCTGGAAGGTCACGGTGCCGGTCGCACAGCGCCCGACGAAGAAGATGAACAACTACAACATCAGCAACATCTTCTCGACCACGCTGCGCGACACCGGCGAGGTGGCGCTGATCGACGGCGACACCAAGAAGATCATCAACATCGTCAAGACCGGCTACGCGGTGCACATCTCGCGCACCTCGGCGTCGGGGCGCTACCTGTTCGTGATCGGGCGCGACGCCAAGATCAACATGATCGACCTGTGGATGCCCAAACCCGACAACGTGGCCGAGATCCGCATCGGCCTCGAGGCGCGCAGCGTCGACACCAGCAAGTACAAGGGCTACGAGGACAAGCTCGCGATCGCCGGCGCCTACTGGCCGCCGCAGTACGTGATCATGAAGGGCGACACGCTCGAGCCGCTGAAGATCGTCGGCACGCGCGGCATGACGGTCGACACGCAGGAGTACCACCCCGAGCCGCGCGTCGCCGCGATCGTGGCGTCGCACTTCAAGCCCGAGTTCGTGGTCAACGTCAAGGAGACCGGCAAGATCCTGATGGTCAACTACAAGGACATCAACAACCTCACGGTCACCGAGATCCCCGCGGCGCGCTTCCTGCACGACGGCGGCTGGGACTCCACCCACCGCTACGTGATGATGGCGGCCAACCAGTCCAACAAGATCGCCGTGGTCGACGCCAAGGAAGGCAAGCTCGCCGCGCTGATCGATGTCGACAAGATCCCACACCCGGGCCGCGGCGCCAACTTCGTGCACCCGACGTGCGGCCCCGTCTGGGTCACCGGCCACCTCGGCAGCGAGAAGATCTCGTTGATCGGCACCGACCCCGCCAAGCACAAGGACCGCGCGTGGAAGGTCTGCGAGACGCTCGACGGCCAGGGCGGCGGCAACCTGTTCATCAAGACGCATCCGAAGTCGCAGCACCTGTACGTCGACACGCCGTTGAACCCCGACCCGAAGATCAGCCAGTCGGTCGCCGTGTACAACATCAAGAACCTGAAGGCCGGCTTCAAGGTGCTGCCGATCGCCCAGTGGGCCGGCATCAGCGACGGCGGCGCAATGCGCGTGGTGCAGCCCGAATACAACAAGGCGGGCGACGAGGTGTGGTTCTCGGTCTGGTCGGCCAAGGACAAGCAGAGCGCGCTGGTCGTCGTCGACGACAAGACGCTGGCGCTGAAGACGGTGATCAAGGATCCCAAGCTGATCACGCCGACCGGCCACTTCAACGTGCACAACACGCAGCACGACATCTACTGAAAGAGCCCCCGCGATGAAATCGCTGTGCATCGCGGGGCTGATTCTCACGCTCGGCGCGCCGGGTGCCCTCGCGGCGCCCGACGGCGAGCGCCAGCAGCAACTGGTGCGCATCGTGCGGCAGGACTGCGGTTCGTGTCACGGCATGCGGCTCACCGGCGGCCTGGGCCCGGCGCTCACACGCGCCGCGCTGGCCGACAAGCCGGTGGACTCGCTCGCGGCCACCATCGTGCACGGGCGGCCTGGCACCCCGATGCCGCCGTGGCGCACGCTGCTGAGCGCCGACGACGCACGCTGGATCGCCGAGCGTCTGCTGGCCGGCTTTCCGGCTGAATCGCCATGAGACCGCACCGGCTCGGATGGGTGTGCGCGCTGAGCATCGTGGCCGGCTGCGCGACGCCGAGCCCCAAGGGCACCGGCGACCTCGGCGTCGTGGTCGAACGCGCGCGCGGCACGCTGGCGATCGTCGACACCAGCGAACGCAGCGTGCTGGCCGAGGTGCCGGGCCTGGGCGATCTGTCGCACGCCTCGGTGGTGTTCTCTCGCGACGGCGGCAGCGCCTTCGTGTTCGGCCGCGACGGTGCGCTGACGCGGGTGAATCTCTCGACGCGCCGCGTCGAGCAGCGCATCCAGCAGGCCGGCAACTCGATCGGCGGCGCGGTGTCGCAGGACGGCACGCTGGTCGCGGCGCAGAACTACCAGCCCGGTGGCATCAAGGTGTTCGACGCGCGCACATTGGCGCTGGTGGCCGACATTGCGGCGCTGTACGACGCGGCCGGTGAGCCCGGCAAGCGCTCGCGTGTGGTGGGCCTGGCCGATCTGCCGGGCCGGCGCTTCGTGTTCTCGCTGTTCGACGCCGACCAGATCTGGATCGCCGACCTGAGCGACGCGGCGCGCCCCCGGCTGACGAAGTTCGAAAACGTCGGCCGCCAGCCCTACGATGCGCTGGTCACGCCCGACGGCCGCTACTACATCGCCGGGCTGTTCGGCGAGGACGGCCTGGCGATGATCGATCTGTGGGCACCGCAGGCCTCGGTGCGGCGCATCCTCGGCGGTTACGGGCGCGGTCAGCAGCCGCTGCCGGTGTTCAAGATGCCGCACCTGCGCGGTTGGGCCGTGGCCGGACGCCACGCCTACTTGCCGGCGATCGGCCGCCACGAGGTGCTGGTGGTCGACACCGAGAGCTGGCTCGAGGTGGCCCGCATTCCGGTCGCGGGCCAGCCGGTGTTCGTGATCGCGCGGCCCGACGGGCGCCAGGTCTGGGTCAATTTCGCGCTGCCGGATTACGACCGCGTGCAGGTGATCGACACCGTCACGCGGCAGATCGTCAAGACGCTGGAGCCGGGCAAGGCGGTGCTGCACATGGAGTTCACGCCACGCGGCGAGGCGGTGTGGATCAGCTCGCGCGATGCCAACCATGTGTCGGTGCTCGACACCGCCACCTTCGCCACGCTGGCCACGCTGCCGCTGGATGCCCCGAGCGGCGTGTTCTTCACCAGCCGGGCCGCGCGCCTGGGTTTCTGAACATGGACGACCTCGACCTGCTCAACCGCTGGCAGCACGGCTTTCCACTCGTCGCGCAGCCGTTCGCGCAAATCGCCGCGCAGTCGGGTCGCAGCGAGGCCGAGGTGCTGGCAGCGTATCGTGACGCCCAGCGCGCCGGCGTGCTGAGCCGCATCGGCGGCGTATGGGCCGCGGGCGCCGGAGGTGCGGCGCTGTTGTGCGCCTGGGCGGTGCCGCCTGAACGGCTCGCCGACGTCGCTGCCGTGGTGGACGCGGTGCCCGGCGTGAACCACAACTACGAACGCGAGCATCGCTTCAACCTGTGGTTCGTGATCACCGGGCGCGACGCCGCCACGTTGCACCGGCGACTCGACCTGCTCGAGTCCGGCGTCGGACTGCCGGCGCTGCGTCTGCCGATGCAGCGTGTCTACCGCATCGACCTCGGCTTCGACCTCGAAGGCGCCGCGGCGTCGACGGCCTCGGCGCCGCAGGCGATGGCCGCGCCGCCGGTCGACCCGGCCGATGCGCCGCTGGCGGCGTTGGTCGAGGACGGGCTGCCGCTGGTGTCGCAGCCTTTCGGCGTCTGGGCGCAGGCGCTCGGCATGCCGCAGGCTCAGGTGCGTCAGACGCTGCAGCGCTGGCTCGATCGGGGCACGCTGCGGCGCTTCGGCGTCGTCGTGCGCCACCACGAACTCGGCTTCGACCAGAACGCCATGACGGTGTTCGACGTGCCCGACGGACTGGTCGACGCCTGTGGCGCGGCATTGGCGCGCCAGCCCGGCGTGACGCTGTGCTACCGCCGCGCTCGCGCCGACGGCTGGCCCTACAACCTGTACTGCATGGTGCACGGTCGTGAACGCGATGCGGTGCGCCAGCTCATCGCACTCGCCGCGCATGCGGCCGTTCTGCAGGCCTGTGCGCACGAGGTGCTGTTCAGCCGCCGCCGCTTCAAGCAGCAGGGTGCGAGCTACTTCCGAGACGGCGCCCGCGAGCAAGCCCATGCCGCCTGACGCGCCTGCCGACATCGCCGCGCCCGACCGCGTGGACCGTCGATTGATCGACCACCTGCACGGCGGCCTGCCGCTGTCGGACCGGCCGTTCGCCGAGGTCGGCCGCGCGCTCGGCCTGTCGGAGACCGAGGTGATCGAGCGCCTGCGCCGCATGCTCGCGTTGGGCACGCTGACGCGTCTGGGCCCGCTGTTCCAGATCGAGCGCGCCGGCGGGGTGTTCCTGCTGGCGGCGCTGGAGGTGCCCGACCCCGATTTCGAGCGCGTGGCCGCGCTGGTGAACTCGCTGCCCGAGGTGGCGCACAACTACCGGCGCGAGCACCGGCTCAACATGTGGTTCGTGATCGCCGCCGAGTCGCCCGACGCCGCGCAGCGCGCGATCGGCCGCGTAACCGCGCTGAGCGGGCTGCCGGTGCTGGTGTTCCCGAAGGAGCGCGAGTATTTCGTCGGCCTGCGCCTGCCGGCCGAGACGCAAAGCGACCATGGCGCTGAGTGATTTCGACCGCGAGCTGATCGCCGCCACCCAGACCGGGCTGCCGCTGGTGGCGCAGCCCTACGAAGCGGTCGCCGCGATGCTCGGCGTCAGCGGCGAGCACGTGCGCGAGCGGCTCGCCCAGATGCTGGCCGAGGGACTGATCCGCCGCATCGGCGCCGTGCCCAACCACTACTGCCTCGGCTATGTGGCCAACGGCATGACGGTCTGGGACGTGGCCGATGCGCAGGTCGATGCGCTCGGCGAGCGCGTCGGGGCCTTGCCCTTCGTCAGCCACTGCTACCGGCGCCCGCGCCGGCTGCCGCTGTGGCGCTACAACCTGTTCGCGATGGTGCACGGCCGCTCGCGCGACGAGGTCGAGCGCCAGGCGCAGGTGATTCGCGAGTTGCTCGGCGCGGCGAGTGCCGCCGACGACATCCTGTACAGCAGCGCGATCCTGAAGAAGACCGGCCTGCGCCTGACGGAGAATTGAACCATGTTCCGGATTTCCCAGTACATGCGCGACCTCGTGCGCGCGCAGGCCAGCGGCCACTATCCGGCCGTGGCGCCGCGCGGAGCCGGCGCCGCGCCGGGCCCGGTGGTGATCTGGAACCTGATTCGCCGCTGCAACCTGACCTGCAAGCACTGCTATTCGATCTCGGCCGACCACGACTATGCGGGTGAGCTGAGCACGCCGGAGGTGTTCGCGGTGATGGACGACCTGAAGGCGTTTCGCGTGCCGGTGCTGATCCTGTCCGGCGGCGAGCCGCTGCTGCGCAGCGACATCTTCCAGATCGCGCAGCGCGCCAAGGCGATGCGCTTCTACGTCGGCCTGTCGACCAACGGTACGCTGATCGACGCTGCGATGGCCGACCGCATCGCCGCGCTGGGTTTCGACTACGTGGGCATCAGCCTGGACGGCATCGGCGCCACGCACGACCGCTTCCGCCGCCTCGACGGCGCCTTCGACCGCAGCCTGGCGGCGCTGCGGCTGCTGCATGCGCGCGGCGTGAAGGTGGGCCTGCGCTACACGATGACGGCGATGAACGCGCACGACCTCGCGCCGCTGCTGCAGCTGATGAACGACGAGGGCATCGACAAGTTCTACTTCTCGCACCTCAACTACGCCGGTCGCGGCAACATCCATCGCGCGCGCGATGCGCGGTTTGCGGCCACGCGCCAGGCGCTCGACCTGCTGTACCAGACGGCGTGGGACGCGGCGCTCGCCGGCGGCGCCCAGGAGTTCGTGACCGGCAACAATGACGCCGACGGCGCCTACCTGCTGCAGTGGGTGCAGCAGCGAGCGCCGCGCTGGGCCGAGCCGCTGCGCGAGCATCTCGTGGCCTGGGGCGGCAACGCGTCGGGCGTGAACGTCGCGAACATCGACAACCTGGGCGTCGTGCACCCCGACACGATGTGGTGGCACCACGCGCTGGGCAATGTGCGCGAGCGGCCGTTCTCGCAGATCTGGTCGGACACCTCCGATCCATTGATGCGCGGCCTGAAAGCCAGGCCACGTCCGGTCGGCGGACGCTGCGCCGATTGCCGGTACTTCGATCTGTGCGGCGGCAACACCCGCGTGCGTGCGCAACAGGTCACCGGCGACCCCTGGGCCGAGGACCCGGGCTGCTACCTCGACGACCACGAGATCGGTCGCGCTGCCGACGCGGCCGCTCGCGTGGCGTTGACGCCCTTCGCCTACGCCGCGCACTGAGTCTGCCCATGGAGCGGCTTCTGACCTGGTTGAAGTTGGCGCTCGCCGCCGCCTGCGTCGCGATGTCGGCCGGCCTGGCGCACGCCCAGACCACCAGCGCACCCGAGCTGTACCGCCAGCACTGCGTGGCCTGCCACGGCGAGCAACGGCTCGGCGGCATGGGGCCTGCGCTGCTGCCCGAGAGCCTGCAGCGGCTGCGGCCGGCCGAAGCACTGGCCGCCATCACGCGCGGCCGCACCGCCACGCAGATGCCGGGCTTCCAGGACAAGCTCGACGCCGAGCAGCTGGCCGCGCTGGCGCAGTGGATCTACACGCCGGTGACGCCGGCGCCGTCGTGGAGCGAGGCGCAGATCCGCGCGTCGCGCACCGCGCTGGCGGGCGCGGTCGAACTGCCCGCCAAGCCGGCCTGGCGCGCCGACCCGATGAACCTGTTCGTCGTCGTCGAGGGCGGCGACCATCATGTGTCGCTGGTCGACGGCGACCGCTTCGAAGTCATCCACCGCTTCGCGTCGCGCTTCGCGCTGCACGGCGGACCGAAGTTCTCGCCCGACGGCCGTTACGTGTACTTCGGCTCGCGCGACGGCTGGATCACCAAGTACGACCTGTGGAACCTGGCGGTGGTGGCCGAGGTGCGCGCCGGACTGAACATGCGCAACGTCGCGGTGTCGGGCGATGGCCGCTGGGTGATGGCCGCGAACTACCTGCCGCACACGCTGGCGCTGTTCGATGCCGAGCTGAATCTGCAGCGGACCTATGCAGCCAGCACCCTCGACGGCAAGGCGAGTTCGCGCGTCTCGGCGGTGTACGACGCTTCGCCGCGCCACAGCTTCGTCGTCGCGCTGAAGGACATCGCCGAGCTGTGGGAGATTTCGTATGACCCGAAGGCCGAGCCGATCCACGACGGCTTGGTGCACGACTACAAGATGGGCGAGGGCATCGCCAAGCCCGGCTACCTGGGTGTGCGCCGCACGCCGCTGGACGAGCCGCTGGACGACTTCTTCTTCGACCAGGCGTACCGGCACGTGCTCGGCGCCACGCGGCCCAAGGCCGACGGCAGCCCGAGTGCGCAGGTGGTCAATCTCGACGTGCGCCGGCGCATCGCCAGCCTGCCGCTGGCCGGCATGCCGCACCTGGGTTCGGGCATCACCTTCGCCTGGCGCGGCGGCACGGTGCTCGCCAGCCCGAACCTGAAGGACGGCGTGGTGCAGGTGATCGACATGAAGACCTGGCAGAGCGTGAAAACCATCGCCACGCCGGGGCCGGGCTTCTTCATGCGCAGCCACGAGAACTCGCGCTACGCCTGGGTCGACTCGATGATGAGCCCGACCGCGAAGGACACGCTGACGGTGATCGACAAGCAGACGCTCGAGGTCGTGGCGCAGGTCCGCGAGCCGGGCCGCACGCTGGCGCACATCGAGTTCACGCGCGACGGCCGTCACGCACTGGCCAGCGTGTGGGAGACCGACGGTGCGCTGGTCGTCTACGACGCGACGACGTTCAAGGAAGTCAAGCGCCTGCCGATGAGCAAGCCGGTGGGCAAGTACAACGTCTGGAACAAGATCTCGCGCTCCGAGGGCACCTCGCACTGAGGCCGCGCAGACGCTGTGCCGATCGCCTGCGGCGCGCCGGTCAGGCCGCCTGCGCCAGCGCCGCGACCTCGAGCCCGCCGCCGAGCTGCGCGTGCAGCGTCACCACCGCGCCGATGACGACCAGCGCCGGAGCGCGCACGTCGTGCTGCCGTGCCAGCTGCGGCAGCGTGGCCAGCGTGCCCACCACGGTGCGCTGTTCCGGCAGCGTGGCGCGTTCGATCAGCGCCGCCGGCGTGTCGCCGGCCAGGCCGTGCGCCTGCAGCTGCGCGCTGATCACCGGCAGCGTGCCCACGCCCATGTAGATGACCACGGTCTGGCGCGCGCGCGCGAGCAGCGCCCAGTCGAGGTCGACGCTGCGTGCCGGGCCCTCGCCGCGCAGGTGGCCGGTGGCCAGCACCAGCGCTTCGGCGTGGTCGCGGTGCGTCAGCGGGATGCCCGCCGCCGCAGCCGCGCCCTGCGCGGCGCTGATGCCGGGGATCACCTCGAACGGCACGCCGGCGGCTGCCAGCGCCTGCGCCTCCTCGCCGCCGCGGCCGAAGATGTACGGATCGCCGCCCTTCAGCCGCAGCACGCGCCGGCCGCTGCGCGCCAGGCGCAGCATCACGTCGATGATGCCTTCCTGGGGCAGCGTGTGGTGGCCGCTTTCCTTGCCGACGTAGATCAGGTCGGCGTCGGTCGGCACGAGCGCGAGCACCGCCTTGGACACCAAGTGGTCGTACAGCACCAGCCGCGCCTCGGCCAGCGCCCGGGCGGCCTTCACGGTCAGCAGCTCCGGGTCGCCCGGGCCCGCGCCGACCAGCGTGACGCGCGCGGGCCGCACCCCGGGGACGCTGGCCAGCGGCGTGAATTGCAGGGGCTCGGTGAGCAGCGTCATGGCGGGCGGTGCGGTGGATGCGGATACCGCATTGCACGACCGACGCCGCCGCGCCGCCTTGAAGCAGTTCAAGCCTGCGGCGGCGCGCCGCCGTCGTTCACCGCCCCGGGTAGTCGGCCAGGCGCCGAGCGTCCAGGATCTGCACGTCGCGCTTGTCGATGTGCACCAGCCCGGCTGCCTCCAGCTCGTGCAGCACGCGCGAGAAGTACTCGGGCGTGAGCGACAGCCGCGAGGCGATGGTCGCCTTGCTGACCGGCAGCGACACGGTGATGACCTCGCCACTGACGCAGTCCTCGGCGATCTGGTCGCGCAGCAGATAGCCGATGACCCGCTGCACGCCGCTGTGCAGCGCGTAGGCCTCGACGTCGTGCACCAGGCCGTGCAGCCGGCGCGAGATGCCGGCCAGCATGCGCATCGCAAAGCGTGGATCCTGCTCGATCTCGGCCACCACGGCGGCCTTCTTCACCGTCAGCAGCAGCGTGTCGGTCAGCGCCTGCGCGTTGATGATGTAGGGCTTGTCGGTGAACATCAGTGCCTCGGCGAAGCTCGAACCCGGACCGACCAGCTCGATCACCTTCTCCTGGCCCGCCGGCGAGATGGCAAACAGCTTGACCTGACCGGTAACGGTGACGTGGAACTCCTCGCACGGCTCGCCGACGCGAAACACCATGTCGCCGCGCGACAGCCTGCGTAATTGGCAACCGGCGGCCAGGCGCTCCAGTTCGGGCCGG